>CAJDWZ010000196.1_pt1 | contig 11799 bp, 8 predicted proteins | sample 7391701 | NCBI WGS metagenome assembly CAJDWZ01 (sample SAMEA7055744, study PRJEB34461) | soil metagenome | biome: terrestrial ecosystem; feature: Peninsula; material: soil | place: Antarctica | collected 2016
GCGTCCGGCGCTGCGGCGCCTGGCCCAGCGGCTCGGGATCGAGTCGGACTATGCTGACCAGGGTGGACGGGAGCGTCGCCACACCTCCGATGTGACGCGGATCCTGCTCTTGCGGGCCATGGGATACGAGGCTGGAACGGAGGCCGACGCCGAAGACGCGCTGAGCACGATCGAGCGTGTGGCCGCGGCCGAACTACTACCGCCAACGCGGGTGACGGGTGTGCGCGAGCAGGCTGGCGCTGCCGCGCGTCTGCAGCTTCCGGCAGCGGCCAGCGGTCGTGTGGCCTGGCTGCTGACGTTGGAGAGCGAGGACGGTGGCACGGCGAGCGCCACGGGGGAGGTCCACGTACATCGCGACGGGGGCGCGGACGGCCACCTTGCTGCCACACCAGTGTCGCTCGAGGTACTCCTGCCCGGACCGCTCGAGACTGGCTATCACATGCTCACTGCGGCCATCCATTGGGAGGGCGGTGGGGCCTCTGGCATACAGCGATTGATCGTCGTACCAGACGCCTGCTGGCTCCCTCCCGACGCCGCGGACTGGCATGGCTTCGGGCTCACGGCCAACCTGTACACCGTGCGCGATGAGCATGATTGGGGCATCGGTAATGTCACCAGCTTGCGAAAGTTGATGGAGTGGGGCGGAGAACTGGGAGCGGACTTCGTGGGTGTGAATCCGCTCCACGCGCTGTTCGATCGCGGCAATGAGATCAGTCCGTACAGCCCCGTCAGCCGTCTCTATCGCAGTCCTCTCTACCTGGACGTCACCGCCATTCCTGAACTGGAGCACGCGCCGGTGGCCCGCGCGTTGATCCAGGATCCCTCTTTCGCTGCCGCGCTGGCAGCTCTGCGCGCCAGCCCGGTGGTGGAGTACGAGCGCATTGTCGCGCTCGAGCGTGCGGTGCTGGAGGAGCTTCATTCGGTCTTCGTCGCCCGTCATCGCGGCTCGGATACAGTGCGCGGTTTCAATTACGCAGCCTATCTGGATGCGGAAGGCGACGCCCTGGTGGACTTCGCCACCTTCATGGCGCTGGACGAGGTCCAGACGGCTGCGCGGGGCCAACCGGAATGGTTCCGGCACTGGCCCGAGGGGTTACGCTCGAGCACCGATTGCGACGTAGACGCGTTCAGGAACAGCCACGCCGACCTGGTGGATTTTCACTGTTGGCAGCAGTTCGAGCTCGACCGCCAGCTTGGCGAGGCGGCGGCCGACGGGCGGGCGGCCGGCATGCGGCTCGGCCTCTACCCGGATCTGGCCATCGGTAGCTCCGGTGGCGGGAGCGATGCCTGGGCGTACCCGCACCTGCTGTTGCAGGATGTCAGCATTGGTGCGCCGCCCGACCTGCTCGGCCCGAACGGTCAGGACTGGGGGCTGCCGCCGATCGACCCGCGCCGCCTGGCAGACGATGGGTACAGCTACTGGATCCAGTTGCTGCGTGGAGCCTTCCGCCACGCTGGCGCGCTACGCATAGACCACGTGCTGGGGCTCTTCCGACAGTTCTGGATCCCACATGGTTCCAGCGCCACGGAGGGAGCCTACATTCGCTTCCCGAGCGAGGATATGCTGGGGATCCTCGCGTTGGAGAGTCATCGTAATCGCGCTCTGGTGGTGGGTGAGGATCTGGGTACCGTGCCGCCCGAAGTGCCGCCAGCGCTGGCCCGCTGGTGCATTCTCTCCAGCAAGGTTCTCTACTTCGAGCGTGACCATCACGGCCGCTTCAGGCCGGCCGCAAGCTACGACCGGCACGCCCTGGCGACGGCCAACACTCATGACCTGGCGCCGCTAGCCGGCTACCTGACCGGTGAGGAGCTTCGCCTGCGCGCCGCGGTCACCGGCATGTCGCTTACCGACCTGGCGGCACAGTTGGAGGAGCGACGCGAGACGGTTCGCCGACTGCACGAGCAGCTCGTTGCCGAAGGGATGCTGAGCGCTGACGCCGCCAGCGGGGACTGGCCGAATCCAACCGCACCTGATGCGGCAGGTACGGAGGATGCCGACGGCGCGATACGACGAGCCGTGCACAGCTTTCTCCGATCGACGCCGTCCATGCTCGTTGGCATCGCCCTCGATGACATTGCCGGCGAGACCCAGCCGGTGAATATGCCCGGGCTGGACTCCAGCCAGTTCTCCAGCTGGACGCGCCGCATGCAGCGCACGATCCGCGCACTGCGCGCGGACCCGACAGCGAACTCGGTGGTCGGAAGCGGTTCGGCGCGCGAAGTCCGACCATGAGTATGTACTCAGACCAGGATGCGCCGGCGGCTGGGGCGTCGTACCGGACCGCGTCAGCCGAGTCGCCCGCGGGAGGTTCATCGTCGCTCCCCTCAACGGTGCCCATGCCGCCGCTGCGTGCGACCTACAGGCTCCAGTTACACGCCGATTTTCCCCTCAGCGCGGCACTCGCCATCGTCCCCTATCTGGAGCGCCTCGGCATATCTCACATCTACGCGTCGCCGGTGTTGCAGTCGCAACACGGAAGTCAGCACGGGTATGACGTCACCGATCCGGCACGGCTTGATGCCGAACGGGGCGACGAGGGTGACTGGAACGCGCTGACCGACGCGCTGCACGACCGGAACATGGGCTTGATGCTGGACGTCGTGCCCAACCACATGTCAGCGTCGCCGCAGAATCCCTACTGGAGCGACGTCCTTCGCAACGGTCGCGGCTCGGCGTACGCCGGCTGGTTCGACATCGACTGGCACGACCCCGATACCGAATTGCGCGGTCGGGTGCTCCTGCCAGTGCTCGGGATGCCGCTCAGGGATGCGATGGCGCGTGGTGAGCTCGCCCTCGTGTTCGACGACGACGGGCCCACGGTGACCTATTATGATCAGCGCTTCCCGCTGGATCCGCAGACAGCACCGCGAGCCCTTGGGTTCGATCTGGACGAGGCGCTGGAAGCGGCTACGGGAAGCGAGCGCGTAGCACTGGAGTCTTACGGCGCGCTGCTCAGGAAGCTGGGCCGGCTGCCAGTGCGGACGGACCGCGATCAAGGTGCGCAGCTACGCAGGGCGGCCGACGCACGGGCGCTGGTGACGGAATTGCGCGCACTCGTCGGCCGCGAACCCGCTGTGGCACGTCAGGTGGCGCGGGCGCTGGAACAGTTCGTCCGGAGCGCCGGCGGTTCCATGCGTTTCCGCCGTCTGCTGGATCGGCAGCCGTACCGACTGGCCTTCTGGCGGCGGGCCGCTGCGGAGATCAACTATCGCCGCTTCTTCAGCATCAACGAACTGGTGGCGCTGAGCATGGAGGACGCCCCCGTCTTCGATGACATTCACCGGCTGGTGCTGCGCTGGGTGGCTTCCGGGCGCGTGGACGCCCTGCGTATCGACCACGTGGACGGACTGCGTGATCCGTCGGGGTATCTGCAGCGTTTACGATCGGCCGTCGATGCGCGTCGGCCGTCGGCATCGGCCGATGACCGCTTCCCCATCGTGGTCGAGAAGATCCTCGCCAGCGGCGAGACACTGCGCGCCGATTGGCCGGTGGAGGGTACGACAGGCTACGAGGTCCTGAATGACCTGGAAGCTGTCTTCATCGATCCCGCGGGTTTCGAACGGATCGAGTCTCGGTACAGGAAGATGCTCACCATGGATCGCCGCGGAGTGCGCTTCCATGACATCGCTCTGGCTGGGAAGCGCCGCATGCTCCGCGGTGCGCTGGCCGCCGACGTCGAGCGGCTGGGGCGCCTGTTCCTTCCCATCGCCAGACGAGATTTACGTACTGCCAGAGCCTCCCACGGCGCACTTCTGACAGCGATAGTCGAGGTGATGGTACGTCTGCCGGTCTATCGGACGTATGTGGATGCATCAATAGAGGCAGGCACCGCCCACGCCCCAGCCACCGCCAGCGATGTCGCCCTGATCGAAGGCGCGGTGGCAGCGGCGGCGTCACGGCAAGGCGTCCAGGCACCCATTCTGGATCTGCTGCGCGAAGTGTTGTTGCTACGCGATATGGACGCTCTGGCGCCCCCCGATCGACGGGATCGCCGCCGTTTCGTGAGCCGCTTTCAGCAGGCGAGCGGGCCGGCGGCGGCAAAAGGGGTGGAGGACACGGCACTCTATCTCTACTTCCCGCTGGCGTCGCGCAACGAGGTGGGAAGCGACCCTGAACGATCGCTCGTCACCTCAGTGGCCGACCTGCACGCGGCCAACACCGCTCGCGCCACTCAGTGGCCGCGAAACATGGTGTGCGTGAGCACTCACGACACCAAGCGCGGCGCCGACACCAGGTCGCGGTTGAATGTGCTGAGCGAACTGCCCGATGTCTGGTTAAGCGCGGTGAGACGGTGGCGGCGCCTTAATGCTCCGTTCCGTCGCCGTATCGGCCGCCGCGCGGCGCCGGATGCGAATAGCGAGTACCTGCTATACCAGACGCTCGTCGGCATCTGGCCGGCCGAACTGGTAGGCACTGACGGGCCAGCCTTTGCTTCAGCCCTGGCATCACTGCGCCCTCGAGTCGTCGACTACATGCGGAAGGCGGTACGCGAAGGACAGTCGCGGTCGAGCTGGCTGCGTCCCGAAGAACCCTTCGAAGAGCGGCTGGAAGAGTTCGTGATGGCGTTGCTCGACCCCGCTCGTTCGCCACGATTCCTGGCCGAGTTGAACGATCTGGTGCGGGACGTGGCTCCTGCCGGCCGGCGGAATGCGCTCGCTCGCACGCTGCTCCACCTCACCGTGCCGGGCGAGCCGGATATCTACCAGGGCGACGAGATCTGGCAGTACACCCTGGTCGACCCCGACAATCGCCAGCCAGTGGACTACACCCATCGTTCGGCTCTGCTGGACGGGATCATCGCCGGTTGGAAATCCGCCCCGCGGGAGGAGCGCCCGCGGTGGGTGCGGACACTACTCGACGCGGCCCCAGACGGGAGGGTGAAGCTACATCTCATCTGGCGAGCCCTCGATGCCCGTCGCCGCTCGGCAGCCTTCTCCGGCGGGGGCTACCTGCCACTCGAAGTCACGGGTGACCGAACGGAGCACGTGCTGGCCTTTGCCCGAACGGTAGCGGGCGATCCCGCCCACGACCACGCCACAGATGCTGCCGCTGCCTCTCCCGCGCTCGTCATCGTTCCGCGGCTGACCGTCGCCGGTGGAGCCGGCGAGGCGTCGTCGCTGGACGGTAGGTGGGGCGATTGCGAAGTCCTCATCCCGGCCCGGTTCAATATCGCTCGCTGGCGCTGCGCTCTCACCGACCGTGTTCATGAAGGAGTTTCGAGATTGCGCGTTGCCGACCTGCTGCACGATCTTCCAGGGGCTCTCCTGCTCCCCGAATGGCCGCCGTGAGCAGCGAACGCGTGGTCGCCGGAAGAATGGAGGCTGTTGGTGACCGGTCGCGGTGCGTGACGCGAGTCACTGCCATCGCGGCTTGCAGGAGCCCATCGTGCAGGGGCTCGTTGACGTCAGATGGGCTTGGCTCGTCCACCGTCTACCTGCGCACCGCTTGAGAGCATTGTCCTGCCGGCACCATCGTCACCTGGCCGCTCCGGGGGCCGATCCTCGCCTATCAGTATCGTCGGGTATGCCGAGTATGACACCGGCGTACCATCCGTCCGCCGTCACACAGAGATCATGTCCACTACGACGTCCGTAATCGCCTACTTCTCGATGGAGATCGGTCTCGAGCCGAGTATCCCCACCTACAGCGGTGGTCTCGGTGTACTTGCCGGGGATACGATACGAGCCGCCGCCGATGTGGGTCTGCCGATGATCGCCGTGACCCTGGCGCACAGGAAGGGTTAGGCTGGCAGCAAGAGCGACCGTCGCCATGGGACCCGGCCAGCCGGCTGCCGGCGGTGGAACAGCGTGTCACGGTGGAAGTGGAGGGGCGATTGGTGCACGTGGGCGCGTGGCGCTATGACGTGGTGGGCGCACGTGGCCACATCGTGCCGGTCTACCTGCTGGATACCGACCTGCCGGAGAACAGCGACGAGGACCGGTGCCTGACCGATGTCCTCTACGGCGGTGACGTGCATCACCGCCTCTGCCAGGAAGTGGTGCTCGGCATGGGCGGGGTGGCGCTGGTGCGCGCCCTCAGTCACGACCATGGCGTGCAGCATCACGTGAACGAGGGACATGCCGCGCTGGCCGCGTTGGCGCTGCTGGAGCTCCAGTTGGGCGGGCGCAGCCAGTGGGAGATGGGCGACGATGACGTGGAGGCCGTACGCGCGCGGTGCGTGTTCACCACCCACACACCAGTACCAGCGGGGCACGATCGCTTCGAGCGTGGGCTGGCCGAGCGAGTGCTGGGAACCGAGCGCGTGGAGCTGCTGGATCGTGCTGGCGCGATGAGCGGCGACTGGCTCAACATGACGAGGCTCGCACTGCGCTTCTCGCGCTACGTGAACGCGGTGGCGCGGCGGCATCAGGAAGTCTCCGCCGAGATGTTCCCGGATCACAAGGTGCATGCTGTGACCAACGGAGTGCATGCCGTCACCTGGACCAGCGAGCCATTTAGGGAGCTGTTTGACCGGCATGTACCTGGCTGGCGCGAGGACAATTTCCTGCTCCGCCACGTCGCGGACGTGCCGTTGGACGAGATTCGCTACGCCCACAAGCTGGCCCGGGAAGCGCTATTCGCGGAGGTCGCAAGACGCACCGGGACCCAGCTCGATCCGGACGCGATGACGATCGGTTTCGCCCGACGATCAACTGCTTACAAGCGGGCCGACCTGGTGCTCACTGATCCGGAGCGTCTGCGTCAGATAGTGCGAAACGTGGGGCCCATGCAGATGGTGTTCGCCGGAAAGGCGCACCCGCAAGACGAGGTGGGGAAGGGGCTGATTCGTAGCATCACCGAGACGGCTGCCGAGCTCGCCGGCGACGTGCAGATCGTCTACCTGGAGAACTATGATATGCGGCTCGGGGCACTCCTCACGAGCGGCACTGACCTCTGGTTGAACAACCCCCTGCGGCCACTGGAAGCCTCGGGTACCAGCGGAATGAAGGCTGCCCTGAACGGGGTCCCGAGCCTGAGTGTACTGGATGGATGGTGGGTCGAAGGCTGCCTGGAGGGGACAACCGGCTGGTCCATTGGAGACGACGGCAAGTTGCCGCAGGATCCGGCGCGCGACATCCCGGAGCTCTACCTCAAACTGGAACGCGTCATCCTGCCGCTGTTCTACGCCATGCCCTATTCCTTCGCGGACGTGATGCGGAACTCGATCGCCGTTAATGGCAGCTACTTCAATACCCAGCGCATGGTGATGCAGTACGCGATGAATGCGTACGGCCTGGATGCTGGCGCGATGATGCGCGAGAAGGCCGAGGTGTGACGATCCGGCGCTTCCGGGATGGGGAGCCGGCACGCACATTGTGATCGAGGCCTGCCCCCTGCCACCTCAGCCCGAGCGCGGATGACCCATCAACATTACAGCTGGACGATAGACGCGATCGCCGATGACGTTGCCCGTGTAGAGGTGGATGGCGACCAGGTGGTGACCGTACCCTCCTGGGTCCTACCCTCGGCCGCTGCCGAGGGCGACGTGCTTCGGGTTAGCCACCAGCGAGAGGAGGGGAGGTCGGTGATCATCATCGATCACGACCCGGATGCCACCCTGATGGCTCTCCAGCGGTCGGCACGTCAACTGGCCGATATGCCGCTGGACCGCGGACCGAAGGGCGACATCGTTCTCTGAGGCGTCCTCAACGGCGGGTTGCGGCCGTTAGGGAGGTGAACGAAGTTCATCTGCTACACCGCCCCCGCGTACGTCGCCCACACCGTGGGTTTCAGGCGCACGCACGGGGGACTGACCGATCATGGATGGTCGCACGAAGGGACGGTAACGGAATGGACGAGAAGGTCATCGAGGCGGCACGAGCGGCCTTTCCTGCGTCGGCACAACGCGTCACCCTGGGCGCCGTGGTGCACGACGGAGAGTGCTTTCCCGACCCACTGGTAGGATTGCCGCTCTCCATGATGAACCGTCACGGCCTCATCGCTGGCGCCACCGGGACGGGTAAGACGAAGACGCTGCAGTTGCTCGCCGAGCAGTTGTCGGCCGCCGGGGTGCCGGTCTTCCTTGCCGACGTGAAGGGAGACGTGTCCGGCATTGCCGTACCGGGTGAGCCGGGCCCGCGCATCGACCAGCGGGCGAGCGACACCGGCTTCGACTGGAAGGCTACGGGCTACCCTGTCGAGTTCCTGAGCCTCTCCGGTCGCATGGGTGCTCAGCTCCGGGCCACCGTATCGTCGTTCGGTCCGCTGCTCCTCTCCAAGGTGCTGGGCCTCAACGATACCCAGACCAGCGTCCTCACCCTCGTCTTCAAGTACTGCGACGACAACGGGCTGCTTCTGCTCAATTTCGCCGACCTGCGCACCGTGCTGCAGTACCTGAGCGGACCCGGCGCCGGTGAGCTCGCGCAGTACGGCGGCATGTCGAAACAAACCGTGGGTGTGCTGTTACGCGAGATGGTGCAACTGGAGCAGCAGGGTGCCGGTGACTTCTTCGGCGAACCCGAGTTCGACCTCAAAAACCTGATTCACACGGAACCGGACGGCCGCGGGAGAATCAGCGTCCTGGAGTTGAGTGACGTACAGGAACGGCCCGCTGCCTTCTCCACCTTCATGATGTGGATGCTGGCAAGGCTCTACGGCATGCTCCCCGAGGCTGGCGATCTGGACAGGCCTCGCCTGGTCTTCTTCTTCGACGAGGCCCACCTCCCGACATCCTGGGCCAACTGGGCAACCGGGTGCAGCATGCTCTGAGAGCGTTCACACCCGACGACGAGAAGGCCCTCCGCGCCGCCGCCCGCACCTTTCCGAAGACGGCCTTCTACGACGTCCAGCGGACGCTGACAACGCTCGGGACCGGCGAGGCGCTGGTGACCGTGCTGCGGTCCAATGGTACCCCGACCGAACCCTTCGCCACCCGAATCCTGCCGCCAGCCTCGCGCATGGGGCCCCTCACCGAGCCGGAGATGATGGTACGGCTGGCGGCGTCCGACCAGGTGCGCAGCTACTCCAAGGTAGTGGACAGCGAGAGCGCCCATGAGAAACTTTCGGAGCGGATGCATGCTGCTGCTGCGGCCGTCGCTGAGGCTGCTGCTTCCGCACCAGCTGCCAGCAGCAGTCGCTCCGGTTCCAAGAAGGAGCCGCCCACGAACCTCGATAAGGTGCTCAAGTCACCGCTGGCGCGCAGCTTCGTAACGGTGGTCACTAGAGGCCTCATGGGCGCAATACTCGGCCCGCCACGCCGTCGCCGATAACGACCACTCGCGCGCTACATCGTGCGGCAGTCCCGCTGGCTGGAGTAACGATCCATTGGTCCGCTGGCCGAACTATCGCCGCGGGATGGAGTGATGGTGTAGCCGCCGCCCGGCGTGCCAGATGAGGTGATCGTGATAGTGCCGTTGGCGTCAGTGCGGTACCACGGCACCGAATGCTGGCGCAGGAGCTCCGTGGTCTGGCTGTGCATGTAGCCGTAGTCGTTGCGAGCGGACAGCGAGGCTACGGCCCAGTCGGGAGTGGTGAGCGCGAGGTATTGCGCCGTGATACCGTCACAGCTTCCGTGATGGTCCAGCTTGAGCACGTTCACGTCCATCCCTGGCCTCTGGTCGTAGTTACGATCGCCAAACCAGCGTATTGCGGGGCGCTCTGCATCGCCCGCGAGCCACATTGTGAACGACGCTGAATCGGGACCCACCAGCTTCACCGCCACCGAACGGTCGTTCGCGTCGCTGCTGCGTGGATACGGACGCATGATGTGCATCAGCGCACCGCCGCGGAGAGCGATGGTACACATCGGCTGACCGTCGGCGCAGGGATCGTCGGTGTCGCGCAACCGCAGTTCGCCGCGCTTCGCACGCGCTCCGACCGAATCGCGCAGGCTGGCGAGTGCTGCGTTGGGATACGGATCGAGGTTCTCGAAGAAGTAGCGCACGGCGATCTTACGACGCGTGTCGAACAGTGCGCGCAGTCCGCTGTGATGATCGTAGTGCTGATGGGTGAGGATCACGACGTCTATTTCCTGTCCGTGGATCCCGAGCGAGTCGAGCATCGTGCCGAGCCTGGCAGGGTCGGGTCCGCCGTCGATGAGGACACTACTCTCGCCGTTGGTGACGAGGATGGCGTCACCCTGGCCCACGTCCAGAATCCGTACGGTGATCGGTGCCCGTACGACGACGGTGGTCTCCAGCTTCTGGTCGGCTGGCGCAAGCAGAACGGTGGCTGCGACGTCGACTGAGCCCGGACGCGTGCGCCGTCCGCTGATCGTCGCGCCTGGTGTGGTGGTGCCCCAGGAAAGGCTGTCCGTCGTGACACCGTCGGGCGTGATGAGTGCCACCCAGTCGGCACGATTGGCCAGCGTGATGCCGCGCAGCTTCAGCGCTGACCGCAAGCCGCCATTGGTGCGCGGGTCGGTGTCTCGAGCGAGCACCACCTGACTGTCGGGCGCCAATACCAGCGATTCCGTGATGCGGAATCCGGCGTCGTTTGCGGAGCGCAGGCTCCACCCGCGCAGCTCCAGAGGACTACTGCCATCGTTGCGCAAGGCGATCCATTCGCCGTGGTCATCGGCCACTCCGACCGGGTCGGGCAGCAGTTCGGCGATTACGAGCCCGGTTTGGTTGACCGCGGCCTGCTGTGAAGCAGCGGACTCCGGAGTGCGGCCACCATTGCAGGCCGCCAGCGTCAGTGCGGAGGCTGCAATAAACGCGGACGCAACGGGTGACCTTCGCGGCGGTCGAGACGGCTCGCTTGGCCAGAAGGTGCGCGCAAATCGCACGCGCTTCTCAGGTAGCAGAGACGGCCGCAGCGTTGCGGTTCATGCGGTCGCGCTCAGCGCGAGTGAGTAGGGAACTGGGGCCACCATCGGAGGCCGGAGAGGCTGCACTCACTATGCTCACGAGTCCAGTTCCCAATCCCTTGAGCTGGTCATGCCACCTGACCTCGCCTGACGCACTGTCCAGGCAGAATATCTCGCCGCTAAGGGTCGCGTAGAGCTGGTCGTCGTCCAACGAGAGATAGACGAAGTCACTCGTCTTCATGCGAAGGCCAGAGAGTTTCGTCCGCCAGATCTCGGTGCCGGTGGCGCGGTCAAGCGCCAGGACGTGTCCCTTGATCCCAACGTAGGTCAACCTGACAGGTGAGCGTCTCATGGAATTAGTGAGCTTTGTGGATCGGTGTAGCGCGAGACGAACTATATCGCATCGTCGCCGGATACCGACCATCCATGGGCAGTTGTCAGGAGAGACGTCGGCGAGGGTGCGACACCGCGGTGAGAGCTAAACCTCTACTCCCACCGCAGTGCGCGTCCTTGAGCCGGCGCCTCGGTCAGTCTACTTGCTGGAGGACTTGCTGGCCGACTTCCGCGTGGATTTCCGCGCCGACTTCCCGGTCTTCTTGGCTCCGGTGCGCTTTCGACCGTTACTAGCGCTCGTGGACTCCGCATCTTCCTCACGTATGGCAGCCTGAGCATCGCGGAGAACTCTTGCCGAGGAACCCTCGATGAAGAACCCTCGATGAAGCGAGCCATCGCCACTTCCTGATCCAGGTTCGCCTTCAACAGGTCTGCTACTTCCCTTTGGGCGAGCGACTTTGCGAGGGCGAGCGCCGACTTGTAGGCCGCAATCTCATAGTTCTCCACTCGGAGCCCAGCACCGAGGTTGAACGACTCAAGCACCATCGGGGTGGGGTTCTCGTCCTCCTCGAACTCCTTCTTCTCTTCGATGATGCCGAGGATCGCCGCGCACTTCTGGGCCTTCGGCTTCAGTCCCATTGCCTCGAATGCCTTCTCGAGGTTCTCGATGTGCTGCTCCGTCTCGCCGTGATGCTCCTTCAAGCGATCCTTCATCTCT
>CAJDWZ010000081.1_pt1 | contig 11673 bp, 8 predicted proteins | sample 7391701 | NCBI WGS metagenome assembly CAJDWZ01 (sample SAMEA7055744, study PRJEB34461) | soil metagenome | biome: terrestrial ecosystem; feature: Peninsula; material: soil | place: Antarctica | collected 2016
ATGGCTGTGGGAACCGATGATCAGGATCACGTCACCCCTGGCTAAGGCAATGCCTCGATTGAAGGCTACAGGCGTGATGCGCCGTGGATTGTCCACGAACCGCACGCGGGGTTCCCTCCCAGCCAACTCCAGCACCAGTTCACGCGTACCGTCGTCGCTCTGGCCATCCACGACGAGCACCTCGAGTAGTTGCGACGGATAGTCCGCGTCGAGCAGCGAACGCACACAGCGCTCGATGTGCGCTACCTCGTTCCGGCAGGCCACCACAGCCGAGATAAATGGCAGTTCGTCGTCGCCGAGGTGCGCCGCAGTTGGCCGGTTGTCGGCCATCTCACTCGTTGCCCACGCCGCTGGCAAGGGGGCTCAGTGCAGCCGTCGGGGCCCGTTTGCGGCGGTGGGTTTCTCGTAGCCGTGTTGCCAGGAGTTGGCCGTTCCGGGGAGCGTCGAAGAGCCGCACCGCATGCGCCCGACCGGCGTCGGCATAGCGGCGGCGCAGATCGGAATCCGCGATGAGCGTTGCCAGCGCATCGGTCAGGGCGGCGCGATCATCCGGTGGGACGAGCACACCACAGCGGCCATCGTCAAGGATCTCGGGGATGCCGGCCAGTCGTGATGCCACGACCGGCGTGCCGACGGCCAGCGCCTCCTTGAGCACGGTCGGCATGGCGTCCAGGGAGACCGGAGGATGGACGAGGATCGTGGCGCGCCGGATCGCCTCCATCGTCTGTTCCGGTGTGAGCCAGCCGCTGAACTGCACCACCCCTTCCAGTCCGAGACGCGCCGCCTGGCGTCGTAGAGCGGCATGCTGTGGACCGCCCCCAACCAGCTCCAGCTCCGCCGGTATCCCTCTTTCACGCAAGGCGGCGAGCGCATCGAAGGACGGTCGTTGGGGGTGTAACGCACGGCATCGAGATCGAGCCCCAGGTGGTGGATTCGCAACCTGTCTGATAGGCGAGGGAAGTCCTCAGGGTAGTGTTCGGCGATATAGCGTCTATTGAACTCGCAGACGAGGAAGACGTTATCCGCATGCAGCATCTTGGGGACGAGGAATGCCGGCTTCCGGTAGAGGTCCATGCGGGCATGGACGAACATCGAGAAGGGCACGTCGGGGACAGCGGCTCGATGGAAGAGATAGGCGGATGTCGCTGCATAATTGCCCCAGTAAGCGAGGACGTGATCAGGCCGTTGCGCCCGCGCCGTCCAGGCCCACGCCTTCAATGCGGCGTAGCTCGTCTTGGTCAGTGACTCCATGCCGAAGCGGGCCGCGGCGAAGCTTGCGTGCGCGCTATCGCGAGCGAACGATGACAGGGAGCGCCCCTGTTTTTCGCCGTGCTCGGCACTACCGAGCACACCGCGCAACGGTAGGTGATGCACCTGCGAGCGGGGCAGCACGTGCTCGTCCAATTCCGCCGGGACATAGCGCCAGAGCGCCCGATCCAGCGGATATATGGGGTAGATGTCCAGTTCCAGTCCGGCATCCAGCAGCGCGCGCATGTCGCGCGCGAAGAATGTGCTCAGCCGACTGGGGAACTGGTTCGTGAAGACCGCGACACGCATGGCAACTCCCCGGTCGCGCAGCACTCAAGGTTCAGCTTCCACGACCCCGTGCGGGGCGCTGCATCAATATGGAAAACCGCGGAGTGGGATACCAGCGATGCGAACACAAGTTTGCAGAGCGTGCACATCAAGCCGCTGAAGAAGGGCATTGAGCGACTGTTCGCCTTCCGGGACGCGCGTCCGCAGCAGTCACGGAAACGGCGCTCCAGTCGCGCCGTGGATCGCGCCTAATGTTTATCGACGATGACGGTTACCGTCACCGAAATCGGTCGTCGCTAGACTCAGCAAGGATGAAGCACGGAGCGCTTGATGACGAGGGCGCGCTGACGCAGCCACAGCTGCCCGCAATCGCTTACACGTCGCGAATAAACAGATGGCGTCACAGTCCATTTTGCCTGCCGCCATTGATCGCGCACGTCGCGCTTCGAACCCTGAACGCTCAGTTGCCGATAGCCTCCAGAGGGGAACAGATGATTACCCCTTGTCCGTTGTCAGCATGTCGTTAGTGATTCATTCGTTGGCTGTACCACGTCAGTCGAACTGGGTCGTCTGGCGCGATCAGCAGTTTCCCCAGTGTACCGAGTGGCAGGATCGCTGTGCTCCTGAGTCGGAGCCACGACAAAGGCAAAACCGGTGAAAGCCGGCGACGCAAAGCTCCGAGGCTAAAGCACCACGTCATGGTGCCAAGCCGGTCGAGCCGCCGAACGGACACTTGACCCGAGAAAGGAGCTCAGCATGCGTGCTGTCCATCTCGTGGTTGGTGCTTTTGTAGCGCTCGTCGCCACAGGTTGCACCGACCACTCCGATCCGACCAATATCGCCGGACCTTCGCTAGCCATCAGCGGGGCTCGCACCTCCTCGGCGGTAGAAATCCTGCCAGCGCTCGACACCATCTCGATGGGTATGAGCCGTACGCTCCAAGCCAGGCTTACGAATAACTCGCTAGGTGTGCTGACCTGCTGCATGACCTGGGCAAGCTCGAACAGTGGCGTGCTCAAGGTGAACGCTAGCGGCGTCATCACTCCTGTCACCGCTGGCATTGCCACGGTCAGCGTTACCTACAGCCGGTGGGCGAAGGGCAGCTACGAGATCCGCGTCCTCGCCCCTCAGGCGAAGCCGGCCGCGGCCACTCTGAATGTCGCCAATGTCACCGTTGCCTCAGGGAAGAAGTATCAGGTAGTAACCGCGGGGGCCAAGAAGGGTGCTGTCCAGTATATGGACCGTAGCTACACCCTCAGCGCCGTCCCATCGGTGATGGCCGGCGCCACTCTGGTGCGTACAGCCAACGACGACAAGAGCGCCTCCGCGGGCAGCACGAGCTTCCTCTCCTTCGACGTCAGCCAGGACGTCGTAGTATACGTGGCGCTGGATCCCAAGCTCACAAAGCCCAGGTGGATGGCCACCGGCTGGACGGCCACCGGCGTCACCCTTGGCAGCACCGACGGCAACAAGAAGTTCGCCGTCCACCACCGCAGCTTCCCTAAGGGTCGCGTCGTACTCGGCAGCAACGTCGACAAGTCGACTAACTACGGCATGTATTCAGTCGCCGTTAAGGGCACCGGCATCGCTGCCCCTCCAGCCGACACGAAGGCGCCCACGGTGAGCTTCACCAAGCCTGCCGCTGGCACCAAGGTGAGCGGTAAGGTGGCCATCGCCGCCAACGCCACGGACGACTTCAAGGTCGTTGGCGTGCGCTTCGAGCTGAACGGCTCGCCGCTGGGAGGAGAGGTCGTCGCCGCACCCTACACCACCAACTGGGATGCGAGCGGAGCGACCCCGGGCAAGCACTCGATCAAGGCAATCGCCCGTGACGCCGCCGGCAACCTTGGTACCGCTACAGTGACGGTGACCATCAGCGCTCCCGTCGTACAGCCAGAAGGCCCGCGCGTGGGTCGCTATGTCAGCCCCACCGGCAGAAGCTCCGGCGCCGGCACCAGCGCCAGCCCGTGGGATCTGGCCACCGCTCTCCGCCAGCCCGCCGGCGTCGTTGCCGGCGACACCATCTGGATGCGCGGCGGCACTTACAAGGGCTGCTACACCAGCGAACTACGCGGCACTTCAACCAAGCCCATCGTTGTCCGCCAGTACCCGGGCGAGCGCGCGATCATCGACAACGCCAGCTGTAACAACGCGGCGCTGACGGCTAACGGCGCATACACCTACTTCTGGGGCTTCGAGGTCATGAACTCGTCGCCGCGCAAGGGAGGGCCGATTGGCATAAACGCCTTCGGCGACTACCTGAAATTCATCAACCTCGTGGTCCATGACGCGTCCGACAGCGGCATCGGCTTCTGGGCCCCGGCGGACGGCGGCGAGATCTACGGCACCATCCTCTACAACAACGGTCGCGACTTCAATCTCGACCACGGCATCTACACCCAGAATGCCGTTGGCACGAAGCGGATAGCCGACAACATAGTCTTCAACTCCTGGGCGTTCGGGCTCCACGTCTATGGCTCCGATAACGCGCAGTTGAAGGGCTATACGATCGAGGGCAACGCCCTCTTCACGAACGGCAGTATCGGTGAGAACGGCGTCGCTCCCAACGTGCTGGTGGGCGGCGGTACACCCGCTGAGCGTATCGTGATCCGGGACAACTACCTGTACTCCAACGTCGCCAACTCCGGCAACATGTGGCTGGGCTACGAGGTCACGAACAAGGATCTCACGCTCCAGAACAACTACATCGCCGGCGGAGAGGCCGCCCTGCGCATGTGGCGCTGGACGACCGCTAAGGTCTCGGGCAATACGATCTTTGGCACGATGCAGATCGCCAACATCCAGGGAAGCGCCAGCGGCTTCAATTTCAGCAACAACAGCTACTATCGCGATGCCTCGGCCAAGTCGTGGGTGCACGACGCCAAGTACCTGCCGTTCACCAACTGGAAGTCGGTGGTCGGCGCAGGCTCCAGCGACAAGGTGGTCGCCACTCGTCCATCCGGCACGAAGGTGTTTGTGCGGGCGAACGAGTACGAGCCGGGTCGTGGTCACGTCGTGATCTACAACTGGGACAAGGCGGGTACTGTCAGCGCGAACGTCTCGAGCATCCTCCGTTCGGGCGACAGGTACGAGGTTCGAAACGTCCAGAATCTGTTCGCCGACCCGGTCCTCACTGGTACCTACACCGGCGGCTCGCTCTCGCTGCCCATGAGCGGCAACGGCATCGCTGCCCCGATCGGTGGCAGCGCAAGGGCGCCGAAGTCGACCGGACCCGAGTTCCAGGTGTTCCTGATCGTCAGGAAGTAGTTCAGCTTGCCGCGGGATGCACATAGCGCCCCGTGGCAGGCCGCGCGATAACGCGTACTGGCCGCTTGCATTCCGTGCAACGCGGCCTAACGTGTCGAACATCCCGCAACGGCGCCCCGGCGACCGTTGCGGGATGTTCCGATTCCCGGGCTCCTCATGCCGCCCATACTCAGCTTCGGCTCGCCCGTCCCTGTCACCCGTCCGCCGTGGCCAACACGGCTGGCCCGACTGCGCGCCGCAGCCGCGGTCGCTGCTTTCCTCCTCACGACGGCGGGCGCAGGCTGCGGTAGTGACGGTCAGCCCACTTCTCCGCCAACTCGCGTGAGCCCTGGCGAGCGCTTCGTCGCACCGATGGGCACCCGCGACGGCGACGGGAGCGACGGGCGGCCCTGGGACTTGGCCACGGCGCTCGGCGACCCGGACGGACTGTCCCCCGGCGACACGCTCTGGCTTCGCGGTGGTCGATACCACGGATGCTTCACCAGTCAGTTGACCGGCACGGCTGACGCGCGGATAGTCGTGAGACAGTACCCGGGTGAGCGCGCCACGCTGGACAACGCTGGCTGCACCGACCCTGCCCTCACCGTTCACGGCGCCTATACCGACTATCGTGATTTTGAGGTAATGAACTCGGCCCCACGCACAGGCGGGCCGCAGGGGATCGATGCGTTCGGCGACGGGATCCGCTTCATCAACCTCGTTGTTCACGACGCGGCTGGCAGCGGCATCGGATTCTGGAAGGAGGCCGACGGGGGCGAGATCTACGGCTGCATCATCTTTAATAACGGCCGCACGATAAATCTCGACCACGGCATCTACACCCAGAACGCCACTGGTACCAAGCACATCGCCGACAACGTCATCTTCGATTCGTGGGCATTCGGTATCCACGCCCACGGCTCCGAGAACGGCCCCCTCACCGGCTACACGATCGAGGGGAATGCGATCTTCGGTAATGGCAGCATTGGCGAGAACGAGGCCGCACCCAACCTGCTGGTCGGTGGCGGCACGCCGGCCTCGCGGATCATCGTGCGCGACAACTATCTGTATGGTCCTCCCGATGGCACTGGCAACATGTGGCTCGGTTACGAGGTGCCCAACGAGGATCTGGTGTTGACGAACAACGTCATCGTCGGCGGCGACCCGGCGCTCCGGCTGTGGAACTGGTCGTCCGTTTCGGCCAGCGGCAACGTGACTGCGGCGGCCTTCACGCAGGTGGACGTGCGCGGCTCGACACACAATATCAACTGGCGTAGCGCCTCCTTCTACGCCGATGCCGGCGCACCAGGCTGGACGCTGAACGACGACCATCTCACCCTGCCTGACTGGCTCGTCCGGACCGGCTTCGGCGGGGCCTCGACGGCGCAGGCGATGCCGTCGTCGCCTTGGGTTTTCGTGCGTCCCAACGCCTACGAGCCGGGGCGCGGTCACGTCATCATCTATGGGTGGGGCAACGAGAGTGAGGTGCCCGTCGACCTCTCTACCATCCTGCAGCCGGGCGATCGATATGAAGTGCGGCCAGTGGAGCGCCTCTTCGACCCGCCTGTGCTGACCGGTGTCTACGCTGGCGGCAGTCTCTCGCTGCCGATGACGCCGCTGAAGCCGCCGTCACCGATCGACGCGGGCACTGCAGCGCCGTCCACGCGTCCGGCGTTCGGCGTCTTCCTGGTCACCCGCCCAGGCTCACCGTAGTCATCAACGCTGACCTTGTGGTGTTCGAGCACCGCATCGTATACGGCGCTCACCGAAGCCACCGCCCGTGGGGCGCCGTAGCTCTCCTCTACCCGTAAGCGGAGGGCTTCGCCGAGTGCAGTCCGGCGCGGCTCGTTCTGGAGAAGGGCTATGAGAGCGTCGGCGAGTTGAATCGGATCAGACGGCGGCACGAGCACGCCGGCCTGGCCATGATCCAGCACGTCGGAACACTGGCCGACATGCGTGGCGACGGCGGCCAGTCCAGCCACACCATACTCCAACAGCGCCAGGGGTAGCCCTTCGGAGCGCGAACTGAGTACGCCCACGGAGCAGGCCCGGAGAACCTGCGCAACATCGTCGCGCACTCCCAACCAACTGACACTGTGTTCGATTCCCGCCTCGTCCACCGCGTGTCGGAGGGCGACGGCATAGCTCGTATCGCTCTCCGCTCCCATCAACAGGAGTTGCGCTTCGGGGACCGCCGCGACGACTCGCGCGAAGGCCGCGATGAGAGTCGCATGATCCTTCTGCGGTCGCAGATTGGCCACGCATGCCACGCGGCTGTCCGGCCGGCCAGGCAAGTCCACCGCTGCCCCTTTCTCAGATGCTTGAGCGACGAAGTTCGGGATGTAGCTGACTCGTCCGTCCCGCACGCCCAGGGTGCTCCGGGCCCAGTGCGCCAGTGACTCGTTCACGACAATCACGTGAGACAGTCTCCTGGCGATCACGCGGTATGGCCACGCCGTGCGCGAGGCCAGCGACCGTCCATAGTGATCGTGCCACACGACGGCGGGATGGGGTGGCGCGAGGGACGCGAGCACGGCGGCGAACACCGCCGCGCTGTGGGCGTGAAGAACACGCACGTCGTGTTCTCGTATGTGTGCCACAAGGCGCGCGAGAGCTGACACATCGAATCGATTGGTCCGGTCAAGCGTCAGGCGCACCACGTCGGTCGCGACGAGGGCGCCCAGCGGACCGTCGTGACGGGTGCAGCAGAGATGCGCTGTGTAACGGTCGCGCGGCAGGCTGTTCACGAGATTCACGGCCATGCGCTCGGCGCCCCCCACGGCGAGGGTGTCGACCAGGTGCATGACCGCCACCCGGGAGTTCATGAGCGCAACCGGATCTCTGATCTGGATACCGTCGCATCCTTTCCAGAAGGTGTCGACCAGCGCTCCCTGAGAAGAGCGGCCAGCGCGTCGCGCAGCCCTTCCAGTGAGAACCGCTGGGCCCACTGGGCAGCACGGATCGAGTACTCGGCGAATGCGTCTGGGTTGGCGGCAACACGGCGTAGCGCAGCCACGAGTGCCTCCCCGTCACGCGATGGCACCACCATGCCTCGTCCGTCGCCGAGCATCTCGGCTACGAAACCGTGGTCGGATCCGATGCACAGCAGGCCGAACGCCATCGCTTCCGCCACCGCCTTCGGCCATCCCTCCGACTCCGAGACGAGCACGAGGACGTCGGCTCGCTCGTAGCAATCCAGCACGGCCTCATAAGCGAGGGCGCCGGTGAAGTACACTAGGTCGGCGATGCCGAGCGAGTTGGCGAGCGCCATCAGTGTCGCACGGTCCGGCCCGTCCCCCACTATCGTCGTCGCCACGGCGACGCCCTCAGCGGCGAGGGATGCGGTTGCCTGCAGCAACGCATCCACGTGCTTGGTGGCCACCAACCGCCCGACGTAGAGCAAGCGGAGCGGCGAGTTCAGCCGGCGATCCCGCGCCGCCATGCGGGCACGGTCCACCTGGGGCCCCGTCATTACCGAGGTGAAGAACGGCACGATCTGATGCGGCTGGTGAGGCCAGTGCCCGTAGACGGTGACGGGACCATTCCACCACCGCGAGCGCAGTAGCCACCTCTGAAACGCGTATGTAAACGGCTCCTGCGGGTATCCACTCCACTGGCCGGCATACTTGGCGACGAGCCTACGCGAGAAGATCGGTGCGAGAACAATTGCGGGAAGCGAAAGGTTTCCCGGACACCTCACATGGATGGCATCGCCCTGGCGAAAGGCTTTCACGAGATCGCGACAGATCCAGGGAAGGGCGCACAACTGCCGCAGCTTGGCGCCCACCGTCTCGCCGCCAAGGGTGCGCTGCCTGACCACCCTCACATTCGCACCGGCGAACGGAGCACAGTCGGCTGGCGGCTCCGCCTCGGTGAGGGGTGCAGCAATCACCAACTCGCTGAAGAGATGGGACCACTGATCCATCTCTCGCGTATAGGGAGCGTAGGCGTGGTACTCGCCCTGCCAGTGGTAGTGCATGGCACAACTGACCACTACCAGCCGATCTGTGAAGCATGGAGTGGTATCCTGACTGCTCCCTGCGGCCGTAGGGGAGCTGTTCGTCGCGGCCGCGTTAGCCACATCTATCCTGCCGACGCTCGCGCTCTGAACGGGCGTGCTGGCGTGCGCCGCTGTCATGGCGGGGGACCTATAGCAGGGCCGCGATTCCTTATCCGGAACTTGTCCTGATTGAGGATGACGAGCGCACCTGCGGCCAGGAACCAAACCCCCTTGCTCTGGAATTCCGTCGAGATGAAGACCGCCCCGATGGTCACTGACGCGAAGATGCCGAGCGCGCGGAGATTCGGCTTGCGCCAGCCACTGAGCGCAAAGGAGACTACTACGGCGGCAAGCAGCAGTCCGCCCGGCAGGCCGTTCTCCGCCAGTACCTTGACCCATGCTGCATGTGCCTCGCGTCCTCGCGCGACCGCCTCGTAGTCCGGGATGTCGCCCACGTCACCCATCTTCCGCCATGCCGGGATGAAACCACCCGTACCGACGCCGACCGCCGGGTGCGCCTCGAAGATGCGCCAACCGCCGACGACCAGCGACCACCGATGACTGGTGCGGTTGGTCAGATCCCGACTGCTATCGAAAAGGCGAGCGATACGTGAGAGCGCGTGCGCCTCGAGGTCGCCGAACTGCGTCGCGACCCCGACGATGAACAGTGCTCCCACCAGCAGCATGCCGATCCGGCGGTGCAGGCCGGGAGTGACTGCGAGCAGGTAGGCGAGCACGCAAAAGGCAGCGAGCGTGCTGCCACGACTGCCACTGAGAAAGATCCAGCCAGTGTTGATCGCGGCCAGCGCTCCAAGAACGAGTGCACCGCGCCGCCGAAGGAGCGCCGACGGGTAGCCGAAGGCGATCGCGAAGAGCGCGGTGAGTGACGAGAGCGACCACGCATTCGGGTCGATCCGCCCGGCCGGCTCCACACCGGCGTAGAAAGCGAGGCCAATTAGCGCGCCTAGCACCCCGGTCACGATACCCAGCCAGAACCAGACCTCCGGTTCGTCGGCCACGCGGGCGAAGTAGATAAGGAGACCGAAGACTCCCAGCATGCCCAGCAGATCCTGCATTCCGCGCGCGATATCCGGAGTCCTCAACAGACCCAGGGCGAGCAGGATAGCGAGCGCCTGCAGCAGACGTAGTTGGCCGCTACGGAAGCGCAGCAGGAATGGTATGCCGAGCGCGGACACCAGCAGTAGTAGGTAGTTGAAGGTATTCCAGCGCAACCATCCGCCGTTCATCAGGTAGACGCGCGTCATCGAGTCCACCGTGCACAACACGGCCACCGCGTAGAGCCCGAGCACCGGTCGGCGCAATCCCACCAGCGCCGCGATGATGGCGCTCGCAACAATCACCGTGAGCGCCGGCCGCAGACCAAGCACCAGAGCGCTCAGGCAGGCCGGGACGATGACCATGAGCACGACTATGGCCCACCGCTGTGCCATTGGCGGGGCGGCGGCCGCGTGCTCGGCAAGCGCGCCGGTGCCGGTGACGCCAACGCGACGTGGCATCCCGGATGCGGCACGCCAGCCGACCAAGGGAGTCCGCTGCACACTCTCAACCATGCGGATTCCTCCCGACCTCTGCACCCAGTACTGCAAATGGCGGCGCGACTGTGCGTCGCGGCTCAGCCACCAGCGTGCGGAAGAAGCGCAGTCGTCCGCGCACGAATGCCCAGCGTGATGCCACCGAACCAGGACGCATCAGGGCCAGAAGGCGGACAAGGGTGTCCGCGGCAAACGCGTAGAGGAAGTAAGCCGTCTGCCAGACTGGACGATCGCCGCGGCAGGTCTGATGGATGTAAAAGAGGTTCCGTGCACCCAGGTAGCCCATCGCCGACTGATCCGGTCGACCACCAGCGGCCGCCAGGTGCAGCACTCGTGCGTCGGTCTCGACGGCCAGCGGACCATACTCGCGCATTCGAAGGCTGAACTCCAGATCCTCTCCACTGGCGTAGCCATCCAGTCTCTCGCAGAAGCCGATCTCCCGAGCCTGCTCCGTTCGCCAGACCATCACGCAGCCAGGCAGCCAGTCGCCCTCCACCAGGCCGCCGGACGCCGCCCCGGCGGCGGCGGCTGTATCGGGCGACATGAAGCGCCACGGAACGCTCATCCCTGACGTCGTGTACGCGCCTGGCCTGAGTGAAGGAACCACGCCCAGCGCTCGCCTTACACGCCAGAGCGCATTGGGCGGTGCCAGCTCGTTCTCGATCACCGCGCTCACGCCCGACAGCGGCTCCGCGCGTATCCCGCGAGTGAGAAGTGCGATGACTAGCTGGTCGAGCGCGCCTGGTAGGAGGACGACATCGTCGTCGAAGAAGGCAACCAGTTGAGCGGTGACGTATTCGAGCGCCAGGTTTCGCTGCCGCGTGAGCCCGCGTAGCGGTCCATCCACGCGAAGGTAGTCAGTGACACATGTCAGGCGTCCCTCCGCTGCTCCGGCTTCGAGCACACGCTCCGTGGCGTCGTCAGGGCTGGCGTCCACTACCAGTAGCTGCGCTGGTTGTAGCTGATCGGTGAGCGAATCGATGAAGCGTCGCACCGCAGCAGGCCTACGATGCGTGCAGATAACAACGCTGCAGCCGGATACGAGAGTCGCGAAGGGAGAGCCTGCCGCATCCACCTGCCGGATTTCGCCTTCACCGCAGATACGGACAGCACGTACCACGTGCTCGGATCGCACGGTGAGATCCCGGCACAACCGCGGCCGGTCCGGATCGGAGGGGCCCTGGTCGTCGGACCGGTCACCCAGCGATCGCATGACGGCTCCCGCTGGAATCGGTCATGGATGATCCACCTCGCACGCTGAATCGCTCGGTGGCGTTGGCATAAAAGCGCACAGTCGCTGCCACCAGATGGTGGGTCGAGAATCTGTCGGCAATCGTC
>CAJDWZ010000086.1_pt1 | contig 11625 bp, 5 predicted proteins | sample 7391701 | NCBI WGS metagenome assembly CAJDWZ01 (sample SAMEA7055744, study PRJEB34461) | soil metagenome | biome: terrestrial ecosystem; feature: Peninsula; material: soil | place: Antarctica | collected 2016
CAGGGCGCGGCGGCGGCCCGTGCGGCCCAGCAGCCAGAGCAGCCGATCGGCGTAAATGAGGCCTGGAAGACGCTCTCTGCCGCTCTCCATGCGCCCCCTTCGGACCCGGCTCATGACGCTGACGTACGCCATGAGATCTCACGGCAGGGGGCCGCCCTGCACATGGGAAAGGTTGCGGCACCGAAGCGGGACGTGCGTGGCCTGCTCCTGATGGTCGGCGTGGCGGCCGCGGTCGTCCTTTTCATCGGGGGAATGTGGCGCTTTCTGGGAAGTTCTGATCCTGGCGAGCGTGTTGAGGCCGTCCTGGCGAGGAGCGAAGCGCGTATGGTCCAGACGAGTTCAGCTCAGCGAGCGAGCGTGCCACTCGCCGACGGCAGCAAGGCCTCGCTGGGGCCGGATTCCCAGCTGAAGATCCCGAAGGACTATGGCGATCAACTGCGTGTAGTGGGTCTGACAGGGACGGCCGCATTCACCGTCGTCGAGGGATCGCAGCCCTTCTTCGTGAAGGCTGGCTCGGCTCGCATACGTGTCACGGGTACTGTCCTAGACGTAAACACCTTCAATGCAGCGGGCACCATAGTCCGCGTGCGCGAGGGGTCGGCCGACGTCACGGCCGGCGACTCCACCCATGCACTATCGGTGGGTGAATCGCTACTGGTGAGCGCCGATGGAGGCATGTCCGCCGCGTCCACCGACATGCTGGACGAATCGCTCGCTTGGACTGATGGGCGTTTCGTCATTACCGACCGACCCATGCAGGAGGTACCAGCACTAGTACAGCGCTGGTTCGGCCTCAAGGTGGCGGTGCTCGACACAGCGGTGATGGAGCGACGGGTAAGCGTCCAGGTCCCGCTCGACTCCACCCGCCAGCTTATCACAGCGTTGGAGAAGGCGGCACGGGCCGCTTACGCTACTCAGGGGCAGGACCGCGTCTTCCGCGACTCCTCCGCCAAGCGCTAAGAGGGAACTCGCTAACCGGCTGACGCGGGCACCGACTGCCGCCAGTCAACCGGGCCTGCCACGGCCCGGCGAGGGAATACGGAGATGATCATGACAGCGCCGGACGGGTCGTTTACCGTCGGCGCTGTTCGATCGTCGGTCTCGGACATCGACAACTGCCGTTAGTGACCGAAAGCGGACGCTGACGGCTCACGATCCTGTCATGCCGTGCTCCCTCACGCTCCCCTTGCTGTGCCCGCCGAAGCTGTGCCCGCATCTCCGTTCTGCCCTTCCCGTGCATCCGCCGCGCCGCTCCACCGTCGCTGCATCCGTGGTGTCTGCATCGGAACGTTCTGGATCATTGCGGCGCTAATGTGGCTCTCCCAGACTCTGACGGCTCAAGGACCGTCGGTGACCGAGTTGAAATCGCGATTGCCCACGGTAACGGGAGTGGAGCGGGCGCGCGTTCTGGCCTCTCTCACCGACGCGCTCAAGGCAACAGAGCCGGCCCGGGCAATCGCCTTCGGCAACGAAGCGCTTGGCCTGTTCGCGCTGCATGAAGACCTGGTTCCGCATGTAAAAACGCTGAATGAGATCGCCTGGGCCCACATGACCCTTGGTCAGTACGACGCGGCTACTTCCCACGCCATCGCCGGACAGCGGTTGGGTGAGCACGGCGGCGACCGAGGTGGCGTTGCCCGGTCGCTCAGCAACCAGGGCTCCATGGCCCAGCGACGTGGCGACCCGGAAGGCGCTGTGGAGCTATTCAGCCGGGCCCTCCTGATCCAGCGTGAGATCGGCGTCATGAGCGAGGTCTCGAACTCGCTCAACAACCTCGGTTTTGTCCACTCCACCGATCTGGCCGACTACGGCCGCGCGCTTGCCTATCACCTGGAGGCGCTAGCGATCCGCGAGCGAGTGGGTGATCGATGGATGATCGCGCTGTCGCTCAACAACATCGGTATCGTTTACAGCAGGTTGCGCCAGTACGAGCGAGCGCTGGAATACTTCCAGCGGGCACTCGTCATCCGTCGTGAGCTGGACGTGCTACCGAGCGTCGGCGCGACGCTGAGCAACATCGGTGATGCACACATGGACCTGGGCGAGTTCGAACAGGCGCTCAGCCATCAGCGTCAGTCGCTGGCGATAAGAGAGAAGGTCGGAGACCCACTGGCCATCTCTCTCTCTCACCGCAATATCGGAATGGCCCAACTCGCCATGGGCCATCCTGACTCGGCGCTTGTGGAACTGAGTTTGGCAACGCGGGGTGCGGAAGAGGCGGGCAATCAGGCCCTGGTGGTTCGCAATCTCATCGGACTGTCCGCCGTGGACCGGTCTCTTGGCCGACATGCGTCTTCCGTAAGGACTGCCAACAGCGCGCTCACCCTCGCCCGTGCGATGGGCTCCCGAGAACTGACGCGGCAGGCATGGGAGGAGCTATCGGCGGCCCAGTCAGATGCCGGCAACCTGGCCTCCGCTCTGGTCTCCTACCGGTCGTTCAAGGCGTTGAGCGATTCCATCTATGACGAGAACACCAGCCGGCGAGTGGCGGTCCTGGAGCGTCACGCTGACGCCGAGCGACGCGAGCACGAGGCCTCTCAACTGCGGGCGCAGGCGGCGATGCTGGAGGTGGTTGCCGATCGCCGCGCCCTCCAGCGCAACGCGGTGCTCGTCGTTGGCATCCTGCTCGGCCTCCTTGGGCTGGTCGCGTATCGGCGTCGTGTCGATCGCACTCGACTGGCTGAGGAGCTGAGTATGACGGACTCCCTCACCGGGGCCCGCAACCGTCGCTACGTGGAGCACATGCTCCCGTTGGACATTGCCAGCAGCCGGCGGCGCTACCGCGCTGCAGTCGAGCGCGGCTTACCGCCGCCGGAAGAGGCGGACGTGGGGGCCTTCCTTCTCGACCTCGATCACTTCAAGCAGGTGAACGATCAGTTCGGTCACGCGGCCGGAGACCGGCTGCTGAAAGAGCTGGCGTCGACCCTGCGGACGGCCTGCCGGGAAGCGGACGTGGTCGCGCGATGGGGAGGGGAAGAGTTCCTGGTGGTGACCCGCTTTATCGACCGGCGTCAGGCCGGACGGGTGGCCGAGAGGCTACGACTGGCCGTCGAGTCGCACACGACCGTCCTCGGCGACGGCCGGGTGATTCGGGTTACCTGCTCCCTCGGCCATGCCGTCTTCCCCTTCTCTCCGTCACAGCCGGATGCACTGAGTTGGGAGGAGGTAGTCAGCTTGGCCGATCACGGCTCCTACGCGGCGAAGAGATCTGGGCGCAACTCCTGGGTCGGCTATGCAGAGGGCGACGGTGTACCGCCGGACGCTGTTCTTCATGCCTCGCCGGGCCAGGTCGCACAGTGGGTGGCCGAGGGGCTGCTCCGGGTCGTTCCCAGGCGGGCGGACAGTGAGGCACGATTCGTCGAGACAGTCTCGACTGGCTGAGGCTGTCTCGGAAAGGTTTCCTGGCATCGATGATGAAGCGGAGTGATGATCACGCTTGGGAGCCACAAGCTCCTGCCTGACCACTCCAGCCCGATCGATTCCCAGGAGGAAGATCCCCGATGCTTGCCATACGCGTTGATGCACCCGGCGAAGCCACCGCGTTGACCGCCGTCGAGATGCCCGTACCCACGGCCGGCGCTGATGAGGCTGTGGTTCGCGTGGAGGCCGCGGGGGTCAACTTCATAGACGTCTACAAGCGCTCTGGCCAGTATCGGATGCCGCTGCCGTTCACGGCCGGGGATGAGGGGGCGGGCGTGGTGGAGGCGGTGGGTGAAAGGGTAACTGAGCTGAAGGTAGGCGATCGGGTGGCCTGGGCTGGCGTTGGCGGCTCGTATGCGGAGTACGCGGCTGTACCGGTTGCGAGACTGGTGCCTCTACCCGACGGGGTCACCACCCGACAGGGCGCCGCACTGATGCTGCAGGGCATGACGGCGCACTACCTGGGGACTTCCACCTACCCTCTACAGCGCGGCGAACGCTGCCTGATTCACGCGGCCGCTGGCGGAGTCGGGTTGTTGCTGGTTCAGATCGCCAAGCATCGCGGGGCGACGGTGATCGGCACCGCTGGTTCCGACGAGAAGGCGGCGCTGGCGCGTCAGGCCGGGGCCGATCACATGATCGTCTACACCCGCGATGATTTTGTCGCGGCCACGCGCCAGTTCACGGACGGCGCGGGGGTGCACGTCGTCTACGACTCGGTAGGCGCGACCACCTTCCTGCCAGGGCTCGACGTGCTCGTTCGGCGCGGAATGATGGTCCTCTTCGGCCAGTCCAGCGGAGCCGTGGATTCCGTCGACCCGCAGCTTCTCAACAGGAAGGGATCGCTCTTTCTCACACGCCCGAGCATGACGCACTATGTGGCCACGCGAGAGGAGCTGTTAACCCGCGCTGCGGAACTATTCGCGTGGGTCGGGAGCGGTACCCTGAACGTGCGGATCGGAGCCGAGTTTTCGCTGGCTCAGGCAGCCGACGCGCACCGTGCGCTGGAGTCGCGGCAGACGACTGGCAAGGTCCTGCTCATCACGTGAAAAGGGCCAACCCTTTTGGGTTGGCCCTTCGCACCAATTTCTCAATCTCCGGCTGGTAACTCGATCGGCCTCAACTCGGGGCGCTGTCCGGTGAGCCAGCTCTTCACTCGGTCGCCTCCGGCGTGTACCAGCACGTAAGTGCTAGGTACAACGAAGAGCGTCAGGAGCGTGGAGACGCTCAGACCGCCCACCACCGCGATCGCCAGCGGCTGCATGAGCTCCGAACCCTGACCGACCCCCATCGCCAGCGGAACCATGCCGAGCACTGTCGTGAGCGTGGTCATGATGATCGGCCGCATTCGCACCGCACCGGCATCCACCACCGCCTCAAGTATCGGCGCGTTCCGTTCTCGCCGGTTGTCCTCCGCGTACTCCACGAGAAGGATGGAGTTGTTCACCACGATGCCAGCGAGCAGGATCACCCCCAGTAGTACCGGCGCGCTGAGCGGCGTATTGGTGATCCAGAGGGCGAGAGCTACACCGATGAGCGAGAGCGGGATGGCGACGAGGATGACGAGCGGGTTTAGAACGCTCTCATACTGGAGTGCCATCACGACGAAGACGAGGAAGATGGCTAGCGAGACGACGACAGCCAGCTGCTTGTTGTTGTCACTGATCGCTTCCTGTTCGCCGCCCAGGATAATCCCATAGCCATCCGGGATGTCGAGCGAGGCAAGACGGGCTCGCACCGAGTCGGCGACCTCTCCTATCGACGCGACCTGAGTGATGACGTCGCCATTCATGCGGATCTGCCGGCTCTGGTTCTCGCGACGGATGTCGGTGGGCCCGATCGTGGTGGAGACGTCGGCGACGTCCCGAAGGTAGACGGGCGCGCGTCCAGCACTGCCTGGGAATAGCGCCACGGTACCGAGATCCTCGGGGCTCGAGAAGCGTCCACGCGGGAGCATCACGCGCACGTCGAACTCACGGTTGCCGACAGCATACCGCGTGGCGACGGTGCCATCGAGCGCCGTGCGCAGTGTCTGGCCCACCTGGACCACGTCCAGCCCGAGCTGGCCGGCGCGTTCGCGGTCCAGTCGTACGGAAAGCTGCGGGCTCGCCTCCTCGGTGGAGGGCTGCATGTTCTCCAGTCCGGGCACGGTCTTCACGAGCGCTGCCACCTCCCGACTGAGTCGCTGCAACTCGGTCAGATCGTCGCCCTGGATGGCGATCGAGATATCGGAGCCGGAGGTGGAAGTACGCAGCCCGCGAATGCGCGGCGGCCGGATGAAGACGCGCGCACCGGGAAAGCCCCGAGCGTCCACTCGCGACTGGAGCTCGCGTACCCACGCGTCGGCGCTCATATCGCGATCGCGCACGGAGACGAGTCGAATATCGAGCGAGCCGCGGCCGGCGCGGTCGGCGGTGGAACCGGCGAAGAGGAATCCACCGGCCGTTGTGAAGACGCTCTCTACGTAAGGCATGTCGGCTATCATGCCCTCCACTTCACGGGTGACGGCGTCGGTCTCCTCGGGCGGCGCACCTGGCGCTAGCATGACGAAGACTCCGACTCCACCATCGTCCACCTGTGGCAGGAACTCGCTCCCCAAGTTCCGCACCAGAAGGACCGACGAACTGAGAGCCACGACCGCACCACCGACCACGAGCCAGCGGTAGCGTAGCGAAACGGTTGCCACGCGACGATACAGATCGGTCAGTCGATCCACTCCGTGATCGAACGCTCTCATGGGGCGGGTGCGCGAGATACCGCTACTGAAGCGAATCTTGGCGAGCTGCGCCGACATCATCGGTACGAGCGTGAGTGCAGCGGCCAGTGAGGCGAAGATGGCGAACGAGATCGTCAGGATCAGTTCGCGGAAGATGAGCGCCGAGAGACCGCTAACTAGAAGGAAGGGGATTACTGCCGCCAGATGCGACATCGTAGCTGCAGTTACGGCGCTCGTGACTTCGTTAGCGCCCGCGTGCGCGGCTTCCTCCGGGTCGCTTATGCCCCCTGCCTGTCGCCTGAAGATGTTCTCCAGCATGACGATGGCGTTGTCCACCAACATTCCGACACCCAGCGCCAGTCCGCCCAACGACATGATGTTGAGCGTCAGTCCGGACATCCCCATCAGTACGAAGGTCGCCAGGATGGCGATGGGGATGGAGAGGCCGATGATGAGCGTCTTACGAAGCGACTGGAGGAAGATCAGCACGACAAGCATCGCCAGGACGGCGCCGATCAGCGCCGAATCGCGGACAGAATTCACCGCGTTCCGGATGAAGTCAGCCTGACTCTGGATCACCTGGTAGGTGATGTCATCGGGCACGAAACGGCTGCTCCTGAGCTGTGTCAGGCGATCATTCACGCCGTCCGCGGTGGCCACGGTGTTGCCATCAGGCTGCTTGCGGATGGACACCTTCACCGCTGGCACACCGTCCAGACGTGCCCAGAGACGCTGCTCCTGGTGCGTATCCTCGACGGTCGCGACTTCGGTTAGTGGTACCCGTCGTCCACGGCCGACGTTGAGGAGGGTGCCGCGGATATCATCGACTGTGCGGAACTTGCCGGAGGTCTTGCCCACCATCTCGCGCTCGCCACCGCTTATACGACCGGCGGCAACGTCCTGATTGGCGGCGCGAAGGGCGGCTATGATCTCGCTGACGCTTATGCCGTAAGACTGCAGCCGTTCCTGGTCGAGCGTGACCTGGACCTCTCGAATGAGCCCGCCAGAGATGTCCACGGACGCCACGCCGGGCACCGTCAGCAACTGAGGTCTCAGCCGATCCTCGACCCAGTTACGAAGACCGACGAGGTCTCGTTCATCCGACGAGAACGCCACTTCGTAGACGGGGCTGTCAGACGGATCGGACTTACCAACGGTTGGCGGTGACGCCTCCAGTGGCAGTCGCGACCGGGCCCGATCCAGGCTGGTCGAGGCGTCCTGGAGTGCGAAGTCGATGTTCGTGCCGTAGGCGAAGTTCAGGGTGACGTTGACCCGCCCCTCCTGAATGTTCGTCTCCATGCTCGTGAGATTGGCCGTCGTGGCCAGCGCGGCCTCCAGCGGCTTGGCGATCGTCTCCTCGAGCACTCCAGGCTCAACTCCCGCGTTGCTCACGCCCACCCGCACCTGAGGGTAGACGACGTGCGGGAGGAGGTCGAGCGGCAGGTTGCCCACAAAGATCGTCCCCAGCACGAGGACGACCGAGGTGAGCATTACCGTCCCGATGGGGCGACGAATGGACCAACTGGCTATGCCCGTCCAGCGGTGTCCTGTTTCCTCACTATCGTCATCGGTCCCGACAGCCTTATCAGCGTCGGTAGCCGGGGGGCGGTTCGTTGGATCCATCATTTGTTCATTCCTACGGTCCGGCCTGCTCCCTCAACTGGACGCACGCTGTCGCTGGGCGGTGTGGCAATGCGCACCTCCGATCCCTCGCGGAGCATGGTATTGCCGGCCACCACCACCGTATCTCCGACTGACAGCCCACTGGTTATCTCCACCCTGCCGTCGTAGGTGGCGCCGCGCTGCACAGCGCGAAGCGCTGCCTTGCCGTCGTTAACCACGTAGACTGCGGCGCCGCGTGGGTTCTGAAGCAATGCCGCATTCGGTATCAGGAGCACGTCGTTACGCGGCGCGATCGGGAACTTGGCGCGGGCAAGGAAACCTGGACGCACATCGCGAGCAGCCGTGCCGCTTATGGCTACCTCCACTGGCACCAGCCTCGTCACTGAATCAGCTGCCGGGAAAACTCTCCTGATCCGACCCTGGATCTCGCGCCCGGGAAGGGCGTCCAGTGTCAACGAGACAGGCATTCCCTCGCTCAGAGCCGTCACCTCCAGCTCCGAGATGGGCATACGTACGACGAGGACCGTGATGTCAGCGACGGAGAACAGTCGCGACTGTGTCGAGGCGAGATCGCCCGCCTCCACCCGCTTCTCCATCACCACGCCGCTCGCTGGAGCCCGAACCTCGGCATAACTGAGGCGGGTCTTCAGCTGATCGCGCGTTGCCCTGGACGCAATCAGAGCCGCCTGGTCGCGCTCATGCTCTCCGGCGGTGATGATCTGCTGGCTGAATAGCGAAGCCGATCGCGTAGCCTGGGATTCGGCCACGCTGAGCGCAGCCTCCGCGCTCACCAACTGGGCTTCCACCTCTGGCGCCTGGATGCGGGCGAGAACCTGTCCTTCGCGGACGGCGTCGCCCTCCTGGACATTCACCTGCGAGATCACGCCGGCAAGCTGGCTGTTCACGCCGATAGTGCGCAGGGGTTCCACCACTCCGGTCGCGCTGACCGAACGTGACGCCGATCCTTTAGCCACCACGGTCACCGTTACCGGGACGACCTGAGGGCCACGGCGTCCTCTCATCTGTGACGTCTGCTCGGCCGGGGCTTCGCTGCGGGAGCAGGCGGTGGAAAACGCGACAACTGTCAGAACGAGCATGAAGAGTCCCGAGCGGCACCGGCCATTGAGCTGGCTACCACGCGGGGAGAGGGGATTCCGATCGAAGAACATCAGTTCCGGATGAAAGTGCGTGCGGCAGTACGTCGCAGCCCGCTGGCGGCGACGCTCAAGGTTGGCGATAGCGGGCACAGCCTCCTCGCCAGTTAGCGGGTAGTGCCCGCTCTTCATACGATTCAACGCGCCACTCGTTCCCTCTGTTGAGGATTTATCCGCCGGCGAGCCCGGCCGTTGCAGCACTGCGAAGAGCGCCGCCTAGCTCCGTCGCCCGTGGTACGGAGATGACCTGACCGGTTGCGCGGCCCATCTCTCGCGTTGAACGTTCGGCCCGATCCCGCAACTCCTGTCAGGCCGCCCGACACCTTCACCTGCACCAGTCTTAAGACGCCACGCGATGCCTGCCATCGGCCAGTCATGACATCACCGCCAGTTCCTGTAAGCACGCCGAGATTGACGGTCGTCTTCAGCGGACTCCTGCTCGCCCTTCTGCTGGCCGCGCTTGACTCCACGATCGTGGCCACGGCGCTCCCGACAATTGTCGGCGAACTGGGCGGATTGGCTCACCTCTCATGGGTTGTGACGGCCTACCTTCTGGCGCAGACGGTAGTCACACCGCTGTACGGGAAGCTGGGCGATCTCTACGGCCGGAAGGGAGTCCTGCAGAGTGCCATAGTCATCTTCCTCATCGGCTCGGCGCTATGCGGGATGAGTCAGAACATGACTCAGCTCATAATCTTCCGGGCAATCCAGGGGCTGGGCGGCGGCGGGCTGACGGTTACAACCCAGGCAGTAGTGGGAGATATCGTGCCTCCGCGGGAGCGGGGACGCTATCAGGGGATCTTCGGCGCAGTGTTCGGCCTCTCCAGCATCGCCGGCCCGCTGGTCGGCGGGTACTTCACCACCCACCTGTCGTGGCGCTGGATATTCTACGTCAACCTGCCGCTCGGGCTCCTGGCGATGGTGGTACTGGCGATCACGCTCCCGGCAACAAGCAACCGTAAGCGACACGCGATCGACTACGCTGGAGCTGGACTACTGGCGGTCGCACTCAGCGGGATAGTTCTTCTCGCCGACCTGGGTGGCACGACCTACTCGTGGAATTCGGCGTTCATTATCGGTCTTGGGATCGTCGCCGCTGCGGCTACAGCAGGATTCGTGTTCGCAGAGCAGCGGGCAGCCGAGCCGGTGCTCCCGTTAGCCCTCTTCCGCAACAAGGCGTTCGCCGTTGCCTCGGCGCTTGGCTTCATCGTCGGCTTTGCGCTGTTTGGCTCGGTCACATACCTGCCGCTCTTTCTGCAGATCGTGCAGGGGGCGTCACCGACTGCTTCGGGTCTCCAGATGCTGCCCATGATGGGTGGCATGCTCGTCACCTCGATCGTATCCGGACAGCTCATCAGTCGGAGCGGCCGCTACAAGCGGTACCCGATAGCTGGAACGGCGGTGATGACGGTCGGTCTCTTCCTGTTATCACGACTGACCGCCGACTCGACTCTCATGACCGCACTGGGGACGATGCTCGTACTGGGCCTCGGGCTTGGGCTTGTCATGCAGGTGTTGGTGATCGCCGTCCAGAACGCGGTGGACTACAAGGACCTCGGCGTCGCCACCTCGGGAGCCATGCTCTTCCGGCTGATAGGAGGATCATTTGGCACAGCCGTTCTCGGGGCCATTTTCGCGTCCAAGCTGGCCGTGCAGTTGCGCGACACCCTGCCGGCCGAGGTGCTGGCGACAACCGGCACCTCCGCTGCGGTGAGCCCGGGCTCGCTCGCCCTGATGCCGGATGCACTGCGGCACATCTACGGCTTCGCCGTAGCCTGGCTGCTACCGGAGCGCCCGCTCCGGGAGACCGTGGCAGCCGCTGCCGGCGGTGACGTGGGAGGCGAACTGGCTGATGCCTTTGCCATGCCTACCGACCGCGACTCGGCATCGCAGCTGATGCGTGGCCTGAGCGTACTGGCTGACCGCGACGTGCAACGCGCTCACATCGTGCACATCGTGGAACGGGCGGGGCTGCAGCTCTCGCCGGTGGCTGCCTGGCTTCTGCTGAAGCTGGGTCGCGGGACGGAGATGGACATGGAGGCATTGGCGACGAAGCACCACCTGGAGGCGCCACGCCTGCAGGATGGCCTGGATGAACTCCTCTCCGGGGGCATGATCATGGAGCGCGGCATCACTGATGGATGCCTGGCGCACGAGCTCACCGCGGAAGGGAGCGAAGCCCTGGCTCTCCTCGCCACGGCGCGCCGGGCGCGCCTGGCCGAGCTGTTCGCCGACTGGCCGCAGGAACGGCACGAGGAACTCGCCGCTGCCTTACGCCGCCTGGCTCGTGAGCTCGTGCCGCGCGGTGCGGCTGGCGGCGAGTTGTGAGAGGACGCGTCCGTCCGCATTGCTGTTATTCATTCGTCCCCATCCCGTCGCCCCGACCTCACTCGAGCAGTAGCGCCGTCTCGCCGTCGACAGGAGGCCGTCGGACGAGGGCCAGCAGAGGGATAAGGGCGAGGATCAGAAACGCCGTCAGGACGTAGATGTGCGAGTAAGCGATGACGCTCGCCTGGCCCATGATCTGGCGATCCATCACTGTGAGCGCGCGTTGTTGAGCGGTCCAGCTATCGGCGCCGCGAGCGATGAAGCCCTGGGTGAGAGTGGACAGTCGATTCATGGTGTCCGGGTCTCCGGCGACGACGTGATCGCCCAGCACAGCCCGGATTTGCGCTGTATAGTGGGCAAGCATGGTCGCGATGCCGGCAATCC
>CAJDWZ010000113.1_pt1 | contig 11618 bp, 8 predicted proteins | sample 7391701 | NCBI WGS metagenome assembly CAJDWZ01 (sample SAMEA7055744, study PRJEB34461) | soil metagenome | biome: terrestrial ecosystem; feature: Peninsula; material: soil | place: Antarctica | collected 2016
TCGCCGGCTACGGCTTTGCCATCCCGATCACGCTCGCCCGCGACGTGATGTCCGACCTGGTGAAGCATGGCCGGGTGCGGCGGGCTGTCATCGGTGTCCGGATCACGTCCGATCAGCTTGGCGCGGAACTCTCGACCGTCGTGGAGCGTCACCATCAACCGGTCGGCACCCGCCACAACGTGGTTGTTGGTGAGGATGTAGCCATCACCGGTCACGAGGAACCCCGTGCCGCTGGACTGGCTGGGACCCGGCGGCTGGCCACCGAACTGGCGGAAGAAATCCTCCCAACCGGGCGGCAGATCGCGGGGAGCCTGTCCCCGGGCCACCTTGGGGGCGTCAGACTCCGCAGCTATGGACACGACTGCTGGTGTCACATGCTCGGCGATGGAGACGAAGGCGTTCCCCGTCTCTTCCAGTGAGCGCACCTGGCTCGCCGTCGGGCGAGTGGAGCCCGTCTGCTGAGCATGACCGAACGGTGTGAGGTCGAATGCGGCCGTCAGCACAATACCGCCAACAAAGGCCGACGCGACCGCCACGCCGAGGCGTGTGTGTGCGAAGAAAGATTTCATGGATCTGTCGGTCGTTCCAGAGGGAAAACGGAAGAGCACATTCGTTTGTACCCGCGAGCGGGCCGGAGGGTTTCCAACCGATCAGCGGTTGGAATCGGCTACCTAATGTGCAGACCGGGGATGGGGCGCGCCCCATCCCCGGTCTGCACATCAGGCCAGCATGATTACTTCTTCTCTTCGTCGACGATCTCGTAGTCCGCCTCGACCACGTCGTCAGCAGAAGCGTCTGCAGCCTCCGCGGTCGCCTCGGCGCCGGCCTGCTGGGTGGCGTCATCGCCACTCTCGGAGCCCTGAGCATAGAGCGACTGGCCAGCCTCACTGTAGGTCTTGGATAGATCCTCCAGCGAAGACTTGATCTCATCCATGTCGTCACCGCGGAGCGCCTTCCGGGCCCGTTCCACGCCCTCTTCCAGTCGGGTCTTCAACTCTGGCGAGAGTTTGTCGGCCCACTCCTTGGCGTTCTTCTCCACCTCGTAGGTGAGAGCGTCGAGCCGGTTGCGAGTGTCGATCTCCTCGCGCCGACGCTTGTCCTCGTCGGAGTTCTTTTCAGCGTCCTTCACCATCCGGTCTACCTCGGAGTCGGAGAGCCCGCTCGAGGCCTCGATGCGGATCTTCTGCTCCTTGCCAGTGGTCTTGTCCTTCGCCGTCACATGCAGAATGCCGTTGGCATCGATGTCGAAGATGACCTCGACCTGCGGCATGCCACGCGGAGCGGGTGGAATCCCGGTCAGCTGGAACTTGCCGATCGTCTTGTTGTAGGTGGCCAGTTCACGCTCACCCTGCAGAACGTGGATCTCCACCGTCGTCTGGTTATCGTCGGCCGTTGAGAAGGTCTCGGCCTTTCGCGTCGGAATGGTGGTATTGCGCGGGATGAGCACTGTCATCACGCCGCCCAGCGTCTCGATACCCAGCGACAGGGGTGTGACGTCGAGGAGTAGGACATCCTTCTGCTCGCCGGTGAGCACCGCGCCCTGAATGGCCGCGCCGATAGCGACGACCTCGTCCGGGTTCACGCCCTTGTTCGGCTCCTTGCCGAAGAACTCCTTTACCACCTGCTGGATCTTCGGGATACGCGTGGAGCCGCCGACGAGGATCACCTCATCGATCTCCTTCGGATCGAGCCCGGCGTCCTGAAGCGCCTGCTTCATGGGCGGGATCGTGCGCTGCACGAGGTCGTCCACTAGCTGCTCGAACTTGGCCCGCGTGAGCGAATAGTTGAGGTGCTTTGGACCGCTCTGGTCGGCGGTGATGAACGGGAGGTTGATGTCCGTCGAGTTGGTGCTCGAGAGCTCCATCTTCGCCTTCTCAGCGGCTTCCCTGAGCCGCTGGAGGGCCATCGGGTCCTTGGACAGATCGATCGTCTGGTCCTTCTTAAACTCCGTTACCAGCCAGTCGATCACGCGCTGGTCGAAGTCGTCGCCGCCGAGGTGCGTGTCGCCCTTGGTAGACTTGACCTCGAACTGACGCGATCCCTCAACGTCGTAGAGCTCGAGAATGGAGATGTCGTACGTACCGCCGCCGAGGTCGAAAACGGCGACTTTCTCGTCCTTCTTCCGGTCGAGGCCGTAGGCGAGCGCAGCCGCGGTCGGCTCGTTGATGATGCGCAGAACCTCAAGGCCGGCAATCTTCCCAGCGTCCTTGGTGGCCTGACGCTGCGAGTCATTGAAGTATGCGGGAACCGTGATGACCGCCCGGGAGACTTTCTGCCCCAGGTAGTCCTCGGCCGTCTGACGCATCTTCTGAAGGATCATCGCCGAGATCTCGGGCGGCGTGTAAGACTTGCCTCCCACCTCGACCGCGGCGAGGCCACTGGGGCCGCTCACCACGGGATAGGGGATACGCGAGGTCTCCTGGCCGACCTCAGCGATCGTGTGCCCCATGAAGCGCTTGATCGAGAAGATCGTGTTCTTGGGGTTGGTGACCGCCTGCCGCTTCGCGATCTGGCCTACCAGTCGCTCGCCGTCCTTGGTGAACGCCACAACGGAGGGCGTGGTACGACCACCCTCGGCGTTGGGAATGACCACCGGGTCGCCCCCCTCCATAACTGCAACCACGGAGTTGGTGGTCCCGAGATCGATGCCGATGACCTTGTCAGCCATTAGTACCTCTGCATGTATGATGTCCGGAATTTCGATGCGTGGCGCCCTTCGGCCGTGCTGGCCGGCGCTGTAGTCGCGTCGTGCGCGTCGAACGACCCGATTGGGAGCGCCGCGCGGCTGCGTTCATGCATGGCAAGGGCGAGGCCGGTAGAAGCCGCCAAACTGACACTGCGTCGACCGCGTGAGGCAGCACGACTGCCATTATGTCTCTCTCCCTGCCCGCTGTCATGCCTGATGACTCTTAGCCCGCCCGCGCGCGACCTCTGCACATTCTGCACCCTTCGTAACTTAAAATTCCGACATGATCCCCATCAGCGACGACAATCCGGTGCTCCGGACACCGGTCGTCACCCACGCCCTCCTCGCTGCTAACCTCTTGGCATGGTTACTCGTCCAGCATGCTGGTTTTGACATAGTGCAGTTGGCCACGAGCGTCTGCAACCTGGGTCTCGTACCGGGTGAGCTGACCGGTCTCGTACCGTTGGGGACCGCGGTGCCGATAGGCCCAGGGATGGTCTGCGTCGTGGACGCCGACCCAATCAACTGGCTCACGCCGCTCACCTCGATGTTCCTTCACGGCAGTTGGGGGCACATTCTGGGGAACTGCCTCTTCCTGTGGATCTTTGGCAACAATGTCGAGGACAGCATGGGCCGCTTCAGGTTCGTCGTTTTCTACCTGCTCTGCGGACTCGCCGCCTCCGCGGCTCACGTGCTCAGCGGTCCTGCCTCGCCGATCCCGACCGTCGGCGCTTCAGGCGCGATCTCGGGCGTTCTTGGCGCTTACCTGGTACTCTTTCCGAAAGTGAAGGTCCGCATCCTCGTCCCGATCATCATCTTCTTCACTGTTATCAGGGTACCGGCCTTTGTAGTCCTTCTGCTCTGGTTCGCCTTCCAGGTCATTGCCGGCCTCCCAGCCCTCTCGCCCGTGGATTCGGACTTCTCCGGCGGTGTGGCCGTGTGGGCGCACGTGGGTGGATTCCTGGCTGGTGTGCTGCTTGTGAAGTTGTTCCAGAATCCTGTCCTCATCCAACGCCGGTTGGCCCTTCATGATCAGTTCGCGCCGCACGAGTTGCGCGGAAGTCGATGACTCCTCGGCGAGGTCTGGCAGCTTTCCCCGCCTCCGTGTTTCTGGCCATATTGCCGGCGCTGTCTTCCCTCGTCAGTACCATTGAGTAGCGTACCACCGCCGGATTGAGATCATCGTGAGCATAGACCTGAACGCCCTTGCCGCTCAGCTGGCCAGCCAGCTTGCCGCTGCCCCCGTACCGATGCGAGAGGGGGGCGAAGCTCCCCGTGCCTCCGCCGCCCCCCAGCCCCTCCCTCCGCCGCGCGGAGTCCGCTTCACGGTCGGCGACGTCCGGTTGGGCGATGTCCTGGACCACACGCTGCTGCGTCCCGATGCCACCCTGGCCGATATAGAGCGCCTGTGCGGCGAGGCCAGGGATCACCGACTGGCCTCGGTCTGCGTCAACTCCATCTGGGTGGCAGACGCCGTGCGGCTGTTGCGCGGAAGCAGGGTGGCCGTGGCGAGCGTGATCGGATTCCCTTCGGGTGCAGTGCCGGCGGAGGTAAAGGCCGCCGAGGCGGCGCTTGCCGTGAGGCAGGGGGCAACCGAGTTGGACCTGGTGGTGCCTCTGGGAGCGTTACGCGCGGGGCTGTGGGATGACGTCGAGCGCCACGTGGCCGAGGTTGTGGCGGCGGCCGACGGGGCCCTCGTCAAGGCGATCGTCGAATCTGCCATCCTCACACCGATGGCGCTGGTGAAAGCCTGCATCAGCGTGCGTGAGGGCGGCGCTGACTACGTCAAGACGAGTACGGGTTTCCACTCCGCCGGTGGGGCCACGCCCACGACTGTCGCTCTGATGCGTCTCGCCCTCGGCGACAGTATGGGGGTGAAGGCCTCGGGCGGGATTCGAGACGGGGCTGCCGCGCTCGCCATGCTCGCTGCCGGCGCCACTCGAATTGGAACCTCGGCCGGTGCGGCGATCGCCGAGGTAACCGGACCTGGTCCGCGTCGACTGTCCGAACTCGTCGCTGAGCCGGCTCCAGCGAGCACCGCCGGAGCGGCTTTCAGTCGGCCACTGCCGCCCACGCGGCCGGCCAGCGACGCACCGATCGAACCGCCCGTGGAGGCCACGTTGCCCGAGCTCGCCGAGCCGTCGCGGCCGGAGGAAGCAGCGCCGGCGGTTGCGGCCAACGATCACCCCCCGTCCGCAATGCCGGTGCGCACCGCCTCACCCGCTCCGAACCATGGCGGTTCGGTCGAACCAGCGACCACGAGACCTGCTCCACCGCCGGCGAGCGACCCAAACCCGGCCGAACGGTGGCGTCCGTTGGGCACCCCATTCGCCGGTCAGCCGGCCGTGCCGCCGCCTGACGCACCTGCACCGCGGTGGTCTCCGCCCGCTGCAGATCCGCGCCGCACCGATTGACCGTGGCCCGCCGGCGCGCCGTATCGAGATGAGCGCTCAGGTCCTCCTTCCGCACCAGCTCTTCAATCGTGAGTTGAGCTGGTTGGAGTTCAACGGCCGCGTCCTGCACGAGGTGCTCGACGAACGCACGCCGCTGCTCGAGCGTCTCAAGTTCCTCGGGATCTTCTCGTCCAACCTGGACGAGTTCTACATGGTGCGGGTGGCCGGCCTGCGAAGGCAGGTCGCAGCAGGAGTGACGATCGCTTCCGCCGACGGCCTGACGCCGCAGCAACAGCTGGACGCGATCGATGCAAGGGTGTCTGAACTGCTGACCCGAGCGCTCCACTGCCTGCATGAAATACTGTTGCCAAGGCTGGCCGAACACGGCGTCCGGCTGCTGGCGATGGCTGAGCTCACCGGCGCCGACCTGGCTCGGTTGGACGAGTTCTTCGAGTCGCAGGTCTTCCCGGTTCTCACGCCGCTGGCGGTCGATCCAGGCCACCCCTTCCCGTACATCTCCAACCTCTCGCTCTCACTGGCCGTGCAGATGCGCGACCCAGAGCTGGGAGAGGAGCATTTCGCTCGAGTTAAAGTGCCTCGCAGCCTGCCGCGCTGGGTGACACTCGGGCGTCCCAACCACTTCGTACCACTGGAAGAGGTGATCGGAGCCAACCTGGGTGCTCTCTTCCCGGGCATGGAGATCATCGGCTGGCACCTCTTTCGAGTAACTCGCTACGCCGACCTGGAACTCTCCGACTCCGACGACTCCGAGGACCTGTTGGAGACGATCGAACGGCAGGTGTTTGAACGGCGTTTCGGTGAAGTGGTGAGGCTGGAGGTCCAGGAAGGGCTGCCGTCGTCGGTCGTCGAACTGCTTCTCAACGAGCTCCGCGCGGAGAGCGACACTGGGGGGATGATGTCGCCGGAAGGGATCGTGCAGAACGCGGGCTCCCTCCTCGAGCTCACCGACCTCATCGACCTCTCTCAGCTCGAGTTGCCGGGGCTGCACTATCCGCCGTTTACGCCGCGCATTCCGCCGGAGTTACGCGACAGTTCGCGGAGCATCTTTGACGTGATGCGCGAACGCGACATTCTCGTGCACCATCCATTCGACTCATTTGTCGCGTCGGTGGAAGAATTTCTCGCCTGCGCGGCGCGAGATGAGCACGTTCTGGCCATCAAGCTCACGCTGTACCGCACGTCGGGCGATACGGCAATCGTGCACGCACTCACCGGGGCGGCCGAGCGCGGCAAGCAGGTGGCGGTGCTGGTTGAATTGCAGGCACGCTTCGATGAGGCCAATAACATCGCCTGGGCACGCACCCTCGAGGATGCCGGCGTACATGTGGCCTACGGCCTGGCCGGACTCAAGACGCATTCCAAGACGACCCTGGTCGTCCGGCGCGATCCAGACGGTGTGCTGCGTCGCTACGCGCACGTGGGAACCGGGAACTACAACAGCCGCACGGCACGTCAGTACACCGACATCGGCCTCCTGACTACCAATGCTCCCATCGCCGCCGACCTGAGCGAGTTGTTCAACCTCCTCACAGGATTCTCCCGCCAGCGCGAGTATCGCCGGCTGCTCATCGCACCTACGAACATGCGGGAGCGCTTCCTCCAACTCATCCAGAGGGAGATAACGAACGCTGACCGCGGCCGTCCTTCTTACATCGTGGCAAAGATGAACGCGCTCGTGGATCCGGTGATGATCGCCGCTCTCTATGATGCGTCGCGCGCGGGAGTGCGGATCGACCTTCTCGTTCGGGGCATCTGTTGCCTCCGGCCTGGCGTAGCTGGCTCCAGCGAATTAATCACAGTGCGAAGCATAGTTGGCCGCTATCTCGAGCACTCGCGCCTCTTCTACTTCCACAATGACGGCGATGCGGAGTACTTCCTGGGTTCGGCGGACTGGATGCCGCGCAACCTGGACCGTCGGGTAGAGGCAGTAGTGCCGGTGGACGATGCATTCCTGCGTTGTCGGCTGCGATCGCTCCTGGCCGTCTACCTGTCGGATAACAGGCAGGCCTGGATTCTTCAGTCCGATGGCGGCTATGAGCAGGTGCAACCAGGCGACGATCCGGTACGAGCTTCACACGAGATCCTTCTCGTGGATCCGTGGGGGATGGGAAGCGAAGCCGAAGTTGAAGCTTCCTACAGGACTGGAGCTGAACTGTCCTGCGCGTTGCCAGTTCCCGAAATGCTGACGTATGAGGCTCGGTTTGACGTCCGGCAGCCAGCGTCATAGCCCGCGTCAGGGTGAGTCGTCGTCGCCGCTCACCTCATGTCCCGAGGCATCCATCACACGTACTGGCACTCCAGCCACATCGGCCAGGAGGCTGGCCTTGCGGGCAGCGCTCCATAGTTCTAGGCGACAGTCGGCACCGGACTCGCGAGGAACTGCGTGAAGCTCGATACCAGCACCTGCCGAACGCCTGATCTCTACCCGAGCTATGGCCCCGACGTGTCCGCGGTCCAGGCCGTCGGCCACGCGCAGTAACGCGGCCAGCCGGCGCACTCGCGCGCGTGCTTCGGGTGCGAGAGCGGCGTACGGTTCGTGCTTGCGGGACGGTCTGGAACCACGGTGGTACCGCGCCACGTTCGCCAACACCACCTGCTCTTCGGGCGTCATCCCCAGCAGGTCGGCGTGGACGATGAGATGGTAGGAATGCTGGTGGTGTCGGCGGTAGCTGACGTGATAACCCACATCATGCAGTAGCGCCGCATCACCGAGCGTGATGCGTTCAGCCGGAGCCGCACCCAGCGATCCGCCAACGGCATCGAAGAGCTGGAGTGCCAGGCGGCGGACATGCCGGGCGTGCGGCGCCTCGTACCGGCAACGGCGAGCGAAGGCGACCACTGAACGCTCGCGAGCGCGCCGCGGGTCAGCGGCTGGCGATACCTGTGCGCTGTCCAGTAGGAGCCCTTCCCGTATACCGTAGTCAGATACAGTGAGCTCCCGGCTCGCCAGCCGATCCATTAGCTCGGCGACCGTTGCCAGGCCGGCCACTATGATCTCCGCCCGAGCCGGGCTCAACCCAGGCACCGCGGCACGTTCCGCCGGTGAGAGATGTTGCAGGTACTCCAGCACGTGCTCGACATCCTCGCGAGCGATGCGTGTGCCGTGGACAGTGCGCGCGGCAGACACGCCGCGGCGCGCGAGTTGGACCGCAGCGAGGGCGGTGAAGGTCCCGCCGGAGCCGATGAGTCGGGCACCGCGCCATTCGCGCCATAGTTCGGGATCGCGCAGTGCGGTGCGCACCGACCGGCGCAGGCGTGCCACGTCTCGCCGCCGAGTGCCCTGGGAGAGGTGGCGTTCGGTTAGGCGGATCGCACCGAGCGGGTAGGAGAGCAACCGGTCCACAACGGGGCCAGCGCTCAACGCGAGTTCCACGCTCCCGCCGCCGACATCCATGACCACGGTGCGCCCGGTCTCCATGTCGAAGTGGGCCCGTGCGCTGAGGTGTGCCAGGCGGGCCTCCTCGGCGCCGTCCAGAATTCTCAGCTCCAACCCGGTTGCCGCGCGCAGCATCTCCACGAATTCGGCCGAGTTGGACGCGTCGCGGACAGCGCTTGTAGCCACGGCGACTGTCCGATCCACACTGAGCTGGGCCGACAGCGTAGCCATACGGGTGAGCGCGTCGACTGCGCGACGCATCGCATCCGGTGACGTCGGCGACGACCTGACGCACCGAGTTGGATCCGATATCGATCGCTGCCACCCGCACCGCGTCTGCCGAGCGCCGCTGCTGACCGCGAGCGGCACGACCGGGGCGGTGTGGCTGACGCTCGGCGGTCATCTCATCAGGGCACGTGGTGGTTGGACGCCAGCGACGCCCTCTCGGCTTCCCCAAGGCCGTGCTTGATCTGCTTCCCCTCAGCCAGGTAGACGGCGTCCTCGCCGATGTTCGTGGCCAGGTCGGCCACCCGTTCGAGGTTCCGACTCACCAGCAACAACTCGAGTGCCGGGGTGATGGTGCGGGCATCCGCCATCATGTGGGTGAGGAGAATCCGGAATACCGAGTTGTGCAATGCGTCCACGTGATCATCGGCCTGACATACCGCCCGACCCAGGGCGCCGTCGGCGCGAATGAAGGCATCCAGGGCGTCGCTGAGCATACGCCGGGCGCGCCTCGCCATGTCCTCGATCTCCGGACTGGGCGTGATCGTAGACGAACTCGCGGCCAGCCGGATCGCCGACTGAGCGATGTTCACTGCATGGTCGCCCACCCGCTCCACGTCGCTGGAAATCTTGATCGCGCTGATGATGAAGCGGAGGTCGCGAGCCATCGGTTGCTGGAGCGCCAACAGCTCGATACCAAGCTGCTCGACCTCGACCTCCAGAAGGTCGACGTCGCGGTCGCCGATGATCACCGACTCGGCCTTTTCCCGGTCGCGAGTGAGGAGCGCATCGACGGCAGTCTCGACGAGTTCTTCGGCGCGCTGCGACATGTCCAGCAGGCGCTGCTTGAGCGTGCTGAGCTGGGCGTGGAAGTGCCGGAATCCGGTCTCCGATGTCATCCGAACCTCCCTGTGATGTACGCCTCTGTTCGCTCCTCGCGCGGGCTCGTGAAGATGCGCTCGGTCAGGTCCACTTCCACAACCCGGCCCATGTAGAAGAACGCCGTCCGATCGGATACACGTGCTGCCTGCTGCAAGTTGTGTGTGACAATGATAATCGTCAGTTCCCCCTTCAGTTGGTAGAGCAGCTCCTCGATCCGTTGCGTCGCGATAGGATCGAGCGCGCTGGCCGGCTCGTCGAGTAGCAATACCTCGGGCTGATTGGCCAGAGCGCGAGCGATGCAGAGACGCTGCTGCTGGCCACCTGAGAGCCCGAGTGCCGTCTGGCGCAGGCGGTCCTTCACTTCATCCCACAGAGCGGCCCGTCGAAGCGCGCTCTCGACTATACCATCCAGCTCTCTCCGATCGCGCTGACCGTTGATTCGCGGGCCGTAAGCGACGTTGTCATAGATGGACTTGGGGAAGGGGTTCCAGCGTTGGAAGACCATCCCGACCCGCTGGCGGAGAGAGACCGTATCCATGCCGCCGGCGAAAATCGTCTCGCCCATGAGACGGATGTCGCCCGAGTGGCGGATGCCCGGAATGAGGTCGTTCATCCGATTGATCGACCTCAGGAAGGTGGACTTTCCACACCCGGAGGGTCCGATGAGGGCGAGCACGGAGCGCTCTTCGACGGCCAGGCTGATCTCGTGCAACGCCTGCTTGGGACCGTACCAGAAGGAGTAGCGGTCGGCGACGACCGAACCGAAAAGCTCCGGCCGTGAGGCAGATCCAGGCTGCGGTGCGACTGACGGCGGGGTCATCCGAAACGCCCGGTGATGTAATCCTCAGTACGCGGGTCGCTCGGATTTGTGAAGAGCGTGCTGGACGGCGCGACTTCCACCAGTTCGCCGGAGAGCATGAATGCCGTGCGGTCGGATACGCGAGCGGCCTGCTGCATGTTGTGAGTCACTATCACCACCGTCACCTCGCGCCGTAGTTCGTAGACCAGTTCCTCTATTGCCTGGGTGCTGATCGGGTCGAGCGACGCTGTGGGTTCGTCGAGCAGCAGGACTCGTGGCGACGTGGCCAGTGCGCGAGCGATGCACAGCCTCTGCTGCTGGCCGCCGGAGAGGCCCGTAGCGTTGTCCGATAGCCTGTCCATGACCTCCTCCCACAGCGCCGCGCTGCGCAGGGCACGCTCCACGATGGCGTCCACCTCGCCGCGCGGCGGCATACCGCCAGGCAGGACGCGGAGCCCCGCGGCGACGTTGTCGCGGATGGACATGGTGGGGAAGGGAGTCGGTCGCTGGAAGACCATCCCGACATGACGGCGTATGCTGATCGCACTCACGTCGCGGCTGTAGATGTCGCGGCCGTCGAGTTCCACACGGCCGCCCACCCTCGTATCCGGGACCGTCTCGTGCATCCGGTTGAGGCAGCGAAGCATCGTCGACTTGCCGCACCCGGATGGACCGATGATGGCGGTGACCTCGTGGGCATGGAAGTCCACTGTCACGTCCCGCACCACCTGGGTGGAACCGTAGAACGCATTCAGGCCACGGACCGCCACCCGCGTCTCCTCTTCCCCCTCGCTGGCCTCAGTAGGGTGGGAGCGCGTCTTACCGGTGAGCCTGACCAGGCGTCGCTCAGTCTGCGCCAAGGCCGTGCCGGGCTCCGGTTGCATAACGAGCGATGATGCTGATGATGAAGACGATCCCGATGAGGACGAGCGCGCCGGCCCAGGCGAGTTCTCGCCACTGATCGTAGGGGGAGGTGGCATAGTAGAAGATACGCAGCGGCAGAGCGTCGATTGGCTCGGTGAGCGAGATCGACCAGAACTGGTTCCCGAAGGCGGTGAAGAGTAGCGGTCAGGCTGACAAGGTTAGCTTTATCAGCACCGGCGGAGGAGCGAGTCTTGAATTCCTTGAGGGCAAGGAGCTTCCGGGAGTTGCGGCTCTCGATACTTTTTGAGTCGAAAGACGTTTTTGGCGGTGCGGGAAGAGTTCCCGCATCGTCTTGTTGGTGAATACCTGGAT
>CAJDWZ010000084.1_pt1 | contig 11525 bp, 6 predicted proteins | sample 7391701 | NCBI WGS metagenome assembly CAJDWZ01 (sample SAMEA7055744, study PRJEB34461) | soil metagenome | biome: terrestrial ecosystem; feature: Peninsula; material: soil | place: Antarctica | collected 2016
AGGAACTCGACGGCGACCAGATTCACTATGTAGACGCCGAGGAAGTAGTCAGACTCGCCGCGGTCGAGTTCCATGCCGCAGCCCGGGCAGTCTGGTCGCAACTCTATCGGCGTCCGGAAGATGCCGTTGGTGCCGCAGTTGGGGCACCGTAGGCGTGCCGCTCGCCAGAACAGGCGACAGGCACGCCGGAGACTGAGCTCCGCCGGTTGAGGCTGCGGGTGCGTCACATGCGCCTCCCCTGGTGGGATGAGGGCCAAGCGGGGAACAGACGACTGCAGAAGCGCACCGCTGCCCTGGCATCCGCCCCTCAGCGCGAAGGCGGCGTCCGGTCGTAGGGCCCTCCTGAATAATAGCACCGAACGGAGGGCCGTCGCATGCTCGTCTCTATGGTGCGCCGTCGCCGACGTAAGCCACCGCGCTCACCTCGACGAGGATCCCGCGCAGTCCCGCACCCACCGCCGTCCGCGTTGGGTAGGGAGCGGTAAAGACGGTCTTGTATACCTCGTTGAAGTCGGCCCAGTCCTGCTCATCTGCCAGGTAGACGGTGACAGAGACGACGTGCTGAGGCCCTGCGCCGGCGGACTCCAGGACGGCCAGGAGATTGTCCAGGACGCGGCGGCTCTGCTCGGTTACTCCACCTTCTGTCAGTTCGCCAGTGCGTGGATCTCGCGGCACCTGCCCGGAGTGCTCGAGGTCGTCGTGGTCGGTCGCCCCGACCACGACTGGGGTGAGATCGTGTGCGCCGCGATCACGCTGGCCGCAGCGCTGCTTGGCGGCACCCTGACCGCCACCACCCATTTCTCCAAGGCCGGCACTGAGAAGTACCAACGGGGTGGCCCTGTGGCCCGCCATCTGCCAGTCTGAACGTCATGAGACGACTACACGATCGCCATCATCGCCCGGAATTGAGCCATCTCGAAGCATGCCAGAATGACCCGGGACCGTCGAGCGGCTCACCAGCGCTTCGTAAGCTCGAAGCCGCGCCGTCGGTCTGCGCCACTGGAGGGGACTCAGGCCAATATAGGCCCGGTAGACAGCGCGTGGCGCGTCGACGGGGACTGTCCAATAGCGTCGCTTCCATCTGCGTGCTCCTATTGGCGCTGGGCATCGCTTCCTGCGACAGTCCAGCGGAGGGACGCACGCTCTCCGCGGCCACGACGGTAGAGTCGGCGCTGCACCAGAGCGACGATCCGGCCGCGGAGGCGGCGCGCGCGGCCCTCGCCGAGGGACGTCCATTCAGGGCTACCCAGCTTCTGCAGCCGGCGCTGGCATCGGTGTCTCGTCGAACTCCTGAAATCGTCCTGCTGGCCGCCACAGCTGCTTCGCAATGGGACGGCTGGTCCGTGGTCACAAAGCTCCTCGCAAACGAGAGTTGGCTGGATGAGAAATTCGACGGTGCTGCCCGGGAGTTGCTGACAAGGGCGGCCCTGGCGACGGACGACAACGTGGGTGCCACAACCCACGCCCGCCAGGCCGTGGCGACGGCGGCCTCGGACAGCGTTCGGGGGGTACGCCTTACCCTCCTCGCCCGTGCACTCGACCGTCGCGATGTCCTGGACAGCTCCGCTACTGCGTATGGCGATGCTGCCCGTTTGCTGCCGGCGACGGCGGACTGGCTGCGTCTTCGCGCTGCCGGCGTGACCACCGACAGCGCCGCTCGGGCTGCTCTCTACGCCCAGGTGAGCGATACGCTGGCCAGTCGTCGTGTTCTGCTCGTGGAGGCGCAGGCACTGGAACGGTCGGCGGACAGCGTCGCCGCTGCGGCCGCCTATAACCGGGCTGGCGAGCCGGCGGCGGCGCTCCGGCTGCGGCTTCGACTCGCGCGCGACGACAGCAGTCGGCGGGTGATAAGGAGTCAACTGCTCCGTCTGGTGGTGGACCAACGGGGCTCCTCCGTCGCTCGCGCCGCCGCCACCGAACTCAGCGAGAGCTTCTCTCCGCTCACCGGTGCCGAGGCACTGGCCGTCGGCAGGTCGCTGGCCATAAGCGGGCCGCTGGCTGCAGCGAACGACGCCCTCGTCCGCGCCGCCAGTCAAACACCGCTCGGGGCCAACGATCGCCTCATGCACGCCAGGCTCCTCTTCCGCCTGGGGAGATATGCGCAGGCGGCAACTGCCTTCGGCGGCGTTCCGGCCAGCCACAAGGAGGGTGCGTACGCGGCATACGAGGGGGCCGTAGCACTGCTACGCGATGGCCGTGTCTCCGCCAGTCGCGTCATCCTGCGCGGCATTGAGAAACAGCATCCGCGAGACACGGCGGCCATAGGTCGCGCCCTCTTCCTGCTCGCCGACCTGGCCACGGACGACGGTCGCGATGTTGCCGCGCGCGAGACGTTCCGCTATCTCGCCGATCGGTACCCCACCAGTTCGATGGCGTCGCGGGCTCGTTTCCAGGCAGCGATGATCGCCATCGCCGGCGACGAACAGCGCACCGCCGCTCGCGAACTGGACACGCTCGCCAGGCGCTACCCGCGATCGAGCGACGCCACCGGTGCCCTCTACTGGGCGGGTCGGGCGTGGGCACGCTCGGGAGACAGCACCGCCGCCAGGGAACGCTGGCGCAAGGTGCTCGCCGACGAACCCCTTTCCTACTATGCCGTGCTTGCTGCCAGCCGGCTGGACACTGCGTGGTGGGCCCCGGTCGCATCGTCGCCGGCGGCAACTCCGGCAGTTCGGGTAGCGCCAACGCTCTTTGCCCGTGTCGACTTGCTCGAGTCTCTAGGCATGGGACCGGAGGCAACGCGCGAACGGGCGCGACTGGTCAGTGTCGCCGACAGTTCCACCGCGACAATGCTCGGCGCTGCGGAAGAATTCCAGGAGCGTGGTAAGTCCAGCACCGGCATCGCCCTCGGCATACGGGCGCTCAACCAGGGCGCGGCGGCCGACAGACGTACCTATCGGGCCATCTATCCGATCGTACACGGGGACGTTCTGGCGGCCGAGTCACGCGACCGGAAGCTGGACCCAGCGCTCGTTGCAGCGATTATCCGCCAGGAGTCCAGCTTCCTCGCCTCGGCTACCTCGCCAGCCGGCGCTCGCGGCCTCATGCAGGTGATGCCCACCGTGGGCCGGTCCATTGCCAGTAGGTTGTCCATCACCCCCTGGTACGACGCTCTACTCTACCAACCAGACGTCAATCTGCGCCTGGGCACGGCGCACCTCGCGTCGCTCGTTGCCCAGTACGACGATCTCCAGCACGTGCTGGCGGCGTACAATGCCGGCGGATCGCGAGTCGCACGCTGGAGGAAGAAGGGTGGCGCGTCAGATCCCGAGCTATTCGTGGAGCGGATACCCTTCGCCGAGACCCGTGACTACGTACGCATAGTCACCCGCAACCAGGCGATCTACGGAGTGCTTTATGGATGGAGCGTAGGTAATTAGCGAGCCATATCGCGTCCGCCGGAGGAGGATTGGGAGCGGAAGCGGCGCCTCAGCAGCCTGGCCGACTGGACCGCTCCGCAATATCCACCCGGTCGAGAACCACCGCGGTGAGCCTTCGTAGCTCGGCGTCCAGCCTGGATGGATCCACCGGAGCGCCCATGAGCGCCATCGCAATCGGGTCTCCAGGGGTACTTCCGCGGTAGCGAACGAGCATCCGACGGGCCACCGATTCGGCGGCCAGGCCGGCAGCATTTCGCCTGGCCACGGCCAACGGTGAGTCGTCCCGATCCTCAGTTACGCAGGCAGGCCAGTGCTGGAACGGGTCAGGCGGTTCGTCCAGCGCCGTGAGGAGCGATGGCGGGGTGAGCGTCGCGCTCGCCGAACCCTCCCAGGCCGGCGAGACAGAGCGGCCGTTGTTTCCACGGCTGTCGCTGAGCGCCGGCCGCGCGTCTACGTCCAGCACGCGCCGGGCGCGCTCCAGCGCCGTCGGCTCACGCTCGCGTCCGTATTGCGAGCGGAACCATGCCTCCAACCCTTCCGGGACGGACGTCATTTCTTTCAGCACGGCGAGCGTGGCCTCACCAGACTGGCCGTGCATGTCTGGTGGGGGCACGGCTGCGTACCCTGTCAGCAGTTCGTCCTGGACGGCCGACAGGTAGCCATCCATCCGACCTTCGCGGGCCAGTGCCGCAGCCACGAACCAGTCGGCGCTGGCGGCGAACACTTCCGTGGGACGCTGGGAGTGCGATGGCTGGAACTGATTGGCCGGACCTGGAGCCTCGAGCGCCGCCGTCGTTAGCCCACGTACGGACAGAGCCAGTCTTCCACGTTGCTCCCTGACCGCCTGATCGGTGCTGTACTGGCCCTTCCGCTTCAGCGTACGAGCCGCCACCTGCCAGTCCAGGTCGTGCGCAAGCTCGTGTGCGATTGCCCCAGCCCCTGTAGGTAGGGGAAGGAAGATCGTCCGCGTACGGGGATCGTGGACCGCCAGCGCTGATTCCACTGCGCGCATGCCGAAGTGCACGCCCAGCCCGGCCACCGACAGATCGGGGAAGATCCGTCTCATGTCGTCCAGAGACGTCGCCAGCATTCTCCGGTAATACGGTCTCCACTCCGCTGGCACTTCTCGATCGAAGCTCACCACGGCAAGGCCATACCGCTGACGCAGCTCGTCCGCCGAAGGTCCGCCTGAGCCCGGGAACCAGGGATGCTCCTGGGCGCTGGGTCGCAGTCCTGATGCGGCCCACAGCGTTGCCTCAGCCACATGGCGACCGGCCAGGTCACCCAGGCCGGCGTAAGCGGCGACCAGCGCCTCCTCGGTCGCCACGTCGTTTACAAAGCTCTGCCTTGCCTGACGCAACCAGGTCGACAGCCCACCTTCGCCAAGGATCCGGTCGCGCGACGCGGTGAGGGCGACGATGACCGGCGCTGACGGCGGTAGCGCTCGCAGCTGGGGCAGCGCGCCCAGCCGACGGGCGGCTGCCGGTGTTAGCAATGACCCTCGCCGTTCCATCGGACCATTCCCTTCGCCCTCACGAGCATCTGCCCGAGCCGCAGCGAGTACGGGCGACGCCAACTTGCCCAGGGGGGACAACCCCGCCGTGCGCAATTCGGCCATCAGCTCCGGCACTGCCGCCACCGCTCGTCGCTCTTCCTGTGGCGTGGGCGCAAGCATGGTGGGCTGTTCCACCGCGAACCGTCTCGCCAGTCGCCACTCGGGCACCATATGCACCGCACTCCGGCGCTGCTCTCGAGCGTCGCGGAGTAGGGCCAGCAGATCGGCCTGAGCCGTTACCCGGTCCCGGAACTGCGCGGCGGCGCGGGCGGCGGTCATAACCGCGCTCGTGCGGACCACTCGCTCGGCGGCGGCATTGGCATAGGCGAGTCGGACGGCGAGCTCGCCCGCGCGCGGCGTGTCAGCACCCAGCACCGCCCGATCGATGCGCCGCTCCTGGTCCTCGGCCGATCCGGGACCGTTGGCCGCCGGCGCCAGGAACAGAGAATCGAGTGCGACAGGATCGACGGCGTAGCTTTCACCGTCGTAGATCATCGCGAGGATTGCCCAGGCTGTTCTTGCACGCACGGGCTCGGTGAGTCGCGGATCGTTCAGCACCAAATCAACCAGCCGGAACGGGCTGCCCAGTCCTAAACGGGTTCGCTCCAGATAACCCAATGCCAGCAGTCGCGCGGTGTCAGCCGTCGTAACCGGCGCACTCGCGGCGGCCTCGACGAGCGTCAGGCGAAACTCGCGGGCGTCACTGAACGCACGCGCCGTCTCCGGTCCGACGTCAGGAGGCCGACACGCTCCGAACGTCAGAAAGATCACAGCCGGGATCCAGAATCCGATCCACAACCTGATAAACGCCGTATTCCCGGCGCGTTCGGTGCCAGACAGGTGCTTCATGAGAGGTTGACGGAGCAGCGGCCAGCAAAGCAACGGAGTGCCCTCGATTCCGGCCAGTGCGCACCAACTCGCCATACGGCGGGTGGTGGCGACGGCCTGCTGGCCCGATAGCTGAAGTGTAGCGGGAGCGCACCATCTGCGCGGCACCCGCGAGGCAGCATCGGAAGGTCACATCAACCTGCCCAAACCGCTCCGACGCGTTGCTGCAAGAGACACCAGACCATAGCCGCAAGCGGTGCCAGACCATACCAGTTGAGGTACCCACGAGCGGCGTGGACGTTGCACCTTCTGGCGTCGGAAGCGGGACCACCGTAACTCAGGTGGTCATCGTGGTGTACAATCGAGCGACATGGTGCCGGCGGTTGGCGCCTGCCCCTTCTCCAGCCGAAGTCGTATGCAGCGAGATATTGATCCGCACGACCCAGACATACCCGGCACCTTCCGGTCGGCCAGCTTCGCCGGTCGTCGCGTCGACGAGACTTACAACTCGGTCGACGACGACAGCGACGACGACCCGTCATCAGGCGGGTCCAACCAGCGGTCGAACCAGCGGTCCGACGGTGAAGACGACTTCGACGATGACCTCGACGAGCAGTTCCCGCTCGGCGACGGCGTGGCCGAGACCGTTGCAGAGGTGTGGTGCCCCTACTGCGGTGAACCGAGCGAGATCAACGTGGACCCCAGTGGCGGCAGTCTGCAGAATTACGTGGAAGACTGTCCGGTCTGCTGTCGCCCGTGGCAGGTAACGGTGCACTTCTCGTTCGACGGCTCCGTGACCGTCGCCTGCGACGCCGACGACGCCTCCATGGACGACCTGGATTGAAGCCGCCGGCTGTGCATATGGCGGCCTGTAGACTCTCCCCGTTCCGATCTCTGATGCTCTCGAAGCTCCTCCGGGCACGCTTAGCCCTCATCGCCGCCTTCATACTGCCGTTTGCCGCGGCCAGTGCACAGCGACCGCCTGGTTCCCGAACGACGCCGCCAGTTACAGCGACCGACAGTGGGTCGCTGGCCGTGTTGGACACGATCGAACGGGCGGCAATAAGCGAGGATGCGCTCTTTTCCTCCCCGCTGGACACTCCCCTGCCCCTGGACAGCGACGTACGAGCTGGCCAGCTGCCAAACGGCTTGCGCTACTATGTGCGTCGGAACGCGCGGCCGGAGAATCGCCTGGAACTCCGGCTGGCGGTGGACGTTGGCTCGGTGTTGGAAGATGATGACCAGCGGGGCCTTGCGCATTTTGTGGAGCACATGGCCTTCAACGGAACCAAGCGCTTCGCCAAGCAGGCCATCGTCAGCTACCTGGAGAGCATTGGTATGCGCTTCGGGGCGGATCTCAACGCCTACACCAGCTTCGACGAGACCGTCTACACGCTGACCCTGCCCAGCGATCGACCGGAAGCCCTCGCTCGGGGCATCGAAATCCTGGGTGACTGGGCACATGCCATCACCTTCGACTCGATCGAGGTAGAGCGCGAGCGTCCGGTGGTGATCGAGGAGTGGCGTCAGGGTCAGGGCGCCGGCGCGCGCTTGCGGGACGCCCAACTGCCCGTCCTGTTCAGTGGCTCCCGCTACGCCCAGCGACTGCCTATAGGCGACACCTCGGTCGTCCGCCATGCTAGCGTGGCCGACCTGCGTGAATTCTACGCCAACTGGTACCGTCCCGAACTGATGACCGTCGTTGCTGTCGGCGACGTGGATCCCGCACAGATGGAGGCGGAGATCCGCCGACGCTTCAGCGTACTGCACGATTCCGGCACGGTCGTTCCCCGCCCAATCACCTCCGTGCCCGGGCACGCCGAGACACTCGTCTCCATCGTCCGTGACGCCGAAGCCACGAGCACATCGGTCAGCCTGCTCTACAAGCGTGATCCGGCACCGCTTCAGAGCGTTGGCGATTACCGGCAGCAGCTCGTAGAGGCGCTCTACGACCAGATGCTGAACGCGCGCCTGTACGAGGTCGCCCAGCGCCCCAACGCTCCCTTCCTGGGCGCCGGCTCCAGCAAGGGTCGGTTCGTGCGCACCAAGGATGCCTACTCGCTGGGCGCCGGCGTGGCCGACACGGGCGTGTTGCGCGGCCTGCGCGCACTGCTCGAGGAGACGGCCAGGGTGGAGCGATACGGCTTTCTCCAGTCGGAGCTGGAGCGGGCGCGCAGCGACCTGCTCAGAAGCATGGAGCAGGCCTACGCCGAGCGCGCCAAGACCGTCTCTGCCGCTTACGCGAGCGTGTATGTGAGCGCCGCTCTGGAGGGCGATCCTTATCTGTCCACCAGCGATGCGTGGACGCTGCATCAACGCTTCGTGCCGACGATCGGCATCGGTGAGGTAAACGACCTCGCTCGCGATTTCATCACCGACAGCAACCGCGTAGTGCTGGTGACCGCGCCCGCCAACGACGCCGTACGAATCCCCGACAAGGCCGCGCTGTTGGCCGTCTTCGATCAGGTGCGGTCGGCCGACATCACGCCTTATGTGGATGACGTCACCGACGTGCCGCTCGTGGCCACCATGCCAGCGGCCGGCCGAGTGTTGGAGGGCAGCACTGATAGCGTTTCGGCCGTCACCGAGTGGCGGCTCTCCAACGGCGTGCGCGTGCTCGTGAAGCCGACTCGCTTCAAGGACGACCAGGTGCTCCTCGCCGGCGCCAGCCCGGGCGGCAACTCTCTCGCTCCTGACTCCACCTTCCTATCCGCCTCCATGGGTGCGACCGCCGCCTCGCTCGGCGGTGTCGGCTCCTTCGACCAGGTACAGTTGGAGAAGGCACTCGCCGGCAAGGCGGTGAGCGTGAGCCCGAGCATCGGCCAGGTGGAGGAGGGAATCTCGGGTAGCGCATCACCGCAGGACCTGGAGACGCTCTTCCAGCTAGTGCACCTCTTCTTCACCGAGCCGCGCCGTGATACGGCGGCGTTCCAGGCGTTTCAGGCGCGGGCACGCTCCTTCCTTGAGAACCGCGACCGTGATCCGTCGTCGGTGCTCGCCGACACCCTCCAGGTAACACTTACCAATCACCACCCGCGGGCGCAGCCGATGACGCCCGAGCGCTTTGCCGAACTGGATCTGGACAGCGCGCTGGACTTCTATCGCGACCGCTTCGCCGACGCCGGCGACTTCACCTTCGCGATCGTGGGAAACGTGGACACCACCGCGCTGCGTCCGCTCGTGGAACGCTGGCTGGGCAGTCTCCCGGCCACCGGACGAGTGGAAAGTTGGCGTGATGTTGGGGTCCGAGCGCCTGAGGGTATCGTGCGCCGTGAGGTGCACCGCGGCCTGGAGCAGAAGGCCGATACCCGGCTCGTCTTTCACGGTGATGCCGACCGTACCGACCTGGCCGAGCGATATGCAATGGGAGCAATGGCACAGGTGCTCGACATGCGCTTGAGGGACAAGCTCCGCGAGGAACTGGGCGGCACCTATGGCGCCAGCGTGAGCAGCTCGCTCGCCCGCGAGCCGCGCGCCGAGTTCCTCGTCTCGATCGCCTTTGGTTCGGACCCGTCACGGGTCCAGGAGCTGACCGATGCCGTATTTAACGAGATCGACCGACTGAAGACGACGGAGCCGACGAGCGAGGAACTGGCCAAGGTCCAGGAAATCATGCGTCGCAACATGGAGGGCGGGCTGGAGCAGAATGGATACTGGCTCGGCCAGATCCTGAGCTACGACCGACAGCATCTGCCGCTTGCCGACATTGCCAGCGAGCAGCGGTACGTGGACGCGCTGACACCAGCCATCGTGCGCGCGGCCGCGCAGCGCTATCTCAACGACAGCCAGTACGTGCTCGTCTCGCTACTGCCCGAGAAGTAGCAGTACTGACAGAGCCCGGAGCGGTGTTCTCACCGTTCCAGGCTTTGCAGAAGTTCCTCCGCCGCCCGCGTACCGCTGGCCAGAGCGCCGTGGACAGTGCCGGCCGAGCCGCTCCAGTGAGTCGCCTCGCCAGCCCAGTAGAGAGTGTCTTCTACCGGCTGAGCGAGGGTGCGGCGCGCCTCCGTGCCGTCCAGGCCCGCGTAGCTGTAAGCTCCTCGAGCCCAGCGGTCGGTGCCCCAGTCGTGGGTCGACGCGCGTACCAGTTCCTCGGCCAGTAGCTGGCGCGGAAGACGGAGTGCACCGGCCAACGAATCCAGCGCCAGTGCCACGACTTCACCCTCGTCGCTGCCCGTGAGCCGTGCAGCTCGAAGGCCACCCATCCAGCCTGTTATCACCGGTAGCTGTAACGGCGCGACAGTCCACCAGACAGCTACTCGTTGCTCGGGGCTCCGTAGGAAGCCCATCCTCTCGAGTGGCGCTGTAGCGCGCGGCGCCCGCAGCTCGGCGCGCGTCCAGAGCGTCTGCCGGAACTGCATGACTATCCGCCGCGCCTGACCCATGTAGAGTCGCTCGAGTGCGTGCTCGTGCGTGGACGGCATTGGATCGGGACGCACGCCACCGTCGGCAGCCAACGCCCTGAGTACCCCAACGGGGAGGGTGACCACTGCCCTCGGAGCCTTTAACTCGCGCGCCGAATCACCTCCTGACCGGGAATTATCGTCGATGGAGTGCGTGGAGACCCTAACGTGGCCGCGACGCCAGTGGATAGCTGTCACCGCGGTGCCAGTCCTGATGATTGCGTCCGGTCCCAACTGTCTCAGGAGCAGGTCGACCAGGAGATCGTAGCCGGCCGGAATGCGCAAGCTATCCTCGCCGCCTTCGGCGTGTGCGGCTGCCGTCTCGTGGGCCAGTGCACGTTCCCCCATCAGCGCTGGATCGGCAGCGTGGAAGCCCGCCACGAACTCCCGCGCGTTGTCTGCCGACGCGGCCCTGTCCGGATGCTCAAGCGTCCATTCCGCGAGGAAGGCGTCGACCGGACGATCGGGAGTACGATCAGGATCCAGATCGTTCCACACACTGTCGGTCGTGTCCTCTTCCCAGCGAACGGGAAGGAGACCTTCACTCGAGGCGCGCCATGCCGACCCGAACGCCGGCAGGCGCTCCAGCTTCGCCTCGTCCAGCAATGCAAGCAGTTCTGGCGGCGTGCCGTGCACGAACTCGGCACCCAGCTCTACCGGGAATGGGGCGTCGGACGGTCGTACTGTGTGGATCCGTCCCCCCAGCCGATCGCGTGCCTCGACGACTGTCACGCTCAGGCCGGCCCGGACAAGCTCGACGGCACAACTGAGACCGGCGACCCCAGCCCCAACGACGATCACGTCAGGATCGATTCCGGACATCTCATTTTTCGTCATCATGGGCACTCAGACTTGCAAGAAGTGGCGCCGGTGGCCTACGGTACTGGCATGGAGAGTTCCGCCGATAAGGACAAACTGCGCCTGGACAAGTGGCTCTGGGCAGCCCGTTTCTTCAAGACCCGTTCTCTGGCCGCCGAGGCCATCTCCGGTGGCAAGGTGGATGTGAACGGCGATCGCGCCAAGCGCGCCCGGGCTCTCCAGCCGGGCGACACCGTACAAGTGCGACAGGGTCAGTACGAGCATGAGGTGGTGGTGCGTGCGCTCTCTTCCAGGCGCGGACCGGCGAGCGAGGCTGCCCTTCTCTTCGACGAGACTCCCGCGAGCATTGCCGCTCGAGAACGTTTGGCGATCCAGTTGCGCAGCATCTCGCACGACTTCATGCACGAGAAGGGACGGCCGTCGAAGAAGGAGCGGCGCGACATACACCGCTTTCGCGACCGACTCTGACTGAACAGGACTGGACAGCTCGCGTGCCATTCTTTTCGGGTACTGAGCGGCAAAGGGGGGTAGCCGGTAATCCCC
>CAJDWZ010000130.1_pt2 | contig 11480 bp, 11 predicted proteins | sample 7391701 | NCBI WGS metagenome assembly CAJDWZ01 (sample SAMEA7055744, study PRJEB34461) | soil metagenome | biome: terrestrial ecosystem; feature: Peninsula; material: soil | place: Antarctica | collected 2016
GCCGGGAACGCCGGTACCGCCGGTGCCAGCCGTGTTGAGGCTGGTGCAGCGCTCGGTGCTCGGCCGATGGAGGGCGACCGGCGAGGAACTGTACCGCGAACTGAGCTCGCTTGCCGAGGCGGGGACTGGGCGCGAACTACTGGTTTCCGGCTGCGGCGAGGGCGCGACCACTCAGTGGTTGGCCGAACGTACTGGAGCCACCGTTACCGGGGTTGATCCGGTCCGGCAGAGCATCGAGCGGGCGGAGGAACGGCGCCGATTGATGGGCACCGGTCTGCACCTACAGTACGAACTCTCTGCATTGGACGATCTGCCGCACGAGTCCAACGTCTTCGATGCGGCCATCGGCGAGCCGTTGCTCTCGGCGGCCGCGGATCCGGCGCGCGCGGTTGCCGAACTGCTACGCGTTACGAAACCGATGGGCGTAGTCATCCTGCTCCAGCTCACCTGGAGTTCGGACATCGCTCCCGAAGCCCGCGAGCGGTTGATCGAGCGTCTGGGGCTGCGGCCCTACCTGCTTGTGGAGTGGAAACAGTTTCTTCGCGACGCCGGTGCAGTAGATCTGCAGGTGCAGGACTGGACCGCGGGCGCCGACGGAGCCGCTGCCCGGCCGGATGCTGATCCCGAGAAAGAGTTGGGATGGCGCGAGAAGGTACACATCGTCGGTCGCACCTGGCGCCGCTCAGGGTGGCACGCCGCGCGCGGGGCGGTCGCTCGCGAGACGGATCTGCTGCGCGAACTATCCCGCGAACGGCCGCTCGGGTTCGCACTGTTGAAGGGGGTCAAATGGCCGCACGAACGGCAGCAAAGCTGACGCGCGCGGCCAGCAGGGCGGCGGACGGCAATGACATCACGGCGCTCCCGCACATCATCTACCGTCGCCACGACGGAACCGTAATCAAAGGGCTCACAACGGACGAGCTTACTGCGGCACTGGCCGACCCGACAGGCATCCTGTGGGCCGACATCGACAGCTCACAACCGAAGCAGCACGAGTGGCTGGAACGGGCATTCCATTTCCATCCGCTGGCGATCGAGGACACCCTCAGTCCTCTCAGTCGAGTCAAGCTCGAGGAGTATCCCGGATACATCTTCACAATTATTCGCGGTATCCGCCTCGACGAATCGACCGATGACCCCTACGACCTCGAAACTTTCAACCTCTGCTTCTTCCTGGGGCCTAACTTCCTGGTCACCACCCACGGAGTGTCCACACTCGCCTCCGACACCGTGTGGGAGCGCATCGACGCCAACCCCGACCTGATCTTGCGCGGGCCGGCACGTATAGCGCACGACGTGATGGATCAGGCGGTGGACGATTATTTCCCCGTGCTGGATCGGCTTGACGAATTCATCGATGACCTGGAGGAGCGGGTGTTCGTGCGGGCAGAGACCGATGTGCTTCATGACATCTTCAGCGTGAAGCGTCTTGTACTGTCTATGCGCCGGCACTTGCAGCCGCAACGTGAAGTACTGAACGCGCTCACCAACCGCCCGACGCCGCTGCTCCCGATGGAGTCGCAACTCTATTTCCGTGACGTCTACGATCACGTGCTCCGCATAACAGACTCGCTGGACACCTACCGCGAACTTCTCAGCAGTACGCTGGACAGCTCCCTCACGCAGACGTCCAACCGCCTTGCGACTGTCACCAAGACGCTGTCGGTGATGGCCACATTAAGCATCCCGTTCGTGATGGTGAGCGGCATCTGGGGAATGAACTTCACTCACATCCCGCTACAGCACGCTCCGTTCGGTTTCTGGATCATGCTTCTCCTCCAGGCTCTTCTGGGCCTCACGGTGGTGCTTGGGCTCAAATGGAAGCGACTCCTCTGACATCGTGAACCAATCGAGCGCGTTTCAACTGTTCGGCGTCGTCGCAACAAATGGCGGTGCGGGGGGACCGGTGACGGCTGAGAGCGAGCTGGTGGTATTCCGCGACCTAGCTGCCGTGGTGGCAACGTGCGCCTACGAATCGCCTGACGATGACGAGCTACCCCATTACCGGAGGGTGGTGGAGAGCGTCTTCAGACAGCAGGAGATTCTTCCCGCGCCCCCAGGCGTAGTGTTCCGGTCGCGCGACATACTCGTCCAGTGGTTGGAGCTTCACTACTTCACCCTGCTCGACGCGCTGGTATTCGTCGAGGAACGGGCGATGGCACGCGTGACGATCCAAAGTCAGCAGCAAGACCCGGAGAGCTCGGCGTTGCCTGGTGACGAGGGCGAGAAGAACGTGCTTCAGGACTCCCTCCGGATCCTGCGGCGACATGCGGCGGCCACCGTCGGCCTGGATGGCGAGGACGAATCGCCGCGCACGAAGATGTCCTTCCTGGTTCAGCAGGATCGTTGGTCCCTCTTTGCCGATCTGGTGAAAAGGGAGAACGAGAGGCTTACAGAGTACACGCTGGAACTCAGTGGACCCTGGCCGCCCTACGATTTCATCCGCATGCAGTTTTCCAACTAGCGCCGTCTCACCACCAGCGCCGCTGGCCCACCCGACCGCCATGTTCTGTCCCGATTGCGGTAGCTGGAACCGCGCCGCCGCCCTCCGCTGCGCCCGCTGCGATGCCGACCTCCCTGAGCTCGCCGCGCTCTCCCCCGATCGCCCGGATGAGGACATCGGTGAGCTCCGACGAGCCACCGGCAACCGCTACCGGGTCGTACGGAGGCTGGGGAGCGGCGGGATGGCGCACGTGTATTACGCGATGCACGAGCGTCTCGACCGTCCGCTCGTGATAAAGGTGCTGCATCGTCAGTTGGCCGGTGAGCCGGAAATGCGTGAGCGCTTCCGCCGGGAAGCCGAGGCGGCCGCCCACCTGAGCCATCCCAACATCTGCTCCATCCTGGATTACGGTGAGGCCGGCGACACGGTCTTTCTCGTCATGCCATACCTGTCCGGCGGGTCGCTCGCCGACCGGCTCGCGCGCGACCGCACGATCGCACCAGCAGCGGCTGCGGCGATCGGCTCACAGGTCTCCGCAGCGCTCGACTTCGCCCACCGGCGCGGCGTCGTCCACCGCGACGTCAAGCCGGACAACATCCTCTTCGACGAGGATGGACACGCGGTCGTGACTGACTTCGGCATCGCCACGGCCCGCTTCCACGCCCGGCTCACCGGCACCGGCCGGGCCATGGGGACGCCTCACTACATGTCGCCCGAACAGGCCATGGGAAAGGTGGTCGACGGCCGGAGCGACATCTACGGCGTGGGTGTCATGCTCTATGAGATGCTCATCGGCGTTCCCCCCTTCGACGGCGATGACGCTTACGGCGTGGGATACAAGCAGGTCCACGAGATGCCTCTGTCCCCGCTCGTCGCCGACCCGACGCTGCCTCGAGACCTCGTGGCGGTAGTTATGCGCTGCCTTTCCAAGTCGGCCGACGAGCGTCCGCAGCGTGGCTTCGAGTTGGCCGACCTGCTGCTTGCCACCATTCCGCCCAACGTGGCCGCCGAGGACGTGGACGAGGTGCGCGCCGCCCGGTTGGCCCGGGTCACGCCGGCCACTGCTGGCTCGCTGTAGGCACGACTCGGACACCGGCGTACCTGCCAGATCGCGGCGAGACTGTCCAGTAAGTAGGCGACGAGGTCCTGGAGCGCACAGCCGGACGTTATGATTCGGCATGCTGGTTCAGGTCGCTCTCCCACTCCCCTTCTTCCGTAATTTCACGTACTCGCTGGACGCCGAACAGGCGTCGCGCGTTCGCGTGGGATCGCGCGTCGTGGTCCCGTTCAGGGACCGGCGCGAGATCGGGATCTGCATTGGCGAGAGTGACGGCGCGGAGCTGAAGACGGCCCCCAAGGGCGCCCTCTCCGTACCCGACGATCATCCGGTAGTGAGCGAGCAGATGCTCGCCCTCTGTCGCTGGATCGGGGACTACTACGTGGCACCTCTTGGGCAGGTTCTCCGATCCGCCCTTCCCGTGGCTCTCACCGGGGCCGGCGATCCAACACCGAGTCAGCGCACGCGGCGCGTCGTGACGCTCGTGCAGCATGTGGATAGCCTGGTGCAGCGGGACGAAATCTTCGCCCGGGCACCCCAGCAGCGGGCGCTCTACGAACTGCTGGAGTCGCGCGGCGGCCGGGGAGCAGTAGAGCAACTGCTCGAGCTCCTGCGCTTCTCGCCGTCGGTCCTGCGCGGCCTCGTGAAACGGGGACTGGTCACCGTGGAGGACGAGGTGGTCGCCCGCGACCCATTTGCTGGCCGTGCCGTTGGGGCGGCGATGTCGCATAAGCCCTCTGCCGACCAACGGGTCGCCATCGACAGGTTGGTGGGCGCGTCGCCGGGCGAGGTGTTTCTGCTCCGCGGCATAACCGGGAGCGGCAAGACCCTGGTGTACCTCGAGCTCCTGCGGCATGTGGTGAATGTGCAGAAGCGGTCGGCGATCGTGCTGGTGCCGGAGATCGCCCTCACGCCGCAGACGGTGGATCGATTCCGGGCCGTCTTTGGTGACCAGGTGGCGGTGCTGCACTCCGCGCTCGGCGACGGCGAGCGCTACGACGAGTGGTTGGCGCTTCAGCGCGGCGAGAAGAGGATCGCGGTCGGTGCGCGGTCGGCCATCTTCGCGCCGCTCACGAATGTGGGCGCGATCGTGGTGGACGAAGAGCACGAAGCCAGCTACAAGCAGGGAGAGGCGCCGCGGTATCACGCCCGCGAGGCGGCCGTCGTGCGCGGGCGGCTGGAGGGAGCGACAGTGGTTCTGGGAAGTGCGACGCCCAGCCTGGAGAGTTGGACGAACGCGCTGCGCGGCAAGTACAATCTGCTCACGCTCCCTGACCGGGCAGGTGCGGGTCGACTGCCGCATGTGGATGTGGTGGATCTCCGTCAGTCCCCAGACGAACGGCGCAGCCGGGGGGCCCCCCCCGCAAAACAAATTGCCTCAGCGACGGGCCACCTTTCCCACCCCAACGCCGCCACCCGTACCACTCCGACTCCCGGATCGCTTGAGGCACTGCCACCCTCCCTCGCCGCCTCCTATCGCACGGTCATGAGCGATGAGTTGGACACTGCAATCGCCGATCGTATTGAGCGGGCTGAGCAGACGATCCTCCTCCTCAACCGACGCGGCTACTCCGCCTTCGTCCAGTGCGGAGCCTGCGGAGACGTCGTGTCGTGCCCCGACTGCAGCATCACCCTCACCTATCACCGCACTCCCGAGCGCCTCGTCTGCCACTACTGCCAGTACCGCGAAGAACCCAGCGACCGCTGCCGCCAGTGCCACGGGCAGACCCTCAAACAGAGAGGAATGGGAACCCAGCAGGTCGAGCGACTTCTCGTCGAACGATTCCCGGCCGTGAGAGTGGCGCGGATGGATGTCGATACGACCAGCGGCAAGTGGGCTCACGCCGACATCCTCGATCGCGTGGGCAGTGGCGAGCTGGACATACTGCTGGGAACGCAGATGATCGCCAAGGGACTCGATTTCCCCAACGTGACGCTGGTTGGAGTTATTGACGCCGACGTCGGCATCAACCTGCCGGATTTCCGCGCCTCCGAGCGCTGTTTTCAGCTTCTCAGCCAGGTCGCCGGCCGCGCCGGCCGTGGCCCGAAGGGCGGGCGCGTCATCATCCAGACTCGCCTTCCGGACCATCACGCCGTACGTCGCGCCGTCACCCACGACTTTCTCGGGTTCGTGGATGAGGAACTGCGCGGCAGGCACGAGCCACCCTATCCTCCAACAGTCCGATTGGCCAACATCGTCTTCAGCGGCATCAGCGAGACCGCTGTCGCCGAGTATGCCCAGAAGGCGAGCGACTGGCTCCGGCGCCTTGCCACTCAGCGAACGCTGAAAGCGGTGACCGTGGTCGGTCCGGCGCCGTGTGCGGTCGACAGGATCAAGACACGCTGGCGCTGGCACGTGCTCCTGAAGAGCACCAGCACGGGCGAGTTGACCCGCGTCACCCGCTACTTCCTTGAGCGTTTTCCGGTGCCGCGCGTGGCGCGCATGCGCGTCGCGGTGGATCGGGATCCGGTTTCATTGCTCTGAGCCAGGCTGGTGACGGGATGGCAGCCCTAACGGCGCTCCTTGAAGCCGATGGGGCTTCGGCGCCATCTTTACAGGGTGACCATCATCTCTCCTCCCGACTTCGCTGCGGCGCGCTTCACGGCCGCCCCTGACACCCTGTTCGCCCCGGCACCCGCGGACGGCGTCCTTCCCGACGGATTCTTCTCGACCACCAACCTGCCCACCTACGTGAAGGTGGCGGGCAGGTGGCTCGTACCGAGGCTGCCGCGCATGGACGCTGGCTACGTCCTCGATCCGGACGGCGTGGTCTGGGCTCGCGAGGGGCGTCATTTACGCGCCGGTGACATGGTGGCCGTCGGATTCGCCGAGGACGGCACTGAGGGGATCTACGTCGACTCGCAGGCGATGATGGGTGATGACGCCGGGGCCGGCGAGTTCCGCTTCATGTCCAGCGAGGTCTCGCGCGAGAAGCCGATCGATTACACCATGATGGCCCGTGTGCTGCTGGACGAGAAGGAGCGCGGCGGCTACATCGTCTGGGTCACCGGGCCAGCGCTGGTGCACTCGCGCGCCCGGGCCGACATGGTCTGGTTCATCGAGAACGGCTTCGTCGGCGCGCTGCTCGCTGGCAACGCCGTGGCGGTGCATGACATCGAGAGCGCAATCTTCGATACCACGCTCGGGATGACCAACAGCGGCCTGGCGTCCACCGGTGGGCATGGGCTGCATATGCGCGCCATCAATCAGGTGAGAGGCGCCGGTTCTATCGCCGCCGCGGTGGAGCAGGGCATTGTTCGTAACGGCATCATGCACGCCTGTGTGCGCCACGGCGTGCCGTTCGTTCTCTGCGGCTCCATCCGGGACGACGGTCCGCTGCCGGACGTGGTCACCGACGCTCTGGACTGCCAGGACGCCATGCGCGCGCACACTTCCCGCGCGACCATGGCGATCTTCCTCGCCACGGCGCTCCATGCTATTGCTACCGGCAACATGCTACCGTCGTTCAGCACCGACGCCGACGGCACAATGCGCTCGCTACCGACTATCTGCGTCGACTCTTCGGAGTTCGTCGTCAGCAAGCTCAAGGATCGCGGCACTCATCAGGCGTTTGGCGTAGTGACCAATGCACAGGATTTCATGCAGATCCTGCGTCTGTACGTGGAGCGCGAAATTGCTTCCCGTGAGCGGTCCGCCACCTCGCAGGCGGTTGGAGAGCTGGCGGGCAGCGAGCAATGACCGCTCCGACGCGGCCCGGCGACGCGCTCAGCGAAACCCAGCGCCGCTTCCTCGCCGCCGTCATGGAACGACTCCCTCGCGAGTTCATCCACGAGATCTATCTTTTCGCGCCGATGAAGCAGCGCAGCGTGGAGACGGGCATCGCGGTGGTCGCGATCGGTGAAGCTTTAGTGCTCGACGCCGAGGCGACAGACGCTGACGGTGTGGCAGGTAAACTGGCCGCTGAAGAGCATCCGGAGGTGGCGCGATTGGAGCCCCGACAGGTGGACGCCGACTCGACGGACGACGGTTCTACGGACGACGGTTCTACGGACGACGAACACTTGGAAGGCGCTGAGCAGCCCGCTAAACAGGCGGCACTCCCGGAGAACGCCGGCGATTCTGTCGTGTCGCCCGCACTTGAGCGGCCGCTGCGATACACCATTCACACGGCGCGCTACCGACTGCAGTTGAAGGGGCCCGAGCGCGGTAAGTGGGATGTGGACGTGGTGGAGGAGGCTGACGCACCGCTGGTTACTGTCGAGGCTGACGCACCGCTGGTTACGGTCGACGCCGTAGTGCGCGGCGTCCACCGGCGATCGGGAGAACCATCAGAGGTGGAGCGATTGGCTCCTCATGACCTGGCCCGCGCACTGGGAGAGATTCCGTGGACGAGCGAGAACTGATGCGCCATCGGCTGGCTCGCGATGGCGGCCAGCAACCTGCTGACCCGCCATCGCCGCCGGCCGACGACGACGAAGGTGGTGAGTCGTCAGGACGAATAGTCGGCGAGCCGGTCGGAGCCGAAGGGGAGGACCTCTTCCGGTCGTACCTGCGCGACCACGGCCTGCCCATCACAGCCCAGCGCCTGGCCATTGCCCGGACCGTGCTCGAGTCCTATGGCCACCTCTCGGCTGAAGACATCGGACGCGAGTTGGACGAGCAGGGTGCCGCGGCTGGCACGGCGACCATCTATCGCACCCTGGAGCTTCTCGTGCGCAGCGGGCTCGTGGTGGAACGCGATTTTGGTGAGGGATTCAAGCGCTTCGAGCCGTCGCGCGGCATACCGCACCACGAGCACCTGCTCTGCATCGTCTGCGGTCGGGTCACCGAGTTCCGCGATGAGCGCCTGGAGCGCATGACGACGCTCATAGCCGAGAGCTACGGATTTTCCCGGCAACGCCACCGACTGGTCATCCATGGCATCTGCCAGGAGTGCCAGCGGCGACGGATGTAGCACAGGCGGTCGATTAACTGCTGACGGCTGCGTCCTCGTATTCGGTCGCCGGGTGCATGTCGGCGTAGTGACTGAGGATCACGCGGTGGATGTCGCGCGCATCCTCAATTCGCTCATCCGCCACGTCCAGCGAGTCAGGAGTAATCAGGAAGGGGTAGACCTGTTGACCGCCGGCACTGCCGTGGGCCCCTACCTGGTCGTCGAAGGAGACGATATCGTGTCCGTCGTAGGCGCCGAAGAGGACGATGTCCCCGTTGTTGGACTGGCGGATGAGGTCCTCCACCGCGCGCACGGTGTATCGCGCCGCCTCATAGACCTCTAACGGGTTGGTGCCTGTCATGACTTCCAACTCGCCGTCGCGGATCGTGGCGTGTCCCTCACGGCTCTCCACGTGAACGCCGTCGTCGTCGATCGTCGCCAGGAGTCCGATCCCTGGATGCTGCAATAGCGACAGATGCAGGTGGCGTCGGTGGGTATCAGCGAGGATTGTGGAGCGAGGCAGCCGCTCCTCGCTGTCGGCAAAGTAGACGAGGGCCAGGCAGGAACTGTAGGTGACCACCACGTCGTGCCGCCGCCCCACCAGGTACTTCTCGGGCATGATGATGTCGCGCAGCCCGTAGTGGCGTCTCAGCCAGTCTCCTACACTGCGAAGTCCCCGTCGCGTGCGCACCTGGCGCTCTCCCGCCATCTCGATTGCCGTCTCGACCACCTGCGGCACCATGTCGGCGTACTCGCTGCCTTCCGCGTAGCTGTCCAGCACTTCACGACGCCCACTGGTAGTCGGAACCGGGTCGCCATCCAGGATGTGCTGCACTGTACGCCCCAGCGACTCGCCGTAGACCACGCGATAGCTTCGCGACGGCGTCATCCCGTGATCCGACAGGATGACGAGGTCGTAGCCGCGGCCGCCGGCCTGCTCGGGCCGAAGTGGTGGCCGAGTTCGTCGTACTGCATGTAGGTGCTGTAGATGATCGGCACCCCCAGATAGACGTCCAGCATGATCGCCATCGTCTGCAACTCGCGGATGACAACATTGCTCAGCACTCGCACGAAGGGAAAGATCCCCTCGGCGTGGGTCACCCGGCCGCGCAGGGTGCCCAGGACGCGTTCCCACTCCTCCAGAACCCATTCCCAGACGCTCTGGAAGGCCATCCGGAGCAGGCGGATGGGATGGAGCAGGATGAGGAGCGCCATGCGCGTTCCACCCAATCGCGCGTAGACCGACGTCTTTTCCCGGGTGGCTACAGTGAGGGCGACTGTCTGCGCGTCGCCGTCCATCAGGTTCACATAGCTCGAGCCACCGGCCAGCGCACCGGGCGCGTGCAGGCGGTCGCGGATATATTGAACTCCGTGCGGCGCATTGCATGTGATCACGCGCCGCGCTGTGCGGTCGTAGAAGCGGAACGCCGGGATGCCTGCGTTCTCGCCATGGAATATCCCGGCCTGGCAGTACGGTGTGGCCGATGGCAGGCCGCAGAACCATCGGCGGAGCGAGAAGTCGTCTTCGGCCAGAAGTCGGGCGATGGTCGGACATTTACCCATGGCCATGGCGCGCCGCAGGTCGGCATGGCTCAGCGCATCTATCTGCAGCATCACCAGTCCTCGACGACCGTCGTAATCTCGACGCTCTCGCCGGAACGGTCGATATTTCAGGTCATAGTACCAGCGTAGCCGCCCATCCGCCCGCGGATGGCTGCGACGATCCACCGGCGGTTCGCCGCCATCATCTCTGGGTTCGGTCATGGAAGCGTCCGCCACGGTAGGCCTCGCGATCGCGTTCACGGGGGGGCTGCTGAGCTTTCTCTCGCCCTGCGTGCTGCCGCTCGTACCGAGCTACGTCACGTTCATCACGGGCATGAGTCTGGACGAGGCCCAGCGCGAGCGGCGCACGGTGATGATCCATTCGCTGCTCTTCGTCGTTGGATTCTCCCTCGTCTTCATCGCCCTCGGCGCCGGCGCCACCATGCTCGGCGCGGTGCTTCATGCATACCGAGTCTGGATCAGCCGCATCGGCGGCGTGCTGGTAATAATATTCGGACTGTACCTGCTCGGAGTCTTCAACATCGGTGCCCTGGCCCGCGAGCGTCGTGTTCATCTCGCTGACAAGCCGGCGGGCTACCTGGGGACCTTTCTCGTCGGGGTCGCATTCGCCGCCGGCTGGACCCCGTGCATCGGTCCGATCCTTGGCGGTATACTCAACTATACAGCGGTGAGCGCCGACAACATCGGGCGCGGCATTCAGCTTCTCACCGCATACTCGGCCGGCCTGGCAGTGCCCTTCCTGCTCTCGGCGGCGTTGATCGGCCACTTTATTACCGCCTTCGGCCGCATCAAGAAGCAACTAATCTGGGTGAGCCGGATATCGGGCGCGATGCTCATAGTCATCGGGCTGCTGATGGTGACGGACTACTTCACCATCCTCGCGAGCTACCTTCAGGCGCTGACGCCGGAGTTCCTGCTCAAGCGGATGTAGGGCCAGAAGCGGCCCACAGACGGTGTGAAGGTCATTGCTCGTTGTCAGGGCTCGGGAGAGACGACGGATCCTCACGGGCCACCGACGCCCACCGCCTGACGTGCTGCTGTAGCAGGCGCGCAGGTACCGGTTTGAGGAGCACGTCGCGGCAGCCGGCGTCACGACAACTCGTCACGATGCTCTGATCGTCGTGACCGGTGAGGGCGGCATGATCCTCGGACGCGACGAAGCGCGCGTCGCCCGCGCCAAGGTGCTCGGCGACGGCTCGTGAACCACACGCGCTGGCCCTGACCACCTCGCACCGTCCTGCGGGCGCGCCCGCCAGAGCCACGTCGACGTCCTTGTTCTTGGGCTACAATCAGGGGCTTGCCGCTTCGCGGCCAGACTGGTGGCGCGGGTTCGTGCGCCGACAACACGGAGCGTTTCATGAGCATCGAGCAACTGGAAGACATCGCCAAGGCCATGGTTGCGCCGGGCAAGGGCATCATCGCGATCGATGAATCCACCAACACGATCAAGAAGCGCTTTGAGGCGGTTGGGGTCGAGTGCACCGAGGAAAATCGGCGGGCGTACCGCGAGATGCTGTTGACC
>CAJDWZ010000152.1_pt1 | contig 11421 bp, 10 predicted proteins | sample 7391701 | NCBI WGS metagenome assembly CAJDWZ01 (sample SAMEA7055744, study PRJEB34461) | soil metagenome | biome: terrestrial ecosystem; feature: Peninsula; material: soil | place: Antarctica | collected 2016
GCGCCACCGTCGCCGCCATCAGGGCCGCCGAGTGGGATGTATTTCTCTCTGCGGAAGGAGCTGACACCTGAACCCCCAGTGCCTGCCTCTACCCTGACGATGACGCGATCGATGAACATACGTTGAACGTTAACTCGAAGAAGATGCTGAGGAGGACGCCGCCGGCGCCGGTTCGACGGCTGTCTGGGCGGAAGCGCTGGCGAGTTCGGCGAGACGGGTCTGGTGCCGCACTAGCACCTTGTTCCAGAGCTGGCGGTAGCGGCGGGGCGCGTCGTCGCCGAGGACGATTCCCATCGCTCGAATGGCGACCTCCACTGCTTCAGCCACGGCACCGGGCGCCGCTCCGACATGGAGAGCACCATGCAGATGTGAGTGGAGCTGGCGATCCTGCTGCGAGGCGACGCAAGCCGCTACGACGCAAAGTTCCCGTCGCGCCAGATCCAGCACTGGTCGTCCGAGCACGATGCCGTAGCCCTCGGTGACCATCCAGCCATCCAGAGCTGGATGAAGCGCGGCGATGTTCACCCGGAGTCTGTCATAGAAGTGACCGTAGACCGCCGAGCAAGTCTCCAGGCCCCGTTCCCTCCAGTCAGCGTATGAGTTCGCATCCGTGTCCTGATCGTTTCCCGGTGCAGGGAGGCCGCTTACAGCACGCCACAGGCGCATGGCATTGAGCGCGCGAGGGAATCCGGCAAACAGGTAAGTCTGCAGAATCACCTCCTCCACCCAGGCGGCTCGTACTATTGGCAACGCCTGGCGCAACACCCGTCGCTGCGCCGATTCGCTACCGCCAGAGATTACAGCCGCGACAGCAACCAGCATCGATGTCTCGTCATCCAACGACGTCACGATAGGGTCGGCAGCGGGCAGGTGCGACATCGTTTCGTCGACCGACGGAGCATCTGGACGCGACCCTGATGACCTGGGGGCGGCCTCGTCGCCGAGGCGATCGTGCGCTCCATCCAGGGTCGCAACCGCATTCCCGCGTGCTGCCGTGGCAGACTCGGGATCCTCGCTGGTCACTTCGCGGTAGCTGGTCACGCCGCGGGCCCGACCGAGCCGACAATCTCTCCGCGTGTGTTGCGAAGAGGGCGGACCAGGAAATCGGCGAGTCGGGCAGGAAGCGTTTCGGGGAGGGCGCCGAGCAACTGGAGGGCGTGGAGCACTGCTGGCAACTGTGCCCGGGTGCCGCCGTCCACGACCTTCACGGCGAGCCCCAACCCGGCGTCGAGGATGGCCACGGAGTGCACTCCCTCCGCACCGATCTTGGCGAGCACCCGGCCGTCAGTCTCCTCGAGCAATACTGTGTCAAAACGGTCGGTACCCCCGAACAGATGCGGGCGGGACCGGATGGCCTCGACGATCCGGGTGGGGACGTCCTCCCGCCTCTGGACGGCGCGGGCCAGTCGGGCATAGGCGCCAGCCATGTTGCGCAGGGGCATGCCAAAAACGACCACTCCACAGCCGTCGATGGCTCGTAGCAGCGAGCTTTCGGAGACGCCCGTCCAGGTAGCAACGCTCGCCGCCACTGCCTCCTGCACGGGATGACCCATCCGTTCGTAGCCGTCCATCGGCCAGCCCTGGGTGTGGGCGAGGGCGAGCATGGCTGCGTGCTTTCCTGAGCAATTGTTGTGGAGGCGGCTCAGTCGGATGCCACTCTCTCTGGCTATCCGGGCACCGCGGGACGCGAGCGGCTCGTGCGGTCCGCAGACGAGGTCGCCCTCCTCCCGGCCCAGGTCCTGGAGCATCGACTCGACAACGGCCACATGCTCCGGCTCGCCACCGTGAGAAGCGCAGGCCAGCGCCAGTTCATCGAACTCCCAGGGAAGCTCGTCGAAACCGCCAGTCTCCAGAAGCGGCATGACCTGGAACGGCTTCGCGCACGAGCGCCAGAAGGTAGTCTGCTCGACGTCGCCAGACGCCGCGATGACACGGCCGGAAGCATCCACGACTGCTGCCAACACTTGATGTTTGGACTCGACGTGGTCGCCACGAGTGACGACCACATCCAGGTTCAGCTCCTGCATGACATCGATCAGAAGGTTAGCTCCGGCGACGGTGCCGGCGTAACGCCGCCCCCCTTGCCGTCCGATCGCGGGTGCGGCCGCCCAGAAAGATAACCAGGGGCGCCACCGAGCCGGGTTATGGCACTCAGAAACCCACCTTGATCAGACCCTTCAGGTACCGCTGGGGGTCGCTACGCACCGCTTCGAGCAGAGCATTCAGGTCGATGACCGTCTTGTTCATCCGGTCGTAGAGTTGCTGATCAGTGAGCAGCCGGGCGAGGGTTCCGTTGCCGTCGTGCATGATATGGAGCAGTGAGTCGGCCTGACCCACCACGCTCACCATTCGCGTGTACAGCGTATCGTCGCGCATCAGCCGCCCCAGGGTACCGTCGGCTGACTGGAGGCGCACACTGAGCGAATCCAGCGAGCCGGTGACGGAAACCAGATTCTGGTAGAGCGCCGGATCATCTAGCAGTCGCCCCATGGTCCCGTTGGGGCTCTGCAGTCGAGCGACGAGCTGATTGGTTCGCTGCAGAGTGCCAGTTAGCTCGTCGTACAGAGCCCGGTTGGTAAGGAGCTGGCCAGCAGTCCCTTCTCCGCGGACGAGCCCGCCGGTGATCGTCCGCAGGTCGCCCGTGAGCGTCACCAGCTCCTCGATCGCACCCGACGCGCGCTCTATGACCAGGTCGTAATCAACGCTGGGCTCGGACAGAATCGTGTCGCCAGCCGCCAGAATCTGGTGCTCGAGCGTACCGGGGTTGATGTCGATCACCTTGTCGCCGAGCAGCCCGACCGTGCGTAGCTTGGCGCGCGAGTCGCCACGCACCTGGTCGCGAACGGACTCGTCCAGTTCGAGAACCAGGCGAAGATTGCGTGTCGTGTCGGGATCGACGGCGAGGAATTCGATCGATCGGACCGTGCCAGCGAGCTTTCCGGCCACCATTACCGATCCTCCCACGCGCAGCCCATTGGCGTTGGCAAGGAAGGTGGTAAGGGGATATCGACTGGAGAAAAGACTAGTCGCAGCGCCGAGCCGGATGATCGCGACAGCGAGGATGGCGAGTCCGATCACGAGCACGGAGCCGACGCGGACCTGCTCCCACGAGATGAATGATGGTCGCTTCATGAGAACCTCAGGATCCGCCGAGGAAGTCGCGGATATATTCGTCGTCGCTGGCCGTCATCTCCTCTGGCGTGCCAGAGAAGACGATGTGGTTGTCGGCGAGTAGCGCCACCCTGGTGGCCATGCGGAATGTCGAGCGGATGTCATGCGAGACAACCACGCTTGTTACACCGAGTTCGCGCTGGAGCTTCATTATGAGCCGGGTGACGGTGCCAGTCGTGAGTGGATCCAGACCGGAAGTAGGTTCGTCGTAGAGCATGATGGACGGGTCTGTAGCCATGCCTCGCGCAATTCCAACGCGCTTGCGCATGCCGCCGGAAAGCTGTGAAGGCAACTGGTCCAGTATCTGGTCAGGCTCGAGATCCACGAACGCCAGCTTCTCACGGACGCGCGTCTCGATCTCCTCCTCGCTCATATCAGTGTGCTCCCGCAGCGGGTAGGCGACGTTCTCGAAGACGGACATGGAGTCGAACAGCGCCGCGCCCTGGAACACCATGCCCATCTTCTGCCGCACCTTCAGCGCCTCGGAAAAGGAGAGATGACTGATGTCGAGGCCCTGTATGCACACCTGACCGCTATCCGGAACGAGAAGACGCAGGATCAGCTTCAGGATCGTCGACTTCCCCGTGCCCGACTCGCCGACCACAACGACCGTCTCCCCCTTGTGCGCAGCGAGTGATATATCCTCGAGGATCGGGCGGTCGAAGGCCAGTGAGACGTTGCGGAGGGCGATTACCTCTGTGTCGTCCTCGTCCTCCTCAGGTGGCTCGAGTTCGCTCCGGATTGCCTTGCGGACGCGAGCGCCCTGGCGCTCCTCGCTGGCGGCACGCTCATCCTCCTCGCTCGGTGCCAAGTCGTCTTCAGCGCGCCTGCCGCCGTCACGTCGATCGTCTCCACGGCGATTGGATTCTTGTGAATCGCTCGCCTCTTCAGCCAAGTCCGGAGCATCGGCGGGCGCCGTGGCCCCGTCGGGCGCTTTGGACGCGTCGGCGGGCGGTGCATAACGGGAGTCGTCATCGGCTTGACGCGTCATGGCGTGAAGACCGCGAGCATGATCTGCGTGAGGAAGTAGTCAGTGATGAGTATGAGGACGCTCGTCGTGACCACGGTGCGCGTCGCGCTCTGGCCCACGCCTTCGGTTCCGCCGGTGGTACGGAGCCCGAAGAAACAGGCCGTTATAGCGATCAGGCCACCGAAGACAAACGGTTTCACCAGCCCCTGGATGAAGTCGTTCGGGATGTAGCGCAGAGTGAAGCCGCCGGATGCGATCTGCTCCCACACCGTCCGCCAGTAGACCCATGGTATTCAGGGCGTCTATCTGCTCGGTCACCTTCATGGATCCCAGCTGGGCAGCGATACCCGAGCCAACCCGGCCGGCGACCATGAGACCGGCCAGAACCGGGCCCAATTCGCGGATCATGGAGCCGGTGACAAGCCGGCCGATATACTGCGTCGCCCCGAACGTCTCCAACTGTACCGACGACTGGAGAGCCAGCACCATACCCGTGAAGAGGCCGGTGAGTAGCACGATGCCCAGCGACTGCACCCCGATCGCGTCCATCTGCTGGGCGAGGTCGGTCGCGTAGAACGGCCGGGCGAAGGCGAAGCGTATTGCCTGCCAGGCCAGCAGGAAGTACTCCTGCACGCTCCAGACAGCCGAGCGAGTGACGCGGTTGAGGCGCGCTACTATTGTTGCCACGTGAGATGGTCGGGTCTACGGGAGAACGCAGGGAACAATAAGCCAGTTCCGAGTGCTGGAGCCTGGCGGACTGAGGCAGGGCAAGGGTTGTGCCCACCCCGGCGACGGAGTGGCTTCGAGCAACTTCGGCTGAAGAGCAACGCGTACCTACTGGACTCAACAGTACGGGAAAGTTCAAGGGCCTGGCGAACATCGGGCTCGCGTTGACCCGCTGCCGAGGTCCCGGTAGCTTCCCGGGCCATGCCACACCTTCTAGACAGGAAGCGCCTCCTGGCGCTGCTCGCCGCCGGCGCCAACAAGCGTGTTGCCATAATCGGCGACGCCATGCTCGACGTCTACCTAAGGGGCGATGTCGACCGTATCAGCCCCGAGGCGCCGGTACCGGTGGTTCGTGTGCGCGAGCGTCGTCACGCCCTGGGCGGGGCGGCCAACGTCGCGCAGAATGTGGCGGCACTCGGCGCCCGCGCCGAGCTCGTCGCCATGGTGGGAAGGGACGCCGCGGGCGACAGGATACGTCAGATGCTCACCGAGATCGGCGCCGAGTCGGGGTCGCTGGTGGAGGTGGGCCGCCCGACGACGACGAAGACGCGCCTGGTCGCCCGCGCGCAGCAGTTGGTGCGGTTCGACGAGGAGGAGGATGGCGACCTCGTCGGTGAGGATGGTGAACGCCTCCTGGACGCGGCTCGACAGGCGATCGCCCAAGCGGACGCGGTGGTGCTCGAGGACTACAACAAGGGTGTACTCGTACCCGCCGTGATCAGCGAGGTCATTGCCCTTGCCCGTCGGCGCGGTGTGCCCGTGGTGGTGGACCCCAAGTACAGAAACTTCTTCGCTTATCGGGGCGCCACCGTCTTCAAGCCCAACCGGCGAGAGCTCGAGTCGGCGTTGGGAGCGGACGTGGAGGTCGATCACCCGGTTGCGCTCAAGGAGGCCCTCGATCGCCTTGGCGTGGAACAGCTCCTTCTTACCCTCGGCGAGCGGGGGATGGCATTCATGTCGGACGACGGCACCATCACCCGCATACCGACCACGGCTCGCGAGGTCTACGACGTGGTGGGCGCCGGCGACACGGTGACGGCCTACCTGGCGGTAATGCTGGCCGCCGGCGCGCCGATGCGCGACGCCGCGGTGATAGCCAACTTCGCTGCCGGCGTTGAGGTAGGCAAACTGGGCGCGGCGACCGTTACAGCGGAGGAGGTCGTGGAGGCCTACGACCATTACGTTGCCCTTCCCGCGCCACCGGGATGACCGGAGGGCCGCGACGCGAGGCCGGTGAACGCGCCGCGCCACGCTACCTCCGCTTCTGCCTGGCCGTCGCCGCCTCAATCGCGTTCCAACCGACATCGGCGGTGGCTCAGGGCTCTCCGTATGTGCCGTTGGACGACCCCGCCTACCGCTATGTCGACGCCTTGCTGGCGAGAGGAGGCTTGCACGCCCTGAGCGCACTGGAGCGCCCGTACGCGGCCGACGCGCTGGCTCTGGCGGCCCGCGACACCATGTCGCTGGGTCCGATTGGCCGGCACTGGGCTCGGGCACTGGCGGCGCGGGCGCGAAGCTACGGAGCAGGCTACTCGACCGACGCTCGATCCGGTGGCGAGCGGGTCAGTTCCCTTCGCGCTTCGTTGGCCGCCGACGTGGAAGTGGCTGCTAGCACTGCGGCCCGCGCGGAGATGACAGTGGCCGATGACGACGCGGCCTTCCGCCCAGCACTGTCGGCGCACGGCTCGCTGGCCCTCGACCGGTTTGTCGCCGCCGTCCGCTACCGGGCTGATGCCGCCCTCGCTGACGCTCCGGATTACGGTGGCAACGCCAACGGGTCGCTACCAGGCAGACTGGAAGAGGCCTACGTGGGAGCTCGCTGGCGCGTCGCCGAACTGGTCGTCGGTCGGGTTACGCGAGACTGGGGGCCACTGACCGCCGGCGGGCTCCAGATCGGGCCGGCGCCGTACAGCTACGACCACCTCTATGGCCGCCTGGGCACCGATCGACTCAGAATCCAGACGATGCTGGCGAGGCTGGACGACGGACCGGGCCTCTACGTGCCACGCGTACGGCGGTACCTGACGATGCACCGGTTGGCCGGCCGTTGGCGCGATCTGGAGTGGGCCGGTACCGAGAGCTACGTCTACTCGGGTGAAGGTCGGCGCCTCAGTCTGGCTCTATCCAACCCCTTCTTCCCCGCCCTCGCCACGCACTACCTGAACGACGAGACGGGCAACGTGAGCGCTGCCGTCGACCTGCTATGGCGGTCGCCGGTGGGACTGCTGGCGGTACAGGCGATGTTGGATGACTACCAGTTCGAGAGCGGCAATCCGGGCGACGACGAGCCGCCTTCTTATGGCGTGACATTGATCGTGGACGGACTACCGCTGGTGGCCGAGCATCGCGCATTTGCGAGCTATACGCGAGTTGCCAACCTGACCTATCGCACGGTGGATCCGGGTGACAACTACAATTTCCGCGAGGTGGGGTTGGGTCGGGCGTTTTCCGACTACGACGAGTTCCGTGGCGGGGTGGAACTCGCACTCCTCCCAGCGATGCCAGTCCGCGCCTACGTCGCCTATCGTCGTCAGGGCAGCGGGGACTACAGACTTCCCTTCCCTCCCATGGAGGATTACGCCACGACTCCGGCATTCCTCTCGGCACCGGTGACGAGGGTAACGCGAGTCGCGATCTCCGGAGGGGGCACCCCGCGACCTGGCTGGGGAGTAGAGGGGGACATCGGCTACAATAGGGTGCGCGGCGGCGCCCTGCTCCAGGCTCCAGGCGGCCTCACAACGTTGATCAATGGTGGGGTCGCTGGGTCAGTGCGGCTACGCTGGACACCCGGCTGGCTGCGTGGCGGACCGGGCAGGGGTGGGTGAGGACGCAGGCGGCCACGCGAGCGGCGATGATGTGGCGCCGGTGCTTGCAACCCATCTCATCCCGGCGTAAACTTGCTCGCCAAGCGGGCCCTTAGCTCAGTTGGTTAGAGCAGCGGACTCATAATCCGACGGTCGCCGGTTCAAGTCCGGCAGGGCCCATGGGAAGAAGTCGATTCCTGAGTCAGCAGTTCATCGGTGTTCGTTCTGACTCCTTCGTGTCGAATTCTGTCGCCGCTCTCCCTCTGCGGCGTTGGATGATGTATGCTTGTGCCCGTGCTTTTGTGGGACTGACAGTTCAGGAGTCGAGTGCTCAGGTCCTGCTGGGCCCATTGGCGCCGTCGCAGTAGAGGGCGGCGAACACTTCCGTTCCATTGGAGCCACGGTTAGAATTGTGGTCTTCCAACGGGCGGCGCGAGCCGGTGCGGACTCTCCGCACCAGGACGCCCTTCGGGAGGGGTTTTTAGGGACGCGTAGCTCAGCTGGTTAGAGCGCTGCTTTCACACAGCAGAGGTCCGGGGTTCGAGTCCCTGCGCGTCCATTCCCTTCCCTCCGGGGCAACAGGTCCTTCACCATGCCTCCCGTCCCGATGGCTGGATTCCGACTCGGGCCGCTCCTCGTAGCGGCGTTTTTTTATTCAGTACCTGGCATCATCGCTGCCCAGGCTGTGCCGTCGCCGGCCCAGGCGCAGGAACTGTTGCGGAATCGGCCCGAGTTGGTCGAGCGCTTGCGCCAGGAGATCGGCACCAGCGGACTCACCCCTGACCAGGTAAGAGCACGCCTGCGGGCCGCCGGTTATCCGGAGAACCTCCTCGACGCCTACCTCACTGGTGGCGTCGTCAGCGATAGCACCGTGTCGCCCGACGTCTTCCGGGCTGTCCGTGAACTCGGCCTGGTGGACTCTGCCGACGTCTCGCTCCTGCGCTCCCAGCAGACAGGGCGGCGTGGCACTGACACGCTGCGGGCGCGGCAGGACACCGTCTTCGACCTGCGCTCGGCACGGCCGGCCGAGCGCGTGCCGGAGCGCCCCATTCCCGATCAGCGTGCGCTCCTGGATGGCGAGCGCGCCCGCTTTGATCGCGATACTGCGTACGCGCCGCTCGACAGCTTGGCCTCGATGGGCAGGATGGCGATGGACAGCGCACAGCGGCGCCAGTCACTGGCCGATAGCGGCTTCGTGATCTTTGGCGCCGATGTGTTCAGAAGAGCGAGCAACGAATTCGATCCGAATCTCGCCGGCCCGGTGGACGCCAGCTACCGGCTGGGTCCGGGCGATCGACTTGTGCTCATTCTTACCGGTGACGTCGAAGCGTCGTACACCCTGGACGTCACCCGCGAAGGATTCGTCGTCGTGCCGCAGGTGGGGCAGATTTACGTCAACAACCTTACTCTAGGACAACTCGAGGATCTGCTCTTTAACCGGCTCGGACGCGCCTACTCTGGCATCCGTCGCGGCGATAACGCGACGGCCCGCTTCTCGATCAGCGTAGCTAGCCTCCGCAGCAATCAGGTCTACGTCACGGGCGACGTGGCCTCACCGGGCAGCTACCGCGTCTCCAGCACCGGTACCGCCATGACGGCGCTCTATGCCGCCGGCGGTCCGACCGCCAACGGCTCGCTACGCCAGATCCAGGTTCGTCGTGGCGGGCAGCTGGTAGCGTCGTTGGATGCCTACGACTACCTGCTGCGGGGCGATCCGGGACGGGACGTGCGGCTGCAGAATGGCGACGTCGTCTTCGTACCCGTCCACGGCCCGCGCGTGCGCGTACTCGGCGAGATCGTTCGGCCTGCCACTTACGAGATCGGGCCGGACGAAACCCTCCGCGATCTCCTGCGCTCTGCCGGCGGGATGCTCCCTACCGCGTCACGTCAGCGAGTCCAGATCGAGCGCATCCTGTCGCCTCAGGATCGCACCGATGCCGGTAGTGCCCGCATCGTCATGGATGTCACTTCGGTACCATCGGACCTGGGCGACTCGGGGCCGCCGGTGCCGCTGCAGAGTGGCGACGTCGTGCGCGTGCTTCCCATCGCTATCCAGGTCGCCAACCGCATCACGGTGGTGGGAAACGTCTGGTCGCCTGGCGCTCAGGGTGTCGTTCCGGGAATGTCGGTCGGCGACGCACTCCGGGCGGCAGGCGGGGTCAAGCCGGGTACTTACCTGGGGAGAGTGCTCGTCACCCGCCTGGAGCCCGACTCCTCCCGTACGCAGTTGCGCGCCAGCCTTCGAGACAGCACCGGTTCAGTACTCAATGACTTTCCTCTCCGCCAGAATGACGAGATACGTGTCTTTTCGGTAGGGGAGTTCCAGCCAACCAGGTTCGTCGCCGTCACCGGAGCAGTTCGTCGTCGCGGCCAATACCCCTATCGCGAGGGGATGACCCTGCGCGACCTGGTTCTCCTCGCCGGCGGCCTGCGTGAGGGCGCCTATCTCCGCGAGGCCGAGGTCGCGCGACTTCCGACCGAGCGGGAGAGCGGCACGATCGCCCAGACGTTCCGAGCGCCGCTCGACTCCAGCTACATCTTCACTCGCGGATCCGACGGGACTTATGTGGGGCCACCAGGACTTCCGGCGCCCGCCGGCGACATGCCTGAGGTTTCACTCCAGCCATACGACAACGTCCTGATTCTGGAGCAACCGGATTGGGAATTGCAGCGAAAAGTCACGATCACCGGCGAGGTTCGCTTCCCGGGCCAGTACGCCATCGTCAACAAGAACGAGCGCCTGACTGACATCATTGCTCGAGCTGGCGGCCTGACAACGGAGGCGTACTCCGCCGGCGTCGTATTCTACCGATCGCGCGAGCGCGTCGGCCGCATTGGCATCGACCTGCCGAGCGCGCTGAAGCAGCGTCAGAGCCGCGACAATCTGTTGCTCGCCGATGGCGATTCCATAAACATCCCGGTTTACAGTGGCGTAGTGCTCGTCTCAGGAGCGGTGAACTCACCGGTGGCGGTGTCATATGTTCCGGGTCGAGATCTCGAGTACTACATCCGCGCATCGGGCGGCCCTGCTCGCGACGCCGACCTCAAGCGCGCTTACGTAACGCAGCCCAATGGCAAGGTGGAGAGCAAGCCAGCGTGGATCTTCGCGCAGTGGCGCGCTCCCCAGCCGCTTCCTGGCAGCCGCATCTTCGTTCCCCAGCGCGACCCTGATGAGCGCCGGCAGTTTCTGGCCACGGCCAGTTCGATAGCCACCATACTCGCCAGCCTGCTCACGGTGGTCGTGGTCCTGGCGCGCAACTGAGCGTCCGGGTCTCTGAAGCCACCATCCACATGGAGCCGATTTAAATTTGAGTGATTAGTAAGATATTTTGAATAACCCTTTTCCCTCAAAAATCACTTGACCACTTCATCAAAATACTGATACAGCATTTCATGGGCTTTAGACACTTTTTTCCCTTTCAATTTGAGCACCTTGCGGTCATAGGTCATCGTGCCGTTCACCTCACCTTCCACGTCGGTGGTTTGGGTATAAATCGCCCCGGCCAAACCCTGGTCGATTAAGGCGGGGATTTGATTGACCAAATCGAGGTAGCCATTGATCAGCTCTTTATAAGTGATTCTATTTTCTAAATTAGTCAAAAATGAGTTAAGTAATTACGTAGGTAAAACCGATACGGGAAGAATTACTAAAGTAGAAGATATAGGTATTTTTGTCACCAATATATGTGATGGTAATTTTGGATTGGTACATAAAAGTAACCTGCCTAATGATTTTAAAGAAAAATACCA
>CAJDWZ010000079.1_pt1 | contig 11393 bp, 8 predicted proteins | sample 7391701 | NCBI WGS metagenome assembly CAJDWZ01 (sample SAMEA7055744, study PRJEB34461) | soil metagenome | biome: terrestrial ecosystem; feature: Peninsula; material: soil | place: Antarctica | collected 2016
GGAGACGGCGAACCGTCCGGCCACCTGCGATCGGCTGGAGTCGGCGAGTAGCGCGGCCGCGTAGGGCCAATTGCGCATGAAGACGGCGTCACCGTTCTGAAAGGCGAAACGCGTCTCCTCCTCATGCCACGTGAGGACCTCGCGCGGCGATACGCCGCTACTGATGGCGTCGCGCATGAAGGTGAGCGCGCGGATGCCCTGCGGGTCGTCCACGACGACGCGGCCGCTCTCGTCCATGATGCGGCCACCGTAGGCTGTGAGGATCTCCAGGTAGACCGTCACCAGTCCCTCGTAGCGCGCGCCCTGCCATACCCAGCCAGCGGCAGGGCGGGCCGGCCCGCCCGGCCCAGTGGCTGCGGCCATCCCGGCGAGGGCGAGCGCCGGGAGCGCTTCAAGGCTGGTCGGCACCTCGGGAACGAGATCGGTCCGGCGGTAGAGCAGCCCGACATCCACGAACCAGGGCATCGCGTACAGAGTCCCGTCCCACCGATTGGCCTCGATCGTGGCCGGGAAGAAGGCCGGCGTATCCGGCGCGAAGCGGTCTAGCGGCAACAACCAGCCGGCGGCAGCAAACTCCGGCGTCCACACGACGTCCAGTTGCAGCACGTCGGGGTCCTGGGCGCGAGCCACCAACCACTGCACGTAGAGTTGATGACGTTGCGAGGCGTCGTCGGGCGTCTGGCGCAACTCCACACGTACCTCTGGATGCAGCTCCATGAAGCGGTCGAGCTGCCGCCGCAGAATGGCGCCCTCGTCGCCGACCGAGCTGCCACTGATAGTGACCACCGGGCGCCGGTCCGCGGGCTCACCATTGCATGCCGCCAGGGCGAGCATGAGGAGGAGCGCGAGACGGGCCATGTACCCGCCGGGCCCTCTCAGTCGCTGAACGAACTGTCTGGTGAGCGGTGGCAGCGTGTGAACGGTTATCTGACTCTCCTTTCACTCGGTACGTAGCAACTGCTGCGGCGAGAGGTGACGTAGCCGGGACAGGGGCACCGCAAGTGCCACAAGCGCCACAAGTATCACGACAAGCGCGATGAGGGCGAGCGTCACTGGCGCCGTGGTGGATGTGTCGTACGTGAAGCGGCTGATACCTCTCTGGACGATCGCGAGGGTGAGCGCACCCCCCACAAGGCCGAATCCAACCGAGTGCAGCGTCTTCTGCGCGACCAGCCAGACCACCCGACTGAGCGGCGCGCCGAGTGCGATCCGAAGCGCGAGTTCCGGCAGACGAGCCGTAGTGTAGTATGACACCAGCCCCACTACGCCGATTATCGACAGCAGGACCGCGGCTATCGCACCGCTACCAAGCACCACGGCAATCCACTTGCGCTCGACTCTGGCAAGCGAGAACTCGTCCGCCAGGAACCGCGCCCGAGCCACCGGCTGCGTTGCATCCACGCGCTCCACCGCGGAGCGCACGTCGCTGACAAAATTCGGCGTGACCTGCGTGGCTCTCGCGTAGAACGCCACGTTCGTGGCGACGACCTGCTGGTCGGAGACATAGATGATTGGATCGGGCTCCGCAGTCGTGCCATTCCAGTCCGCCCAGATCCCCATCTGGTCGTCGACGACCGCGATCACAGTCATCCATGGTCCGCCGGCACCCACACGGAAGCGCCGTCCCACGGCGGGCTGACCAGGCCATAGCCGTCGCGCTGTCTCCGAGGCGAGCACGGCGACCGGCTCGGCTCCGGCCGCCATTCCAGCGTCGAACGTCTGGCCAGCCAGCACCGGCAGTCCCGTGACCGTGAAGTAGTCGGAGGAGACTACGCTCGTCCCCATCCGAAAGCTCCGAGACCATGGAAGTGGGTCGGCACTGGCGTCGGTGTAAATCGTATCCGACGAGCCGCCGGGGAATGAGCGCCACTCACTGAGCGTACCCACCAGTGCCGCCGCTACTACGCCCTGTTCTGCTCGAAGCGCCTCGAGCACTCTCGCCGAATAGGCCTCACGCGCCTCTGGCGACTCGTATGTCGCGCCAGTCAACCTCACATCCACCTTGACGATGCGGTCGTCAGCGACGCCGCTCCTGACATCGGCCAGCTTGCTCGCTGAAAGGGCGATCGGTAGAGCAGCGGCCGCCAGACAGACGACGATCGCCACCTGCACCGTTATCAGCGCCGAGGCGCCCCGACCATGCCTCGGGGCGCCACCGAGCACACCCTTGTGGGTGAGAAGGCGCGCGAGGTCGAGGCGCCGTAGCAGCTGCGCGCCCGGCAGTGCGACTATAGCGAACACCATCGCGAGCACGCCCAGCGTCACGCCGAAGCCGCGACCGTCAAATCGAATGTCCACCCAGCTCAGCAGGATGCCGGCCATGCGATGGTGGATATACGTCGTCAGCCAGACCGACGCTATGACCGCCACTACCCCTCCAGTCGCTACGATGATCCCGATCTCGGAGAAGAGCTGTCGGAGCACGCCTGCGGGACCAGCGCCGAGTGCCAGGCGAGTGGCGTAGTCCGGAGCGCGGCGACGCATCCGAGCAAGGTAGAGAGTCGCGATATTCACGCATGCGGCCACCAGCACCAGCACCATCGACGCTACGACGGAGAACGCAAGCGGTGCGGGGATGGCCTGGCGGCCGAAGAGCCCGGGACTGGTGTAACCCACACTCTGCGAATCGGCGGGGATGCGGGCGGAGCGCACCGCCAGACGGATCGGTTCGAGCCCTCCGATCACGTCGCTCACGTCCATGCCGTCAGCGATACGCGCGACGAGGTGGATGGTTCCCGCAGGATCCGCCACGATCTCCGAGCGCGACCAGGCTACCCATACGTCCGAGAAGCGGTGGAAGCTGAAGCGCGCCGGCATGACACCGACAATCACCGCCGACTCACCATTCAGGCTCACCGCTTCGCCGAGTACGTCGGCGCGACGACCGAATCGGCGGACCCAGAGCCGCTCGCCGATGGCTATTTCGCGTGCCATGCGTGCGCCGCCGTCGGGATCGGCGGGTGTACGGCCGAGGAGTGGTGACGAGCTCAGGAGGGTGAAGGCATCGGGCAGCAGCCAGGTAGCCACCTCCTTGGTCGCCACACCATCCGCGACGAGGCTCACGTCCCGCTCCTCGAACGGGATCAACCCCTCGAACCACGACGGCTGTCTTCGATCGTGCGCGTCCTGGTATGCTGCGTAAGTGTCTACGCGTATACCCGGCATGGGCGGTATGGAGCGTCGGTTGCGCGCCTCCCCCAGAAGCGCGAAGCTCTCGTGTGGTCCGTAGGGAGTACCTCGCCAGAGCAACGCGTCAAACGCACTGAAGGCGGTCACGAGAAACGTGATACCGACGGCCACGACGAAAGCCAGCACCAACGGAACAGCCGGGCGGCGGACGAGATCGCGAGCGGTCCGGCCCAGCTCAGAGACGAGCTGGAAGAGCGTCATCGATCGGATCAGTTGTGGGGGAGCCTGGGGCCAGAACAGGCTCCCCGTAACACGGGTCGATTGCAGGCCTACAGCGTCAATGTGCTGACGTAGGGCGTTTCCGCAAGATCGTCGCCCTGTTCACACATCGGCATGCTCCATTGCATGCTCCATCTAAGCGCACGGTATCCATGCTCGTCCGAGCGCTACTCGTCTCCGTCGGTTCCCTGCGAATCCATCGCTGCCCCCGAAAGGTTGGGCAGTCGCCTGTGCAGCGCCGCCTTGGCCATCAAGTGCGCGCTCACGGGTGTCGTAATGAAGACGAAGAAGACGATGAGCAACTCGTGGATGCTAAACTCGCCGCGCATCGAGAAGTAGATCGAAGATGCGATGAGCGTCGCACCCAGTCCGAGCGTGGTCGCCTTGGATGGGGCGTGCAGCCGGCAGTAGAAATCGGGCAGTCGGGCGAGGCCGAGTGAACCGATGAAGACGAACAACGAGCCCGTCAGCAGGCAGGCTGCGACGATGAACTCGGCGAGTGGCGAGAGCGCGGCTATATCCATCAGTGTCACCTCACTCGATTATGTCACCGCGCAGCAGGTACTTGCTGAGCGCGATAGTACTCACGAAGCCGAACAGCGCGATCAGCAACGCTGCCTCGAAATAGATGGAAGTGCCCCGGCCAATGTCAGACACAAGGAGGATCGCGATGGCCGACGCGGAGAGCGTGTCCATGGCCATGATACGATCCACCACGCTCGGGCCGCGGATCAGCCTCCAGCCGTTGAGAACGACAGCGCCGGCAAGGAGGACGAGCGATATCTGTACGGCAATGGTCAGCATCCGAAAATCTCCATCAACGGTCGTTCGTAACGCGTCTTGATGTCGGCAATGATGGTTTCTGGGTGGGTGGTGCTCAGGGCGTGGACGAGGAGTGTTCGGCGGTCGCCGCTGATGTTGGCCGAGACGGTTCCGGGCGTGAGTGTGATGATGCCAGCGAGTGTTGTCTGGGCGAGCGCACTGGTCACATCCAGCGGCACCTCGACAAAACGCGGATGAATCCGACTCATGGGGCCCAGCACGAGAATGGCAACACGGATGTTAGCGGTAAGGATGTCCCACACCACCACGGCCAGTAGCGCCGGTACGGGCGCCATACGCACCGTCTGCGGGGTGTCCTCCAGAAAGCCACCGGTCAGTAGAGGGATGACGATGGAGAGTACTGCGCCCGCCACGAGGGTTCCCGGTGCGACGCTGTTCTGGAGCAGGCTCCAGACCACGAACATCACCGCGCTGAGAACGGGGTGAGGGAAGACACGCGTCCTGAGCCGGATGGCGTCCCGCGGACGCTTGGGGTCTGGCTGGGTGGACATCGAATGGCTCACCTGGGGGGAAGCACTGCGTTGACATAGCCCGCTGGCGTCAGCAACTGCTCGGCGGCGGCAGCGGTGTAGCGAGTCGCCGGTCCGGCCAGTACGGAGAAGAGTATCACAGCTCCGAGTAGCGCGATCACCGGCACCGTCCGCCAGTCGGGTCCATTCATCTTCGCTCCGTTCACCACCGGCATGGCGTCCAGAGGCACATCGGTGGCCCGGCGGTGCGCGGGCGTCGTCTCCGTAGTGCTCCAGAAGACGATGGAACCGGCCCGGCTGCAAGCAACGAGCGACAGTAGTCCGGCGGTGAGCGTCACGCTCCACAGCCAGATGCCGCGGCTATCCATTGGCGTGGCGGCGAGCACCAGTGCCTTGCCGAGGAATCCGGAGAGCGGCGGCATGCCGACCACGCCCATGCAGGCCACGAAGAAGAGGCCGCCCAGTAAGGCGGGTTGGGCGACGGCGGCGGCCGGCCGTAGTCGCGGACCGCTGGCGCCCCGCTGACGGGAGATAGTGTCGACGAGCAGGTAGAGGACGGCGATAATCAGCGTGCTGTGTACCAGGTAGTAGAGCGCGGCGCTCACCCCTTCCTCGTTGAAGAGCCCGATGCCGGCGAGCATCAGCCCAATGGAGGTGAGCAGCAGGTACGACTGCAGCCGACGCAGGTCCCGCGCGGCCAGCGCGCCGAGCACACCGGCTGCCTGAGTCGCCAGGGCGACGGGGAGGAGCCAGGGGAGGACGAGGTCGGCTGCAGGGCCGGCCAGGGGACCGAAGATGAGCGTGGAGACGCGAAGGATACAGTAGACTCCCACCTTCGTCATCAGCGCGAACAGCGCCGCCACCGGGCCAGTTGCGGCCGCGTACGACCTCGGCAGCCAGAAGTAGAGCGGGAGCACTGCCGCCTTGAGGCCGAAGACGACGAAGAGGAGCAGTCCAGCCGTGCGAAGGAGCGCCGCGTCCGCCGGCGCTACTTGCGCTACCCGCAGGCTGAGGTCAGCCATGTTGAGCGCACCCGTGACGGCGTAGAGCAGGCCCACGGCGATGAGAAAGAGCGCCGATCCGACCAGGTTGAGCGTCACGTAGTGCAGCCCTGCCCGCAGTCGCGCCGCTCCTCCGCCGTACAACAGCAGGCAGTACGAAGCGATGAGCAGGACTTCGAAGAAGACGAACAGGTTGAACAGGTCGCCGGTGAGGAAGGCGCCGTTCAGGCCGGCCAACTGGAGTTGGAAGAGAGCGTGGAAGTGCGACCCTTTTCGGTCGGTGCCCAGGCAGGCGTAGGCCAGGCTGCCCAGCGCGACGACGGCTGTGAGCAGCACCATCAGTGCGCTCAGCCGGTCGAGCACGAGGACGATCGCCGCCGGTGCCGGCCAGTCGCCCAGCCGATAGACGGTGTAGTCGCCGCCCGCGGCGCTCATGGCCAGGACGATCGCCACCGCCAGACCTACGGTGGCTACGGCGACGCTCACGGTGCGCCGCAACGCAAGCGACTGGCGACCTAGCAGAACGAGGATCATCCCCGTCGCCAGTGGCAGGGCGATCGGTGCGACGAGCAGGTGACCGAACATCGGGGTGGCGTCGTTCATCGCTCGCCGCCGTCCACGTGATCGGTACCGAGTGTGGCGCGCGCCCTGAGGGCGAGCACGACGAGGAAGGCGGTCATGCCGAACCCGATGACTATCGCCGTCAGTACCAGTGCCTGAGGCAGTGGGTCGGCGTAGTCGGTGACACCGTCACGGAGGATGGGTGCCGCGGCGGCCCGCACTCGGCCAGTGGCCAGGAGGTAGAGATTGACGGCGTAGGAAACCAGAGTGAGCCCGAAGATCACCGAGAAGGTGCGCGGGCGCAGGATGAGGTAGACGCCGGCCCCCATCAGGAGGCCGATCGCCGAGGCCATCAGGACTTCCATGGATCCCTCTCCAGTAGGAAGGCCGGCTCAACCTGGCCGCCATGACTCAGTCTGCCCAGTCGGCCCAGGATGAGCATGACCGCGCCTACGACAGCTATGTAGACGCCCAGGTCGAAGATCATGGCCGTCGCCAGTTCGACATCACCGATGATCGGGATGTGCAGGTGAGTGTAGGCCATGGACATGAATGGCACGCCAAAGAGTAGTGCGCCGGCGCCGGTGAAGACCGCCAGCAGCACGCCAATGGCTATGAAGGTGAGGAAGTTCACGCGCAGCCGCTGGTGGGTCCAGGCAACGCCACTCGCCATGTACTGAAGTATGAGCGCGGCCGAGGTGAGGATGGCTGCAATGAAGCCGCCACCCGGCTGGTTATGGCCTCGGAAGAGCACATGTACCGCGACTAGCAAGGCTAGCGGCAGCAGGGGACGACTGATCGTGGCGAGGAACAGCGGATGTCGGTCGCGCGCCTTCGCGCTTGCCCGTATCAGCGAAGGTCGTGGACGTAGACCGGCGAGCAGGCCGGCCACGCCGATCGCGGCGATACCGATGACACTGATCTCCCCCATGGTGTCAAAGCCACGGAAGTCCACCAGGATCACGTTCACCACGTTCGTCCCACCGCCCAGCGGCAGACTGGCTTCCAGGAAGTAGTCAGCGAGCGTACTCGTCACCGGCCGGGTGAGCATGGCCCAGCTCAGTCCCGCCGTGCCGACGCCGGCAATCGTGGCAATCACCCCATCCCGCAACCGTCGCCCCTCGGACGACGAATGCTCCGCCGTCCGCGGCATGTGGTAGAGCGCGAGGATGAGGAGGATGACAGTGACCACCTCGACGAGCAGCTGCGTGAGCGCGAGGTCGGGCGCGGCGAAGCGGACAAAAGCGAGGGAGACGGCGAGCCCCACGCCTCCCATGAGCACGATCGCCTTGAACCGGTCATGATACAGACGGATGACGCCGACGGTGGCCGCAACCAGCAGTAGCCAGACGGCGATGCTGGGCGGGTCCACCGGAGTTAGCGGCATCCGCTCTGGAGCCGGCGCACCACCAGGAGCGAGCATTGCCTGCAAAACCGGCCACCCGCCGGCCACCAGCGCGCTCAGCACCACCAGAAGGATGTAGAGCTGCAGCGAGCCCGTCTCCAGCGACGCTGTGACCTTCGTTGCGCCGCGAAGCACTGCGGTGCGCAACGAATGGAATACGCTCGACGCAGTGATGATCGGGATCACCGGATCGCGCGCGCCCTCCAGCTTGGGCATGAGCAGCCGGTAAGCGGTAAACCCGCCAATGAACGCGATGACCGTCATCGCCAGCGGCAGCGTGAAGCCGTGCCAGATGTCGAGGCTGTAGTAGGGGAGCGGTCCGCCGACCACGTTCCGGGCGCTGATCGAGAGTATTGGTTCGACGAAGAACTGGGGCAGGACACCGACCCCCACGCAGAGGACCGCCAACACCTCCACCGGCAGTCGCATGAAACGCGGCGGCTCGTGAGGTACACGTGGCATGCCCGTGCCAGGTCCGGAGAAGAAGGCCTGATGGATGAAGCGAACCGAATAGCTCACGCTGAACGCACCGCCCAGGGTCGCCAGTGCCGGAACCAGCCAGGCGAAGGGGTGCCCGTGCAGGACCTCGAGCGCCTCGCTGAAGAACATCTCCTTGCTCAGGAAGCCGTTGAACAACGGCACGCCGGCCATCGCTGCCGCGGCGACGACGGCGAGCGCCGTCGTGTAAGGCATGAAGCGCCAGAGCCCGTTCAACACGCGTAGGTCGCGTGTCCCCGTCTCGTGGTCCACGATGCCCGCAGCCATGAACAGCGACGCCTTGAAGGTCGCGTGGTTGATGATGTGGAAGACCGCTGCCACCGCTGCCACGGGCGAGCTGAGGCCGAGGAGCATCGTGATCAGCCCCAGGTGACTGACCGTCGAATAGGCCAGCACCTCCTTCATGTCATTCTTGAACTGCGCCGTGTAGGCCGCGAAGACAAAGGTCAGCAGCCCCGTTCCGCTCACCAGCCAGAGGTACTCCGGCGTACCGGAGAGCACCGGATGCAGCCGGGCGAGCAGGAATACGCCTGCCTTCACCATCGTCGCCGAGTGCAGGTAGGCGCTCACCGGCGTGGGCGCGGCCATTGCCGACGGGAGCCAGAAGTGGAACGGGAACTGGGCCGACTTGGTGAAGGCAGCTACGAGGATGAGGAGCAGCGCCGGCAGGTAGAGCTCGTGCTGGCGCACCGTCTCACCGGCGGCAAGGACGGTAGTGAGGTCGTAGGAGCCGGCAGCCTTGCCCAGCAGGATGACGCCGCCGAGGAGCGCGAAACCACCCAGTCCTGTAACCGTTAGCGCAGTCTTTGCCCCCACCCGGGCGTCGGCGCGATGGGTCCAGTAGCCAATGCAGAGGAAGGAAGCGAGGCTCGTCAGCTCCCAGCAGACGGCAATCAGAAGGAGGTTCCCGGCCAGGACAAGCGCCGCCATCGCTCCCATGAAGAGGAGGAGGAAGGCGTACAGCCGGCCCATGGAGTCGTCGGCGTGCAGGTAGTAGCGCGCGTAGACGATTACAAGAAAGCCGATCCCGAAGACGAGGAAGGCGAAGAGGAGGGCAAGGCCGTCCAGCCGGATGACGAGGTCCAATCCGAGCGCCGGAAGCCAGGCGTGCTCCCAGGTGGGGACCTCTCCAGCGCGCACCGCCGGCAGCTTCCCGATCAGGAGAGCGATAGCTGCCAGGGGTGGGACCGCGGCGGCGATCGCGCTCCAACGCCTGCTGCCCCAACGATCCACCATCGGCGCCACGAGAGCGCCGAGGAAGGGGAGAAGCAGGATTATGGGGAGCGCGGTTGACGCGAGGGACATGACGGGTGAAGCACAGGCAACGGCTAGCCGGCGAACCCGTGGAGGGCAGCCGGGCGGACGGGCGCACTAGACCTCGACCAGCGCCCGGTTGGCGCGCTGGCACAAGCCAGTTTGGCCGGTCGGTCGGGCCGTTGTACAGGCCTCGGACCGGAAGCGACGAAATATGTCATCTTGACACCGGCTGCGGGTTTATTGAGCGTACAGTATGCGAAGGTGAGCCAAGGCTCACATTTCGGGTCGTCGGCGACAGCCGCCGTCGCCCTCCCATCAGCCGGAGCCGCGCATGGATCGAACGTCGTTGAATCAACCGACTCGGACGCTACTCGTTGCTGTAGCTCTCGCAACTGCTTCCCTGGCCGCACCTTCGCTGGTCGTCGGGCAGGGATTCGGCCTTAATGAAGTAGGCAGTTGCAGTGTTGGTCGCGCGGGGGCCGGTGTGGCGGCGCCGTGCGAGGATGCCTCTCGCATCTACTGGAATCCGGCTGCCGCTGTCCGCCTGCCGGGCGTGAATCTGCTCGTCGGGGGGGCCGCGGTGGCTGTCGACGGTCGCTTCACGACCGATCTCAGCGGGCGGATTCACGACGGCGACGTTCCGGTGGAAGTGCCGCCGCATCTCTTCGCGACCTATCAGGTGCAGTCGCGCTTCAACGTCGGCCTGGGTGTCTACGTCCCCTACGGACTAACGTCCCAGTGGGCTGATGACTTCCCCGGCCGCTTCTCGGCCAAGAGGGCCTCCCTGGCCTCTATCTACATCCAGCCCAACTTCGCCTTTGATGTGGTACCCGGAAAGTTCGCCGTAGGCGGCGGCCCGGTCATCGGCATCTCCGATGTCGAACTGGTCCAGTCGGTCGACCTGGCGCACCAGATGACGCCGGCCGGCGTCACCTTCGGCCAGTTGGGCATTCCGGAACGGACCGAGTTCGCCAGCGCCGGCCTGCGCGGCCAGTCGGTGGCCTGGGGGTACAACGTGGGCGTGCACTGGCAGGTGGTTCCAACCGTCTCCCTCGGTGCCCGCTACCTGTCCGAGATGAACTTTAAGTACAACGGTGCGACGGCCAACTTCACCCAGATCCCTACTGGTCTGACGCTGGCTGCCAATAACCCGCTGGGCCTCCCTGCGGGCACTCCGGTTGACGCATTAGTCGCTGGCCAGTTCGCTCCCGGCGGCGCGCTCACCACTCGCGGCGTCAGGACGGGCATCGATCATCCGGCGCAGGCGCAGGTGGGAATCGGGGTCACGGCGATCCCGCGGACGACGATCAACGTGGACTACGCGTGGGTCGGCTGGTCGGCCTTCAAGGAGTTGCCGGTGACGTTCATGGGCTCCAATCCGCCGCCCGCTAAGGTGCTGCTGGAGGACTACGAAGACTCGTGGGCAGTCCGCGGTTCCCTGGATTATGCGTTCGGCAACGGCTGGTCGGGCCGCGTCGGCTCCAGCTACATCAAGACTCCGGCGCCCGACCAAGCATTTCGCCGTCGACGCCTCCTACCTCCGCGTGGAGAGCAAGGGACGCCGTGGCCGCATCGTCGAGCGCACCGATCGCAACCAGACCGCGGAGGAGCTGAACGGCGGCTTCTACAACCTGACGGCTAACGTGTTGTCGCTGAGCCTCAAGGCGACCTTCTAGGGAGAACCACGCATGTCCCGCATACGCAGTATCTGTGGCATCGCTGTCGCCGGCAGCGCCATCGCTCTCCTCGCCGCCTGCGAGGGGCCGCTGGAGATCAGGCAACCGCCCACCAGCTCCGTCGATGGTCTGTTCGACCGCTACGTCGCCCTTGGAAACAGCCTCACCGCCGGATACCAGTCGGGCGGCATCAATGACAGCACCCAGAAAGAGGGCTACGCCTATCTCCTGGGCCATCAGATGATGGGTGACGATTACCGATACCCCCAACTGG
>CAJDWZ010000071.1_pt1 | contig 11099 bp, 10 predicted proteins | sample 7391701 | NCBI WGS metagenome assembly CAJDWZ01 (sample SAMEA7055744, study PRJEB34461) | soil metagenome | biome: terrestrial ecosystem; feature: Peninsula; material: soil | place: Antarctica | collected 2016
GGCGACGGGCCTGATCTCCGCCACCGGCTCGCCACGCACGGTGACGATGACGCTCCGTCCCTCGCGCACCTGCCGGATAATGGCCGACAGTTTCGCCTTGGTCTCGTATAACGAATAGCTGTCTCGCATGTATTCAGTCTATACGTGTCTAGTCAGACTAGTCAATCCACATGATTGTCGGTGAATCGGGCCGTTCGCCACCAGTCGGCGCGGAAGGCGGCCTGAGGCCGTGCCAGGACTGCTGTCCGAAAATGGCCAGTATGTTGCCGGCCATGTGACTAGAATAGGGTATGACCGACGATCACGCCGCACTTCATAACGCCCTTAGCGCCCGCGATTCGCGGTTCGACGGCGTCTTCTATGTCGGTGTAACCTCCACCGGCATCTACTGCCGTCCCATCTGCCCGGCCCGGACGCCCAAGGCGGCGAATTGCCGCTTCTTCCCCAGCGCCGAGGCGGCCGAGAAGTCCGGCTTCAGACCGTGCCTGCGCTGCCGCCCCGAGCTCGCCCCCGGCAACGCGCCGGTGGATGACGCCCAACGCGTGGCGAGCCTGATCGTTCAGCGGATAGACGAAGGAATGCTCGACGTCGCTGACGTGCGTGGCGATGGTGAGAGGACTTCGGCAGGATTGGAGAGGGTGGCTGAGCGCTTCGGCTGGAGCTCGCGCCAGATCCGCCGAATCGTCAACCGCCAGTTAGGTGTCTCGCCAATGGAACTGGTGCTGACGCGTCGGCTCCTGCTCGCCAAGCAATTGCTGACCGAGACGAAGCTCCCCATCACCCAGGTGGCCACCGCTAGCGGTTTCTCCAGTCAGCGTCGCTTCAATGACGCGTTCCGTGGCAGATACGGAATGCCGCCGACACGCTTCCGAAAGGCTGCCGACGGCAACTCGGCGGAACCCGGCGAGGCCGGCAGTTTCACCCTCCAACTCGGCTATCGACCGCCGTTCGACTGGACGCGCATGCTTAACTTCCTCGGCGCTCGGGCAATGAAGGGAGTGGAGAGCGTGACGGGAGATGTGTATGCGCGCACAGTGCGGATGGCTGACCATCGTGGGTGGGTGGTGGTGCGCCACAGTCCGGAGCGGCGGACGCTGATGGTCGAGTTGCCGCATGCGCTCACGCCGGCTCTCCCCGCCGTCCTGGGAAGGCTGCGTAACCTGTTCGACCTGAGCGCGCGACCGGACGTCATCGCCAGCCACCTGTCGGCAGATCCGCTACTGGTCGGCGCTGTCGCGGCGTATCCCGGCCTGCGCGTGCCCGGTGCCTTTGACGGCTTCGAACTCGCCGTGCGCGCCGTACTCGGCCAACAAATTTCCGTTAAAGGCGCGACGACCCTCGCCGGCCGGTTCTCGGCGGCGTTCGGTGAGCCCATAATAACCCCCCACGAAGGGCTCACGAGTCTCTCGCCGACAGCCGAGCGCGTTGCCGCCGCCAGGGAGGATGAGATCACCTCGCTCGGCGTCGTCGGCATGCGAGCCCGCTGCATCATCGCGCTGGCGACCGAGGTGGCGGCAGGAAGGCTGGTGCTCGAGGCGGGAGGCGATCCTGAGAGAACGATGGAGCAACTCGTACTCCTGCCCGGAATAGGGCCCTGGACTGCGCACTATATCTGCATGCGGGCGCTACGCTGGCCAGACGCCTTCCCTAAGGAGGACATGGTACTGCGAAAAGTGTTAGGCGGCGTGACAGCATCTCGAGCGGAGGAACTGTCACAGTCCTGGCGGCCGTGGCGGAGCTACGCAACACTGCAGCTATGGGCGTCCACCGAGAGGAAGAGCGGCTCCGACTAGCCGGTCATTGCCAGCCGCTGGTGCGTAGATTGACGGATGATTAGCGACGCCGTCCTCGTGTATGTGATCCTGGCGATCACGATTCTCCTCTTCGTAAGCGATAAGCTGCGCCTGGATCTTGTAGCGTTATTGGCGCTCCTGGCGCTCTCGCTGACCGGAATCCTCACGCTCTCCGAATCACTAGCTGGCTTCTCCGATCCGCTCGTGGTCATGATTGCCGGCCTGTTCGTGGTTGCCGGGGCCATCTTTCGGACTGGATTGGCCGAGCGATTCGGAATGGTGCTCGGACGCATCGCGGGAACCGGCCGCTCCCGGATGACGGCGGTCGTCATGCTCGGGACGGGTCTGCTCTCAGCCTTTGTGAGCACCACTGGAACGGTCGCCCTAATGATTCCGGTTACGGTGTCGTTGGCAAGGAAGGCTCGCTTGAGTCCATCGCTGCTCCTCCTGCCGATGGCGATAGGCGCGTTGCTGGGTGGTATGCTGACATTGATCGCCACTCCGCCCAACCTGATCGTCTCCAACCAGCTCTCAGCGGCCGGCTACGAGCCATTCCGTTTCTTTGACTTCACGCCCATAGGTCTGCTCATCCTCGCGGTTGGAACGGCCGTTATGGCGCTGGTCGGTAAGCGGCTGCTACCGTCGCGCGCTCCGGTGGAGCTGGAAGATGGAACGGACAGTGTGTCGAGGCTCTCCGGCAGCGACATCGTCAGCGGCCACTCCGTAGGACGAATCATGAGGCTGCGAGTGTCGACTGAATCGCCGCTGGTGGGAGTCTCGCCGGCGACCGCCAGCCTTCGAGAGCGATTCGACGTGAACGTGATAGGCATTCGCCGTCCACGAGGACGGGCCGGCCGGCTGCACTGGCTCTCGCATGCGTCCCAGGAGCCCCTGTGCATCGGTGACGAACTGGAAGTCCATGAAGGGACGGGCGACGTCGACCAACTGTGCGTCACACAGTCCCTGGAACTGGTGGCCCGTCGCGGCGCGGCCGATGCCGTACTGGCCGAGGTGCTGCTGACGCCGCGGTCTCGTCTTATTGGGCAGACTCTGACGGACGTGCGCTTCCGTTCACGCTACGGCGTGAACGTCCTGTCCATACGGCGAGTAGGCAAGCCGGTGAAGGCTGCCTTGGCAACCGTCCCGCTCCGTTTCGCCGACACGTTGCTGGTCGCCGGATCACCGAAGAGCATCGACCTCCTGCGCGGCGAGGCAGGCGACTTCGTGGTCGTCTCGCGCACCCGCGAGGCTGTGAAGGAGGGACCTCTCTCCCGGCGTGAAGTACTGACCTTGGGGATAATGCTCGGGATGCTCATCCTGCTCACCTGGGAGATCGTGCCGCCGGCGGTTGCCGTACTGATGGCCGCTGTGAGTATCGTGCTCACCCGCGCTCTGGACATGACTGCTGCGTACCGCGAGATCAACTGGGAGAGCGTAATCCTCATCGCGGCCATCCTACCGATGGCGACCGCGCTCCAGAAGACCGGAGGGATAGACATGATCGTCAGCCTGCTGCAGCCGATCGGTGACGCCGGACCGGTAGCCATGCTTGCCGCGCTCTTCCTGCTCACGGGGGTCATGGGCCAGTTCATCTCGAACACCGCTACCGCTGCCCTGGTCGCGCCTATAGCCATGAGTTCGGCGCTCCAGATGGGGGTCTCGCCCTATCCACTCCTGATGACGGTAGCCGTCGCCGCCTCGACGTCGTTCGCGACGCCCATTGCCACGCCGGGCACCATGCTCGTGCTTGGGCCTGGCTCCTACAAGTTCAGCGATTACGCTCGCGTCGGCGTGCCGCTGCAACTGGTCTGCGGAGTCCTAACGGTGCTCGTGGTACCGCTACTATTTCCGTTCTGAATCAGGCTCGGTTTACGGTGTCGGCTGCCTGACGAGGACGGACGAACTGTAGCATCACGGGCACCAGCGAGAGGATGATGATGGCGATGACGACGATGCCGAAATTGTCTCTCACGATGGGGATGTTGCCGAACAGGTAGCCGCCGAACAGCATGGATCCGATCCAGAGGAGTGCGCCGAGAACGTTGTAGAGGGCGAACCGGGCGTAGGTCATGCTGCCGCAGCCGGCGACGAAGGGAGCCACAGTACGCACGATCGGCACGAAGCGAGCTATGACGATGGCCTTGCCGCCATACTTCTCATAGAACGCGTGGGTGCGGTCCAGATGCGCCTGCTTCAGGTAGGGAATCCGCCCGTCGAACAGCTTGGTCCCGAGCCGCGAGCCAGCCCAGTAGTTCACCGCGTCGCCGAGGATCGCGGCGGCGGTGAGGAGGAGGAAGAGCAGCCCAATATCCAGGATACCGGTCGCCGCCAGCGCTCCGGTCGCGAAGAGCAGCGAATCACCGGGCAGGAATGGCGTGATCACCAGTCCGGTCTCGCAGAAGATGATGGCCGTGATCACGCCATACGTCCACGCCCCGTACTGCGCGACTATGGCCGCCAGGTGGACGTCTATATGAAGAATGAAATCGATGAGGGCGACGATGGCGTTCATGTGTCAGTGAGGCTGTTGACGTGCTTGGCTTACCTACTGGCCGGCGCGCTCACGAGTGCCGTGACTGGCGCCGCCAACACCGGAATCGGCCGCAGGGAATCTAGCCGTCTCGCCCCGGGTCTGGCGGATGGCTATGCGGCGGGCCGCACCTTGCGCTTGCCGCTATCCCCGCTGAGGCTCCGCGCCGCACCCGACCAGCGATGCGGGGAGCCCTGTCCGAAAATGGCGAGCGCGGAGAGTTTGTCAGCGTAGATTTGAGTCAGGTCAGGCGGTTCCGGGTAGCAGGTTGGAGAACGGATCCGCGAACTGGCCCTTCAATCGAGGCTGGAGGACGAATGAACGTCACGCATGCGATCTTCGACTCGCCCGTCGGCGAACTGACGCTGGTAGCCACCGGTGGCGCGCTGACAGGCGTCTACTTCCCGGATCACAAGCGCCGGCCCGATCCGGCCAACTTCGGCCCGCGCGCCGCCGCCGGCTTCGACGCGGCGATCGTTCAGCTGGATGAGTACTTCCGCGGCCGACGCAAGACGTTCGACCTGGATCTTGCACCGCGCGGAGATATTTTTTAACTGCGAGTTTGGGAGTTGCTGCGCTAGATTTTGTTCGGCGAGACGTGTTCTTACGGTCAATTGGCGGTCGAGCTCGGCGCGCCTGGGCTGGCTCGTGCCGTTGGAGCGGCCAATGGACGGAACCCGCTCAGCGTCATCGTGCCCTGCCATCGTGTGGTGGGCGCCGACGGCAGCCTCGTCGGCTATGCTGGCGGTCTTGAACGCAAACGGTTCCTGCTGGAGCTGGAGGGAGCACTCCCTGGCGGACAGCTCTCCATCCCGGTGCCGGAAACCCATCTACATGTCAGTTGAGCGTTGATGCGCTTGTGAGAGTCGGTGAGCCATACACGTCACAAGAGGTTGCTCGCGTGGTTGTCCAAGTACGGCGCCACTCGAGTGTCAGCGCCGGTAATGGTGCCACGGCTTTCGTAGTGAGTGTGACAAACCCGTTCGCGTGACCGGTGTGGATCCGGCTTACGCCGCAGGAGCCCGGCCATCCGTACCCAGCGACGTTCGGGATCATCCTCGACTACGGCGATCCAGCGTATGTGTTCTACGATGGCTATCACTATGTCGACAGTATGCGTTTCGGCCTCGAAGCGGCCGGCGTGCGTCGCGCCTTGTTTAACCGCACGCTACAGCAGGGTCGGTACGGAGCCCGAGCCCATTTCAATGCTGATACGACGGCCCGAGTAGAGTTCGAGGTCTACCATAATGATGCCGTGGAAGTCTTAACGCCGCTGCCGAACGAGTCGTTCAAGCTGCCGGGCGAGTGGCTTATGGCTCGCGGCGCCTGCAGTCATCGCTATCACGTCATCAGGCATTCCGCGCGCTGAAGATGGCCACTACTTCGAGAACAGTTCCTCGATTGTGGGGAGACCAATGTCATATTCAGGCGTTACGAGCACAACCTCGTCTGTGAGCAGCGGAGCCTCTTTCTGGTTGTCGGTATCAGGCTGGTCCGTGAGAAGAGCGTAATCGTCAGCGTCAGGATACGGTCCGATCCACCGACAGTTTCTCACGGCGCTGGAATGGACGCCGAATATGTGGCATCGTTCAGCTTCATCCATCCGTTCAGGACCCTCAAACGCTCGAGAGCACGATGAGAGTAACGACTGCCGCCATGGTCCTGCTCGCCGCTTGCATGTCGTCCGCGGTCCCTGCGGAAGAGCCGCAGACTGTGGCAGGAGCGGTAATGGATAGCAGTGTTCCTGACAGCGTAGTCGCGGTGCGTCCGGGGATCGAGGTATTCCTCGCCGACGTGCCAGAGCGGTTGCGCGGAAAGCGAGTCGGGCTGATCACCAACCATACCGGCATCGATCGGGATCGCACGTCCGATATCGACCTTATAGCACGTCATCCTGACCTACAACTGGTAGCGCTGCTGGCTCCCGAGCACGGTATCCGAGGCGACGTCATGGATGGCGTGAAGATTGGCGACGAGGTGGATGCGCGCACGGGCATTCCCATTCACTCGCTCTACCTGTCGGAGGATCGAGGGCCAACGCCGCAGATGCTGAAGGACGTTGATGTCCTTGTCTACGACCTGCAGGAGGTGGGCGGTCGCACATGGACCTACGTCTCCACCATGGCGCTGTCGATGCAGGCCGCGGTGAAGAAGGGGATCCCATTCGTCGTCCTCGATCGCCCGAACCCGATTGGCGGCGAGATAGTGGAGGGTGCCCTTCTCGATCCGAAGTTCAGCTCGTTCGTCGGGATGTACCCCATTCCCGCTCGTCACGGGATGACAGTCGGGGAGCTCGCAACACTGTTCAACGAGAAGTATGGGATTGGCGCGGACCTAATAGTCGTGCGCTCGGCAAACTGGCGGCGCTCCGAATGGATCGACGAGACCGGTCTGCCATGGGTTAACCCGTCGCCAAACCTGCGGTCGCTGGCCGCTGTGAACAGCTATCCGGGCGCTGTCTACTTCGAGGGTACGACGCTGAGTGAGGGGCGGGGCACTGATCGCCCGTTCGAGCAGATCGGCGCCCCGTGGCTCAAGGCAACGGATGTGGTACGAGTGATGAACGAATGCGGATTACCAGGCATCCGCTTCGAGGCGATCACCATGTCGGTGCTACCGACCGCCGCCAAGTTTCCGGGAAAGACAATCCCCGCCATACGCTTCGTCATCACCGATCGACAGGCGTACAGGCCGGTGCGGACAATGCTGCTACTGATTGACGAGATCCGCCGCCAGCATCCGCGCGACTTCGCCTGGACGGGCACGATCAACCGGCTCACCGGCTCCGATAAGGTGCGACTGGCGATCGACGCCGACAGGCTTCCAGCGCTACTCGTGGAGTGGGAGCGCGAGGCAGCGGCGTTCAAGGAGAGCCGCAAGCCGTATCTGCTATATCAGTGAGGCGTGATGGCGACGAGTCGTCATGCCCGCGAATGCGGATGACGTTATGAGGTCGTCATTCTCTGGGGGATCGGGGGATGACAGTGGCAGGCAAAACATGGATCCCCGCTTTCGCGAGGATGACGGTCCCGGGGAATCGGGGGATGACGTTGTGATGTCGTCATTCTCTGGGGATCGGGGGGATGACAGTGGCAGGCAAAACATGGATCCCCGCTTTCGCGAGGATGACGGTCCCGGCTAATCGGGGGATGACGTTGTCACTAGCGGCCGTGCGGCGGCGCCACGAAGCGACGGGACTGTCGCTCGTACGCATGCGCCAGCGCCAGTAACTGGGCGTCGGTGCCCGGGAGCCCGACCACTGACAGGTTAAGCGCCGGCATCCCGTCCGGCCCGTAACCCGCCGGTACTGAGACCTCGGGCAGGCCGAGCCAGTTGCCGTAGCCAAGTGCGGTCCGGACGTCCGGCCAGTCATCCTCGGCGCGCGGAGCGTTGAAGGGCATTGTCGGGTAGACCATCGCCGTCACGCCGGCCGCGCTCATGGACGCGGCGAGGGCTGCCAAGACATGTTCGCGCGAACGAGCGAACGACCTGCCCGCTGGATCGGTGACCATTGGCTGGTCGAGCAGAGGCTCGCACTCCTCGAAGGTGGCCGGGAGCACATCATAGAACTCACGGTAGGCCGCGTAGCCGCGGCGCACAGCCGCCCGCGGATTGGCCGTGCGGCCGGCGAAGTAGCTGAAAAGCGCTCGGGCGGTCGGAGCAGGCGATCGTGCACTAACGGCCACGTCGCCGCGAGCGCTTGCCGCTTCGGCAAAGGCACTCTGGTAATCGACCCGAGTCACTGCTGGAGAGAACGATTCCACCGTCGCACCGGCAGCGTGCAGGTCGCCCACCGCACGGTCCCAGACTTCGAGCGCGTTGGCTGTCATCTGCGTGCGCGGGATGTGTGCGTCCACCATTCCCAGTCGCACGCCGGCCAACGCATCGTCGCGCAGTAGAAACGTTGGTGCGACTGCATCGGTGAGCGCGAGCGGGTCGGATGGATCAGCACCGGCTATGGCCGCGAGCAGCAGCGCCGCGTCGGCCACCGAGCGTGCCAGCGGACCGTGGGTATCCAGGTAGGGCCAGGTTGGAATTACACCGGTGCGGGGGACCAGTCCGAAGGTTGGCTTCATTCCGACCACGCCGGTGAACTGAGCCGGAATGCGATTGGAACCGCCATCGTCGGTGCCCAGCGCGGCGAAGGCCATACCAGCGGCGACCGCGACCGCCGAGCCGGCGCTCGACCCGCCGGGGGTGCGCGTGCCGGTGGGGTCGTGAGGATTGAGAACCTGACCGGTGTGACTGCTGGTGCCATTGCCTCGATAGGCGAAGTCGTCGGCCGCCGTCTTCCCGAGAATGATCGCCCCGGCAGCGCGCAGTCGTGCTACCTCCAGCGCATCCCGCTTCACCGGTTCCGGGAAGAGACGCGCCCACTCGGCGCTCGACCCGGTGGTAGGCAGGCCGGCCATGTCGTAGATAGCCTTCGCGAACACAGGGACGCCGTCCAACGGCCCCCTCGAGCGTCCAGCGCGATGACGGGCGTCCGCCGCAATGGCTTCAGCATGAGCGCTGTCGGCGAGTATGTCTATGGCCCGCCATCTTCGTCCGTCGCCCTGGCAGCGATCCAGCGCCCGGCCGGTCACCTCGACGGCAGTCCAGTCGCCGCGTCGACGCCCTGCCTGGTAGTCGGCGATCGTACCGTCCAACGGGTCATCCGCTCGAGACGGCCAGCGCGGTAGGGGAAGAAGGGCGAGCAGTGCTAACTGAGCCAGAACTTCGCGACGGGTAGGCGACATCGAACTCTGTGCGATGGTGGCAGCCAGGCGAGCAGGCAGGACCGGATCCGCGACCGGCGCGTGCCGTCGGACGATGGCGCTGCGCGGGATTCCCGTCAATGCTGTTCCAACTCCCAGTCGGGCTGACATCGCTCCAGCTTTACCGGACAGCGGCCGATACCTCCTCTATAGAGTACGGTCGGTCGTCGGCCGTGCATCCAACGCGATGACGCATCCACGGCCGTCCCGGAGCGCGCAGCAAATGAGTAGCGACAACCGCCTCAGCAATACCGCCGGCATGCGGAAGTCGAGCCTCCGCGCCAGGATGTACAGGGTATTCGGGCTGACCATCACGCTCCTCGTCAGCGTGATCGTCGTCGCCCTGGACGCGCATGCGTCGCTCCAGCAGCGCCTTGCTGCGCTGGATGCTGAGAGGTCTGGCGGAGAAGCGAGTCTGGGTGAGGCGCAGTCGGCGATGTGGGAACTCCGCACCTCGACGGCAGAGTTAGTGGCCGCGCTTACGCCCGAGGAGCAACGAATCACACAGGCCGCTCAAACGGCTATAGGGCAGCGACTTGACAACGCAATCGACGCATTCAGGCTGCTCGCTACCGACGACGATATGCACGAGCTCATCGCTCGCTTCGATTCCCGCCATGCCGCGTCGGAGCGGTCGCGTAGAAAGTGGTTCGAACTCTACCAAGTTGGGCAGATCGACGAGGCGGCAGCCTGGTACAGGTCCGTGGTGGCGCCAGCCGTTCGGAATAGCGCCATCTCGCTGGATGCGATCGTGGCTGCACGGAGTGAGGCCGCGCGCATGGAGCAGGTGGCCGCGATTGCCGACGCACAGGCCTCGCGGCGCACCATTCTTGGCCTCGCCGCGCTCGCCGTCGTACTCTCCATAGCGCTCTGCATGCTGGCCGTGCGCCTGGTCACGCGTCCCATGATCACGTTAGCCAATCACGTCGAGCTGATGCGATCGAACTACATCGCCGACCTGCGCGACGCCATCGAGCGGATGGCGCATGGCGACCTGCGTGCTACTCCTACCCGGGACGTTCCAGAGCTGCGCATCGATTCTGGCGGCGAGGTGGGTGCGCTCGCCCGTAGCGTCAACGAGGTCGCCGCGCAGACTATGGAGACCATGCGCTCGTTCGTGACGACTCGGGGCATCGTCCAGCGTCTGGTGGAGGAGACGCGCAGGGTGGTCGTGGCGGCTGAAGCCGGTCGGCTGGCCGAGCGTGGTAATGCGGCGGCGTTCGAGGGCGTCTTTGGTGACCTGGTGGACGGCCTAAACAAAACGCTGGACGCCGTCGTGGGGCCGATAACCGAGGCCTCGGTGGTGCTTGCCAGGGTGGCCGATCGCGACCTGTCGGCGCGCATGAGTGGTGTCTATCAGGGTGACTTCGCCGGCATCAGCAACTCCATTAACACCGCGTGCGAGAAGCTGGAGACGACGCTGGGCGACGTCGCGGCAACGAGCGACGACGTAGCGGATGCGGCGAGCCAGATAGACTGCGGAAGCCAGGCACTCGCCGAGGGTGCCTCGGAACAGGCCAGTACGCTCGAGGAAGTCAGTGCGAGCATGCAGGAACTATCCGCGATGGTGAGTTCGACGGCCGAGCATGCCGCCGAGATGAAGGTGCTGATGAGCGACGTGGGACTGCAGATGGGAACGAGCATGCAGAGCATGGAACGGCTGACCGGGGCCATGCAGGAGATCAGGGGAAGTGCTGGAGCGACGGCGAAGATTCTGAAATCGATCGACGAGATCGCCTTCCAGACCAACCTGCTTGCCCTGAACGCCGCAGTGGAGGCGGCCCGGGCGGGAGAGGCTGGACGTGGCTTCGCAGTGGTTGCGGAGGAGGTGCGTGCGCTGGCCATCCGGTCGGCTGATGCGGCCCGGCAAACCGCGGCGTTGATCGATACTTCGGTGGCGACCGCGGAGCAGGGAGGGTTGCTGAACGAGGAGGCCGTCGCCGGCATCACGCGCATCGTAAGGCTCGCCGAACGTCACGTCGCGCTGGCCGACGAGATCGCCATCGCTACCCACCAACA
>CAJDWZ010000075.1_pt1 | contig 11049 bp, 8 predicted proteins | sample 7391701 | NCBI WGS metagenome assembly CAJDWZ01 (sample SAMEA7055744, study PRJEB34461) | soil metagenome | biome: terrestrial ecosystem; feature: Peninsula; material: soil | place: Antarctica | collected 2016
TCCGGCCACCGGCGCGCGCACCATGTCCAGCGCCGCCGCCACGAGCACAGCCGCCGTCGCCGCGATCGCCACGATCGCTCCGGTCGTGCTCCCCGAGAGGAGCCAGAGCGGCGCGACCAGCAACATCAGTAACGCCAGGCGACGAGTGGGATACGGCATCTATGGCGTGAACGACAAGGGCCTGGACGTCGACGGAACCGGCGATGAGGGCACTAACGACGAAGCCTCCAACGATGACTGCGTCAACGATCGGGACATCAATGGTGCGGCTATCAACGAAGACGGGGAAACGCAGGTCGCGCTCTCGATCGGATCGATCATGAAAGCACACTTCGCTTCGCGGCCGAAACGCGAGGACGACGGACACTCATCACCCGACGCCGTCACTGCGGCGCCGGAACGCGTGCCAGCAACTCCGCCAACGCTTCGTCGGCACTGCGCCCTTCCACCTCCAGTTCCGGCGCCAGCATCACGCGATGGCGCAGGACTGCGGGCGCGAACGACTTCACGTCGTCAGGGGTCGCGAACGCCCGACCGGCCAACACCGCCGCCGCCCGGGTGAGCCGGAACAGGGCCACCGATGCCCGCGGCGAGCCGCCGAGCGTGAACGCCGGATCGTCGCGGGTGGCCCGCACTATCGCGGCGATGTAGCCGCGCACTTCAGGCGCCACGCGCACGCTGTCCGGCGCCGCGCGTAGCTCCTCCAGTGTCGCCGCATCCAGCACTGGCTGCATCCCGGCCGCGGTCTCCCGCTCGGGGTCGCGTCCCGTCTCGTAGCGCTCGAGCATCTCCAACTCCGCCGCCAGATCCGGGTAGGGAACGCGGACCTTGACCAGGAAGCGGTCCAGCTGCGCCTCCGGTAGCGGGTAGGTGCCCTCGTACTCGACCGGGTTCTGGGTGGCGAAGACGGTGAACAGCGGCCCGAGCGGATGCACCTTTCCGTCCACCGTTGCCTGTCGCTCCTGCATTGCTTCCAGCAGCGCCGCCTGGGTCTTGGCCGGTGCCCGGTTGATCTCGTCGGCCAGCAAAAGGTCGGTGAAGATGGGTCCCGGGTGGAACTCGAAGCCAGCGGTGGCGTCGCGCAGCACGCTCACGCCGGTGATGTCCGAGGGCATGAGGTCGGGCGTGAACTGGATGCGGCCGAAGCGGGCGCCGAGTGCACCGGCGAGGGTGCGCACGAGGAGCGTCTTGGCCACGCCGGGCACGCCTTCCAGGAGCACGTGTCCGCGGGCGAGCACCGCTGCCAGCGTCTCGTCGATCACGGCGTCCTGGCCCACCACGCGGTCGGCGACGGCGGCGCGGACGCGCTGCAGCGCCTCGGCGGTCTGGTCGGGAGTCATATGTTGGGTCGGAGTCGGGAATCGATGCGGGCAACTGCGTCGCCCAGGGTGGGAAGTTGCTCTGCCGGCACGGGCTCGGCCATGGCCTTACGAAGCAGGTCTACATCGCTCGCCAGCGCGGGGTGTCGTTCGGCCAGCGCCATAAGGAACGCATCGTCGTCGCCGCCGGCCAGCGAGGTGAGAGCATGCCGCCGTCGCAGCCCGCGCACCAGTCGCCGGGCCACCAGCCGCGTCGAGCCGGCGCTCTCGTAGGCCCGAGCGAGGGCGCGAACATGCTCCAACGGCGAACGTCGCTGGACCGTCGTCAGCGGCTCGGGCGACATTGGCCGCATGCCGGCGGCGGCCAGGAGCACCAACCCGCCCAACGCGCCCACGAACACCATTCGTCCCCAAGGTTGATGCACCAGCGCCCGCCCAATGGCGCGAATCGGGTCGGCCTCGGCGGTCGGATACTGATGGTATTCGTCGAACACCAGGCGCTTGCCAGCCGTCACGGCCAGCCAGTCGAGCGCTCGCGCCGCGTTGGGGCCAGCGTTCCAGCGACAGACGCGGAGAACGTCGTTGCGCAGCAGGTCGGCGTCAGCCACCGCCACCACCCGGCCGCGCCCCAGCGTGTAGCCGGCCATCGCCAGGCGCGGCATTCGGACAGTCGTCGTCTCCACACGCGTCTGGATCTGCATTGCTGCAGGCCCGCGCGAGGCCGACCCGGTAGCCGAGTCTCCGGGCAGGTTGGCGATCACCGAGTCCAGAGCAGTGAGTTGTGCAGGGCTCAGCCATACCGTGTCGCCAGTGGTCGTCACGATCCACGAGCGACCCGACGTGTCCCGCCCTACACTGTCCACCAAGCTCGTCGTGGTGCGCGTGGAATCGGAACTCCTGGCCGCTGTGCTCTGCCCGACACTGTCGCCAGCGGTCGACGTGACCCGGGATCGTCCCTGCGTCCTCGCCTCGCGACGCAGTCCAGCCGTGTCGCCCGAGGGCGTCACGATCCGCGAGCGTCCCTGCGTCCTCGCCTCGCGACGCAGCCCTACCGTATCCCCAGGGTTCGACGTGATCCGCGAGCGGCCCTGCGCTCTCGCCTCTGGACTCAGCCCTGCCGTATCTCCGGGGCTTGTTGCAACCTGGGAGCGGCCCGACTGGCTCGCCTCTGAACTCGCCCAGATCGTGTCGGCGGTGGCCGCGCTGCTTCCCCCGCGACGCGGGATGCCGACGTCTGCACCCAGGCGCGTAAAGACAGCCGCCGGCCTCAGCTTGGTGTTGAGCCAGTAGCTCTGCACCCGACCTCCCGGCCAGTTGATCAGCCCCGGCCTGTTCAGGCTGTCGGCGCAGAAGCCATCCGGCGCCTCGTCCAGGCGGCTCATGAAAGCGCCTGTCTTGCTGGGTTTTATACCGAGCGAATCGCCCAGCGATCCGCTGCTGGGGATCACAACGAGCAGGCTGGCGCCGCCACGCACTGCCTCCAGCAGACGGTGTACCTCGCTCGCCGTCAGTCCCACCATCGGATCCAGCACCGCGTACACGACGCTGGTGTCCATCACGTCGGCGTACGGCATGTCCATCCGCTCCACCTGCCAGCCGGAGCGGAGTTGGAGGTCGTGCAGGGCGAGCGCACCGCCGGGCGCCGCCGAGCTCGAGATGAGCTGGCCGCGGGAGTCGTCGCCGGCGGGCGTGAGCAGTAGTGCGACCACCAGCATCGCGCCCAGCAGGACGCCAACGACGATCGCCAGAGTGGGTCGGCGGCGGTCAGCCATTGGGCGCCATCAGTCGGGATGCCAGCGAGTGCAGCAGCTCGTAACGCTCGCGGTCGCACTCCTGGTGATCGTAGACCACCGTCTCGTAGCTGCCGGCGAAGTCACGGAAACCGCCCAGCGCAGCGGAGGACCGTGCGCGCAACTCTCGAGTGTAGTCGCCGAGCGTCTTGGACGGGTGCAGGCGCAGCCGCTCACGCACCGCCAGCGCCTCCAGCAGCGCCGCGTAGAGCAGATGCGCGGCCTCCGTATATCGTCCGGCGGCGGCCTCGGTGCGGGCCTGCGACCATGAGTCATCCAGAGCCTCAACGCGTCCCGGCCGACCGCGCGCACTCTTGCTCGCCGGCCGTCGCGCCCAGAGCACGTAACCCAGCCGGGCGACGACGAGAATTATCGCCAGCACCGTTATCGCGCGCAGCGTCCAGGCCAGCGTTGGCGAGCTGCCCGTGAAGTCGGTGAGCCTCTGCCAGATGTCGCTGATCCAGCCCATGAATCGGGTCCACAGCGTGTCCTTCAGCGAGCGCTCGTACGCCGGCTGGCGGAAGATCGCGGCAAGGGTATCGCGGACTGCTCCGGGTGCCGGCTGTATCACCGCTGTCAGGAGTTGCGATCCGTGAGTGCTGCCGCGCCCATCCCTTCCACCGGCGGCAGGTCGTCCAGCGCTTTCGCCAACTGCTCCACGTCGTAGCCCTCACGTCTTATGCGCAGGTCGAAGTAGAGCACTGTCATTAGGCAACCAATGAACGGATAGACGACCACCACCACGACGCTGCTCGCCGTGCTCGCCAGCTCCATGTCCCGCAGCAGCAGCGCGCTCAGTGCCAGCGCCGTCAGGTAGGTGACGATGTAGAAGACGAAGCCGATGCCTACCACTGCTGTCGTGTGCCGGAGGTTCCCGCGCACCAGTTCGCGCGACCGGCTCATGGCCGACAGGGGACCGCGCTGCTCGAGTACGACTGACGCAGTGATGAGGGCGTAGCGCGCTCCGAAGAGGAAGGCGACAAACATCGCGCCGACCGCCGTCACCACCCCTACCACGAGCCCAACGGTCATGGTGACGGTGCGCAACGTCCCCTCGCCTATTACCGTGACGCCGGCGAGCACCATTCCAAAGATGATGGACGCTCCGAAGCTCAACACGATGAAAACGAGCGCGATGAGGATCACCGCCAGCATGTTGCTAACTATGAGCGCTACACTGCGCCTGAGCGCCAGCCGCACCGCCGCCAGCGGATCCTGCGTGCGCCCGTGCTCGTACGCCTGTGCCGACGAGCTCACTAGCGCGCCAAAGCCAACGCTGGCCAGGCAGACCGACGCCAGGGCGATCACGCCCAGCAGCGACACTGACGACGCCAATTCGGCGGCTACCGCTTCCGGGGTCGTCGCGGTCACGGTTGCAACCGGTTGGACCATCCGCGCGATGATCCCCAACAGCAGCGACGGGATGGCGATCAGCGCCGCCAGCAGCGCCAGGGGAAGGAAGTGTCGCCGCATCAACTGGACGGCGGCGTCTACCAACTCCGTCGCGCTACGCGGAGTTAGCAATCGCGATCCTGCTGCAGCCTCCAGTATCTCTCCTCGCCCTGATTCCACAGCCACCCTCCAAGTACATAGCCGAGCGCCGGGAAGGCGACGGCGATGAGGACGAACGCATGGCGCAGATCACCGGAGAGTGGGATGGTGAGCGACCAGGCGAGTCCGCGCGCCTCGAACATCTTGTAGGCCATAGTCAGGATGGCCGCCGGGATTCCCCAGCCGACCACCCCGTGACGCCAGATGAAATACGTCCTGCCCTGAGCACGCATGCGCTCCCATCGCCGCAGTTCCGCCTTCCGGCTTTCGGCTGCGGCCTTCGCGGCGTCACGCCGCTCGGCCTGGGAGTGCTCGCGGTCGGGGGTCACTTCAGTAGCGATTTACCAATAGTCTGGAGCTGCATGTTGGACGTTCCTTCGTAGATAGCTCCAATCTTCGCATCGCGATAGAACTTCTCCACCGGATAGTCCTTCGTGTAGCCGTATCCGCCGAACAGTTCCACGCACACTGACGTCACCCGCTCGGCCACCTGCGACGAGAACAGCTTGGCCATCGCGCCCTCGCGGGCGATGTCGTTTCCGGCGTCCTTCAGGCGGGCCGCGTTGTAGACCATCAGGCGAGCTGCCTCCAGCTCAGTAGCTGCTTGAGCTACCTGGAACTGGATGCCCTGGAAGGAGGCCAGGGGCTGACCGAACTGCTGACGCTCCTTCAGGTATGCCACCGCGGCTGCCAGCGCCCCGGAGGCCACCCCAATCATCTGAGCGCCAATTCCGATCCGCCCTTCATTGAGCGTCTCGATCGCCACCTTGTAGCCCTGACCCACCGGTCCCAACACGTTCTCGGCGGGCACGGGGACGTCCTCCAGGATCAGCTCGGTCGTGCTCGACGCCCGAATTCCCAGCTTGTTCTCCTTCTTGCCAACGGAGAAGCCGGGGAAGTCGCGCTCGACCAGGAACGCGGTGATTCCCTTGTAGCCAGCCGCCGGGTCGACGGTCGCGAAGACGATAAAGATCTCCGCCTCGGCGCCGTTGGTGATCCACATCTTGCGACCATTGAGCACCCACTGGCCATCCTTTTCGGTCGCCTTGGTGTCCAACCCGAAAGCGTCGGATCCTGAACCCACCTCGGAGAGCGCGTAGGCGCCGACGGTGCCGCCGGTGAGACGCGGGAGGTACCGGGCACGCTGGTCTTCTGACCCGTAACGCCTGATGGGATAGTTCACCAGCGTGTTCTGCACGTCGCAGAGGATGGCCGCCGAGGCGTCCACCTTACTCAGCTCCTCCACCGCCAGGGCCACCATCATCAGCGAACCGCCAGCTCCGCCCAACGATTCGTCCACCTCGATGCCCATGAGGCCCAGTTCAAAGAAGCTGGCGATGAGCTTGGGATCCAGCTTCCCCGCCTCCTCCATCGCCTGGACTCGAGGCCGCACCTCGGAGGCCGCGAAATCGGCAACCGCGTCGCGGAACATGATCTCCTCGTCGCTCAGCATCGTGAGCGCGGGACGGACTGTAGAGGTATCGGCGGTCATGGTCAGGACGGCAGCGGGAGACGTGAGTGGGGCGTCGGCGTAAGGCATGGACGCTCCACAGGACGGCCGTATGGTACGCAGACGCGACGGGCAGGTACAGACTGGACGAGGAGTTCGCCCGTGCAAACGAAACTTTCAGCCGCAGCACTCGTACGAGAATTGCAAGCAATCATCCCAACTTGTCTGGATATTATCCAGCGTTAGAGGTAGTGCCGTGCGTATGGAGGGAGCGCCAGCCTTTTTCGCGGCGCCGTTCTCTCCGAAAGAGCGTTTTGTAGAGGAGTTCACACCCCTGCCAACAGCACCGCCAGCCTGATGATTCAACGCTCCGCCACCCAGCCAACGTCTCCTGACGCCCTTCTCGCCGCCGTACAGCGGGGCGGGGACGTGGAGGCTTGGCGTGCCCTGGTGGACCGGCTCACGCCCCGTCTCTACCGGGTGGCGCGCGGCCTCACTGCCTGGCGGGTACTGGGTGCGCAGACTGTGGTTGAGCACGCCTGGCGGGCGGCCATCCGCACCCCGGACGCGATGGACGATGCCGCCACCTTACGAGAAGTCCTTCTCGGCGAGGTGGTGGAGCGGGCGCTGGCGCTGGGCGATTCGCCGCGCGACATCTCCCGGAACGGGGATCCCGACCGCCTGGCGGCGATGCGCGCGGTGGCGCTGCTGCCCCAGACGTCGCGCTCCGTGCTCGTGCTCGCCGACGTGGGCGGCGTATCGCTGGCCGAGGCCGCCGGAATCCTCTCTCTACCGGAAGTGCGGCTGAAAGCCGAGCTCTGGCACGCCCGCCTGGCCGTCGACACCCTCCGTGGTGCAGGTACGGGCGCCACTCCCGCGCCGCCACTGTTCGGTGCTGTGGACGCCGGATCGGCGGCAGCGGACGCTCCGCCCTCGGCGGCGGTTTCTGTGTCCCCGACAAGAGATGCCGACGGCACGGACCCAATGGATGACGATGCCGGCGTCGCGGCCCTCTGGCTCGAGGCGCCGCCCGACGAGCTGCTGAACAGGTTGGCCAACGATCTCCACGACCGTAGCCAGCGCCGCCGTCTTGCGCCTCACATGCGCAACCTGAGGCTGCCAGCGCTCGGCGTCCTGCTGGCCGTCGTCCTCACCGCCGCCAGCTTACTGCTCTGGCACGACGCGCCGCGCGTGGTCCGTAACATCGATGCCGCCCCCGCGCCGACCGCGGTGAGCGCGATCCGGCGGCCGGCCGCCGGGCACGGCGACAGCGTCCGCGTCAACGTAGCTCCGGCTAGAAAGGCGCTCGCCCCGACGCACGCGTCAGCGGCCGGACCTCTAGCCCGACATCCCCGCAACCGCAGCGGGCGTCGTCCGACGGCCGGCTGAGCGGCCGGTCGCGCGGGACCGGCAATGACCTGCGCAGTCCTTCCCTGACACTTCCGACGCCCAACCGGCGCGCCGCCCCCCAGCTACCCAAGTACCTCCAGCGCCAGCTCCACCCGCCCGAACGGCGCCGATAGCTGGACCCCCTGGACGCCTCCGCGCACGGCCTCCAGCATCTCTCTCGCGATCGCTATCCCCTCGGCCACTCCGTGCTCCCGGGACCACTCGCTCGCTCGACGCATGCGCTCCAGCACCGATGCCGGCACCGTCACGCCGGGCACTTCGTTGGCCAGAAATTCGGCGTTCCGCGCCGACACCAACGGCCAGATGCCGGCGACTATTGGAATCCTGACGTCGGAGCCGATGCTGTTCAGGAAGCGCTCCAACTGGGCGACGTCGAACACCGGCTGGGTGATCGCGTAGCCAGCGCCCGCCTCCACCTTCCAGCGGAAGCGCTGGAGTTCGTGCGCCGCGTCCATCGACGCCGGGTTAACCCCCACTCCGATGACGAACTTCGTCGGCTCGCCGATATCGTTGCCGCCCGGATCCAGTCCGCGATTCAGGTTGGCGACCAGATTCGTCAGACCAATCGCGTCAATGTCGAACACCGCCGTCGCGTCCGGATATGGCCCCATCTTGGGCGGATCGCCGGTGATGAGCAACAGGTTGCGCAGGCCGAGCGCGCTCGCTCCCAGTAGGTCGCTGAGCATGCCGAGCAGGTTGCGGTCGCGGCAGGTGTAATGGGTGACCGCCTCGATGCCGCCCAGACGCTGCACCAGCACGCTCGTCGCGATCGACCCCATCCGGCTCTGTGCGCGCGGCCCATCGGGGACGTTGATGGCGTCCACTCCCGCTTCATGCAACCGCGCCGCATCGCCTAGCAACCGGGACGCGTCCACCCCTCGCGGCGGGACGATCTCGACCGTCGTCACGAACTCGCCGGCAGCCAGCTTGGCCGCCCAGCGAGAGAAGTCAGGATTCAGTGGCAGGTACTCGGGAGTCTCCGGGCGGACGTCGGGAATGCTGACAGCGCCGCCGTCTATGGCCAGGCCGCCCACACTTCGCGCTCCGCGCCGCTCGCTCCGCGTCCTTCGTCTGACCGGCCGCACGCCATCCACCATCGCCTTCACATGCTCCGGTGTCGTCCCGCAGCAGCCGCCCACCATGCGCGCCCCCGCCTGGACGAGGTGCCGAGCGTAGGTACCCATGTACTCGGCGCTGGCCATGTACATGTGGCGGCCGCTCACCTCGCGCGGCAGGCCGGCGTTGGGCTGCGCGCACAGCTTTCGATCCGTCGTCTGGGTCATCGACTCGACGGCCTCGAGGATCGTCTGCGGCCCCACCGAGCAGTTGAGTCCCACTATGTCGGCGCCAAAGCGGTGTAGAGCGCGAGCGACGTCGGCCGCTGTCGCGCCGAACGGAGTTCTGCCGTCCACGCCGATCGTCATCTGGGCCACCAGCGGCCGGTCGCCAGCGACATCGCGCGCGGCCAGCACTGCCTGCTCGATCTCCAACAGGTCGCCGAACGTCTCCAGCAGGATCAGGTCGGCACCACCTTCCATCAGCGCCGTCATCTGCTCGGCGAATATCGCCCGCGCCTCGTCGCGTCCGGTCGGGCCGTACGGCTCCAGCCGCACGCCCAGCGGCCCCACCGCGCCGGCCACCAGCACGTCATCACCCGCCGCCGCCCGCGCCAGACGGGCCGCGGCGACGTTGATGGCATGCACCTGCTCCTCCAACCCGTGCTGCGCCAGCTTCACCCGGCTGGCCCCAAAGCTGTTCGTCTCCACCAACTCGGCGCCCGCGCGCACGTACGCCTCGTGGACGCCACGCACGAGGTCGGGAGCACGCAGGTTGAGCTCGTCGTAACACTGATTGATGAAGACGCCGCGGGCGTAGAGCATCGTCCCCATGGCGCCGTCGCAGACAATGATCTCATCGGGGTCGACGAGACGGTCCAGCAACTCACCGCGTTCACCGCCCGATGCCGTCACGCGCCCGTCCGCACGGCGTAGTACTTGGCCGCCGGATGATGCAGGATGATCGCCGCCGTGCTCTGCTCGGGGATGAGCTGATAGGCGTCGGTGTGCGACATGCCCAACTCCGCTTCCGCCGGCAACAGACGGAAGACGGTGGCGTGATCGTCCAGGTCGGGGCAGGCGCCGTAGCCCCACGAATAGCGCTTGCCGCGGCCGTCGGCGACGCCCAGTTCCACGCGCTGCTTGCGATGCATCCACTCGGCCATCGCCTCGGCACTTTCCACGCTCAGGCCGTGGATCATGAAGGCCTCGCTGAACTCGCCGGCGCCCTGTAGCTCGTCGAACAGACGCGACGCGGCGTCGCCCACTGTCACCACCTGCAACCCGATCACGTCGACACCCTGGTCGGCGTGCTCCAGCGGGCGCACGTAGTCGGCGAGACAGAGACGCTCGCGTCCTTCCTGACGCGGGAACTTCATCCGCCCCGTCTCCCGTCGCTCCCCCGTCGCCGCATACTCGGCGGCGTCGTAGATGATGATCTCGTTACCCTCGGCCAGGGCAGGGAAGTAGCCCTGGACCGCCTTCGGCGACAGCCAGCCGCGAGCGCGCGCATCGGCCGACAGACGGGCGAGGGAGGGTTCGAACATCTCCTTCTTCAGGCGCTCGAACTCCGGACCCGAGCCCCGTCCGCCCCACTGCAGGCGATAAAGCTCGTCCAGGTCCAGTAGATCGAATACTTCATCAAGTGGAACGTCGCGAATCACCCGGGCGCCCCAGAACGGCGGCGTCGGCACGTCCGGCGCGGGCGGGATATCGCTCCGCTTTCCACCCTCCACGCCGGCCCGTTGGTCCTTACCCACACTACTGCTCAGGTAGATGTCGTTCCGCGCCTCCTCCACCAGCGTCTGCACCATTGGCGCGTGGGCGCCCGGCGCGCGCAGCCGCTCCATCATATCCAACCCCTCGAAGGCGTCCTTGCAGTAGAAGACGCCGCCGTCGTAGTTGCGGTCGGGCTCCACGAACAGCATCCGCCGCCCAAAGCGCCGGTTGATCGCCGCGCCGCCAATGAGCACCGGCAACTTCAGCCCGCGTCGGTCCAGCTCCTGGACGCAGAGCGGCATCTGCTTGGACGTGCTCACCAACAGCGCGCTCAGGCCGATCGCGTCGGCACCCAACGCCTCGGCCTGCTCGATGATCGTGTTCACCGGCACCTGCTTGCCCAGGTCGTGAACGGTGTAGCCATTGTTGGAGAGGATCGTGTTGACGAGCGACTTGCCAATGTCGTGCACGTCGCCGTAAACCGTCGCCAGCACCACTGTCCCCTTGGTGTAGCCTTCCGCTTTCTCAAGGAACTGTTCCAGGTACTTCACCGCTCTCTTCATGGCCTCGGCGGACTGCAGCACGAAGGGGAGAATGAGCTCCCCGGCGCCGAACTTGTCGCCCACTTCCTTCATCGCCGGCAGCAGCACCTCGTTGAGCACCCGCACCGGGTTGTCGCGCACACCGGCCAGCTCCAGGCGCTCCTCGATCCCCTCTTTCTTTCGGTGAACGATCGCCCAGTTGATAGCCTGGTC
>CAJDWZ010000076.1_pt1 | contig 11005 bp, 7 predicted proteins | sample 7391701 | NCBI WGS metagenome assembly CAJDWZ01 (sample SAMEA7055744, study PRJEB34461) | soil metagenome | biome: terrestrial ecosystem; feature: Peninsula; material: soil | place: Antarctica | collected 2016
ACTGCAGATCGGCCCCTCGACTGCTCATCCTGGGCACGCGCGGTATTCCAGGCGCGCATGGAGGGTTCGAGTCTTTCGCTGAGGATCTCGCACCATATCTCGCTCTGCGCGGCTGGAACGTCACAGTGTATTGCCAGGCGGAAGAGGGTGCGCAGGCGGAAGACACATGGAGAGGAGTCCGATTGGTCAGGATCCCCACCCGCGCGAGGGGAGCACTGGGTACTATCCTCTTCGATTGGCGATGTACGAAGCATGCCCTGCGTGAATCTGGACTCGTCCTCGTGCTCGGCTACAACACGGCCATCTTCTGCGCGGCCTATCGGTTGCGTGGTCGTACCTGTGTACTCAACATGGACGGGCTGGAGTGGCGGCGCGGCAAGTACGGCCTGGGCGCGCGGGCCTGGCTCTGGCTCAACGAATTGCTTGGTGCGCGACTCGGCAACCATCTGGTGGCCGACCACCCCGAGATCGAGCGCCACGTACGCAGACGGGCGCCACGCGCGTCGGTCTCCATGATCCCGTACGGCGCCCGTGCGGTTCAGTCGGCGAACCCCTCGTTGGTGAGAGAACTGGGGTTGGAACCCGGTCGTTACGCCCTGGTCATCGCCCGTCCCGAACCCGAGAACAGCATACTCGAGATGGTGAAAGCGTTCGGCTCCGGACACAAGGGATGGAAGCTGGCGATAGTGGGCCGGTACAGCCATTCTGTCCCGTACCAGCAGAGGGTGCTCGATGCAGCTGGCCCGGACGTGGTCTTCACGGGCCCAATCTACGAGCGCCTGCAAGTGGACGCGCTGCGAGCGAACGCCGGACTCTATCTCCACGGCCATACCGTCGGCGGTACCAATCCGTCGCTGGTAGAGGCGCTGGGAGCGGGCATGCCAGTGTTGGCACATGACAACAAGTACAACAGGTGGGTGGCTGGAGGCGCAGGGGTCTACTTTGTGGACGAGCTGGATTGTGCGAGCGCCCTGGACCGTCTCTGTGACCTGCGGCACGCGCTGCTACTGGACGAGATGAGGACTGCTTCACGGCGGCAGCACGCAAGACGGTTCACGTTGGACCGAAACCTTGCCGCGTACGAAGCCATGCTGTCCAGCTACTCTGACACCACAATGATCAAACCGATGGACACCGATTCCAGGATCCCGACTCAGTACGCAGAGACGACTCCATGAACGCGATTGGCGGCAGCGGACAAGGCAGTATGTCCATACAAGATGCAGAGAGGCTCACATGAGAACGTCCTGGTTGCAACAGGTGCCCATAGTGACCATCGAGCGGTTGGCTGGACGTGGGTTCCGCTCGTCTGGATCTCGCTCGGTTGCCAGATCAGCGGTCGACGCCCTTCTGATCGCGTCGCTGATCGTGACGGCTGCCGGCTGCACCGGCGGTGGCAAGGCTCGCCAGGTGACCGTGACACCACCGATCGTCTTCCAACCAGGGGATCTGCTGGACAACGAATACTTCCTGGCGGCGGGAGACGTCCTGGCGATCAGCTTCCCCTATCGTCCCGCGCTGGACCAGGAAGTGGTGGTGCGTGACGACGGCCGCGTTACCCTGCCGTTGATCGGCGCCATGGAGAGTGCCGGTCACACGCCTGAGGAACTGCAACGACGTTCCCGCGCTGCATACGCCGATCTGGGCAGCGGCTACACGCCCGAGCAGAAGGAGTACCGCATCGGAGCGGGAGACGTCCTGGAGGTTCGCTTCCAGCATGCGCCTGAACTCAACCTCACGCTGCCCGTGCGACCTGACGGGCGGATAACGATGGAGCGTGCACGCGACCTGCTCGCTGAGGGACGCACCCCTCGAGAGCTGGAGGATGCGCTCAGGACGGCGTACTCCGACTATCTGTCAAAGCCCGACGTGGTGGTAGTTGTCCGAGACTTCGCCACCAATCAGGCGTACGTCGGCGAACAGATTGTGAACGTCAGTGCCTCGCAGATGACGGGGATGGGGATCGCCGTGCGCAGTAGTGCTCCGCGACAGGTATTCGTGACTGGTGAGGTACGCACACCAGGCTTCCTTCCTTACCGTGCCCCGATGACGCTTCTGCAAGCGGTCGTCTCCGCTGGCGGCGTGACCCGCAGTGGCCAGATGGGGCGCGTGCTCGTGCTGCGGAAGGTCGGGACCGAGGAGCCTACTGCAACCTTGGTGGATCTTACGAGGGAGTTAGGCGGCAGCGAGACCAGCGACATCCCATTGCGCCCTTACGACATCGTCGTCATCCCGAAGACGCGTATCGCCCGTGTAAACGATGCACTTGACCAGTATCTCTATCAGCTGATACCGGCGACGCGGAACGTGAATTTCAGCTATTTCTACGACTTATCCGGCCGGCGGCCAATACGATGAACGATGGAGCTACCGACCGTCGCTCGGCTCTGACATCGGGACCGCTGTACGGCGTGGGATCCGGAAAGTCGAGTGGAGGACAGCTCTTCAATGGTGCGGGCCGAGGCGGCGACGCACCGACTCGACGGGATGCCGTGCGCTTCTTGTTCCGGCATCTGCTCGTAATCACCCTCTGCACCCTGATAGTGGCAGCCGGTGTGGCTACCGGCATGTACCTTCTTCCCCCGACATACGAGACCAGCGCCCGAATACTTGTGAAGACCGATGGGCGTGCCGGCCCCACCTTCTTCGGTGGGAGCGCGGCCTTTCGGGATGTTGGCTTTCCCGTCTCCACCGCGGCCGTGCTGGAGACGGAGATGCAGCTGCTGCTGGCCCTCCCGCTTAGCGACAGCGTGGCCCGGGAACTAAACCTCGTGCCCGATCAGCTCTACCGATCTCCACTGGCACACTTCAGTGCGCCGTTGGTGAGCGCGTATGGTTGGTTCCGCGAGGAACTACTCGGCCGTGAACCTGGCGTGCCAGATGAACAGCGAATGGTCGCCGAGGGATTGAGACGGAGTATTACTGTCACGCCAGTGCCGAGCATGACAGGGGAGAGCATCTCCAGCGTGATTCAGGTGTCGCTCCGAGCTGCTGATCCGGTCGTGGCTCGAGATGCGTTGGCCGCACTTCTTACCCACTACCTCCAGGGACGTGGGGAGAGCGATGCGGCTGCGGGACGGACCGCCGCGCGCATCCTGGAGCGCGAGGTGGCCATGGTAGAGGAGGAACTCAGCGAAAACGAGCTGTCGCTACGTGACTTCGTGGCTCGCCAGGGCGCTTCCGGGCGACCAGGTCCGCTCACCGTGGCCCGCGTGGATGCCGCCGTTTCTGAGCAGCGTTCGCAGCTCGCGCGCCTGGAGATGACCCTGAGCGAGACACGCCAGCGGTACATCGAAAGCAGTGAACCGGTGAGCAAATTGCTGGGCGAGATCTCGGTACTGCGCCGACAGATCGCGAGTGACGTGACCACTGGTGCCATGGCCGATGCGCGCTACGGCGAACTTGCTCGAGCCGTGATGGCAGCCGAGCAACGACACTCGGAGCTCGAACAGCGACTGGTGGAAGCGCATCTCTTCGAAGCGGTGATGGTCGAACCGCTGGGAGACAGGGCGATAGTGGAGCCGCCGCTGATGCCCGACGGTTCGGACTGGAAGAAGAGGTTTATACTCGCCGTTTTCGGAGCGGTGGCTGGCTTCTGCCTGGGGCTGGCTCTTGCCGGTCTGAAGGAGCTCACCGACAGCCGGGTGAGGAGCAAGGACGAGGTGCTCCGTCACTTTGGCCTGCCGGTTCTTGCCGCTCTGCCACGTCGGGATGCTGGCGTCGATCAGTCCGTTCTGGTTGCTGCTGCTCGCGGGCTCGGTGCCCGGCTGGCGACTTCGCGGGCGGGTAGTGCGCCAATGTTGGGCGGCCGTGGCCGTATCGTGCTAGTAACGAGCGCACATCACGGTGATGGCAAGAGCACCGTAGCCACCATGCTCGCTGAACAACTGGCGGAGCAGGGTCATGGCCGCGTGTTGCTCGTGCGAGGGAGCGGGGCTCCCGAAGGTGCCAGCCGGCCGTCGGTGACTGCTGCTCCTCGGCATGGGCGCTTGCTGGGGCAGCCGGTGGCGAGTGACGCGGCAACAGAGCCGGGACTGACGATGGAGGCGCTCCTGGACCCGGGTGGGGCGGAAGGCGCCGTCGGAGCGATCACCCCGACCGTTCTCGATCTGAGCAATGGTGCCGGACAGGTACTCACCGCCCGGGCGTTAGCACACGAAACTATTGCCCCGGCGGGCGGACGCTTGGGCGCCCTCCTATCGCAGGTCGCGAACAGGTACGACTGGACGATAGTGGACAGCGGAGTGTCAGGAGACGGCAACGTCCTGATCACGGCACTGTTTGCCGATGTCGCTGTCCTCGTCGTCGATGCCAGTACGACCCGCCGCGCCGTCGTTGACGACATGCTGAGGAGCTTGCCTGTGCAGGCTGATGCTGCCGTAACCGTGGTGTTGAACAGAGCGAGCCGCGAGATCCCAGGCTACCTCTACGACCGGCTCTGATAGCATGTCGTCGAGCGGAGCAAGGGATGGTGGATGGGATAGCGCACCGGCACTGGTAGCCATCGGTGCGTCTATCCTCGTCGCCATCATTCTGCTGGTACTGACGGGAATCTCCGGCACCTGGTTGGTCCTCGTGTGCCTGGCCCTGGCTGCGTTGGCCGTGGTCAGTCTCTCCGGTCACCCCGTGAGAGCTCTCTTGAGCGGCTATGTGCTCACCGCGCCGGTGGCCGTCAGCAAGGCGGTCGCTACCGGCGCCGGGGTGTATGCACCGGCGCTGGAGATCACGCTATCCGACCTCTTCCTTATCGCGGTGATCGTGTTCTGGCTGGCTGAGCGGATCATGGGGGGCAAGCGTTCCACTGGGCGCTCGCCCGCATTCATCGGCCTGCCTGTCGTGGTGTTCTTCTTTGCGTGGGCCTGGGTCAGCGCGCTGCACTCCGGCGTGCTGTCACACGGCCTTCTCGCTGCGCTCAATCTCTCCAAGTATTTCGTCGTCTTTCTGGTCGTGAGCCAACTGGTGAAGTCTGGCGATGACATGCGCTGGTTACTGGGAGCCGCTGCCGCCGGGCTCATGCTGCAGGTAGGGATGGCCGGCCTGCAGTTTCTAACTGGTTCGTCGCTGGTCTTTCAGGGAATCAAGACGAGCAGCTCAGCAATGATGGGCTACAACCTTTCGTACACGGGAGGGATGGAGGCATTCAGGCCGTCGGGGTTGCTGCAGCATCCCGTTTTCTTTGCCTCCTATCTTGTCATGCTGCTCCCGACGCCGCTGGCCCTCCTTCTACTCGGACCCAAACGCCTCGGCGTACGAGTATGGGGGGCATGCATCGTCCTGGCAGCAGCCGGAACTGCCGCACTCGTGCTCACGCTCTCGCGCGGTGGATGGATCGCCTTCGCCATCGCCGTGATCTTCCTGTTCGTTGCCGGCGTGCGACTAAAACTCGTGACCCGGTTCCAGTTCGTGATCGCTAACGGGCTTGCAATCCTGGCCGCGGTGACGATCCTGGCGGCGTATCCACCGGTCATCCAACGGCTCACCGGGAGTGATGAGCGATCCGGGGAGTCACGGCTGCTAATGATGGAGCAGGCGTGGGGCATCGTGAAGCACAGCCCGGTATTTGGTGTCGGGATGGCCAGTTATGTGGCGGCCGCGCGGAAGGATGAGCCGCCTTCGTACGCGTTTCTCGACCCGCAGTTCCGGAAGACCCTCTCCAGTGGCGTCGTACACAACGCATATCTGGCGATCTGGGCGGAACGTGGCGTGGTTGGGCTGCTGTCGCTGCTCTCCGTCTTTGCCTGGTATATGCGAGCGTTCTTTCGCCTGAAGCATTGGCGCGATCCTGTCTGGCACGCTCTCGGACTGGGGATTGTGGCCGGGTTGGTAGGGCAACTGGCCATGTACATGTTCGACCACGGCTACCTGGATTCGCGGCCAGGGATGATCTGGCTTGTCTTCGCGCTCCTCGCCGCCACCCTCCGCTTGCAGCGGCCGGATGACGAGCCGAATGAGATGGCGGTAGCGCCATGAGCATAAGCGTCCGCCGAGTAGTGAAGAACTTCGGTGCATTCGCCGCCATGCGGCTCGGCACCGCGGTTGTCTCGTTCCTGTTCTTTGTCTACCTGGCACGACGCTGGAGCCAGGAAGGGCTGGGCGAGTTCACGACCGTGCTCGCGATTTTTTTCCTGCTCTATCAGTTGCCGCTGCTCGGGCTGCACATACCGGTGATTCGCGAGTTGGCACAGAATCCCGAGCGCTCGCCCAGCGTGATCGGCAACCTGACGATCATCTCGTTGGTTGTAGCGGTCATACTGGGACTGCTGCTCGGAATGTTCGGTTTGCTCTCCTATCCGGCCGTCATGCAGGGCGCACTCTGGCTCGTCGCGATCAGCCTGTTGCCGGGCGCGATCGCCGGTGTGGCGGAGGCCGAACTGATGGCCGGAGAGCGCATGAGCTACATCGCGCTGGTGAACGCTATCGAACTCGTTGTGCGTACCGGCGCGTGGTGCATCCTGGTCTGGATGGGAGCGGGCCTCGTCGAGCTTGCAGCAGCGCTACTAGCCGGCCGGGTACTCACCGCCGCGCTCTACCTGCGCGGTGGACTGGCGGGCAAGCTCTGGCGAGCCAGCTACGACATCCGGGGAGTCCGCCTCCTGATGAGCGCTGCGCCTGTCTATATGGGCCTTGTCGTCCTCACCGCGGCCATCAGCAGAATGGACTTCGTGCTTCTATCGAAGCTTGCGGACCTGGAGCAGGTGGGTCTGTACTCGGCGCCCTACAAGCTGTACGAGGCCGGGATGATGGTGCCCACGATCCTGATCGTCGTCGTGTTTCCGGGAGTTGCACGTCTGTCGGCACGCTCGGCATCGGCGCTTGATGAAGCGGCGCGTCAGCTGTGCCGAGTGTGGCTCACTCTGGGGCTGCCGGTGGCAGTGGCCGGCGTGGTCCTGGCCGCGCCTGTGCTACAGTTTTTCTTCGGCGAATCGTTCCTGCCGGCTGCGCCCGCGCTCGCCTGGCTGGCAGTCGTTCCGGTGATAGCGTCAGTGGACATCACCATGTCATGCGTGCTGCAGGCGTGTCATCAGCAGACGCACGACCTTCGTGCGCTGGCCATCGCCTTTGGAGCCTACCTGCTGGCGCTACTGATCCTCATACCTATCTTCGGCTTCGTCGGCGCGGCTGTGGCGACCGCGCTCGGAGCACTCATTCAGGCCGCACTCCGCTACCACGCAGCGCGAACACGAGCCAAACTGTCGCCGCTAGGTAGCGTCATGTTACCCCCACTGGTGGCGGCTGGTGCAATGGCTGCAACCGCACTGGGCGTCGGGATCGTGTCACAGCCACTTGCTCTCGTCGCCGGTGTCGCCGTTTATGTGGGCGTCCTTGCCCTAACGCGCGGCGTCACGCACGCGGACATGCGCCTGCTACGCGACGCGTGGCAGCAGCGAGCGGCGGTCTAACACATGCCTGTCCGTGACCGCTTGAGCATACCGACAGGAGATCTGACAGCTCCCGTAAATAGGGATAAAGAGGTACTGCTGTCGGTGATCATCGTGAATTGGAATGTCCGTGAGCTACTCTCGGCCTGCCTCACCTCGCTCCATGAACAGTCGCTTATGGCGCCGGAGCAGCTGCAGGTAATAGTGGTGGACAACGCCTCCGATGACGGCAGCGTGGACTCCGTCAGGGCGCTGTTCCCGAGCGTTACGGTGATCGCCAACGACCAGAATGTCGGTTTCGGACGAGCGAACAATCAGGCACTGCCACTCTGCCGTGGCGACTACGTACTCCTGCTAAACCCGGACACCGTGGTGCTGGACCACGCCATAGACGGTCTGCTGGAGCGGATCAAACTGTCGACGGACATTGGCGCCATGGCCTGCCGCTTGGTGAACAGCGATGGATCCTTTCAGCGTTGGACGGCCGGCGGGTTCCCTTCAGTTAGGCGAGCGGCGGTGCATGCACTCTGCCTTGACCGACTGGTACCGAGTCGTTGGCGACCAGAGAGCATGTATCTGAGCGACGATGTGAGCGAAGATGTAGACGTGGACTGGGTGAGCGGTGCCTGCATGCTGCTGCGTCGCGAGGCGATCCAAGAGAACATCTTCGACGAATCCTACTTCATGTACGGCGAGGACACTGACCTCTGCGATCGGTTGCATCGTGGCAGCTGGCGGGTGGTATACAGCCCTTGTGTTACGGTGCTCCATCACGCCGGGCGCAGTATGAATCAACAGTCCGGCAGCATCCTGCTCACATCGTTCAAGGGGCCTCGTCAGTTCTATCGCACGCGCAACGGCAGCGTGACTCTGGTCGCCTATGACCTGATGGTCGCCACCGGCTTCATCGCGCGTACCGTGGCCTACGCTCTTCTCGCCCTGGTCCAGCGAAATCGCTTGACTTGGGGCCGAGCGGTCGGCAGTTGGGGTTATGCCAGAAGAGCTGTTCGGGTGATGATTGGGCAGTGATGCTGCAGATGGACGCAGGTGGAACTGAATGAGCCTACTGATTACGGATGGAAGCCTCCCACCGGAGTGTTTGTCATGATGCGACTGAATAGTAACGTGACCATGTTCAACGGATTTTACTCTACCTGCGTGGATACCGAGGTGCTGCTTGGCGCACCTGATACCACGACGGAGGAGTACGACAAGGAGCAGCAGCGGAACAACGTGCGGGTCACCCGTGAGTACGTGGAGCCTATATGTGAGCGAACCGGTAGCCGTCGAATCCTGGACGTGGGTTGCGGCGTTGGGGCCAGCGTCGAGACGCTACTCCGGGACGGCTACGACGCATACGGTGTGGACCTCCCCGGCCTCACGCCATATTGGGAGCGCTCCAACTGCTCACCGGAGCACTACTTCGTTGTCGCGCCGGCGAAGCACCAACTCCCCTTCGAAGACGGATCGATCGATCTTGCCTACAGTTTCGGAGTCCTGGAGCACATCGGCACGCTGGACGGGCATTCGCTCCGGGCCACCGACTACCACGAAGAACGACGACACTGGCTGCGCGAGATCTATCGATGCGTTCGCCCAGGCGGCTACCTGCTGTTGGGTGGGCCCAACCGCGGCTTCCCGTTCGACTTCTCGCACGGACTCGACGCCGCATCGTCGCCGTTCGAGAAATGGCTGTCGTCCCGCTGCGGCTTCTCCGTGCACCGTACCTGGGGCGAGTACTTCCTCTGGGGCTACCCAGACGTAAGCCGCTACCTCGACGACCTGCCGTTCGAGGTGGAGGCCCTCACGATCGATGGACTGCTCCGCTACGGCCGCGTGCCGGGACCGACAAAGTCGCTGGCCGACTTCTACGTGCGGCGCCTTCCAGCAGTGCTTCGCGGAACAGGGTTTAACCCATGGGTGATGGCTCTGGTGCGAAAGGGTAGTGGCGACGGAGAACGCTCATGACCTCGCCCACGAACGAGGCCGCGACTGGTCCTTCGATTCCTCTGGGCCCAGGCCCGGCGGCGGCCGAGGCACGCGCCGTCCCGAGCGCGCCACCGACGATGACGTTTCGTCGAACCGTCCAGCTGATCAAGAGCGACTATGCGCGAATGGCGAGTCACTATCAGTTTGAGCTAACGGTAAGGAGGGCGCTCGAGATGAGCATTCTGCCAGCGACGATGGCGCTGGTGCTCTACAGGTGGTCTCACTACTTCCACGAGCGCGGCTGGCGCCTCCTGGCGTGGCCGCTCTATTCCCTGAACATCTTCCTCACCAGTGCTGACATAGTTCCGTCCACGGTTCTGGGAAGTCACTGCCTCATGGGCCACAGCGTGGGAACGATGTTGTCGGGACGTATTGGTAACTTCGCTACGATCCTGGCCAAGGTGGGTGTGGGTGGAGGGCGCGGGCCGGGCGGGGAAGGCAACGAGATGGGGCTGCCGACGATCGGAAACTTCGTCACGCTCGGGGTCAATTGCACGGTGATGGGGCCGATCGTCATCGGCGACTATGCGACCGTGGGAGCCCATTCGTTGGTGCTGCACGATGTGCCGCGGGACGGAGTCGTCATGGGTACGCCGGCACGTCTCGCGCGCCTGCGCGGGCCCGGTGAGGGTTGGTACGGCACGATCGACGGATCCGAAGGCGGGGTGATTTGACGACGTTGCGGACTATGCTCGCTTCCCGGCGGATGAGCACTCTTCCCGCTCGATTCTCCTGCCTCTGGTTGTCGGTCCTGATCAGCGGGTGCTTGCAGACGCCAGTCCCGAAACGGATCGAGCCAGGTCCGCCGTTCGACGCGTCCGTCAGTCTTGGTCGTGCACTTCGTCCGGTTAACCGGGCGATTCTGGGCAGCAATGTGCAGTGGGTAAACGGTGGCGACGGTCTGCTCACTCCCGGCACGACCAGCTTCGATGCCGGCGCGCTCTCGCTGGCGCGAGAGCTCTCACCGACTGTGCTCCGCTATCCGGGCGGCTCCCAGGGCGACACCTACCGTTGGAAGAACGGCGTGGGGCCAATGGCCGAGCGCGGCGAGAACGAACTGTTCTTCGCTAAAGGGAAGAGCGAACGTGTGCTCTTCGGTACGGCGGAGTTCCTGGAACTCGCTCGGAGCATCGGTGCCGAGCCGCTGATAACCGTCAACGTGGCCACCGGTAGCGCGAGCGAGGCGGCTGCCTGGGTGCGCGCGGTCAACCGCACGGGGGTGAAGACGGCCAGCGGCGAGCGTGCGGAGGGGCGGGTGCGCTACTGGGAGATCGACAACGAGCCCTACCTGCACAATGATGCCCATCCGGAGTTTCGGCTGTCGGCCTCGGAGTACGCACGTCGGGCGACCGATTACATCCGACAGATGCGAGCGGAGGATTCCTCGATCCTGGTTGGTGTTCCGCTTAGCAGCGACACGGTAGGGGTGCTGATGTTGGAGCAGCAGACTCCGGGTTTCGCTGCCACGGTGCTTCGTGAGGTGGGTGAGCGTATCGACTACGTGTCGCTGCACGATGCCTACTTCCCCTTTATATGGAACCCGGCCGAGAAGGTCAGCGACGCCGAGCTTTTCCAGGCGACGATGAGTGCGGCTGGAGTGGTGGAGCGCGACTTCGCTCAGGTGCGCGCACTGCTTA
>CAJDWZ010000080.1_pt2 | contig 10949 bp, 6 predicted proteins | sample 7391701 | NCBI WGS metagenome assembly CAJDWZ01 (sample SAMEA7055744, study PRJEB34461) | soil metagenome | biome: terrestrial ecosystem; feature: Peninsula; material: soil | place: Antarctica | collected 2016
CGTCCGTCACGGAAACAGCTGAAGAGCAGGTCACGCCGCAGCGTTGGATTAGCCTTGAGATATACGGCCGCCAGAACATCGAACGACAGCTGGTCCTCGGCAGTGACGGACTTCCCTTCCATGACGCCGAACGTGTCACCGCCGAAGTACAGTGCGTCGCGCTTGAACTTGTCGCTCAGCACGAGATGACTGTACCCATAATCGAAACACGCTCCGTGTGGGCGCCGGCCGTAGTCGAGGGCGGCGAATACCTGCTTGGTTCGCGGATCGAATTGCGCGTTACTCGCCGTATACTCGCCAGCCGCTGATTTCTTGAGTTCACCCGGTGCCATGCGCACAACCGCATCACCAAATCCGCGACCACCAGGTGCCAGGCCCCGCCCGGGTGCCGGCGAGGCTTTCGACTTGAGGTCGTACTTGTTCCAGCGCCCGCCCATGCCCGTCACTACAAAGTCTGCCTCCACAGCCGACTTTGGGAAGGTGGCCCGATCGTCGGCGGCCACACGTATCGTCGCTGGATTGAGCGGCGAATCGGCGAGCTTCATCTGCCCTGCCTTCACCGCGCGCTCGTACATCTGCGTGTAGCTCTCGTAGTTGTTCGGTGTGGAGAACCAGCTCGTGGCCACGAAGTTGATCGTGAGCGGCGCCGTCTGCAGGCGCTGTTGCATGTGATTGAACGCCTCCTCCAGCTTCTTGCGCGAGACCTTGCGGAGCGACGGATCAGCCGCCTTGAGCGCTTCCAGCGTCGGCTTGAAGAGTTTCGACGCCGCCTGGCGATTGATGTCGGCGATACGCGCATTCACGAACGCGTGCTGGATGGCGCCAACCTTTGTCCCGGACAACCACGGGGCGGAATTACTGCCGTTCGGTGGCGCTTGCGGAGCGGGCATATCGAAAATCCCGGGCTGGGGTGATTGGACGTAATTGCCGGGTGACGGCCGGGCCCCAGAAGCACCCACGGGTATGCCGGGCGAGTGCGTTGGCACTGGCGACTCTGCGCAGCGCTCGGCAGAACGAGCGGTGTCATCAAGAATGCGGTTCACAAAAGCAAGCCGCAAGACACTGGTCGGCTGCTGACCGCCCATGAGCACGGCGCGCCCTACTAACTGATGGGATTGCCACCGCCATCGGAGTCCCGGCCTGCAAGTCTGGGCGCGGCATCATCGACCCGCCTGCCGGGCCAGGGCCAGCAGCATTGTCAGCAAGATGACAATTTCCTCAGTCGAAGCCGTGATGGCGCGTGCGCAGCTACTGCGCTAGGAACTCGCTACCGAACGCGACGACGGCGGCATGTCAATCCGGAAACACCCCGGAGGACAGGTAGCGGTCACCGCGATCGCAGACGACGAATACGATCGTCGCGTCCTTCAGGGTGCTGGCGATTCTCAGCGCGACGTGTAGGGCGCCGCCGGACGAGATGCCCGCGAAGATCCCCTCCTCGCGCGCCAGGCGGCGCGCCATCTCCTCAGCCTCCGCCTGACCCACCAATTCCAGCCGGTCGACGCGCTGCGGGTCGTAGATCTTCGGCAGGTAGGCCGGCGACCATTTTCGGATTCCGGCGATCCGCGCCCCCTCCTCTGGCTGGCAGCCGATGATTTCGATCCCGGGATTCTTTTCCTTGAAGAAGCGAGAGCAACCCATAATGGTGCCGGTAGTGCCCATGCTCGAGACGAAGTGCGTGATCTGGCCCTCAGTGTCGCGCCAGATCTCGGGTCCGGTCGTCTCGTAATGGGCGCGCGGATTATCGGGATTGGCGAACTGGTCCAGCATGGTGCCCTTGCCTTCGCTGACCATCTTCTGCGCCAGGTCGCGCGCCTCCTCAATTCCGCCGCTACTCGGCGTGAGGATCAGCTCGGCGCCGTAAGCGCGCATTGTGCTCTTCCGCTCCGCGGTCTGATTCTCTGGCATGATCAGCAGCATGCGGTAGCCGCGGACCGCAGCGGCCATCGCCAATCCGATCCCCGTATTGCCGCTGGTTGGCTCGATGAGGGTGTCGCCGGGCCTGATCGTACCGCGCTCTTCGGCGCGCCGGATCATCGAAATCGCCGGTCGATCCTTGACCGAGCCCGCGGGATTGTCTCCCTCGAGCTTGGCCAGGATCACGGTGCCGTTGCGAGCCACCTGCTCCCCCGGGATGCGCTGCAACCGCACCAGGGGAGTGTTGCCGATGAAGTCCTCGATCGTACGCACCATTATCGCTCCTCAGCCCTGCTCGCTGAGCAATTGTGTGACGTTGGATCCGACACTTTGCTCGACCAACATGAAGCTCTCGGCGTATCCCGCGTCGCGCAGCAATCCGGGATCCGCTTCGGTTAAGCTCTGGATTTACCCGCCAGCTGTGACGGAAACGGAATGTATGCGACGAAGAGCATGCGTTGCCACTGATCACGTGGCACGAAACGGCTGCGCGTTAGGCTGAGAGACATCATCGGTGCCGGTCACGAGAGCGCTGCGACAGAAACAGCCCGCGAACCCACTGCCCAGCACAGCGTCGTGAAGCTCGCGTACCCTACACCAGCACACTTCAATCACCCGAGTACCGTTTTGGTGACAAGCCCGATGACAAAACAAGGCCCGAGCACGGTCTCACCATGCTCGGGCCTCTTGACCAGATTTACCGCGTCACGCCTGCTTCATAGCGCGCGTGTAACGACCTACCTACCCCCGCACCAACGTCCTGTACTTCACCCGGTGCGGCTGATCAGCATCCGGTCCCTTCCGCTTCTTCAAATCCTCGATGTAGTGCTGGTAGTTCCCCTCGTGCCACACAACCTCAGAGTTCCCCTCGAACGCCAGAATGTGCGTCGCCACACGGTCCAGGAACCACCTATCGTGTGTGATGATCACCGCGCAGCCGCTAAAATCGAGGATCGCGTCCTCCAGTGCCCGCAGCGTGTCCACGTCCAGGTCGTTCGTCGGCTCATCGAGTAGCAGGACGTTACCGCCCTCCAGCATCGTCTTCGCCAGGTGGAGTCGGTTGCGCTCGCCGCCTGACAGGGTGCCCACCTTCTTCTGCTGGTCGGTGCCCCTGAAGTTGAAGCTGGACAGATAAGCGCGGCTGTTGATCTCCCGCTTGCCCACCATGATCTGCTCAATGCCGCCGGAGATCTCCTGCCACGCCGAGTTGGCGGAGTTGAGCGTACGCTCCTGGTCGACGTAGGCCAGTTGCACTGTCTCACCCAGCTTCACCGAGCCCGCGTCCGGCTCTTCCTTGCCGGCGATCATGCGGAACAGCGTCGTCTTGCCGGCGCCGTTGGGGCCGATGATTCCCACTATGCCAGCACGCGGGAGCGAGAACGAGAGGTCCTCGAAGAGGAGCTTGTCGCCGTAGCCTTTCTTGAGGTTCTTGGCGATCACCACGTCGTTGCCAAGTCGCGGCGCTGGCGGGATGATGATCTCGTTCTGCACCACCTTCTCCGCCTGTGCTTCGCTGGCCAGATCCTCATATGCCTGCAGACGGGCCTTGCTCTTGGACTGACGGGCGCGCGGCGACAGGCGTACCCACTCCAGCTCGCGCTCGAGGGTGCGCTGACGGGCCGAGGCGGTCTTCTCCTCGCGCGCTAGCCGATCGCGCTTCTGCTCCAGCCAGCCGGAGTAGTTCCCCTCGTAGGGCACGCCGCGGCCGCGATCCAGTTCCAGGATGTACTGGGCCACGTTGTCCAGGAAGTAACGATCGTGGGTGATCGCGACCACTGTGCCCGGGAACTGCTCCAGGTGCTTCTCCAGCCACGCCACGCTCTCGGCATCCAGGTGGTTGGTGGGCTCGTCCAACAGGAGCAGGTCCGGCTGCTCCAGCAGCACGCGACAGAGCGCCACGCGGCGACGCTCGCCGCCGGAGAGTGTCGTCACGTCGGCGTCGCCGGGCGGCAGGCGCAGCGCGTCCATGGCGATCTCGATCTTGTTGTCGAGGTTCCACAGGTCCAGCGTATCGATGCGCTCCTGCACCTTCGCCTGCTCGTCCATCAGCTTGTCGAAATCCGCATCGGCCTCGGCGAAGGCGGCACTGATCGCATTGAAGCGGTCGAGCAACGCACGCTGTTCGGCGACTGCTACTTCGACGTTACCGCGAACGTCCTTGCTGGAATCCAGTTCGGGCTCCTGGGATAGGTAGCCGACCTTCGTGCCCTTGTGCGCCCATGCCTCGCCCTGAAACTCCTGATCTTCGCCCGCCATGATGCGCAGCAGCGAGCTCTTGCCGGAGCCGTTGGGGCCGAGTACGCCGATCTTGGCGCCGGGGTAGAAGGAGAGCCAGATATCGTCCAGGATGACCCGCGAAGGTGGTACCACCTTTCGCAGGCCCTTCATCACATATATGAACTGAGGAGCCACTATAGCGGGGATCTCGGGGATTCGGAGGCGCCAGAATGGGGTCAGTGACCCCGGCGCGTACAACTGTGGTAATCTAACCGTCTGGCGTGAGTGGGACCGGATCAGGCGCCTATGTTGCCCAGGGCACAGTGTCGGTCGACGATCTCCAGCACCGTCGGCCAGAAGGCCGGTAGAGCGCCCTGGATGGGCTCCATGCGCTCCACCACCTGCGCCCGCGTCACATGGTGACTCCGCCAGCTCCCGCCACCTGAACGGTCGTTGTTGAGCAGCGGCTGCAGCCGGTCCAGCGCTGCGGCGTACCGTGCGTCCGGCGTCGCACGCGCCTCGAACTCTTCCCAGAGCGTCCGTAACTCCGCCTCCTGATCCTCCGGGAGTAGCGCAAAGAGTCGCTCGGCGGCCGCGCTCTCACGCGCCTCCCGGCTCCCGTTGGCCGCGTCGTCGTAGGCATAGGTGTCGCCGGCGTCTATCTCGACGATGTCGTGCACGAGCACCATCCGCGTCACCCTGCCGACGTCCACGCCACTCTCCGCGTACTCGGCCAGCAGGACCGCCATCGTCGCCAGGTGCCAGGAATGCTCAGCGCTGTTCTCCAGGCGCGAGCGGTCGCAGAGCCAGCTGCGGCGGAGGACGCTCTTCAGGCGGTCGATCTCGACTATGAAGGCCAACTGTTGGGCGATACGATTCATGGTCGTGGCAGGTTGTCGGAGGGGCGAGCACGCCGCGCCAGGCGGTGAGGAGCCTCTTCACAACATACCGTCTCCTGAAGGCAGCACACGGCGGCGCCACTGCGGGCGTCCCCCATGCGGTGCCATTAAGAAGATCGCACCGTAGATTCCAGCAGGATGACTAATACCATGTTGCGTCGGCCATGCCGCGCCCGGGCGCGTCGCTGGAGCACGCTCGCTACCGTCGCTGCCACCATCGCAATGTTCGGCTGCGCGAGCAGCGGTGGTCGCGCCGAACCGCCCGTGCCAGGCCTCCTGCTCGTTCTCAACAAGGGCGCCGCGAACGCCTCGCTAATCGACCCCGTGAGCGGCGAGACCCGAGCCACCATGCCCACCGGCCCCGGCCCGCACGAGGTCGCTCTCTCGCCCGACGGGCGGACGGCGGTGGTAACGAATTACGGCGTGCCCGGCGAGGCTGGCTCGACGCTCACCGTGCTCGACCTGACGACGCGTTCGGCGACGGCCACGATTGACCTGGCCCCGCACAAGCGGCCACATGGTGTCGCCTGGCTGCCCGACGGCCGGCGCGTAGCAGTGACGCTGGAGACGGATAGCCTGATCGCGTTGGTGGACATTCCGGCGCGACGGATAGAGGCCACGATCCGCACCGGCCAGGCGCTGTCGCACATGATCCGCGTCTCCGAAGACGGTGCCTACGCTTATGTAGCGAACATCGGCTCGGGAAGCGTCACGATGATCGACCTGGCGGGCCAGTACGTTCTGCGCACGGTGCCCACCGGCGAAGGCGCAGAAGGGCTCGCGCTCACACCCGACGGCGCCGAACTGTGGGTGACGAACCGCGCCGTGAATACGGTGAGCGTCCTCGACGCCCAGACGCTGGCACTGCTGGATACCCTGCCCTCGTCGGATTTCCCCATTCGACTGGCGTTTACGCCGGACGGCTCGACGGCGCTGGTGACCAACGCGCGGTCCGGCGACGTGCGCTTCTTCGACGTCGCCACCCTCGACTTGATCGGCGTCGTCACTCTGCGCGCCGACAGCACTCTGACGCGTGGCACGATGCTCGGCATGGAGTTCGGCGCCGGCACTGGTGTGCCGATAGGTGTAATCATCTCACCTGATGGCCGGTTTGCCTATGTCTCCAACGCCAACGTTGACGCTGTGACGGTTATCGACGTGAAGCAGCGGCGTGTGGTTGCACTTCTTCCTACCGGGCGCGAACCGGACGGGGTGGTGTTCGTACCGGGAGCGTCGGTGCCCTGATCAGCGGTCGAATCGCCGCCCAGCCTCGCCCATCCTGCGCGCGCGCTGCACCAGTCGCCCGTCGAACTGTGTCTGGACAAAGGTGGGGAGCTGATGGAACTGCTCATCGGTTAGTATTGCCCGCGCCTCGCGCGTGGTGGCGAGCAGTTGCTTGGTGGCACGGTCGCGAGCGTTCTCTACCCGACTGGCTGCCGCCCCCAGATCATACTCCTTACCCAGCCCTGCGAGGTACTCGGCGAGCGGGGTGTAGATGGAGTCGACGACCGCGGCATGTCGCTTGGCCAGCTCCAGCAGGCTGTCGCGCTGACCCGCCGTGAGACCGAGCGAGTCGGCGGCCGACATCAGGGCCGGAAGCGGACCGGCGACACTGCGGATGTAGCGCGCACGGAGTTGCTCGGCGGTCATCCGCTCTCCGTCGCGGGTGCGACCGCGAGCCAACTCGTTGGCCAGTTGCTGTCGCTCGGGCGTCGGCCCGAATCCAACGCGAAACTCGACCGAGATCCGGAACGGGGATCGCCCGACATTGCTGGACGGACGGGTGTCGCCAAAGCGCGGATTCACCTCGTAGCGGAAGCTCTGCGTCGCCGGGTCGAAGCCACGGGCGTAGAGCAGCGTCGCGTCACCCCTGTTCTCCTGGCCCCAGCCGCGGACGCCATTCGTGCCGTGCAGTAGCTCGTCGAAAGCGGGTAGCGGGTTGCTCAGGCTGAAACGCACGGAGGTGCGCTGCGGAAGTCCGAAGCTCCCTGGCTGGACACCCACGTTCAGGTTGAGGCGCGTCGTCCACGGTCCGGTGCAACTGTTACGGCCAGCAATCTGCCCCAACTGGTGTTCCAGGCAGGCGCGCACGTCGCCGGACGACTCGTTCAGGAGCGTGCCCATTGCCGACGCCACTGCAGGATCGTTGGCGCTGGCCGGATCGAAGATGAAGGCGCGATCGTTGTTCCGGCCATCGCCGTTGACGTCACCGCTCACGCGCGGCGTGTAGCGGCGTCCGGAGCTGACGCGAGCATAGGTCTGAACGTCTATCGCATTACGGAACGTGTAGGACGCGCTCAGGTTGAACTGGTGACGCGAATCGGCACCCTGCCCCCATTCGGGCAGAATTGGATCACCGGCCGTCGTGCCGTCAAAGCCGCGCTCCTCCGACTCACTCCACGACGCGGTATAACCAGCATTCCAGTTGAATTTTGAACTGCGGGTGAGCGGCGACAGGGAGAGCGACAACCGCGTGCTCCGCGAGCGCAGGTCGGAACGCTGCAGCATGACGCGGGTGAAATCGGAGTACATCCGCGAGTCGCCACTCGCCACCGCACCGGTGCCGGGAACGATGCTGGTGCTCTCGACGAACACCGGCCGGTTGCCCTCGTCGGCCAACGCAAACTGCTGCACACCGCGGAAGTTCTGGTCCAACTCGCTGCTCTGGGCCAGGTTGAGCGACTGCACGATCTCGCTCCGCAGACGGAAGCGCTGGGACAGACGACCGGTCCAGCCAAAGTTCGCCCTCCAGCTCCGTTGAGCCGTGAAGCCGGGATCGAACAGTGTCACGCTCGGCGACCGCTCCGAGAATACGGTACCTGCGGTGCCGTCGGCGCAGCTACCGGGAAGGCTGGACGGATCGGAGAGATACGATTCCCAGTCCACGCCGGGCACCGCCGGCCCGACGCAGTTGATCGAGCGCGCACCATCGGGGAGGCCGGTGTTGTCAATTGCCTGCGCGAGGAGCGTCGAGCGGAGGTCGTTCCGGAACTGGCCGATTCCACCGGAGAAGGTGCCGCGTGGTCCCTCGTTGAACGGTCCGGCCAGCCGCGTGGCGCGACCGTAGCTCCAACTGAAGCCTATCCGCGGGCTCACGCTGATGGTGTTCGGCGCCTCGTCGGTACGCAGTCCGAAAAGTTCCTGAACTCGCGGGTTGTAGTCTGGAATGGCACCGTAACGGTTGGCGTCGAGGCGGATACCGTACTGCACCTGCAGCGACTGACGTCGGCCAAAGGGCCGCCAGGCATCGCCCAGGGACAGTGAGCCATCGATCGCGTTGCCCTCGCGGAGCTGGTCGCTGAGCCGACGCGAGTATGACGTTGGCAACCCTGCCTCGAGTTCGGCCAGGGAGTTGTACGAGAAGGAGCCGAGTTGGTTGGACGACTGGTCCTGGCGATAACGCGACAGCCGCATGTCGGCGGAGAACTTGAAACGATGGCGGCTGTCGTCAGTGAACCAGGATGTCTCGTTGGTGAGCTGGTACGACTCATTGCGCGAAGTGGTGCCGAGCGAGCCGCTGCCGCCGAAGGAGAGGGTGCTGACGCCGGTGGTGCCGTCGGGAAGGGCGGAACTCACGAGCACGCGCCCGCCCGGCAGTTGCAAGTACGGCGAACCATCGCTCCCCGAAAAGTTCGCCCCGAAGCGAGTCTGGTTGAGGAAGCCGGAAGAGAAGTAGGTGGAGAAGCTCCCTCGGAGCGCACCGTTCCAATTGCTCCGCTCGCTCCCGCGCGCGGGGAGCGTGTTGGGACCTATGCTCACCCCTCCCGCTTTCCGCCATGAACCACTGGCTGTGAAGTTCAGGTTCTTCTGGCCAGACGGGGACAGATCCAGTCTCGCCAGCAGCGAGCCGTTGTCGTTGAGCTGCGAGCCGGGCACACCACCTATCGTCGCCGGCACACCGAGGCCCGACAGCACGCCAAGGAAGCGGTCCATCGAGTCGGGCGCGACGCCCAGACGCTGGAGTGTCACCGCGTCGGCGGCGAGCAACGACTGTAGTCCGCTGGACCGCTTACCTAGTTGGACCGACGCGTTGTAGAACGCCTTGTCCGGTACGAGTGGGCCGGAGAAGGAGCCGCTGAGCTGGACGTTGCGGTACTCCTGGCCAAAGCGTGCCGCGGCCGGGTCGGTCCACTGCAGGCCGGGGTCGTCCAGCGACAGCTCGAGCGAGCGACGGATGAAGTTGGACGCGGGCATGGCCGAGACAGACAGCTCGGCGCCACTGAAACCACCTCGCGCAACGTCGTAGCTGGAGGTGGTGAGGGTGGTCACCGCAGCCGCGCCACGAGGGATGTCGCTGGCGTCGAACTCCATCCCGTTCAGGGTGACGCGGTTCTGGTCGGCGCCCAGGCCGAGCACCGAGAAACCGGCCGGTGCGCCGTCCACCCCTGGAATAAGTGTGACCCCGGGCAGCGTCGCCGCGAGTGCGCTCAGCTCGCCCGCCTCGGCGGGAGAGAGGGCGGCTGCGCCGGCGCTTCCCACCGACTGCTCGGACCCGCCGACATTGCTCTGCGCACCGAGGCCGGTCGGAGGCCCGGTAGTCCCCTGGATCGTCACGCCGGCCAGGACCTGTGGCGCCGCCGCCATCCGTGCATTCACGAGCAGGAACGCTTCGTCGGCCGCCCGCTGTACGCGCGTTTCGAACGGTTTCATGCCGAGCGAGACGATCTGGACGAGGTAGTCCCCGCCACCACTTGCAAAGAGGATGGTGAATCGCCCGTCATCCCCTGTGCGAGCGGTGCGCGCCGTCTGCGAGAGCATGGAGGTGACGGTGACCTGCGCGTTGCGCACCGGCTGGCTATCGGGCCCTATGACCGCCCCGCGCAGGATATCCATGTCGCCCTGCGCCGCGGCGGCGGCAGGCAGGGCGAACAGGGCGACAGTGAATGCCACGAAGGCGACAAGGAGCGCGATAGTGCTGGGCGGGCTGGATCGAGGCGGCACAGGCAGGTTCACGGCAAAGGCTTCCGGCAGGTCACGGTTGTGAGGTAACAGACAGCAAAGGTCGGAGCGGGTGGAGCTGGTGCAGCCGCCATTCGCCCATCTGTGGAATGACGCACGAGGCTGCTGGATCGTTAAGGGCGGAGTATCGAGGGTAGCTCGTGTCGGTATCTTGTTCTCATGGATCTCTCCGCCATTGCCGATCAGCTCTCCACCAGCCCCGCGACGGCACTGCCGGCGCTCTTTCTCGCCGGCGTGCTCACCAGCCTGACACCGTGCATCTACCCCATGATCCCGATCACCGCGGCGATCGTGGGCGGGCAGACGGTTGGGGAGAAAACGCGACCGCGTTGGCGACCGGCGCTGCTCACGCTGTCGTACGTGATGGGGCTGTCGATGGTCTACTCCGCGCTCGGAGTATTCGCCGGCATATCAGGGACGATTTTCGGCACGGTGAGCACCAATCCATGGCTCTATTTTGCCATGGCCAACCTGCTGGTGATCGCCGCGCTGGCCATGCTGGACGTGCTGCCGGTGCGGCTGCCAGCGTCGCTCGTCCAGCGCGCCTCCACGGCGGGCACGAGGGGAAGGATTGGAGGCGCGTTCGTAATGGGAGCGATGTCTGGCCTCGTTGCCGCTCCCTGCTCGGCGCCGGTAATGGCGGCAGTCCTCACCTGGGTCGCGCGAACCCAGAGCGCCTTCCTCGGCTTCGTCTATCTGTTCGTCTTCTCGCTGGGCATGTGCGCGCTGCTCGTGGCCGTGGGGCTCTCGGCCGGCGCGCTGAGCCGGTTGCCCAGAGCGGGTACCTGGATGGTCTGGGTGAAGCGAGTATTCGCCCTGCTCATGCTTGGGGTCGCTGAGTGGTACCTGATCGAGATGGGGAAGCTTCTGTTCTGAGTGGTGTACGTCATTCGTCACCCTTTCCCGTCTCCAACATCCCGGACTGCCAAGCATGAAGCTCAGCTCGCTTGCCCTCGC
>CAJDWZ010000209.1_pt1 | contig 10911 bp, 11 predicted proteins | sample 7391701 | NCBI WGS metagenome assembly CAJDWZ01 (sample SAMEA7055744, study PRJEB34461) | soil metagenome | biome: terrestrial ecosystem; feature: Peninsula; material: soil | place: Antarctica | collected 2016
AAATGAGTCGGACAGCGCTCACCCGCCCAGAGTTTGTGGACCGGGTGCGTGACCCAACACCGGAACGCATCTGGGGGCGCCGGATTCCTCATCCGGCGCCCCCAGGGGACCTATCCATTTCAGGCGGCCTCGTGCCGCCCCTCTGCTACTACCTACTTCCGTATCACGCCGCAGGCGATGCGCGGTCCGCTGTTGCCGGCCGGATCGGAGCGATAGTCATCGATCCCCGAATGGACTACGATGGCCGAACCAGCGCCGCCGAGTAGCGCGTTTGGTCCACCGTCTATGACGACCTTGGTGGTATACAGGTCGGCGACCGCGGTACCGTCGGAGCGGACGTTGATGTTGGGCAGGTCGCCGTCATGCTCACCGCTCGCGCTCAGGAAACCGTGGGTCTTGTCGCTGTGGTTGATGTGTCCACCGGCTGACTCGAAACCCGGTCCATCGCAGCGGCCCACCGCATGGAGGTGGATGGCATGCATTCCCTGAGGCAGGTTGCGTAGCTGGGCGGAGATGAAGACGCCGTCGCCGGTGGATGTGATCGTAGCGCGACCGGCAGGCTGACCAGAGCTCGTCTGCAGATCTGCGTAGGCGGTGCTACCACGTGGTGACGGCCCCTTAGGGCCGCTGCTGGTGAAGCCGCAGGCGGTCAGTGCGCTGATGGCCACGGCGGTGCCGAAGAGGGCGATCCTTCTCGACCGGCTATGCTGCATTGGGGACCTCCGGAGATTGCTCGCGAGGATTGCGGGGTGCGACGTCGCCATATGATCTCAGGGTTCTGCGCGACGTCGCGTGGAATGTATCTCCACGCGAGGGCCCATTGCTGGCCCGCTCCCGGCATACAACTCTCAGCGCACCACCTCACGCCCCCACTGGTCGAGTAGGAGGGAGAGGCTATGGTGGCCCTGTCCACGGGCCAGGCCGAGCGCGGTATGGCCGCGATGGTCGGTGATCCACTTGTCCGCACCATTTCGTAGCAACAGCTCGGCCAGCTCCAGATGACCGAACAGGGCGGAGAACATGAGGGCCGTTCCGCCATCGGTATTGCGGGCGTTCACATTCGCCCCGCGAATAATGAGGAGATGGGCCAGTTGCACTGAACCATGGAAGCAGGTGGCCATGAGGGGCGTCTGTCCAACCACGTCAGGGAGGTCGGGAAGTGCTCCGGCATCGAGCAGAAAGCGAGCAAAATCGAGACGGCCGTGAGAAGCAGCGGCCAGCAACGGCGTGTCGCCAGTGGCGGTGCGCTCGTTGACCTGGGCGCCGGCGATCACTGCTGCCCGCGCGTTCGCAAGGTCGCCAGAGCGGGCAAAGCTGAAGATGTCGCGCCGTGGGATGTCGGGCGGGTCCCAGGGGATCATAAGGGGAGTGGTTGGGGTGATATGACCGGCCACGACAGGGCTCTGTGGCGCCAACCCATTGATGCCGTAGAGAGCCCCGATCGGGTGCGCGATCCTAACCCTTCCCCGTCAGCGGACCGTCAGCGTACGTCACCCGGCAGCACCCCAAGTCCGTGCCGTATATTCAGCGACAGCTCTGCGGTACCGCTCGCGCCGGCCGCGCCGGCTCATGCGTCTCTCTCGCCAAACGCTGCATGCGCCTCTCTATCTCCGCCCCCGCGACAGTCCACCCGCCCGGCCGCCTTGACGGGCACGGGCTCGACATGACGGCGAGCATAACGCCCCGCCACAGCGCCCGTCGTCTCATGACGACAGTCGCCGCAGCCATCGCCGTCGCCACCGTCACGGCTCTGCCGGCTCTCGCCCAGACCGCCGTGGCGCCGACAAAGCCTTACGACGTCACTGCCGCTCCCCCACGCGGATACGACCGCGTCGCCGGAGAGCGTGACACGCGGAGCTTCCTGGAGGCGCTGGTACGCCTGGATACCCAGAATCCGACGGGCAACGAGATACTCACGGCGCAATTCCTGGATTCCCTGCTCCGGGACCTGCCGGGCGTCGAGACGCAGATCCTCGAGGCGGAGCCGGGACGGGCGAATTTCTACGCCCGCTTGCGGGTGCCCAACTCCACCGGGCGACCGCTGCTTGTCATGGGCCACATGGACGTCGTCAATGCCGACACCGCCCAATGGATCACGACCCCCTTCCAGGTGACGGAGAAGGACGGCTACCTGTACGGACGAGGGGTGATCGATGACAAGGGGATGCTGGCAGCCACCGCCGCTGCCCTCGTCCAGCTGGCGCCGCGCCGCGCCGACCTCAAGCGCGACATCATCATCCTCGGAACCGCCGGCGAGGAGGGCGGCCCACCGGTGGGAATCGCCTGGGTGCTGGAGAACCACCCGGAATTGTTCAAGGACGTCGAGTTCGCCCTGAACGAGGGCGGAAGGATCCGGGTGGAGGATGACAGAATCCGCACTGTGAACATCCAGACTACCGAGAAGGTCTACTACGACGTCGAGGCGACAGCCATCGGCCCGAGCGGGCACTCGTCGGTTCCCCTCCCCGACAACGCCCTCGCCGCGCTCGCTCGAGCCGTCGCCCGGGTCCACGCCTGGAAGGCACCGCTCAAGCTCAACGAGACCACCAGGCTCTACTTCGAGAAGCTCGCCCTGATCGAGCAGGATCCGGAGATGCGCGCCGCGATGACCGCCGTTTCCCGGCCCGGCGCCGACTCGGCCGCCATGGCTGCCGCTGACGCCGTGCTCTCCGGCGACCCACTGCACAACGCGGTGCTGCGCACGGGCCAGTCCCTCACTCTGTTGAACGGCGGCATACGGGTGAACGTCATCCCGTCGGAGGGGAAGGCAACCTTCAACGTCCGCCTCCTTCCCAATGATGACATAACCGAGATCGTCGCCGCCATGAACAGGGTGGGCGGAGAGTCACAGGTGACCTTCAGGCTGGACGGCGAGCCGGCGAAGTCACCGCCGCCGTCGCCGGTCAGCACGGCACTCTACAAGGCAATGGAGCGCGCCGCCCTGGCCATGTCGCCAGAGACCGTTGTGATCCCGTTCATGTCTACCGGCGCTACAGACGGCGCCGAGCTGCGCCTGATCGGCGTTCCGACCTACGGCATCCTCCCGCTCCCGCTGCCAATGGAGGACGAGCTACGCATGCACGGTGACAACGAGCGGGCGCCGGTTCGCTCGCTGGGCTGGGCGGCTGAGTACCTGTACCGGATCATCCTCGACGTCGCCAGCTAACCCGCCAGAGCCCTGCCTCCAAATCTTGCTCCCAGCCCAGCCACGCTGACCCGCCTGCTCCTGCTCCTCCTCGGCTTCCTCGGGCTGCTCTGGGGGATCGTGGGCGTCGCGCTGGTTCCCATACTCCCGGGCGGCTGGTGGACGCTGGCCACGATGGCCGTAGTCTGCACGCTGGTACCTCTGGTAACGATCGTCCGACTTCGCCAGACGCGGAGCTACGCCGGCCGGTGGACGCGCCTCCTCATCCTGCGCCCGTTCTGGTACATCACCCTCGCTCTCCTCCTGCTGGCCCCGCTGGGCGTGCTCGCCATGATTGGCGGCGCGCTGGCTGGACGCACGGTGACAGCCGAGCAGTGGGCGCTCGCCATCGGTGGGATCCTGCTGGCGATCTTCTTACTCGCCGGCTACATCGGCTCGCGGAAGCTCGTCGTGCGCAGGCTCACCATTCCCGTGACGGGGCTGCCGGAGGAGTTCGAGGGGCTGCGCATCACCCAGCTGTCCGACCTCCATGTGGGCCCGCACACATCCAGGCGGTTCCTGGCCAAGGTCCGGCGACATGTGGAAGATTTGGCCGCCGATATGATCGTCGTCACGGGCGACATGGTGGACGATTTCGCCGGCGACGTGGACATCTACGCCAGCGCGTTCGGGACCCTGTCGGCTCCGCTGGGAGTCTACGCGATCCCTGGCAATCACGACATTTATGCCGACTGGCCAGCGGTGCGCGAACGTCTGCAACGGCTGCCGTTGACGGTGCTCGTCAACGATGTCGCTCTCGTGTATCGGGGGGACACGAAGATCGCCATCCTGGGCACTGGCGACCCGGCCGGCGGCAGCGGTGGTACGCCGGCGGGTGGACCGGATATCGACGCCGCACTCGCTCTCCTACCACCGTCCGTCGTCACGATCGCCCTCGCTCACAACCCGTTACTCTGGCCTGCGCTCGCTCAAGCCGGGGTCGCACTCACCCTCAGCGGCCACACACACAACGGGCAGTTCGCAATTCCAGCACTGGGTTGGAGCCTGGCGAGTCCCTTCCTCGAGCATACCATGGGGCTCTACCGGGAAGGTCCGTCGCGGCTCTACATCAATCCTGGCACCAACTACTGGGGGATCCCCTTCCGGCTTGGGACCCCGGCCGAGGTGACGGCGATAGTGCTAACGAGGGAGAACGCCGGCGACTGACCGGCGAAACGCGGGTGGACGCTTGGGGTTCGCCCTCAGGCTACCGCTCCTGCATCGCCTGTCCGCCCATTGCCGGCCAGTGAAGCGTGAGCTGGGTGGGAGTCGGCCGGAAGGTCCGGCTCCGACAGTGCCTCTCCCACCAGAAGCGCGACTTTCCGTCCCACCTCGTCGTCGACGCCGAACAGATCCAGGTTCTGGAACACGCTGGAGAGGAGCTCGACATCGGACTGGAGCACTCCTGCCGCGCGCTCGAATGCCTCCGATCCGATAGCTGTCGACGCCGCCTCCAACAGCCCGACCACTGCCGCCCGCACCTCCGCCTCACGCTGCTCCTGTTCCGGCGACGTCACGATAACGGCGCCCGGGGACCGGGTGAGTTGACGCGTAACCGCATCCACGAAATGGCGGTGCACGCCGATGATGGAGGTCAATCCAGCGTCGAGCCCGGGCGTACCCCCCACGGAGCCTCGTCCATGTCGCCCTGGCTTCCGTGGGTCTGCAGCTCGGCGGTGAACCCGGCACGGATCCGCTCCAGTACCAGCGCCGGCTCCGCGTCCGCCTCGCTGGCGTAGCGAGCGGCGACGTGACGAGCCACCTCACCGAGCATGAAGCCCCACGCAGCCGGGTCCGACCACAACTCCATGCGCGCCGACAGCCGGGGCGCCCCCTCGGCGAACCAGAGTCGGAGAAGTTCGAACGACTGGCTGTCCTCGTGCGCCGCCTCGGGCGCGGGAAGTTCGTCTTTCGGGTAGCTCATGGCCAGCTTCGGCGTCGGGTGTGATGTGAAGGTGCAGACGGCGACTCCGCCGCGGTCAACGCAGCCGTCCCTTGGTCCAGACGACAACGACACCACAGGCGTCCATGCCGCGCCGGAACTCGGCGGGCGTGCTCACGGCTGAATTGTACACCTCGATTCCCGCCACGTCGCTCGAGCTGACGATGCTCGACAGGTCGCTGGCACCCTCGAAGAGCTGCATCAGTCCTGGAACCGCGCGAAGGTAGTCGGTCACGTCAACGGCCGATCTCTGGGCAATCTGCTCGGGAGTAATGAAGTAGCCCGAACCTCCCTTCGCGCGCTTGAGGAAGCCCGTCATGTCTTTCGAATCCTTCTGCTGGCCGTAAATCGTCTGTCCCTCCAGGATCGGCAGCCGGTCGGCAAGCCGCACCTGGGTTGTGTCCGTCCGTCCGCTGGCCAGTTCGACCACCGCATGGCTGGGTGCGTAGCCCAGCGCGCGAACCTCTACGGTGGACGTTCCGGCGGCCAGCGAATCGAGGCGGAAGGTGCCGCGGGCATTCGTCGTTGCCGAGAGCCCGCTTCCGGGAACGATCACCTGTGCGTCTGGCTGGGGTGTGCCATCACGACGCTGGACCTGTCCCACCAGTTGCGCGGTACCACGCCGGAAGCGCTTGATTCGCACACCCGCCGCCGCGGCGGCCGCGCTGCTGCTCCACCTCGCCACTCTCGTCAGCGGCACTGCTCGCTCCGGTCGCCGCCTGCACCATGACCGGTTTGTCGGCGCTCAGCTTGCACATCACGTATCGACCGGCCGAATCACTGCGCACGTTGACGATGCGACGTTGGTTGCGGAGGCCGCGCTGGTCAAGTATCAACTCCGACCAGGTTGCCGTGACCGTGCCGTCGGCCACCGGCTCACCGCTGTCAGCGTCGCGGACAATACCCATCAACAGCCCCTCTCCCATGGCCCCCCCGCAGACCGCTCCGTAAACGGTGGCCGGCGACGGCAGGCCAAGGTCGGCATGCGTCACCACGCTGTCGGCCACGTCCAGTCCCAGAATCGGCTCACGCAGCGACAGGGAATCGGTGCGTGGATGGAAGAAGCCGATCGCGTAACGACCCGGTGGCACGCTGTCCATGCGGTAGGAGCCCAGCGAGTCGGTGCGCGCCGAGAAGCCGATCACCGGATCCGCGAGGAGCGAGATCTGAACCAGCGCATCCACGAGCGGCCTGCCCACCGTGCTGTCGGTGACGACGCCGACGACAGTGCCGGTGCCCTTGACCGGCTGCGCGTATACCGTGGCCGGCAGGGCGCACAGCGCGGCGACAACGAGCAGCAGGGCGGCGTGCGCGCGGACGGAGTGCGCGTCTGCCGGCCTGTATGTGGAGGAAGAGCGGTGGCAGGAGGTCATGGCGTGCGGCGTCGAGATCGGGAGATGGGGCGGCAAGAGAGCTTCCCCTGAACAGAGGAGATACACACCCGGCCGGCAGGGTGACAAGAGCGAACCCGCCTCGCCCGTCTCCTTCGCCCGGGCTCTGGAGGGTCGGGGAACGGTTGGGCGACTGTCGAGTAGACCAGCAAGGCGGCCGCCTGTAGCGTATCCTATACACCAGAGACGCCCGTGTTCCACCACACGGACGCCCTGGCGTCCTGCCGGGCGTCGCCGTTCCGGGGGTGCTACCATCCCGCGACCCGCAAACCAGTCACCGGAGTTCCTGCATGTCCCCACGTTTCTCCGTCGCCGCCGCCGCCCTCAGCCTGGGCCTGGGTCTAGGCCTGGCCACCCAGGCGACCGCTCAGCAACCGCAGGGCGCCCGTCCCGCCGGCGAGCGTCCGGCATACGTGCGCACCACGCCACCCGACGACCCGGTCATCCAGAAGCTCTGGGCTGAGGGGATGGAACGCTCCCAGGCGATGTCGCTGGCTCAGGCGCTCGCCGACTCCATCGGGCCCAGGCTGAACGGGTCGCCAGGCCACAAGGCCGGCAATGAGTGGCTGCTGCAGAAGTACAAGACGATGGGCGTGCCCGCGCGGAACGAGCAGTATGGCACCTGGAACTCCTGGCGCCGTGGCATCACCCATATGGATCTGGTCGCCCCGCGCGTAAGGTCGCTGGAAGGGCTGATGCTGGCGTGGAGCCCGGGCACCGGCGGCCAGCCACTGGAGGGCGAGGTTGTGACGCTGCCCGCGCCCGCGGTGACGACCCGCGCCCAGTTCGACGCCTGGCTACCCACCGCCCGAGGGAAATGGGTGCTCATCAGCGGACCGCAGCTCTCCTGCCGCGCACCGGCGCAGTGGGAAGAGTACGGCACCGAGGCATCGCGGGCACGGCTGAAGACCAGCCAGGACTCTGTGAACGCCAGCTGGTCCGCACGTATGCGGGCCACCGGAACAGAAGGTATGAACGGCACCGCCAGCCTTCACGCAGCGCTCAAGCAGGCCGGCGCGAACGGCGTGCTCAGCAGCAACTGGTCCCGCCTGCCGGGCATTGACAAGGTGTTCGGTTCCTGGCACCAGCTGCTTCCCACGATGGAGGTCCTGTGCGAGGACTACGGCCTTCTCGCCCGCCTGGCCGAGGAAGGTCAGCACCCCCGAGTCCGCGTAACTGCGGAAGCAGAGATGCTCGGCGAGCTGCCGACGTTCAATACGATTGCCGAGATCAAGGGCTCGGAGAAGCCGAATGAGTACATCGTGCTATCGGCGCACTTCGACTCGTGGGACGGCTCGTCTGGAGCGACCGACAACGGCACCGGTACAGCGACCATGCTGGAGGCGATCCGGATTCTCAAGCAGGTGTATCCGAACCCGAAGCGGACGATCATCGTCGGCCACTGGGGCGGCGAGGAGCAGGGGCTGAATGGCTCGCGCGCCTTCACTGAAGACCATCCGGAGATCGTGAAGGGGACGCATGCCCTGTTCAACCAGGACAACGGCACCGGCCGAGTGGTCGGGATGAGCCCGGGCGGGCTCGTGAAGGCCGGCCCGGTGCTGCGCGGCTACCTGTCAAAGATCCCGTCGCAGATCACCGAGCACATCAACTTCCAGGAGCCCGGGTTCCCGGCCGGCGGCGGCAGCGACAACGCCTCGTTCGCCTGCTACGGCGCGCCGGCCTTCGGACTCAACGCGCTCGGATGGGACTACGGTAATACCACCTGGCATACGAACCGCGACACGTTCGACAAGATCGTGGAAGAGGATCTGAAGAACAACGCGATATTGACCGCGATGCTCGTCTACCTCACCGATCAGGATCCGCAGTTCATGCCGCGCGATCGGATCTCGCCGCTGCCAACCAACCCGCGCACCGGCGAGACGATGCCGTGGCCGGAGTGCACGCCGGCGGCCCGCAAGACGGCGGACAGCGGTCGCTGACAGCGATCAGTTAACAGGACAGACGCCCGGTACGCGTCGCTCGTGAGAGCGGCTCGTGCCGGGCGTTTCTTTATCTGCGCCGCGCTAGCCAGGCAAACTCGCCGCTAGTGGTCCCTCACGAAGCACGCCTCGGCGCCGGCGAAGTCCAGCACCAGCACATCTCCCATACCTATCCGCCACTTCACGACAGTCTCGTGCGAGGTTCCCGGGTTGTCGGTGTGCAGCATCCCGCCGTCCACTCGATAGACAAGTTCGATAGTCTGGCGGCGCTCGCCGACGGCAAAGGAGTAGTGCAGCCGGCCACCCTCCTCAAATTCCATCCCGACCTCGGGAGCGAAGTCCAGCGAGTGGTGCGCCCGCAACAGGCGCCAGCGGCCCAGAAGTGGAGGAATTGGCATGGCTCTCAAGCTAGCCCCGGAGGCCGCCGACGCCGACCGTCGACGCCCGTAGTTCGCCCGGAGCCCGGCATCCTGCACTGCCTCACCCTGCCCCACTGAAACGCCCCTCGAAAATCCGCCCGCGGCGTCCCCTCACTTGGCAGCGGGAACGGCCGATGGCGCGTGGTCCCGCTCGCGACGCCTGTCCAGCCCTCGGACGATGACGTAGGCGATCAGGGCAACCAGAAAGAAGAGAAGGAGCATCCAGGCGACACCCTGGAGCGTCTCGATGATCGTCCGGTATACCTCCAGCGTCCACCGCTCCGGCGTCAGAATGGGGATCGGCTCACCCTTCATGCGGGGCAGGACATACTGCTCCAGGTCGTAGAGCCTAACTCCCTTCGAGATACCTACGACGTAGATGGCGAAGACCACGTAGCGATGCCACGCGCTGCTCAGCTCGTCGGCCACCAGCCGGTCCAGAATGCTCCCGATGGACTTGGTGAAAAGCCGCGCGACCACCCAGCAGACTACGACGGCGATGAGAAAGGTTACGAGCAGAAGGGCGAAGAACATAAATGGGGTGGTCGTGAGTAATTGTGATCCGCGCGGCATCACCATTGCGGACATTGTGCCAGCGGCCCCGCGCACAAGCGCCCGGTCTTACACAGACCACGGAGGAAACATGTTTTTTCACCGTTTCGGTCTGCCCGGCATCCTCGGCATTCTACTGCTGGCGATCTGGACGATCGGCTTCTTCGTTCTCGGAATGCACAATGGGCTCTTTCATGTGCTCTTTCCCGTTGGCATCCTCCTGCTCGTAGCCCAGGGCGTGAGACGAATCGCTGTCTGAGGGGGCGGAAAGCAGCCGCGGCGCCGGTCTGACCGGCGCCGACGGCGGTTCCAACAGCCTGCCGAGGGCACGGAAGAAGTTGCCACCGACGGCCTCCGCCGTCGTTATCGCTGACTCGACACCAGACGACACTACCGCCGTCACTCGTGTCGGGGCGGAAGCGCCCGGATCATCGCGTCCATTGGCAGCCAGCGACGACCGGGCGAACAATTCCGCCAGGCTGCTGCCCACCACGGTGGCCAGTTCGCGGCCAGCGCTACGGATAATCCTTGCCGCGTCGCCGGCGATCGTGCCGAGGGCCTCCGGCCAGTCCACGGGCGGACCGCCGTCCATCTGAAGCGTCGCGAAGATGTGATGGCGCATCCTCACCACTATCGGCGACGCGAAGGCGATCGGGTTGAAGTTCTCGACGTAGCGCGCCCCCAACCCCTCGATGAGTGCCGCTGCGCGGGCGAAGTAGACCATCTCGCCTGTGAGCACTATCGGCCAGTCGTAGAGTTCGCGCATCACTTCCTCGGCCAGCACCCGCGCCGCCTCCTGCGGCCCCTTACCGGAGTAGGCTAGATCCAGCAGCACCTGCACCAGCCGGCGGATCTCCGCCGGGTCTGAACCGGGCGCGACGATGCCCAGTGCCTGGAAGCCATCAGCGACAGCCGCGGCGTCCTTGCGCACGGCGGCCATGACGGCCCGCACCAGGATTGCCCGCTGCTCGATGGGGACTCGTACGCACATCCCGAAGTCGAGCAGAACGATGCGGCCGTCGGGAGAGACGAGCAGGTTGCCCGGATGCGGATCGGCATGGAACAGACCGTCCATGAGCATCATGCGCACGTAGATCTCCATCACGCCGCGCACGAGTTCCGCCGGATCCACCCGGCCAGTCTCGATGAGATGGCCGATGCGGTCCACCCGTTCTCCTTCCACGTACTCCATCACCATTACCCGATGGCGCGCCATCTCGGCGTGGATGAACGGCACGATCACCCTGGGATCGTTGGCGAAGCTGGCACCGATCTCGATCGCATGCTCCGATTCCAGGCGGAAGTTCATCTCGTCGTCTATGCGACGGCCGAACTCCTCGACCGTGATGCGGAAGCCGCGCACGTGCGGATTCGGCCACCAATGCTCCACGACGGCCGCGATCTTTCGCGCCGATGCCAGGTCGCGGGCAATCACCTGCTCAATCCCGGGCCGGAGCACCTTCACCACCACGTCGTGCCC
>CAJDWZ010000082.1_pt1 | contig 10833 bp, 11 predicted proteins | sample 7391701 | NCBI WGS metagenome assembly CAJDWZ01 (sample SAMEA7055744, study PRJEB34461) | soil metagenome | biome: terrestrial ecosystem; feature: Peninsula; material: soil | place: Antarctica | collected 2016
CGGCCGGTACTGTTCCGATCGCAAACGTCATGACAGCAACCATCCGGCGCCGACGACTGAGCCGGCTGGCGTTACGGACCGGCGACATCGCGGCCGACAGTCTACGATGCCGCCACGACGGATCCGTCGCCACCAGCGCTGGCATAGCTGCGCAGGAGGGTCAGCATGCGCCGGTCGGTGATCTCCGGTTCCAGCTTGGGCGTCTCTATCACTCTCGCAACTGTCGACAGACGAGGGTCGGTCATGATGCGCTGGAATGGAAGCGTGCCCAGGGAGCCGTCCCCGATCAGCTCGTGACGGTCCTTGCGCGAGGCAAACGGAGTCTTGCTGTCGTTCAGGTGCAACATGCGCAGCCGATGAAGCCCGATGACGTCATCGAAGCGAACGATCACGCCGTCGTAGTCGCCCACCAGGTCGTAGCCGGCGGAGTAGACGTGGCAGCTATCCAGGCAGACGCCAACGCGATCGCGAAGGTGAGTGGGCACGCGCTCGATCAACTCAGCGAGCTCCTCGAACGTCGCGCCGAGCACGGTGCCCTGGCCGGCGGTCGTCTCGAGGAGGAGCATGGTTGTCGGAAGGGTGCTCTCAAGAGCTTCCGTGATGCCGTCAGCGTTGCGAGCGATGCCGCTCGCCCTGTCGTCCATGTAGTTGCCGGGGTGCGACACCAGATAGTCGAGCCCGAGCGCGCTGCATCGGCGCAGTTCGGCCTCGAAACTCGCGATGGAGCGAGCACGGAGCACCGGATCGGGCGACGCCAGGTTGATGAGGTAGCTGTCGTGGGCGCAGGTAGCGCGCGCGCCACTTGCGATCACCGCCGCGCGGAACGACTCGGCCTCCTCGCTCTCACACTCTCGCTCGGCCCATCGACTGGCCTGCTTGGTAAAGAGCTGGAAGGCGTCGGCCTCGATCGCCGTCGCCCGTGGAGGCGCGTTTACCGTGCCGCCAGCGCTGGATACATGAGCGCCCAACGGGGGCCTGTCGGTTGACGGTGGGGGAGCGATCGGAGACCCGCCACTTACTGGTTCGGTGGTCATTTTCTGTTGCCCTTTAGCCATTCCAGAGGATCCACGGCCGAGCCGCGATCCCGACGGATCTCGAAGTGAAGGTGTGCGGGAAGGTCGGGATCGGCCGAGCCGACTACCCCGATCTCCTGACCCTTCCGCACCTTCGCACCCACTGCCACCTCGGCCCGGGCAAGGGAACCATAAACGGAGTAGTCACCGCCACCGTGCTGGACGATCACCGTCAATCCGTAGGTGCCGATCGCCTCGGCGAGCACGACATCACCATCGGAGATGGCCACTACCCGTGTTCCGGAAGGCGCAGCGATTCCCACGCCGTTCCATCGCGTGGTGGTGTTATTCGGATTCACCACTCGCCCGAAGCGATAGATGATGTCGCCCTCCACCGGCCAGTCCAGCTTCCCGATGTCGCTCGTGCGAATGGTGCTCCGCGCTGCCGCGGCGGCCACGGCCGGCGCGTCCGTTCGCCGCGCCGCCACGCGTCGCGCTTCCTCGAGCGTAGATATCACGTCGCGCACCTTGGCCTCGTCGCGTGCGATCTGCGTCAGGCGCTGCTGGGTCTGCGTCGCCGATCGACGTGTCTGGGCGAGGGTGCGCGCGCGTGCCTGCTCCAGCGATCGCAGGCGCATTTCCTCCTGCGCCTTGTCGGAGCGGTTGGTGGCGACCTCGTGTTGCAACTGGACCAGCAACAGTCGCTGCTTCTCGATGCGGTCGCGGAGGATGGTCACCTGTTCCATCAGATGGCGATCGTGCCGGGCGAGCAGGTGCAGATACTTGTAGCGAGCGAGCAGTTCTCCGAATGAATGCGCCGAGAGCAGGGCTTCCACGTCGAACATCGCACCGCGCTTGTAGATGTCGCGTACCCGCCGACGGAGCGTGCCACGCTTCTCCTGAAGCTGCTGCTCGGCGTCGGCGACCCGGGTAGTCGCCGAGTCGACTTCGGCGTTGAGCGCGGCGAGTTGCTCGTCGAGCGAACGTACGAGCCGTGCCGTGGTTGCCGCCTGATTTTCCAGGTTACGCACCTCCGCGGAAAGATCGCGGACGCTTCCCTGGAGTTCGCGCATCTTTTTCTGGAGATCCTCACGCTCCTGACGGATGCGGTCCAACTCATCGCGCTGCTGACGCAGCCGGGCCTCCGGGGTGTTCTGGGCAGCCAGCGGCGTAGCTATGGCGGACAGCGTGAGCGTACCGCCGAGTGGGAGCAGGCAGGCAAGCAGCAGGAGGCGCGCGGCGCGACGCAACCATGACCGGCCGGCGCCGCGGTCGGGCGCGATCATATGCGTCGCAGGTGGCGCCCCACCGACATGGAACTGGCAACCAGGCCGAGTACCGCACCGGCAACCAGGCCGAGGATCGCTGTGCGTCTGTCGAAGAAGACCGTCGGGATGACGTAGCGCGTGATCGCCACGTGGGCGAACCAGGTCATGGCGAGGGCCAGGCCGCCGCCCAGCAATCCCTTGAGCAACCCGTCGAGCAGGAAGGGGCGGCGGATGTAGCCGTTAGTGGCCCCGACCAGGCGCATGATCGCGATCTCCGCCGCCCGCGCGAGCACCGTCATGCGAATGGATGCCCCGATGATGATTACCGCGACGGCGGCGAAGGTGAGTCCGAGTACCAGGCCGGCGGCAGCAGCCACGTTCCGCAGGTCGTAGAGCTTCTCTAGCCAATCGCGTCCGTAACGCACGTCCTCCACCGCCGGAAGGGCGCGGATGCGAGTGACGATCGCCGCCACCGTTTTGGGGTCGCGGAACCCCGCCTTGAGACGGATCTCGAGCGATGCCGGAAGAAAACCACTCTCGAAGACATCGCTGAATTCACCCAGTTCTTCACGGGCCTTCTCCAGCGCCTGATCGGGACTCAGATAGTCCACCTGGGCCACTTCCGGATAGGCGTTGACGGCCGCCATGGCCGCCACTCGGTCGTCGTCCGACGCGTCATCGAGCAGGAAGACGCGCACTTCCACTCGCTCCTCGACCTGGGCCAGGGCGCGCTGGATGTTCAGCGCGACGAGGCCGAAGAGTCCCACGGCGAAGAGCGCGAAAGCGATCGTCACCACGCTCAGCAGGCTGAGGAGCGGAGCACGTCGCAATCCGATGAACAGTTCGCGCGTGGCGGACATCAGCCTTCCTCCACTAGCGGGAGTGCACCAACATCGCCGGCGGAGTCGTGTATCACACGCCCGTCGGCCAGTTCCACCGTTCGGAAATCGGAGCGGCGGATAAGTTCGAGGTCGTGGGTCGCCATGAGCACCGCCGTACCCCTAGCGTTAATCTCGGCGAGAAGTTCGAAGACACCCCGGCTGGCGCGGTCGTCAAGGTTACCGGTCGGTTCATCGGCGACGAGGACGAATGGGTCGTTGACGATCGCACGGGCGATTGCCACCCGCTGGCGTTCGCCGCCGGACAGTTCTCCGGGCATGCTCGTGCCCTTGGTGGAAAGGCCGACCTGATGGAGCGCACGTGCGACGCGGTCGCGAATCTTCGCCCGAGGGGTGCCGATCACCTCGAGGGCGAAGGCGACGTTGGCCTCAGCGGTGCGGTCCTCCAGCAGCCGGAAGTCCTGGAAGACGATGCCAAGTTTGCGCCGGAGCTTCGCCACGTCGCGCTGGGTCACCTCAACCGACCGGTAGCCGCCCACACGCACCTCACCCGCCGTGGGTAGCTCTTCCATATACACGTGACGGAGGAGCGTGCTCTTCCCGGCACCGCTGGCACCGGTGAAGAAGACAAATTCACCCTTGGCTATGAACAGCGAGACATCGGTGAGCGCGGTACCGCCGCGGCCGTAGCTCTTGGTGACGTTGGTGAAGCGGATCATGCAACTCGCGAGATGCTGGGACGTGCCGGTGCTGCGAGGCGCCGGATTAGTCCAGCGCTCGCTCGAAGTCGGCGATGAGGTCTTCCACGTTCTCCAAGCCGACGCTGATGCGCAGGAAACCGTCGGCGATGCCGATGGCCGCCCGCTGCTCACTCGACATGTGGGCGTGGGAACTGTAACGCGGTTCGCTGAACAGCGAGTCCACGCCTCCCAGGCTGGCTGCATGCTTGACGAGCGTCAACCGTCGCACGAAACGATCGGCGGCCTCAACTCCGCCAGCCAGTTCGAGCGCCATCATGCCGCCGAAGCCGTCCAGCGTCTCCTTTGCCACAGCGTGATCCGGATGGTCTGGAAGACCAGGATAATGTACCCGCGCGAACGCCGGGTGCTCCGCACACCACTGCGCCAGTTGCAGCGCGTTAGCATTCTGGCGCTCCACCCTGACCGCGAGGGTCTTCATGCCGCGCTCCAGCAGCCAGCAGGCAAATGGGTCGGCCGCCTGGCCCCAGAGGATCATCTTCTGGCGCACCTCGTCTATGTACGACGCTGTGCCCATCACCGCGCCGCCAAGGACGTCGTGGTGGCCGTTGAGATACTTGGTGGCCGACTGGATGACCACGTCGGCACCGTGTTCCAGCGGCCTGAAGTTGATCGGGCTGGCAAAGGTGGAATCCACGACCAGCGCGATCCCCAGCTCGGAGCTGATCTGGGCCACTATGCGCAGGTCCAGCACTCGACAGGTGGGGTTTACCGGCGATTCCACGAAGATGGCCCGGGTGCGCGGGCGAAGGCTCTTGCGCCAGGCTCGCATGTCCATCGGGTCCACCAGCGTGACCTCAATCCCCAGCCCGGCGAACTCCTCGGTCAGTAGCCGCCGTGTACCACCATAGATCCATGAACTACTGAGGATGTGGTCTCCGGGACGGAGCAGGGCCAGCAGCCCGCACGCTGTAGCACCCATCCCACTGCTCAGTATCAGCGCATCCTCCGATCCTTCGAGCATCGCCAGCCGGCGCTGCACCAGTTCCAGATTCGGCGTGTTGCCGTAACGGCCGTACTGGAGACCCGCCTCTTCACCAATCTGCTGGACGTAGTTGACCGATTGGAAAAGGGCCGGCACGATGGGCGAGCCGGGCGCGCTGGCGCTGGCGTCGGCACCGCCGTGAAGGGCCAGGGTGGAGAGGCCTGCAGTCCGGGGAATCGGTGGCATGAGGGAGGTTGGACGGACGTGACGAGGCGTCAGCCTCAGACTGTATGGATTTCAGGCATTGCGGCGTGAAGTAGCAGCGCGATCGAGATCCGGTCTGGCGATACGCACTATCTCGCTCACCGCGATGCCGGCTATGTCGCGTACGACGATGCCGCCCCGGGGCAGACTGTCGTCAATCTCGAGTTCGGCCAGCTCCTGCCGACGAGGACCTCGCACCCATACAAGCTCCCCATCATTGAGCAGCCGGAGGCGCGCCTCGTTGACGTTGACCCTGACCAGTGGGCCGCGCTCCGAATCGCCGGATCGGGTGGCCTCGAAGCCGATCACCTGTAGTGGAGGATTGTAGCCTGTCACTGCACCCCTCGCGCGACCAGCGCGCTGCTGATGGCGACGTAACCGTCATCCAGCTTGAGGGCGAGACGACGTGCACAGAGTGCATCGAGCGCCGACAGCGTCTCCTGTAAGGTTGTGCCGATTACCGCGGCGAGGGCTGTCGGACTGTGACGCCCCACCCGGTCGAGCGCCTCCCAGGTGGTACGCTCCCGGTCGCCCAGTTCACCCACGACTTGCACGCTCCCCTCCTCCGTCTGGACGAGTAGCACCAGGCCGCGGCGCTCGAGAACCGCCTCGATCGCCTCCAGATGCTCATCACGCATACCGCGGAAGAGGAAGAATCCAACTGGCGCACCAGCGTCGGAGATGCTGTGCATGAGCAGCTTCGCCACCACTTCGTCGGCGCAGGAGAAGTCGAGAAGCCCAACGTGGGAGAAATCGATGACGGTGAGCGTACGGTCGTGGATCTGTTCGAGTTGCTGCTCGATCTCCTGGCGCACGGCGGCGCCGGTAGGCCTCGTTACGAGGTCGCTATAGAGATGGCAGACGCTGCGACGGAGAGCCCCGCCGACATCAATGTGATGATGGATCATGGGGCGCCCGCGGAGATCCGTTCGGGAATCGTTATCTGCATCTGGGCACCAGGAAAGGCGGAGAGCCCCTCGGCAAGGGGCACGTCGTCGTCCCATGGTGGGACGATGGATATGCGAGCGGTACCACTGCGAATGGACAGCTTGCCGTCCCACTTGCCGATGAAGCGGCGCACCCCGGCCAATCCCTGACCGCGGCCGGGATCGCGGAATCGACTCACTCCACGGATCACCGCTTCTTCGAGCGCCATGGCATCGTCCCAACGGTCGCTGCGCGGCCGGCCATGTGCCGACTCGAGCGACTTCCGGAAGCCGATGCCGGCGTCGCATACGGCGATCACCACCACGCGGCGTCCCAGGCGCTTCTGCCATCGATAGGTCTGGACGGCAACCCAGCCGCCGCGCCCGGCGTGTTCGACAATGTTCTGGCAGGCCTCGGAAAGAGTCATCGCGAAACGCATCGTGCTCTGCGGGTCCAAACTCAGTTCGCGCACCAGGATCTGCTGTGCGCGTTCCTGGATCCGTCCCACTACCTCGTGAACGTCCTCGCTCCGCGCCACCGGCGTGATCTCCAGCAGCACGCTGGATTCACTGCCGGAGGACCGTTCGCGCGGCACATGGCCATGGAGGTCGTAGATCGCTTCGGCATGTCGGTAGAACCCTGCCCTCGCCCAGTAGGACGCAGTATCCTCGGCGTCCGGTCCGGCGAAGGCCGGGCGCGTCACCCGCGTCTGGCCGAGGGTGAGAAGGGCAGTGAGTCCGTACGGCGATGCCCACCGGGCATGCCGAGCGTCCACCAACACCCGTGCGTCCGACGGAAGTGGTGCGAGCTGCTCGAGAACCAGCTCGAATGTCTGGTCGTCCAGCGATGGCGGAACGGTTATGACAGTGGTCACGGACTGTAGAGCTCTCCCCGCAGGTGAGTGGCGAGCCCGGTAGCGCCCCGGTGCTCCACGTTGCGCGCCGCAGCTCTGTGAGCTGCCCGCATAGCGACGGCTAAGTTATCACCCGCCAACAGTCGAGAGTAATAGGTGGCGCCCCAGACGTCACCGCAGCCCGTGGGATCGCCGCCTGTTCCGACCCTTGCCAGTGCCGCTGGAACCAACGCCGTACGCACCGGTCCGCTAGCCAACGACGTCGAATCAGGCCGTGCGGGCCCGGCACTGGCGCCGCCCCGCCGCCGGCCGACATTCAGGACGTCAAAGCCCGGCGCGGCAAAATAGACGGCGCCCCGTGGCCCTAGTGTCACGGTCAGGCACTCCACGCCGGCGCCGAGCGCCGTCGCCGCCAGGGCCATCGGGTCCGGCGCCATCAACGCCATCTCGTCCTCATTCACCTGAAGTAGGTCGAAGCAGCTGCACCACGCACTCACGTCGAGCAACGGACGCGGAGTGCGAAGGCCATCCTGCTGGACCGCGAGAAGCAACGAGTGAAGGTCGCAGTAGATCGGGCCGGTGAAATGCTGACGCAGCAGTTGAGCTGTTTCCAGATCCAGTTCGAAGCCGCTAATCAGGTTCACGTACAGAGCGTCAATGTCCTTGAGCAGCGGCTGCAGACCGGCCCAGCTCCAACCTGGAATGCCGCCGGTGAGGACCTCGCTGCGGCGCTCATCGCTGAAGTAGCGCAGCTCCACGCGATTGTTGGGATAGGGCACAGCAATTGGCGCGGCGTCGGGAGCGAGACGCTGCAGCGAGCCGAGGAAGCGGCGAGCTTCGACGACCAGGTCGTCCCCGACCTTCACCAGCGGGACTATCTCCCAGTCGTCGTCTAGCGCCGCATCCAGACCGCCCAGGGCATAGGTGATCCCACCCCATTCTTCCACCGGCGCCGACGCCGGCTCGCGGCCGTGGATGATGTCCCAGACAAATGTCCCGATCACGCCGAGCCGTCGTCGTCGCGGCGTCGCGGCGATAGCCATAGGGGTCACGCCGTGGAAGGCGCGGAAGGCTGCGACAGCGTGTTGCTGCTGATCGGCGTCGTCGATGCTCCAGTCGACGTCCTATCAAGCGCCGATCCCGGTACCGCTTCGCCAGGTTGCGTGTGAGCGGCCAGGAAGATGGCCACGGCGCCCACCATTCCCGCCGTTCCCGGAAGGGTGCCCGGAACTATCCGGCAGGCCTCTACGGCGGGTCGGAAGGCGCGCCGTTTTACTGCTGCTCGCAGCGGTTCGAAGAGGGCGTCACCGGCCCGTGTAACGCCGCCAGCTATTACCACCAGCTCCGGATTGAAGACGTTGAGCAGGTTGGCCACGCCCGTTCCCAGATACTCAGCAGTCTCCCGGACAATCAGTCGAGCCAGAGAATCGCCAGCCAGCGCTGCCGCGTAGACGGTCTCCGCGGTGATGCTCATCGGGTCCTCATCCGCAAGCGCCCAGAGGGCAGACGCTTCGCTACCCTCCAACGCTTCCCGCGCTCTCTGGGCGATCGCCGGACCTGACGCATAGGCTTCAAGGCAACCCAGATTTCCGCAGCCGCAGAGACGCCCAGCAGCCTCTATCGTCGTGTGCCCAATCTCGCCGGCCACGTCGGAAGCGCCGTGGTGGAGACGACCGTCCAGCACCAGACCGCCGCCGATACCGGTGCCGATCGTGACACCCACGACGTGGCGTGCGCCTCGCGCCGCGCCCAGCCACAGTTCGCCCAGCGTGGCGCAGTTGGCGTCGTTATCGAGTTCCGCCGGCAATCCCGCCGCGTCGCTCACTATCTGGCGAATAGGCACATCGCGCCAACCCAGATTCGGGGCTACGCGCACGATCCCCTGGGCCCTGTTTAGCGGTCCCGGTGCACCGATGCCAATGCCCATAAGTTGATGGCGCTCCACACCTGCGCTCGATGCGGCCTCGGCGATAAGCGATTCGACAAGTTCCACTATCCGCGCGATCACGCCGCTCGCACCGAGCTCCGAATGCGTGCGGATCTGCTGCAGCGCTACCTGACGGCTGCCATCCTCGGACAGAATGCCGCCAACCATGTTAGTGCCGCCGAGGTCGATGCCGATGACAAAACGCGGCGCGGATGTGGAGTGGGACGTGGGCATCATGTCAGCTCTCTGGCTCTGTCGTAAGCAGTGATTCCACGGCTTCAAGCACTGCCATCCTGTCGAGTTCGCGCATGCACCGCCAGTGACCCAGCGGACACCGTTCGGGACCGTGTCGATCGCATGGTCTGCATGTTAGCCCTTTGTGCCCCAGAGTGATGGAGTGGGGCGCCAGAGGGCCGAAGCCGAACTCCGGTACCGTCGGTCCGAAAATCGCCACCGTCGGTGTGCCTACCGCGGACGCCAGGTGCAGCGGCAACGAATCGTTGGTTACGAGCACAGACGCGCGACGGACCAGCGCCGCCGAGGCGAGTAACGACAGCCGTCCGGTCGCGTCTGCCACAGCCGCCCCATCCGCCCCGGCCACAGCGGCCGCTATCTCCGCCGCGAGCTCCGCGTCACCCGCACCGCCAATGATGGCGATTCTGGCTCGCGATGCCAGTGCTGCCGCCAGGGCAGGGTAGTACGGCCACCGCTTGGTGCCCCAAACGCTCCCCGGCGCGAGCACCACTAGCGGACGCCCGTCATCCGTCGACTGTGCGTCCAGGATCGCCGCCGCAGCGCCCTCCTCGGCGGGGCCAGGCACGAGATGCGGAAGCAAATCCTGCAGTGTCGGCTCGGCGCCTGCCGGTGCGGCCAGCCGCCAGAGTCGCTCGGCGTGGTGCAGGTCTTCCCGATAGGGCATCTGCTCGGTGTACAGCCAGCGGCCGGCGGAACTGGCGAATCCCACCCGGCGTGGAATGCCGGCCAGTAGCGCCAGCATGGCTGATCGGGCCGAGCCCTGAGCGAGATAGGCCGCGGAATAGCTCCGTTCGCGCAGACGACGAGCCAGCCGGAGTAGTCCGGAGAGCCCCCGATCTGCCTGCCTCTTCTCGTATACGACCAGCTCACGAACAGCAGGATGGTTGGCCAGCAGTCCGGCGTTGGCTGGCGTCGCCACCACGTCCACCGGACCCTGTCGCGCCAGTTCAGCGAGCAATGGTGTGGTGAGCACCATGTCGCCCAGGAACGCCGTCTGGATGACGAGCGCGGCGCCCCCCGCCGCGCGCGTCACTCTACCTGCAGTACCGCCAGGAAGGCCTCCTGGGGAATCTCCACGGAGCCCACCTGCTTCATTCGCTTCTTGCCGGCCTTCTGCTTCTCGAGGAGCTTGCGCTTCCGGCTGATATCGCCGCCGTAGCACTTCGCCAGCACGTCCTTACGGAGCGGCTTCACCGTCGTCCGGGCGATGATCTTCGCGCCGATCGCCGCCTGGATGATTACCTCGAAGAGCTGGCGCGGGATGAGCTCCTTGAGCTTGTCGGCGATCTTCCTGCCCCATTCGTAGGCTTTGTCGCGGTGAATGATCACCGAGAACGCATCGACGGCGTCGCCGTTGATCAGCATGTCCAGCTTTACGAGATCGCTGGCCCGGTACTCCAGCATCTCGTAATCGAGGCTGGCATAGCCGCGGCTCACCGTCTTCAGCCGGTCGAAGAAGTCGAGGATGATCTCGCCGAGTGGGAACTCCCAGTCGAACTCCACGCGCATGGTGTCCAGATACGTCATGTTCCGGTACACCCCGCGGCGCTCCGTGCCGAGAGTCATGATGGGTCCGATATACTCGGTCGGGCACATTATGCGTGCCCGCACGAATGGCTCCTCCACCCGCTCGATAACGGCCGCGGCAGGCATCCTCGACGGGTTCTCGATGAGTTGCATCTCGCCGTCCGTGCGGAAGACGTGGTACTCCACGCTCGGCACGGTAGTGACCAGATCCAGATCGAACTCGCGTTCCAGCCTCTCCTGCACGATCTCCATGTGCAGCAGGCCGAGAAAGCCGCAG
>CAJDWZ010000226.1_pt1 | contig 10832 bp, 8 predicted proteins | sample 7391701 | NCBI WGS metagenome assembly CAJDWZ01 (sample SAMEA7055744, study PRJEB34461) | soil metagenome | biome: terrestrial ecosystem; feature: Peninsula; material: soil | place: Antarctica | collected 2016
GATCGAGCGCGGTACAAGTCAATCGTTGCCTTATTCGGCGGGCCGTCGAAGAACGCACCGATGTAGCCTGGGATGTCGGTCGTGCCGTACATACTCTCCAGATTGGAGAGTCCAGCGCCCATGCGAGCCGCCTTGAAACGCGTGGTCTGCGACACGACCCAAGAGGTCATGTAGCCACCGTAGCTCCATCCCGACACGGCGAGCTTCTCTGGATCCGCGATGCCGCTTACGACCACTGCGTCCGCGCCCGTCATGATATCGCGATAGTCGCCGCCGCCCCAGTCAAGGATGTTGCCGCGCATGAACTTCTCTCCATATCCGGTGCTACCACACGGGTTCGGATACAGCACAGCCCATCCCTTCCCGGCCCAGTACTGGCCCGGTGAACCGGAACTCGCTTTAAACCCTGCGTTGTAAGCGGCGGTAGGGCCGCCATGCACCTCAACCAGCATCGGATAGCGCTTCCCCTGCTGGTACCCGACTGGCTTGAGCAGCACCCCTTCAACTTCCTGCCCGTCGGTACTCTTCCACGTGATGACCTCGGTCTCCCCAAGGGCTATGTCAGCGAGCTGCGTGTTCATCCGGCTGAGCCGACGCGGCGCATTCAGGCTCGCATCCGATACATAGACATCCGACGGCTCCAAGGGCGACTGCATCGTCATTGCGACCTTCGAGCCATCCTTGCTGTACGACAGGCCGCTGACAAGCTGGTGGGTCATGAGCTTGCGGTACTTGGACGACGCGACGTTGAAGCTGAAGACGCTCGTCCACGCGCGGTCGCCTGCGCTGAAGAAGATCTGCTTGCCGTCGGCCGACCAGTCCGGTGCGCCTGGCGAGTCGTCGAACTGCTTGGGGTCGTAAACGTCGCGCGCCTTGCCGCTCGCCACATCGTAAAGCGTGAGGTGCGACGAGCGCTGCTCGCGCTCCATCATTCCGTCGGCGAGCGGCTTCTGCGTTTGCACGAGCGTGGTGAAGGCGAGCGTGGATCCGTCGGGCGACCACTGCGGGGTGCCCTGGACCATGGCGCCTCCTGCATCGATGGGCACGGTCGCGCCGGTGGCGACGGTAAGGATGAAGGCCGCTCGCCGCTCGTCGCGGATGAGCGTCGTGGGAACGGTGTTGTACGAGAGTCGCGTGCCGTCGGGCGACCACGCCAGCGGGCCGCGCACGGTGAGCTCCGTACTGTGCACCAACTCACGCGCTTGCTTCGTCGAAATGTCAATCGACCAGATGTGCGACAACCGCATGTCGCCCTCGAAGGTCTGCGGATCATCCCGGCGCGCTATCCTCGCCTCTTCCTCATTCGTCAGCGAGTCCTTGGTCAGGAAGGCGATGGCTTTACCGTTGGGCGACCAAGCATATCCCGCCTCTACACCTTCTTTCGCGTTGGTGAGCTTCTCGGCTTCACCGCCCTCAAGTGGGAGCAGGTAGAGCTGCGGCCGTGGAGCGTCTGCGCCGGCCGCGGCGGTGCCACGCGCCGAGATGAACGCAATCATGGAACCGTCGGGTGACCAGGTCGGAGACGACTCGCCGCGCTCGCTGAACGTGAGCTGCCGCGGCGGTCGCGAGCCGTCCGTGGGAACGAGCCACACATGCGACCGCATGTCGTGCCGGTCGCCCTTCACCGTGTCGCCCTTGGCGCTCGGGTGCTCCCATGCGCTCACTGTGAAGACGACATGAACGCCGGAGGGTGAAATCGCCGGCGCGGCGACATTCTTCATCGCCATGATGTCGTCGATGGACATTGGTCGCTTGGAGGACGTCGTAGCCTGCGCGGCGAGAGCCTGCGCTCCAAGTACCAGTGCACCGACTGTGAGTGCGACTGCGCAGAGGAGGGCGCGTGAAGTGCGCTGGCGGATCAAGAGATGGCCTTCCTGGGTTAAGCCGGTGGCTAAAATATCGGACGACCAGTGCTTGGTTCCGTCAAGCACGGTCGTCCGTCGGTCTGAGAGCGATAGCTGGATATCAGGAGTCGAGCGCTGGTGTGCAGCCTCGCACTGATCAGTTGTGCCACTGCCGCCACGCATGCTCGCGTGATCCTGAGTGGTCTCGCCTACGCGGACGCGATCTATCGTCGCAGCGCCAAACTTCGCCAACACGCGAACGGGCGTCAACGATCGACTGTCTATCCCTACCTTCGATCGCCAGACACTCGCGGCTTGTGTTAACTCCTCTCCACCCCCACCGGCATGCTGACGCCAGCTCTATTCAGGGAGCGTCAGGCATTGCCCGATCGGGATTATCGCCCATCGCCGGATCCACGCTCGTGATCGTTTCGGGCGCGGAAGGGGTGGGCTCCGCCGGCACTGCATCGGCCGACTCCTGTGCCATCGCTGGGCCGCCATGCGGAACATCGTGTGGAGCATTATGAGCCGGCGCCTCGCTGTCGCCAGCGCCACTCTCCCCGGCCTCATTCGCCTCCTCCCGCGCCAACTGAGCTTCCAGTCGTTCCACTTCGGCCATGTGAGCGGCCAGCGTCGCGCTCAAGCGCGAGTAGCTATCCGCATCCATCTCCTCACCCTTCTGACGGGCGTTAAAGACAGCGTATCCGAGCGCCTCCGCTGTCTTGTCGCCCAACTGTCGTACACGCATCAGGTCGATACGCACTTTACCGTCGCCTATGGCAGTCTGCGCCGCGCGCCCCGCACGGTCGAGCTCGGTCTTCAACTTGTCCCATAGCGCCATGATCAGTATCTCCAGTCGGGAGGGTTCATCAACCATCCTACGGCACCGTTCATCGCTTGTTTCGCGACGGCAGCCCTACGCAGGTCAGATTGGTCAACTCTAAGCGAGGACAACGTTCAGCAACGCGAAAAGCGCGCCGGCCCCGTGGGGCTGGCGCGCTCTCCATGTCATTTCGCTCGTAACGGTTACGCGGCCGTCTCAGCCGCGGCAGCCGGTGCGTTGACGATGGGCGGATAGACGCTGACCTTGAGGCGGCGCTTATCCTTGTGCTCGAACTTTACGACGCCATCGATGAGCGCGTAGATCGTGTAGTCAGTGCCCAGACCGACACCGCGTCCCGGATGCCACTTGGTGCCGCACTGCCGAACGATGATGTTGCCCGCGCGGACGACTTCGCCGCCGTACTTCTTGATACCACGATATTGCGCATTAGAATCGCGACCGTTCCTGGTGGAGCCGCCGCCTTTTTTATGAGCCATTGAATCCTCCGCCTCAGCCGAGGTTGATGTCGTTGATCCTGACTTCGGTGAAGCCCTGGCGATGGCCCTGCTTCTTGGCGTAGTTCTTCCGTCGCTTGAACTTGAAGACGACGATCTTCTCGCCCAGGCCATGCCGCACGATCTCGCCGGTCACCTTCGCGCCGTCCAGCGAGGGCACGCCGGTGCGGACGTTCGAGCCGTCGGAGCCGAGCAGCACATCATTGAAGGTGATCTCAGCGCCGGCTTCACCGAGCAATGTAGGCATGCGCAGGGTCTGACCCGGGCGAACGCGGAACTGCTTGCCGCCGGTGCGGATGATAGCGTAAGTCATGGGAGGAACCAGAGTCGAGTATGGACGTAAGCCTGCTAAGTTACCGCAGCGCAACGTAAGTGTCAACGGCAACTGCTGCCATCTTCTGGCCGGCGCGGAGAGGTGCTAAGCCACCGCGTACTGCTGGGTGACATCCCGGCCGGCGCCCTTCACAACGAGCCGGAAATCGTCTGGCATGAGTAGTGGGTCATCCCGCAACTCGAAGCTGAAAGGCAGCGCCTTGACCAGTTTGCGGATGAACTCTGGCTCCTGCTCCAGTACGTAATAGGCCACTTCCGGGTGCAGCCGAACGACCAGCGCGTCCCGCTTCCCTTCCACACCCATCCGGCGAATGGACCGCTCGACGCGTCGAATGATCGTCTCCGGGGTGAAGATGCGTCCCGTGCCGCGGCAGGTGGGACAGGGCATCGTCATGCTCTGTAGATGGCTCTGACGCACTCGCTGACGTGTCATCTCGATGAGGCCGAGGTCGCTGACCGCGTATGCCTTTGTCCGCGCTCGGTCGCGGGAGAGGTAGGTGCGTAGCTCCTGCAGCACTTTCTCCCGGTTTCCCTTCGTCTCCATGTCTATGAAGTCGCAGACGATGATCCCGCCCATATCGCGCAGTCGGAGCTGGCGCGCCACCTCGCGTGCCGCTTCCATGTTCGTCCGGAGGACCGTCTTCTCTGGGTCCTTCTTCCCCGTGTAGCGCCCTGAATTGACGTCGATCGAGACCAGCGCCTCGGTAGGCTCGATGATCAGGTACCCGCCGGACGGCAGGTCGCAGCGTCGCTTGAAGATGTCACGGATCTCAGCCTCCACGTGGGCCGTGTCGAAGAGCGGCACGGCTTCCTCGTACAGCTTCACCCGATCTATCAGTTCCGGGGCGATGCCCTTGAGGTACTCGACGATCTCCTGATGGACCGCCTTCGAGTCCACCGTAAGCCCGTCCACCTTCGTGCTGAAAACGTCGCGGATGATGCCCCGTGTGAGCGACGTCTCGCGATGGATCATCGCTGGAGCGCGCATGAACTGGGCCTTGCGCGTGATCCGCTTCCACTGATTGCGAAGCGTCGCCAGCTCGCGCGCGAAGGTCTCCTGGGTTACATCCTCGCCAACTGTGCGCACGATGACGCCACCGGAGCTGTCTCCCTTCACCTCGCGTACCAACTGGCGCAGCCTCAGCCGTTCTGCACGCTCGCCGATCTTGCGACTGACGCCCACCTTCGAGCCATGGGGCATGAAGACGATGAAGCGACCAGCCAGGGAAATCTGGGCGGTGACACGCGGCCCTTTCGTCGAGATCGGCTCCTTGGAAATCTGGACCAGAAGCTCCTGACCGCGCTTGAGCACATCCTGGATGGGCGGGCCCTTTGCCCGGCCACGCTGTACCGGCGCTTCGGCCTCATCCGATTCTTCATCGCTCTTCTCGGTTCCGATGTCGACGAAGGCGGCCTGGATGCCAGGCAGAACGGCCTCGACCTTCCCGAGGTAGACGTCGCCCACCATCCGCCGAGCTTCCGGGCGGTCCACCAGCAGTTCGACCAGTTCGCCATCCTCAAGGATGGCGACGCGGGTCTCGCGGGGGGCCGCGTTGATCAGAATCTCACGTTTCATTGTAGGCCGCCCAGAGGCGGCACGCGATGCGCCAGGCCGTATATCTGCTCGGGCGCCGGGTGGGTTGCTCGTCGGCCAGTCGCGTCCGCGCCAATCGGGTAGACCCGATTGGCAGCACCAGGAGCGACGTCCGTCATGCCACAGTCTCCGTGAGCGAGCATCTCACTCACGGCGACGGCTGCATACGGAAGTACAGCCAGATTAGAGCGAGAATGTAGACCAGCGCCGCCTGCCACTCGCTATGACGGAGGTAGAGCGCATAGCTGAAGGGAGTGGACGCCTCCCCCGAGCCGTTACGCCACGGCAGCGGACGCGGGACGAATACGGGCACGTTCTGCTCATATACGGCATAGTCGTCCGGAAACTTGGAGCGCACGAAGTCACGCTCCTGCTGGATAGTTGGGCCGTAGACGAGCGCGAAGAAAACGACGACGAGAAGCAGCAGCGACCAGTGAGCGGCAATAGCAAACCCGGCAGCGATTAGAAAGCTGCCCAGGTAGAGTGGATTTCGTGTGTGTGCGTAGGGACCCGTCGTGGCCAGGCGATCGTTCTTCACGATATGCCCGGACGCCCATCCGCGAATGAGGAGCCCAGCCAGCGACACGACAGCACCCAGGAGCAGGGAGCCGGGAGTGGGATGGGCGAAAGCGAGATACAGCCCTCCGAGAAGAAAGCCAAGCGGCAATCGGAGTCGGCGAACGATCCGTCCCCACGTCACCCGGCAAGCTCCTTGATGAGATGACGCGCGATAACAAGCCGCTGAATCTCCGAAGTTCCTTCGCCGATCTCGCAGATCTTCGCGTCTCTCATCATGCGCTCCACCGGATAATCCTTGGTATAACCGTAGCCGCCCAGGATCTGGATGGACTTAATAGTGGCGCGCATGGCCAGCTCAGAGCAGAAGAGCTTGGCAATTGCTGCCTCCTTGCCGAACGGCTGCCCCCGCTGCGCCAACCAGGTGGCGTGATAGACGAGATGCTTTCCTGCCTCGATCTCCGTGGCCATGTCGGAAAGCTGGAACTGTATGCCCTGGAAGTTGACTATCGCCTGGCCAAACTGCCTCCGCTCACCGGCATAGGCCAGTGCTGCCTCAAATGCACCTTCGGCAAGTCCGAGAGAGAGAGCGGCAATGCCGATACGGCCGGAGTCGAGGGTACGCATGAAGTTGACGAAACCCATCCCCTCTTCGCCGAGCAGGTTCTCAGCCGGAACCTCCACATCCTCGAAGATAAGCTCGCGAGTGTCGGAGGCGCGCCAGCCGAGCTTGTCCTCCTTCTTGCCTGACCTGAACCCTGGCATTGATGGAAGGCTCGGATCATGACCAATACCGACCCGTCGCGCCGCCTCCAGATCGGTCGTTTCCTTGGTCAGGATGAACGAGCTAATCCCCTTAGTACCCCGGGATGGATCGGTAACGGCGGTGACCACAAAGATCTCGCCCACTCCGCCATGGGTGATGAAGATCTTGGAGCCGTTGAGGAGGTAGTGACCGTTCTTGCGGACCGCCGTCGTCTGGGTGCCGCCAGCGTCGCTGCCGGCACCGGGCTCCGTCAGCCCGAACCCGCCGAGCACCGAGCCAGTGGCGAGCAGCGGGACATACCGTTCCTTCTGCGCCGTCGTGCCGAAGTTGACGATGGGCGACGTGCCCAGCGTGGTATGCGCGGAGATAGTTATGGCGTGGGACGCATCCACCTTGGCCATCTCATGGATAGCAAGGATGTAGCTGGTGAGATCCAGCCCTGAGCCCCCAAACTCCTCTGCCCACGGAATTCCCAACAGTCCCAGCTCGGCCATCCGGGCTACGTTCTCCCAGGGGAAGGTGGCTGAGTCGTCGAGCTCGCGAGCAACCGGGGCAACGGCATCCCGGGCAAAGGCACGAACCATGTCGCGCACCGCGAAGTGCTGCTCGGAGAAGTAGAAGGAATCGTCCATGGTTTGAGTCAGGAGAAGCATGAGAAGGCTACCGGACCGGAGTCAGGCAGCCTCGATATCCGAGGCGGCGCGAATGACATCGAGAAAACGCTCGCCGTATCTATCTAATTTTGTGGGACCAACGCCGCTTATGTCGCCCAGCCCTGCCAGTGTGCGCGGGCGGCGGAGCGCCATCTCGGCCAGGGTTCGATCAGGGAACACGACGTAAGCAGGAACCTGTTGGGCGCGCGCCAACTCGGAGCGCAATGTTCTCAGTGCGGAGAACAGCGGTGCTTCCTCCGGTCCAACCACGGGATCGGGGGCTACTGAAGCAGCGGTGGCCGGCCTCGCCGTGCGTGATCCACGTCGCCGGTCGTCCTTGCGCCGCCGCGCCGGGGCGCCCGTGCTCTCTACCTTGTGACGAATTCCCAGACAGTTGTCGCAGCCGGTACAACGAACGCCCGCGGCAGCATCCCCAAAATATCGGAGTACGAACGCCCGCCGGCAACTATTGGTATAGGCGTAGCGCTGAACCGCGTCCAGCTTGGAGAGGTCGGCTCGCCGTCGTCGGTCCAAACCTTCCCAGTCCACGCGGAAGGTTGCGAGGTCGCTGGCCGGACGTGTCAGCCGGTTGCCACCGCCGGTCCGCTCCCAGGTAACGAACTGACGTGCCTGCAGAGAATCGAGTAGAGGAAAGACGCCCTGCGCGCCTCCGAAACCGGGGGGCAGTCCATCCACGTCCACCAGAGCGCCGTGGGAGATCGCCTTGCCTACCCCGCGCCAGAGCGCCCGCAACAGCTCGAGTTCCATCCCCTGGTCAGGACGGAGTTCGCGCCGGATGCGCTCCGGAGTCGCCAGCAGGCGCACGAAAACGAGGGTCGCTGCCTCCGACTCCGCAGCCATCGCGCCGGCCCGGGTGAGCACGCGGAACGCCGACTCCACCTCGCGGTCGCTCACTTTGCCTGGAAGCACGGGCAGCAGGTCGCGGGCGCTCGAGGACACCAATCCGGTACGATCGGCCTCGCGCTGGAGCCTGGCGTAAACCTGCTCGACAAGGGAGCGCTCCGGATACGCGCTCTTGATAAAGAACTCGTGGGTGAAGCGATCTGGAAAGGAGTGAAGGAGGACGCAATCCGACCGTGCGCCGTCCCTACCGGCTCGACCTGCTTCCTGGTAATAGGCCTCGAGCGTACCCGGCATGGAGTAGTGGATCACCAGACGAACGTTGGCCTTGTCGATTCCCATGCCGAAGGCGTTCGTGGCGACTATGATGCGACGTGGTAATGCAGGTTCTGTCGGTCGAAACCCGTGATGACGGTCACCGGGTTCACCAGCCGTAGCTGACGTGCAATATCCTCGCGTACTTCCGGGGTGGCCGTAGCCGTCAGGGCAACCGCCGGCGGATTGCCAAGCTGCTGCCGCACATCGTGGATGCGGAGGTAACTAGGTCGGAAATCGTGCCCCCACTCGCTCACGCAGTGGGCCTCATCAACGGCGAGGAGCGAGACACCGATCTTCCGTAGCCGCTCGGCGGTACTTCCCTGGTCGAAGCGTTCAGGAGCGACGTAGAGCAGCTTCAACTCACCTCGCTGCGCTGCCGCCATTCGGTCCGACACCTGACCGGAGCTGAGCGTGCTGTTGATGAAGGCCGCCGGCAGGCCGCGGGCATTGAGTGCGTCGACCTGGTCCTTCATCAGCGATATGAGCGGGCTGATGACCACGGTGAGCCCCGGCAGGAGCAACGCCGGTACCTGGTAGCAGACCGACTTGCCGCCGCCGGTGGGAAGGATCACGAGGGTGTCGCGCCGCTCGAGAACGGAGGAGACGGCGAGTTCCTGCCCGGCACGAAACGCATCGTAGCCGAACGAACGGCGCAGGACCTGGCGCGCCTCGTCCAGAGTGGGATCTGTCATGTCCTACACTGCCCCGACAATGGCCGCGCCTGTCACCATCCGGACGCAAGCCGGCACTTCAGACCGCACGGGCGAAGTGGCCGCGAGTGAACTCGGCGCCCAGCAATGCGCGCACGGCGCTCGAGTCGGGACGCGTACCATCTTCCAGGGCGTCGAGCTGCCCTCTTACGGCCGCCGTTATGCCGGTCACGTCGTCGCCGGGGACGTTGAAGATCAGCTGGTAATTGCGCAGGCCAGCGCGCCACAGACGCGGCAGGTAAGACGAACCATCCACCGGCCTGGAATGGAGAAGCCTGTTACGGCATGCCGAGTCGGTAGCTACGGCAAACGTGTAGCCCGCCGGATCCGTCAATTCGACCTTCGGGTGTCGCTGCACACAGAGATCGCGACAGGTGGTGACGACCCGGTCGTAGGCCGCCGAGAGCACGCAGTGCTCGATCGTCATCCCCTCGGGACGGCCGTACAGCATGACGTCGAAATCGCGCCCGCCCCACGGTCCGCTCACCTCGCCCATCTCCTGCGTCGTCAACTCCACGGAGAGCACGACCCTCTTCGCCCCCAACCGGAAATACTCGGCCGCTGAGTGCGCATTGAAACAGTTCACAGCATAATCGGCCACCACATCGCGTCCTTCAGCGGCCCATTCGGCAAGGAGGCCGAGATGCCCGGTGAGCAGCGGAATATCGAGGGCGAGCCACTTCTCGAGCGGACGAAGTTCTCCCGGCCGGACGATGGTCGGCATTCGTAGCCGGAAGGCGATCCCGCGCGCCGCGAGTTCGTCGCGGAGGGCCAGCACTCGAGTGACTGGTGGCAACGGGTGGCGGAGGAAGGGATCGAGAATGATCTCCGTAGCCCCGCCGTCGGCAGCCAGCCGTGCGTCGTCAATGGTGTAGACGCTGGCGGCGAGGATCGCCGTGGGCTGGTCCGGCTTCTCAAGAGAGTCCGCGGCGTCCGAGGGATGCTGATCTGACTGGATCAGCTCTGCCCCGTGGCTCGCCGACGCCCAGCCGCCGACGTCGACGATGGCGGCTTCAATCTCCTGCTCCCTCTGGCCCAGGCGTGCCTGCTCCGCCCAGTCCCGGCGCACCAGCAACTCGTCGACTGCGTGCTGTCGCAGCCGATTGAGTTCGCTGACGGGAATGAACAGGCCCGGAGCTAGTGCCGCATCGTCGAGCGCAGCGAGGGCGAAAGGTGTTTCGCCCAGTCGTCCCAGCTGCTCGCGAAGCTGCTCCCGTGCCAGGGCGCGCTTCTGAGCTGGCACGAGCGGCAGTTCGGTGCGGACGGTGACATCCTCTCCGTCGGCCGAGGCAACGAGCTTGAGCGGCGTACCGGCGCTGCCGAAGAGTCGCATGTCCAGGCGCGTCTTCCGCTGACGGGCCGGAGCGGTGAGTGCCGCGTAGCTCTCCCTGGCACGTGCAAGCAGGTCGCTGTCCGAGGTTCGCACGACGTCCCAGCCCATCGGCACCGGCGACCGTGCCGTGATCGCCTGGCGAACGATTCCGTCGCGCTCTTCCAACGTCCGGACGCTCGTGACGGTGAAGCCGGTGGACTTCCCTGCCCCTCCGGCGGGCGGCTCGAAGCCTAGTCCGTCGCCCTCGGCAACGGGGCGATTCAACTCGAGGATCAGCGAACTACCTTCGTGCCCAACGACCCGGCCCAGTAGCGCGCCGTAGTTGTCCGGCTGGGTGCGCGTGATGTAGTCACGGCCGGCGCGACCGCCGTACATACCGCCAGTGAAGCCGCGGCTGAAGATCTGGACGAGCGGCTGCACCTCTTCATCGTCGGGTGGCGTCCAGGTGCCGTTCGCGAGTCGATCGAGGAAGGTGCGGTAGCCATGCGTGACCGTCGCGACGTACTCGGGCTTCTTCTTCCTTCCCTCCACCTTCAGGCAGCCTACGCCCGCTGCGGCGATCTCCG
>CAJDWZ010000131.1_pt2 | contig 10831 bp, 9 predicted proteins | sample 7391701 | NCBI WGS metagenome assembly CAJDWZ01 (sample SAMEA7055744, study PRJEB34461) | soil metagenome | biome: terrestrial ecosystem; feature: Peninsula; material: soil | place: Antarctica | collected 2016
AAATGGCGGCAACCACACCTTCCAGATGGAGGCCGACGCGTTGACCGAAGTGGGGCATTCCGGCTTTCTCGTCGACGCTCAGGCCATGACCGCGCTGCTGTACGATTTCGCCACGAACGCCGACTACAGGGCGGCGGTGGCAAAGGAGTTCGCGAATACCAAAGGGCTGTTCGGCGAGTATCAGCGGGCGCTTGAGAAGGCGTACGCGGTGCCGACGGTGGCCGATCCGAAGAAGTAGGGGAACGGCTACCGACGGAGACGATGTTCAACGGCGGCGGTGAACTGGCACAAAATCTCGTCGAAGTCGGCATTCAGCAGCACTACCGCTCCACGCCGTACCGCACGAGCGTCACCACGCCGCCCGTCGTCCGAGTGACGCCCCATAGTTGATCGCGGCCGAACGTGATTATCCGCACGTCATCCGGCACGCCCACCTCCCCCAGATACCGGCCGTCCGCTTCGAAGACCTCCCTCACCACCCGCTCCGCCTCCGTTCGCACGCCGGCCTTGGCTTCGCAATACGCCTCGAACGACGGCACGCGCCTCTGACGACGTACCCACAGTCGCCCGTCAGTCGCCACGTCGATTGTCGCATAGGCAGGCTTGACGGCCGGAATGCTCCGTCGTTCCGGGCCCGAGGCGACGGACATCGCTCCCAGTTCCGCCCGCTCGGCGGCGCCGACCGGCACCGGCTCATGATCATGCTCGATGCGAATGGCGGCCGACCGTGGCGGTAGCAGCGTGAGTGCGTAGCGATCGTTCCGGCCGCCGACAAAGAATCCGTCGCCATGCCACGTCCACAGACCGACTGGCTCGAAGTATGTGGCGACGCCGCTGTGGCCCGCCTGCACCGGGCTCACCAGGGTGTCCAGGGCACCGCTGGCCGGATCGAGGGCGATAAGCCCCAGCACCCATGGATCCGCGTCGGGCGAGCTGAGAAGCGCCTCGACGAGCACGCACCCACGCCGATCCACGTACATCGCGCCGGTGGAGAGCCTGCTGTGGAGTGGCCATGACCTGAGTACGGCGCCGGACGGTGTCACCACGTCGACCTTCTGATGGCCGAAGTCCCACAGCGCCAGGCTGCCGTCGGGCAACATGCCCATCCCATGCAAGCGCGAGTAGTCGGCGCCACTGCCACCGGATGGGCTGATCTCGTGCAGGAAGATCCCCGCCGAATCATACGCGAGAATGACTCCTGCCGTCTCGTCGTACACGTACGCCTGCCCGTCGGCTGCAGTGGCCACGTACGCAACGCGGCCCAGCATTGGTCCTCGCCCGTCGGAGTCGTACCGCACTTCCGGCACCAGTAGTGCCGGATCGGCGCCCCATGAGCCGATCCGGCCGGAACGTATGACCAGGGTGTCAGTGGGCAACCTCGATGCTGTCATGGGCTGCGCACACGCTCGAGATGTCGCACGAGTGGAGTCGGCGGGTGTCATCGGCGGTGCGGAGCCGGCACGTGCTATCAGTAGCGCGGAGTCGGCGGCTGTTGTGGTGGGCACCGCCGACCCGGAGAGCTCGCGGTAGCCCGTGAGATGGATGCCACCGCCGCGGCCGGTGGAGCCGCTGAGGAGCGGCATCCGTAACACCCAACCAGGTATGATCCAGGCGCCCGATGCCAGTCGGGCAAAGCGCACCCGGCCACCGATATCGCGCGGCGCACCCGGAATCCCCGTCTGCTCGAAGGTGAACTCCAACTCCCGCAGTTCGGCGGTGGCGCTGTCCAGCCAGAGAAAACCGCTGATGTCGGCCAGCGAGCGTCCCGGTGCAGGCCGGAAGGAGAGGGCGACGGCTCCTGGGCGCGCCACGCTATCGCGTGCGACGCCGAAGCAGTGGTCACGGGCGAACTCTTCGCTCAGCAGTACGCGCTCGTCGGGCGCGAAGAAGTCCCATGAGCGGGCGCCGGTCGGGACCACCCAACCTTCCCGTGACAGCCATTCAGCCGACTCCGATTCGAACGGCCGCCCGTCGCTCACCTGCGACGCCAGCGTGTCTACCGCTCGTGCTCGTCCCGAACGGTCCAGCGTGCGCTGAACGGTGGTGACCCTCAGCTTCACGAGCCGCTCGGCGCGTGTCAGTTCACTCGTCGTGAGCGCCGTCCGTGCCTCCGTCCAGAGCATGGCCGCCGCCCCTCCGGCGTCGTCGATGCTCGGGCAGCTCGTCGAACCGGTAATCGTGGTCATCGGCAGCACCACCGGACGGGCGGGAAGTGCCAGGGGCAACACCGCCGTCGATCCGTTACGCAACAGGATCGGCGCCGACAGGAACGGAGCCTGGCCGATGCGACGCACCTGAATGCGGAAGCTGCCTTCCTCCGGTGCTGTGAGGACGCGCTGGCCGTTGGTGGACGAGAGTCCCCTCACCGCTGGCTGGCCGTCGCTGCTTACAAGGGTGACGATGGCGCCGCCGATAGGGCTCCCGGTTGCGGAATCGGTGAGCGTTACACGTACCGCCTGGGCAGCGACGGTGCTGGCCGATAGGCAGAGGATCAGGGCGCCGAGAAACGCCCTAAGGGCGACTGGCGGGCGTCGACTGGCAGCGGCCGCGAGCTGCCGTCCCCTTATGATGCCGTGGGTCAGGAGCCCGCCAATATCTCCGCCCTCTGCGAGAGCGCGAACGAGAGTGGCCTGGGCCAGCGAGCCAGAACGCTCGCTCGAGCCAGGGTCAGCATCATCCAGAATCACTTGATAGTGTGCGTGAACAGGCGTGATATTGATGATGAATGAAAGTAAGTTAGATATGTCATGTCGGAGCCTTACTCATGGTGAAACGTAGATTAGGCATCGCGTACCTCAGCCCTGAAGAGGTGGAAAAGCTTGGTCGGAGGCATCCGGAGCTCGCTGCCGTAAGCCATGCCGTCAATCGCCAGGCCATCACCATCGTGGCGGCGGAGCCCGTTGAGGTGTGACCCGCGAGCGGCGCTTGTCGTGCTAGCCCAAAGGCGCTGCTGCTCCGCATCCTGAGAGTTTGGTGTCGGGGGGTGGCGACGCTGGTGGCGAACCGCCAATTCGCGTTGCTAACGAGCCGGCCGTACATCGTAGCGCACGAGTAGCGGCTCATCGTTCACATTGTGCTCTACCGCCCAGATTCCACTTCTGCTCGCGGTCTTGATCGTGCTGCCGCGCGGTAGGGTGAGCCAGGCGAGCAGTTGGCCGCGGTCGTCGAGAACGAACCAGATTACGTGAGAATGGCCCACGTCTTCGCGGCGTAGCCAGATGGTCCCGTCGGTACCCACTATCACAGACGTTACGGGCGGGACGAAGCGGGGGAGGAGTAGAGCCGCTTTCACCGCCCGCTCGGCGAGACCTGCGCTGCCGAAGGTCTCGCGGAACTCCGCCGTCAACTGCCTCAGGATACTGTCCCGAACAGCGCCTGACAGGGCAGCGGGCTTGTAACTGTAGACGTGTGACCATTCCGGACGGCCGGTCGCATCGCGGGCCGAGACATGGAAGTAGCCGACATCAGCTTTCTCGGCGGCCGGACGATCGACGAGAATGACCCGACGCCCCGCTGGATCGACCGCCGGAATGGGGACTTCGCTGAACGGTTGATAGCTGGACAGGATGGCGGCACCGTTCGGCGCCCGAAGCGAGAGCGCTCGGCCCTGCACTGGCTGCAGTGCAATCGTGTCGAGCACGTCGCCCTGGCGACCGCTGAGCAGTACCGGCACGGGCGCTGGGTCCCGCGTCGAGAACGCAGTCTGTGAGACCCCGGGGACGCTCAGCACATTGCCGCCCTCGAGATAAGCTGTCGGTAGAGCGCGCCATCCATGCCGGGCGTCCACATGCACCACCTGACGGAATGTGGTGAGTAGGCTGCCGTCACGATCGAACAGGGAAGTTCGCGCCTGACGCTGATCGGAAACCCACAATGTGTCGCCCAGCCAACCCATGGCTGATACTCCTTCGAACTCACCTGGACCGCGCCCGCGCCGACCGATTCGCGTCATGGGTTGACCCTCGGGACTGAACACGGCCACGTCGTGCTCGATCGGCTGGCCGACGAAGATGCGTCCCGCGCCGTCGGTCACAACTGCCGAGATAGTGGTGAGGGGCGCGGCAGCCACGCCGATGGTATCGCGGCTGGTAGCCACCCAGGGTTCCGGCGCTGACTGCGCGGAAAGGGTGGCCGATCCCAGCGCCAGAGCGGCGACACAGAGCGTCCTCATCGGATTGGAATGGCTAAAGAACTTGAGGGGGCGAGAGCGACAGGTTGTGAAGAACTGCTAGAGCGCTATTAGCCTGGCTCGCTGTTCCATCTGTCTGGCCATGGCAGCGGAGTAGGACCTACTGATGATGACGCCGTGACAGGTGCGCTGATAAACACGTCCTGTGTCACCCTGTTCCGCCTTCTCTCGCGGACTCTCGGGCCACCTTCGCCGACCCGAAGAAATAGGGCGAGGCTGCGAAGGCTCGCCTCGCCCTGTGCGGTGCCGGCCGTCAGGAAGCGGCTACCCGACCGATGCGTACTCGCCAGTCTTCCGGACCATCCTCCAGCACGTCCCAGCTGAACTCGCCCTTGTGCTCGGCGTCGAACTGGTACCAGAGGGGTTTCGGGTCGTGATCGTTGATGATCACGAAGCCAGTACCTGGGACGAGTGCCTTATAGGTGTCGAAGATGATCTCATGGCGCCGTCTCGGAGTCTCGGGGCGCAGATCTATGATGGGGTCCTGGTTGGACATGGCGGTTCCGTTTCCGGGCTCGAGGTTCTGCGCCGCGACTTCCGCTTCGAGGCGCGCGAGGAAGTGCATCACGCCGTTGATGCGCTGCGCCTCATCGGGGAAGGAGGTCCAGAGCGCGCCCCACCCTGTAGCCGCTATCTGGAGGGCGTCGGAAGGCTGGCCTGCCTTGCCGAGCTGGCGGCAGGCCTTCACCAGTGCGCCGGTGAGTGCCTGGATGACCGCCGTGTCACCAGATGAGGCGGCGGTGGATGGCGTGGTGCCTGCGGCAGCCGAGGCGGCCGTGTCTGATGACATGGCTGGTTCCCGCTAGGGGGATGAGGATACCGATGGCGCGGGCGTATCGCGCGGACGTAATGGCAAGATAATGAGTGCGTGGGGGCGGGCTAGGACGTCAGGCCCTCGACATGCGCCGTCTCGTTTATCCGCACAACGCGCGTGTGTTCGTGATCGATCTCGATCTCACTGATCCCGCACGGCGACTGCACCAGACGCCAATAGGTCGACGGCGATTGCTGTAGCAGCTGCAGCAGGATGGCCCTGTTCACGCTATCGTGGCCGACGACCACGAGTGTCTCACCCGGATGGTCGTCAATGAACAGCCTGAGAGCGTCGGCGGTACGGCCGAGCAGGTCCTGCAGACTTTCGCCGCCGGGGAACCGCACCAGCTCTGGCGCCGAGAACCAAAGGTCGAACAGCGCGGTCGAATCGGCTTGAACTTCCACGAACGTCTTCCACTGCCACTGACCGTAGTCGAGATCGTTGAGCTTGTCGATCGCCTTCACGGCGCATCCGGTCGAAGCAGCGATGGCCCGCGCGGTCGCCACGCAGCGGCCCATGGGGCTGGTGTAGATCACGCTCGGCCTCCAATGCGCGGCGATCCGCTCCCCCGTCGCCGCGGCCTGCAGAAGGCCGAGATCGGTCAGCGGCGTCTCGGCTCGGCCGCGAAACCGTGCGGGATCGATACCCTCGACGTTACCATGGCGGACCAGCAGGATGCGTGTCATCGGTCAACTCCCCCCACAAGCCAGAATGATCGGCGCTCTGCCGGCTGACGTTGCTGCGCGGCTGCGTTCGTCATCGGCGATCCGTCGGGTATTGAACGTAGCCCGAAGCGAGCACGTCAGGCTGGCGCGTCGGCTCGGCGAATCTGTAGGCATCATCAGTTGCAGCACCATGGCCTGGAGCGGTTCGGGGAGGAATGCCATCACCCGCCAGCAAATCTAGTATGGCCTGCCCGGCCGAGCAGTCTGGCTCCTCAAAACCTTCACGAGCAACGCCGGCATGTGCGCAGTAGATTGACTGCACGGGAGATGGCATGCCTCCTTGAACCGCCCGGCCGATTCGTTGGCCAGGCTAATGATGCCTACTGAGTTCGTCCGGAGTCGCTCGGGATGGACGGGTAGGCATTTGCGAACACAAAGCTCCTGCCTGGCTGGGCCCTTGCGTACCGGTTCACGAGAAGCCGAGGAAGTGAGCGCGTGGAATTCGGGGTCAGCACGACAAGAGCCCGCTTCTGGACCATCATGGTCGTCGGCTACACGGCGCTGATGGCCGTCAGCGGTGGTTCCTCGCTGCTGCTCGGTCGACTCTTCGACCGCTACCGCTTCAAACTGCTCATCGGCCTGACGCTCGCGGCCGCGCCGTTTGCGCCACTCGTGTTCCTGGGCGGCTACGGCGTGTTCTGGTTCCTCGGCAGCGCGTCAATAGGCTTCCTGTACGATCGTTCGATCGTCTGGGCGATCACCTTTTGCGTCGTCGCGCAGCTAGCGGCGATCCCGCTCTTCATCTGGGTGGCGGCGCGACAGCCGGCGCGGGCTGCCCTTCTCGACACACCCGCAAAGGAGAACACACCATGATCGCGCGTATTACCGACATTCAGGCCAGCGAGATCCTCGACTCGCGAGGGCATCCGACGATAAGCGTCAATCTCGCAGTGGAGGGCGGCGGTCACGCCACCGCATCGGTGCCTTCGGGCGCTTCGACCGGCACGCACGAAGCAGTCGAGTTGCGCGACGGCGACAGCAAACGCTACAACGGCCGCGGCGTGCTTCACGCCGTCGCCAACGTAAACGACATCATCGCGCCGGCGCTCCGTGGCATGGACGCTGGCCGCCAGGCCGACATCGATAAGACGCTGATCGAGCTTGACGGTACGCCGAACAAGTCACGGTTGGGTGCCAACGCAATCCTCGGCGTATCCATGGCGTGCGCGCGCGCCGGCGCACGCGGCACCGATCAGCAGCTGTACAGCTATCTGGGCGGGACCGATGCCACGCTGCTGCCAATGCCGATGTTCAACGTCATCAATGGCGGTGAACATGCCGACAATCAGCTTGATATCCAGGAGTTCATGATCGTGCCGCGCGGCGCGAAGACATTTGCCGAAGCGTTGCGCTACGCGGCCGAGACCTTCCAGGCGTTGCGTGGTATCCTCAAGAGCCGAGGCTACCGCGTGTCTGTCGGTGACGAAGGCGGCTTCGCGCCAATGCTTGGCAGCAATGAGGAAGCGTTCGAGCTGATTGTCGAAGCGATCGTTGCAGCGGGCTTTCGGCCGGGCGACGATATCGCGCTCGCCATCGACGCCGCGGCGAACTCGTTCTTCCATGACGGTAAGTACCGTCTGGCCCGCGACTCGAAGCGCGACATGACGAGTGCCGAGTTGACGGCGCTGTACCAGCAGTGGATCAACAAGTACCCGATCATCTCGCTCGAAGACGGCCTCGCCGAGGGCGACTGGGATGGCTTTCGCGAGCACACCGCCATGCTGGGTAGCCAGGTACAGATCGTCGGCGATGATATTCTCGTCACCAATACGAAGTTCATCGCCCGCGCAATTGCCGAGAAAACGTGCAACGCAGCGCTTATCAAGCTGAACCAGATTGGTACTGTCACCGAGACCATCGCCGCGGTCGAGATGTGCCGCCGCGCCGGATGGGGCTTCGTCATTTCGCATCGCTCGGGCGAGACAGATGACACCTTCATGGCCGACTTCGCCGTCGCCATGGGCGGTGGTCAGATGAAGTCCGGCTCGGTCTGCCGCGGCGAGCGGATTGCCAAGTACAACCGCCTACTCCAGATCGAGCGCGAGCTGGGCCAACGTGCCCGCTTCGAGAAATGAGTGCGACCGCAGCGATCGTGCGGTTCGGCAGTATCCTTGTTCCTGATGCGTATCAGGAACCGCTCGAAACGGCCGCTGCGCCGGACTATTTTGGCGACCTGAATCTCGACCAGATCATCGCCGCCGTAGCGGACCCCTTCGAGGAATACAACCTCGCGCCGTTCTTCCACACGCCGCTGCACGACCTCGACGCGGTTGCCTACCGCCAGGAGGTGATGCGCGATCTCGAGCAGCCCGTGGGCATCGGGGTGGTCCGCGCGTTTTCGGACCAGATGCGGGAGATGCGACGCCAACTGGAAGCGGCGCGTAAGAGTTACTACAAGCTGGAAGGGGCACGCTGGTTCCTCGCCGCCGTCGAGACCTATTGCGGCGCCGTCGAGCTACTGCTGACGCAGTACACGGGCTCGGCGACCTATCGTGCTCTGGCGGCCGAGACGCGGAAGGTGGCATCCGACCTGGCTGCGATCCGGTATTCCCTGATCCTTAAAGACAATAGCGTGACAGTGCGCGACTACGACGGCGAGATCGACTACAGCGCCGCCGTTGAGGCTACGTTCGAGAGGTTCAGATACGACAGCGAGGCAAAGGACTACCGGGCCAAGTTTCCGGACGCGAGTAGCCTCAACCACGTCGATGCGCAGATCCTCGACCGCGTGGCGCTGCTCAACCCGCAGCCATTCGCCGCTCTCGCAGCCTTCGGCTCGGCGCACACCGTCTATGCCGACCCCGCTATCTCGCGTTTCGATCGCGAGGTCCAGTTCTATATCGCCTTCCTCGACTACCTCGAGCCCTTTCGGCACGCCTGTCTGTCCTTTTGCTATCCGGCGCTGTCGCAGACGTCAAAGGAGATCGAAAGCCATGGCGTCTTCGACCTCGCCCTGGCCGGCAAGCTGCTGAGAGAGGGAGCGAGCGTCGTGCCCAACGACTTCTTCCTCCGCGGCGTCGAACGGGTGCTTGTCGTGTCAGGACCGAACAACGGCGGCAAGACGACGCTCGCCCGGGCATTCGGCCAACTGCACTACCTGGCCAGCCTGGGTTGCCCCGTGCCCGGCGACAGCGCCCGCCTGTTCCTGTTCGATCGTCTGTTCACCCATTTCGAAAGGGAAGAGGACATCACGAACCTGCGCGGCAAGCTGAAGGACGATCTGGTGCGCATCCACCGAATTCTGCAGGCCGCGACGCCGAACAGCATTATCGTGATGAACGAGATCTTCTCGTCGACGACCTTGAAGGACGCGGTATTCCTCGGCCAGAAGGTGATGGAGCAGATATCGGCTCTCGACCTGCTGGCGGTGTGCGTCACCTTCCTGAGTGAGCTGGCCACGTTCGACGAGAAGTGCGTCAGCGTCCTTAGCCTTGTCGACCCCAACGATCCGGCGATCCGTACCTACAAGCTCGAACGCCGGCCGGCCACCGGCGTGGCTTACGCCATGGCGATTGCCGAGAAGTACCGCGTTACCCACGATCGTTTGCTGGAGCGCATCACGCCATGAAGGCCCTCCTGATGCACCACGATCGCGACTTCGATGTCGAGGAGAAGCTGCCCGGCAATGCCTCGCAACTGATGCAGGATCTCGAGCTCGACAGCTTGCTGCAGGCCATGGCTGCGGGCGACCAGTTCCTGTTCAACGTGGCGAGAAGAGTGCTGCTGACAGGATTTGGTAATGAGATCGACACCATCGTGTACCGCCAGGAAGTCGTCAGGGACTGCGCCGCCAACCCGGAAGTCGTCAGAGCACTGTACGCCATAGTCGTCGAGACGATCGAGCAGAAGAAGAACAGCTATTTCGGCATCCTTGGTGTCTATCCGGCGGGCATTCTGCACGGCGCGATAGAGACGTTGGAGCTGTACGTCGGCGTGCTGAGAAAGCTGCGCACCATCGCCGAGAGCGAGGCGCCGCGCTTCCACTCGCAAGGCTTCACGAACTTCTTCGCGATGCTGCGCTCGGAGTTCAACGACGAATACTTCGCACGCATCGCCGAGCATCTGAGCGATCTGCGCTTCAAGGACGGTGTGCTCATCAGCGCCCAACTTGGCAAGGCCAACCTGGGCACGAACTACGTGCTGCGCCTGCCCGAAGGCCCCAGACCGAGTTGGTTCGACCGGGTGCGCGGCCAGGCGCCTCCTTCACTTACCTTCAAGATCGCCGACCGCGACAATGCGGGAGCGCAGGCGCTGACACAACTGCGCGATCGGGGTATACATCTGGTCGCGAATGCGCTGGCCCAGTCGATGGACCACATCGCCGCCTTCTTCGGCGTGCTGCGCAGCGAACTGGCCTTCTACATAGGATGCCTGAACCTGCAGGGACGGTTGGAGTCGATAGCCGTGCCCATGGGCTTTCCTCTGCCACAGCCGACGGGCGCTCGCCGCCAGCGCTTTGACGATCTGTGTGACGTGTGCCTGGCGCTCAGTATGGGCAGCCGGGTGGTCGGCAACAGCATCGACGCCGATCGCCGGAACCTCGTGATCATTACCGGCGCCAATCAGGGCGGCAAGTCCAGCTTCCTACGCAGCATTGGCGTGGCGCAACTGATGATGCAGTGCGGCATGTTCGTCGGCGCCCGGTCTTTTGAGGGCGAGCTCTGCACGGGCATCTTCACGCACTACAAGCGCGAGGAAGACGCCACCATGCAAAGCGGCAAGTTCGACGAGGAACTGAATCGGATGAACGAGATTGCCGAGTTGGTCCGACCGAACTCATTTGTGCTCTTCAACGAATCGTTTGCCTCGACCAACGAGCGCGAGGGCTCGGAGATCGCCAGACAGATTGTCTCGGCGCTGTTGGAGCGCGGCATCAAGGTTTTCTTCGTCACGCACCAGTATCTGTTCGCGCAGGGCTACTTCGCCAGCCAGCGCGAAGACGTGCTCTTTCTGCGTGCCGAGAGGCGAGCCGACGGCACGCGGACTTTCCGTCTGATCGAAGCCGGTCCACTCGAAAGTAGCTACGGCGAGGACCTGTACCACGAGATTTTCGAAGTCCAGGACGCGCTGCCGACGTGGTCGGAACAATAACGGCATAGTCCG
>CAJDWZ010000138.1_pt1 | contig 10454 bp, 7 predicted proteins | sample 7391701 | NCBI WGS metagenome assembly CAJDWZ01 (sample SAMEA7055744, study PRJEB34461) | soil metagenome | biome: terrestrial ecosystem; feature: Peninsula; material: soil | place: Antarctica | collected 2016
CTGGGCGCGGCGGTCGTCGTCGGAGCGATCAGCGGCTGCACCTCCCAGGCTCCGAAGGCGCACCAGGTATCCATCAGCAACTTCCTTTACAGCCCTGACACGCTGGTCGTGGCACAGGGAGACACCGTGACGTGGACGAATGATGACTTCGTTCCTCACACAGTCACGGCGCGCGACAGCAGCTTCGATTCGCAGTCGATCGATGCGGGCGCGAAGTGGAGTTGGGTGGCCGGCACGCCCGGCACCCATCCCTACTTCTGCGCCTTCCATCCGATCATGCAGGGCATGATCGAGGTGCGCTAAGCGCTCGCGCCGACAGGCGGCGCCGGTAGTTCAACAGGGGTACGAAGAGCGACCATGCGTTGACGAGCAAGGCTCTCCGATTATCGCTCACATGACGGCCGATGGTGATCTTGCGCGTGGTGTTCCGGGACTTGAGTCCACCACTCAACGCATACTTTCCAGGAGCGCAGAGATGTGAAGAAGGTCGTGATCAAGGGCGAGGCCGACGCGGCCACGATCCGGCAGGCAGAGAACTGCCTGGTCGAAGCAGAGGCCATGCTGCTCATGGCCGACAGCCACCGAGGCTACGGTATGCCTATCGGTGGCGTCGCTGTTTACAGGGACAGGGTTTCACCGTCCGGTGTCGGCTTCGATATCGGCTGCGGTAACAAGGCTGTCCTCACAGACCTGAAACTCGACGACGTGAACGGAAGGCTGGAAACTCTGGCTGACGCGATCTTCGAGACGCTCTCCTTCGGGGTCGGTGGAACGAACAGGACGGAAGTCGAGCATGACCTGTTCGACCGCCCGGTCTGGGATGATGTCAGGTTCCTGAGCGAATCGCGCGGCCTGAAGGACACGGCACGTGCACAACTCGGCTCCATCGGCGGCGGAAACCACTACGTGGATGTCTTCGCCGACGAGGATGAGTCCATCTGGGTCGGCGCACACTTCGGTTCTCGAGGGCTCGGCCATTCCATCGCCTCGCACTTCATGAAACGGGCGGGCGACGACCTGAACATCATGGACCAGACGCCGAAGACCGTCTCCGTGAATTCGTTGCTCGGCCGCGATTACCTAGCGTCCATGAAGCTCGCCGGTGAATACGCTTACGCGGGCCGAGACTGGGTGTGCGCCACAGTGGTGGAGATCCTGGGTGGCGAGATCACCGACGAGGTGCACAACCATCACAACTACGCGTGGCTCGAAGAACATGGCGGCGAGCAGTTCTGGGTAGTCCGCAAGGGGGCCACTCCAGCATTTCCAGGACAACGAGGGTTCGTCGGGTCATCGATGGGCGACGACTCGGTGATCCTGGAGGGTGTGGACAGCGAGGAGTCACGGCGGCTGTTCTACTCGACAGTGCATGGAGCGGGTCGCGTCATGTCCCGCACCCAGGCCGCTGGCCGGCGACGCAGGGTGAAAACTCAGAGAACAAGACCGGACGGAACGACCTACGACTACACCGAATGGTCACATGAAGGCGGAATGGTGGACTTCGAGGCCGTGAAGGAGAGGATCGGAAGAATGGGTGTAGTCCTGAGGGGAGCGAGCGCCGACGAAGCGCCCGAAGTCTACAAGGACCTGTCAGAGGTCCTGGAAGCGCACGAAGGCACCGTGGAAATCCGGCGCACGCTGAGCCCGCTGATCGTGTGCATGGCCGATTGACGGAGGCGTGAAGCCTCGAGCGGCCCTTCGCGGGCCTCTCATATCATGGCCAGGTAACCGGCGGCTACCGGCACGATCTCAACGCTGCACGAAGCGGGGCGGGGTAACGAGCGGATGCTCGCCACCCCGCCCCGCTTCGGAACATGGTGAAGCTCAGCCGCCCAGCCCCACCGCCAGACCCACGCGCAGCACCAGGTTCTGTCCCGAGCCCGATGTGCCATCCAGCTTCACCTTCTGCCCGGCCGCGCTGACCTCAACGTCGCCGAAGTTGATCATCCCGTAGGTGGCGCCGAGGTCCATGTTCAGGCGCGGTGTGAGCCGCAGTAGCACGCCGCCGCCGACGTTCACCTGCCCGCCGCTTGCAGTCGCCTTCAGCCCCTCTATATCCACTCGCTGCTGCAGGTAGGCAAGGCGCGCTGCCAGGTACGGCGCGAACGTCGAACGGCCCACGTCCAGCACGTATCGCGGCTCAATGAACGGTCCGGTCAGCGACACTGTCTCGTCCTCGAAGCCGGGTGAATCCGCTCCGTGACTGGAGTACTGTATTCCGAAGCCCCAGGAGAGAGCCGCCGGCGTGTAGCGTAGCTGGGCTTCGGCGCCGACTCCCGATTTCAGCCCGTCGTACGCCGACCCTGAAGGGACCACGGCGATCGCTGAACCCTGCAGCGACCAACGCTGCGCGGACTGTGCGGCGGCCGGCGTGGCGCCAGCAACCGCCATTAGCACGACCACTGTGGCGAGCGCTGCGCGGTGATGGAAGCGTGTCATCTGGGGATCTCTCCGTGTAGGTAGCGTGGGAAGGCCGCGCTGGCCGCGGGCTACCGTCACATGCGCGATCTGGCGCCCTCACGGCTCACTACCGGCCTCGATTGTGCGAGTTTGCGCTCGCGCTCGCTCCGTACCGGCCCTATCTTCGCCCAGAGCCGGCGTAGCCACCCGCAGGCCGATTCGGCGTCGGAGCCACGGTTGCCACCCTGGCCGCCTCACCACTCGCCCTCCATTCCGCCTCAGCACGGAGGACGTCAGCCATGACCGATAACGATGCGCACCGGGTTACCCGTCTCCTGCAGGAACTGGATGATGGGCAGCCAGGAGCAGCCGACAGGCTCGCCCCACTGGTGTACGAGGAGCTGCACGTGCTCGCCGTACATGCCATGAGGCGCGAGCGCGATAGCCACACCCTGCAGCCCACCGCCCTCCTCCACGAGGCGTTCTTCAGGCTCGTGGGCCAGCAGGACGCTGCCTGGCAGAACCGCTCGCATTTCTACGGCATTGCGGCCTCGGCAATGCGTCGCATCCTCGTGGACTACGCCCGCCGCCGCCGAGCAGTAAAGCGCGACGGCGGCGTGAGGGTGACCCTCCAGGACCATACGGCGGTGAGCAACTCTGGCAGCGCCCACGTGCTGGACGTCATAGCCCTCGACGACGCGCTGCGACGGCTGGAAGCGCTCGACCCCCGCCAGGCACGAGTGGTGGAGTTACGCTTCTTCGCCGGCCTTGAGGTGGAGGAGACGGCGCGCGCCCTCGGCATCTCCCCGGCCACCGTGAAGCGCGACTGGACCTTTGCCCGTGCCTTCCTACGCCGCGAACTCGGTACCGAAAACCCCGAAGGCTGAGCCGCACCGCCATCGCTCCGCGCCTGATCAGGTGCCGCATGTCCTTCGACATCCACAACCCTCCCGACCCGCTGGCCGATGACACCGCCCAACGAGCAATCTCCTCCCTCGCCGCCGGGCTCCTCGTCGTCCGGTCCCTCAACGCCGCTCACGCCCACCCGCCTTCGGGAGATTCGAGCGCTGTTCGAAGCCGTAGTGGAATACGGGCCGGAGACGCGCGCCGACTACCTCCTCGCCGCCACGCCTGGCGATCCGGAGTTGCGCGAGGAGGTGACGAGCCTGCTCGCTGCCCTGGAGGCGGACGATGATCCATTGGAGCATTCGCCGGCCGAAATGATGGCCCAGGCGCTGTCCGACGACGGGTCGGCGCTGGTGGGCGCGCGAGTGGGACCGTACGAACTGGTCCGGCGAATCGGAGTGGGCGGAATGGGAGCGGTATATGAGGGGGTGCGCGTAGACGACCAGTTCCGTATGCGTGTCGCCATCAAGCTCCTCCGCCCGAGCACCGAGAGCGATCTCGCCATCCGGCGCTTCCGTTATGAGCGCCAGATCCTGGCCAACCTGGACCATCGCAACATCGCCGCACTGCTCGACGGCGGAGTGACCTCCGACGGCCATCCGTATCTGGTCATGGAGTACGTGGAGGGGGCGCCGATCACCTCCTGGTGCGACCAGCGGCGCCTTTCCGAGCGCGAGCGAGTGGCCCTCTTCCGCCAGGTGTGCGACGCCGTCCGCCATGCCCACCAGAACCTCGTCGTGCACCGCGACCTCAAGCCGGGCAACATTCTGGTGGCTCAGGACGGCACCGTGAAACTGCTCGACTTCGGAATCGCCAAGCTGCTGCGCGAGGAAGAAGGGCCCGACCAACTTCCGGCCACCCATGGCGGCGCCCGCGCCTTCACCCCCGAGTACGCAAGCCCCGAGCAGGTCCGCGGCCTCCCCGTGGGCACCACCTCCGACGTCTATGCACTGGGCGTGGTGCTGTTCGAACTCCTCGCCGGGCAGCGTCCCTTCGACCTGGAAGGGCGGCTGCTGTCCGAGGTGGAACGGATCGTGTGCGAGGAACCGCCGCCCAGGCCCAGCACCGTGGTGACTGACGACGCCGCGGAGAAGCGCGGCGAACGCTCAGCGGCGCGGTTGCGCGCCCGCCTGGTCGGCGATCTGGATGCGATAGTCCTCACCGCACTACGCAAGGAGCCAGAGCGCCGGTACGGCTCCGCCGAACAAGTAGCGCTCGACCTGGACCGCTATCTGGGCGGATTGCCGGTAACGGCGCGGCGCGACAGTGTAGGCTACCGGCTGGGCAAGTTCGTGCGTCGACGCCGCTTCGAGTTGGCCGCAGCGGCCGTTGTCCTTCTCTCGCTTGGCGGCGGCGTGGGGTCCACCATGCGCCAGGCGCGTCAGGTAGAGGTGGCGCGGGCGCGCACCGTCGCCATCAACGACTTCCTGCTCACCATGCTCGGCGCCGCCGATCCGGGAAGCCTGGGCCGCGACGTGACGGTCCGCGAGGTGCTCGACTCGGCGGCCGTGCAGGCCGGCGAGCTGAGCGCGCAGCCTGTGTTGGAGGCCGACGTGCGCAGCGCGATCGGCAGGACCTACCTGGGTCTGGGCGAGTACGGGTCGGCGCGCGAGCAGCTCCAGCGCGTGCTGGACGTGCGTCGCGCGATCTCGCCCAACGGCGACCGAGACGTGGCGGTGGCGTTGAATAACCTGGCGCTCGCGGTCCAGTATGATGGTGAGTTCGCCTCCGCCGACAGCATGCATCAGGACGCTCTGGCACTCTTCATCCGTACCGCGAGCCAGGATGACACGGTGCGCGCGGCGCTACTGAACGATGCCGCGCAGTCGCGCCACGAGTTGGGTGATCTGGTGGCCGCCGAGAGTCTCTATCGCGCGGCTATCGCGCTCCGCGAGCGCGTCATTGGCCCCGATGACCCCGGACTGGTGGCGCCGCTCAACAACCTGGGCGTAGTGCTGGGCGACCTGGGGGAAATCGCCGCGGCCGAGTCGCTCCATGCCCATGCGGTGGAGGTCGCGCGACGCATATATGGGCCGAGCCACCCCATAGTGGCTATGGCTATCAACAACCACGCGAACGTCCTCGAGCTGGCCGGCCGAATCGCCGAGTCGGACTCGCTCTTCCGGGTGACCATCGCCATGCGCCGGGACATACTCGGCCCCGAGCACCCAGATTATGCGTGGACGCTGTTCAACTATGCCCAGTTCCTTATCCGGCGGGAGCGCTGGGCAGAGGCGGAGAAGTACTCGCGCGAGGTACTGGCCCTGCGCGGTACCACCCTGCCCGACGCGCACCCCGCTGTCGCCACGGCCATGCAGGCGCTGGGTCTCGCGTTAGCGCATCAGGGAAAGCCGGACGAGGGCGAGCGCTGGCTGCGTGAGAGCATGGAGCTGCGACGCCGGACCCTGCCCGAGGGGCACTGGCTCATCTCCACCGCCGAGAGCGTGCTCGGCGAGCACCTGACAGAAGTCGGTCGCTACGCGGAAGCCGAGAAACTTCTCCTGCCGTCGGAGGCGCGCCTGGTAGCCGAGCGAGGCGCGAAGAGCCCGCAGGTGAGCGCCGCGCGAGAACGCGTGGTGAAGCTGTACGAGGCCTGGAAGCGTCCGGAAGATGCGGCCCGTTGGCGTACCCTCCTCACCGAGTCGCAGTAGTGCGCAGAGCACGAGAATACGGTCTGTACGCATGTAGTTGGCGCAATGGAATCGGAGCGATAGTGAGGTCATGATGTGCAGGGCGCGGCGCCGGGATGAGCCCTGGTTGCCGCGCCCTGCGCATATGGAGGTGAGCGACCGGTGTGCGCCGGCGCGAATCGTAACCTCCGCGAGGACTACTACCATGGAACGCGTCATCCTGCGGCATCTCAAAGGCTCCAAGACCGGCGTCGTCGAGGAGTATCCTCTGGAGTCGTTCAGTGAGTTGCTGCTCGGCCGTGACCCCACCAGCCAGGTGCGGTTCGACCCTGCCACCGACGATCTGGTTGGCCGCCAACACGCCCGCATAGGACGCGATCCGGGCGAACAGTACCGGTTCCTCCTCACCGACCTGAACAGCCGCAACGGCACCTTTCTCAACCGCCTGCGTGTGGTGGGCACGACCCCGCTCCAGCCGGGCGACGTGATCCAGCTCGGGGCGGGCGGCCCGGAACTCCAGTTCGACCTCGATCCGCTGCCGGCTCTCTACGTGAAGGCGACGCGGCTGGCGGTTCAGTCGCCAACCACACCTCCCGTTCCTCGTCCGCCGCAACTGGGCGAGACGCGCGAGGCAGCTACCGATGCTCCGACACCGATCGTCGCCAGTAGCTTTGGCTCCAGTTCCGCGTCGGGGTCTGCTGGTGCCGACCACTCAGGGGCCGCCGGAATGGGCAAGGGCGCGTCGTCCGGCGACAGCGGCCGGCCGCCGAATGCCATCGGTAAGGCCACCGTGGAACGCCTCATCGGTGACACTCGCAAGCAGTCGCATCGCAACACGATTGTGGCCGTCGCCGTCGCCCTCCTGGTCATAGCCGGAACGGCCGCCTGGGTGCGTTCCGAATCCTCTGCGAAGTCCCGTGGGCTCGCCGGAGGTATAGATGCACTGCGCGGCGACCTGCAGACCGCCACCGACTCGTTCGCCCGTGGCGACAGCGCGATCGGCCTCCGCGTGGCAGCGCTCACACCGTCCGAGATTGCCATTCGCAACTCGGGCGCAACGGTGCTCATCGACTTCTCCTGGAACCTCATCTACGGTCCGAGCGGCGCTCAGGTCTTCCACCGTTACGTGCCCAACGTGGACACGCTGAAGGTGCCGGGCCAACAGACGCCGATCGTGAACAACGGCCAGCAGATGATTCCGGCCTACACCGCCGTGAACAAGGCCGATGGAGGGCAGACGCTGGAACCGGTGCTCACCCTGGACGCGAACTCCGGCGCACCCATAGCGGTTACTGCTGGCGGCAGCGGCTTCGTCGTCACTTCAGACGGCTTCATCCTCACCAACCGTCACGTCGCCGCCAACTGGAAGGCTCCGTACCGATTCGACCCGCAGCAGCACATGGGTGTGCTGCTCGACCCGAAGGGTGAGCTTGCTCGCAGCGAGGATGGCAGCACTGTCCCCGTCCAGCCGCCATCTGACTGGATCCCGTCGGAAACGAAGCAGGCAGGTCCGAAGAACGAGTTCGACGTCTTCCGCGGTCGGCTCGAGTACCTGATGGTGCGCTTCCCCAAGAACACCCGGCCGAGGCCACGCTGGAGAGGGTGAGTGACCGTCACGACGTGGCGCTCATCAAGATCAACACCCCCGCCACACTCTCCAAGGTGGATCTCTACGACGCCTACGAAGAGGCCAGCATTGGCGACCCGATCACGGTCCTGGGCTACCCGGCCATCTCCGACTACACCGTGGCCGTGCTCAAGAGCAAGGACACCTTCAACCGTGACTCCCAGCAGCGCAAGGTGCCCGACCCCACGCTCTCCTCGGGGAATATCGGCAAGGTGGTGCGTGCTGCCGACGGGCCGGTGAGCGACGCCTACTCCGTATACGCGCCTTATGGCGATCGCTATCAGCTCACCATCAACTCCACCGGTGGCGGCAACAGCGGCGGTCCCATGTTCGACGCCGGTGGACGGGTAATAGGTGTCTTCTTCGCCAGTCGGACGGGTGACGTCCAGGTCTCATTCTCCGTGCCCATCCGCTACGGACTGGAGCTCATGACCATCGCTCCGACCACCAGATAGCACGATCTCACGGGAGGCTGACCATGACCGCCGGCGCGTGGGCGCGCAGCATGATAGGACCCTACCAGCTCGCCGAGCTGGTGGGAGCCGGCGGCATGGGCGAGGTGTACCGGGCGGTACACCTGCCCACCCGCCGCACGGTGGCGGTGAAAGTACTCACCAGCGCCGCCGGCCTGCCCGGCGTCGCTGAGCGATTCCAGAATGAGGCGCGGGTGCAGGCTGCCATGCGCCACCCCAACATCGCCGTGCTCTACGAGCTTCTGGAGGAGCACGGCACTCCGTGCATCGCGATGGAGTTCGTGGACGGAGAGACGTTGGAGCAACGGCTACGTCGCACGGGCTCCATCCCCATCGAGGAGGCGCTCGCCCTGACCGCGGCGGTGGTGGATGCGGTGGGCTACCTGCACGGCCGGGGCGTGATCCATCGCGATATCAAGACCGCCAACGTGAAGGTCAGCTCGGCCGGCGTGGTGAAGCTGCTCGACTTCGGTATCGCCAAGGGACCGGACAGCCCAGCGCTCACGCGCACCGGCAACATTATCGGCACCCTGCAGTCGCTCGCACCAGAACAGCTGGAGCACGGGCGCTATGACAACCGCACGGATATCTGGGCGCTCGGCGTCCTGCTCCACGAACTGCTCACGTCCAAGCATCCGTTCGCCGACCAGGGGATGTTTGGCATCACCGATCGTATCCGTGCCGGCCGCTTCAAGCTTCCGTCGCGGGTGAACCCGCTCCTCCCGTCGGGAGTGGACCGTATCGTCGCTCGCTGCCTCAAGGTAGATCCGGCGCAGCGCTATCCATCGTGCGAGGCCATGTTGACCGACATCCGGGCACTGCTCGAACCGGCTCCGTCTGGCGCCATGAGAATTGGTCCATCGAGTAGCGAGTTCCTCGATCTCGCTCGCTCGCGTGGCCCGCTCGGCGCGGCGATACTGGCCGCTGGTTTGGCCGTCGCCTTCCTCGTCTGGAGCGTGATCAGTCCGCCGACCACCGACGCGGACATGCCGCTGCGACCGTCCCCGCCGCAGGTGGTCATCGCCGATCCAGGACGTTTGGACGGAGGAGCTCGTTCGCCCGGGGCGCGGGTGTTGCCGGCCGCCGCCCCCCTTACGGCCGCGGTCGTCGGGTCGCCCAGCGCCGACTCACCCATCGCGCCGGTGCGCGAGGTGACCGTCAACGCGCTTAACGGCACCGCCGATGTCTACAAGGACGAGAGCTACGTGGGACGCACGCCCTACCTGCTAAGCGCACCGATCGGCACCGCCGTCTCACTGGTGCTGCGTCGGACTGGCTACGAGGATGCGCCTGTACAGTTCGACGTGACCGAGGGCAAACGTGTGTACTCCATTACGCTCCGGCGGCGTGACCGCTCCTCCGGGGGCGGCGCCGCGTCGCCGCCCCAGTCGCCCTCTCTACCGCCAGCCGCAGCCTGGCTCGGGATACCGTTCCTGTCCTGGCGGCGACGACGCGGCGATGCATCGACGGCGGATGGAGCGGTTCCCGTGACCGGGGAGACAAGCCGCGCTCGCGACAGCCGGGACGATATTCCCGGTGAATCGGAGATGCTTGTCGGCCTGGCCAGCGACACCGGCTGCGTGCGTGACGCAAATGAGGACAGTGTGCGGGTAGTGCGTCCAGCGGGCGCCGACGCCCTGGCCAGGCGCGGCCTTCTCGCCGTGGTGTGCGACGGCATGGGGGGTCATGCCGCCGGCGAGACGGCCAGCCGCCTGGCCGCCGACGTCGTGGCGTCGCAATACGCCTCGGATGACGGCGATCCGGGAGATGCGCTTGTGCGCGCCGTGCAACGCGCCAACCGCGCCGTATTCGACGCCGCCCGCGCCGATGCCAGCATCGCTGGTATGGGCACCACCTGCACCGCCGTCGTGCTCCGTGGCGGCCGCGCCTGGTGTGCCCACGTGGGCGACTCGCGCTGCTACCTGATCCGGGACGGCCAGCTCTACCTCATGACCGAAGATCACTCGGCGGTCATGGAGCTAGTGCGCCAGCGGTCCATATCGCGCGACGAGGCACGACATCACCCGGACCGGAACGTCGTCTCGCGTGCCATCGGTAGTCATCGCCGAGTTGAAATCTCGGCCTGGCCGCAGCCGTTCGTCATGCGACCGGGCGACCGCCTGCTGCTGAGCAGCGACGGCCTGCACGATCTGGTGAGCGAACAGCAGATAATGGACATTGCCCTGCTCGACGCACCCCAACAGGCCTGCCAGAAACTCGTGAAGCTGGCCCGCGACCACGGCGCCCCGGACAACGTGTCGGTGATTCTGCTGGAGCTCCCCGTGCGCCGCGCGCCACGGGTCGTAGCCGGCGTCACGCGCGAACTGCTGGCGATCGTCGATACAGATGGAACGGCCGAGGGAGACGCCACACGCGGCAACGGCACGGGGCTAGGGCAGTGACGCTCCCGCCTCTCCT
>CAJDWZ010000090.1_pt1 | contig 10411 bp, 4 predicted proteins | sample 7391701 | NCBI WGS metagenome assembly CAJDWZ01 (sample SAMEA7055744, study PRJEB34461) | soil metagenome | biome: terrestrial ecosystem; feature: Peninsula; material: soil | place: Antarctica | collected 2016
CGCATCAGTGAGCTAACAGACTCTCGGACCCGCGCCTGAAGCAAGCCATAGCGTTATACTTCACCGTTTGGTCGCGTCGGCCCCGACGCGCTCACCGGCGCGGCGCGCGCCTCTCCCCCTCGTTCCCCCGACGACCGTCCTGCTGCCCTGGTCGTCTCGCATGGAGCAACTCGTGAGAGCTTTCCGTACGCTACTGGGCTTCGGCCTCCTCGTCGCCGGCCTGCTGCCGGCTGCCAAACTCGATGCCCAGCAATCCTCGCGCACCGAACCCGTCACCGGGCTGCGCGACAACGGCACCGGATTCCATGCCCTCGTCGGCGCTCGCGTCGTCACGGGACCGGGACAGGTGCTCGACGGTGCCACTGTCGTGATCCGGAACGGCCTCATCACCGAGGTCGGACGCAACGTAAAGGCGCCTGCGGGCGCCCGCGTCTGGGATCTTAAGGGACAGACCATCTATCCGGGCTTCATTGACGCCCACGCCGACCTCGGCATGGACGCCGTGCCGGAGGGTGGCGACGTGGGCCCGACGCACTGGAATCCGCAGGTGCGCGCCTGGTACAGCACCACCACCAATCTCAAGGACGACTCCACGCGACGCGTCGGCCTCCGCTCGCTCGGCTTTGGCGCAGCGCTCGCCGTGCCCAAGCAGGGAATCTTCCGCGGTACCGCCTCCGTGGTGAACCTGAGCGACGCCGGCGTGCGGGAGCGCGTGCTGCGCGCCGATCTGCTCCAGTCCGTGGGCTTCCAGCGCTCGTTCCAACTGGGCGGGTCTTACCCGAACTCGGCAATGGGCACGATCGCGCTCATCGAGCAGACCTTGATGGACGCCGAGTGGTATATCCGCGCCAATGCGGCGTACGAGTCGAGCGGACGGTCGATCCTGCCGCCCGAGCGCAGCGAGGCGCTGGGCGCACTCGCCAGCGTCGTCCGCGGTCAGCAGCCGGTGGTCTTCCAGACGGCCAGCGAAGAGGAGTACCTGCGCGCTCACAGGATCGCCTCCGAGTACAAGATCAACCCGTGGTTCCGCGGTAGCGGGATGGAATACCGGTTGGTGGACGTGCTCAAGGGACGCACGGCCCCGCTCATCCTCCCGCTGAACTTCCCTGACGCACCTGACGTGTCGAGCCCGGAGAAGGCGCTGGAGCCGACGCTCGCCCAGTTGCTCCACTGGTACCTCGCGCCTACGAACCCGGCGCAGCTGGCCGACGCGGGCGTGTCGTTCGCGCTGACCACAGATGGTCTTTCGACGCTGACGCAGTTCCTTCCCAACCTGCGCATCGCGGTCGCCCGCGGTCTCGCCGCCGACAAGGCGCTTGCCGCGCTCACCACCGTCCCCGCGGCGTGGCTCGGCATCGAGCGCACGCACGGCACCATCGCCGCCGGCAAGGTCGCCAACCTCGTGGTCGCCGATGGTGACCTCTTCACCGAGGACGCGAGCGTGCGCGACGTGTGGGTGCAGGGCACGCGCTACGGCGTTACGCGCCCGCCGCAGATCGACCCTCGCGGCACGTGGGCCATCGTCTCGACTGACGCGGACGGCTTCAACGCCACGCTGCGTCTGGAGGGAACGATCAACCGTATCCGCGGCAGCATCGAGCGCGAAGGCGACCGCGCCATCACGCTCGCGTCGGCCAAAGTAATCGCCGAGACGGGCCGTCTCGAGGTCACCTTCCCCGGCGACGAACTCGGCTACGAGGGCACTGTGCTGATGGCTGGCTCCGTCAGTGGCGACGAAGCGTTCGGCTGGACGTCGCTGCCCAACGGCATGGATCCCTCGTTCCGCGGCACGCGCACCGAGGCGTTTGAAGGGCCGGTGCGCGGCACCGTCGCCAAGAAGGTGCCGGCGCTCAACCTGCCGTTCGTGCGCCCGATGATGGAGTACGGCCGCTCGTCGATCCCCGAACAGCCCGCCACGGTGCTCGTGCGCAACGCCACTGTGTGGACGCAGGGGCCGCAGGGCCGGCTGGAGAACGCCGACCTGCTCGTGCGCGCCGGCAAGGTTGTGCAGGTGGGCGAGAAGCTGAGCGCGCCGAGCGGCGCCGTGGTGATCGACGCCACCGGCAAGCACGTCACGCCCGGGCTCATAGATCCGCACACGCACGGGGGTGTGAGCTCGGTGAACGAGTCCGGCTTCGCGATCGTGCCCGAGGTGCAGATGGGCGACGTGCTCACGCACAACAATGTCTGGCTCTATCGCCAGCTCGCCGGCGGGCTCACCACCCAGTTGGTCAAGCACGGTTCGGCTAATCCGATTGGTGGCGAGAACGTGTTCGTGAAGTCGCGCTGGGGCATGCTCCCAGAGGGCCTCAAGCTCGAGAACGCGCCGCGCACCGTGAAGTTCGCCCTCGGCGAGAACCCCAAGCGGAGCCCCAACCGGTACCCGAACACGCGCATGGGCACGCAGGAGATCATCCGCGATCACTTCCTCGCGGCGCGCGACTATGAGAAGGAGTGGAAGCGTTGGGAGTCGGACAAGAAGGGCCTCCCGCCGCGCCGCGACCAGCGCATGGAGGCGGTTCTGGACATCCTCAACCAGAAGCTCCTGATCTCCTCGCACGGTTACCGTGCCGACGAGTTCCTCGCGCTTGTGCGACTCGCCGAGGAGTTCGGCTTCAAGGTCCAGGCCATCCAACACGGTGTGGAGGCGTACAAGATCGCCACCGAGCTCAAGAACGCAGGGGTGGCCGCGGTGGTCTGGAGCGACTGGGGCGCGTTCAAGCTCGAGTCTTACGACGCCACGATGTACAACGCTCGCCTGCTGATGGAGGCCGGCGTCGTGACGTCGCTGCACTCGGACGACAACGAGATCTCCACCCGCATGAACTGGGAGGCGGGCAAGCTGCTGCGCACCGGAGTGGAGGAAGTGCAGGCGCTGTCCACCGTGACGAATCAAACCGCCAAGGCCGTCGCGATCGATGACCGCGTCGGCTCACTCGAGGCCGGCAAGGACGCCGACTTCGTGGTCTGGAGCGGCAATCCGCTCTCCCAGTTCACGAAGGCCGAGCAGACGTGGGTGGACGGACGTAAATACTTCTCGCTCGAGGAGGACGCCAAGCTGCGCGAGGTCATCGAGCAGCAGCGCGCGCAGATCATCCAGGCGATCCACGCGGCCGGCGCATCCGACGCGCCGTCCGGCGGACCGGCGCGCGGGCGCACCGCGGGGCGGAACTGACCATGACCCTCAACACGGCAACGACTATGAACGGAACCGATCGCAGGACCAGTCGCTCGCTGCGTCAAGGGGCGCACAGGTTTGCGACGAGTGTGATGGCGTTTGCGCTCACCGCGGCCGCGCCGATGCTGTTGGCGCCTACTACGGCGACGGCGCAGGTGCGCATGACGGTGCCGCCGCAGTCGCAGCCCGTGGTGCTGCGCGGCGCCACCATCCACACCGTCACGCAGGGCGTGATCGAGAACGGCACGATCGTTATGGAGGCCGGGAAGATCACGGCGATTGGCGGCGCGGACATCGCCACGCCGCGCGCGGCGAAGGTGGTGGACGTGACCGGGAAGCACATCTACCCCGGCCTGATTGACGCGTACAGCACGGTGGGCATCACGGAGATCGGCTCCATCGACGTATCCAGCGACATCAACGAGATCGGCGACTTCAACCCGAACGTGCGCGCCGAGGTTGCGGTGAACGCGGAGAGCCGGCACATCGGCACAACCCGCTCGGCCGGCGTGCTCGTGGCCTTCAGCACGCCGGGCGGTGGCGTGATCTCGGGCCTTTCATCGGCCATGTCGCTTGAAGGGTGGACGTGGGAGGAGATGTCCATGAAGGGCGCCGCGGCGCTCAACGTGAACTGGCCCAATCCCAACGCCCGGCCACGGACGTTCGGCGGCGGAGGCCCGTTCGGTCGGGGCGGACCGCAGGTGCCGCCGAAATCCTACGACGAGCAGGTGCAGGCGATCAAGGACTTCTTCGCCGAGGCGCGCGCCTACGGTGACGCTGTGGCGGCGGGGCAGTCGGTGCGGACGGACACGCGCTACGCCGCGATGATCCCGGCGCTCAAGGGCGAGATCCCGGTGATCGTGGCGGCCGACGGTGTGTCGCAGATGAACGACGCGATCACGTGGGGCAAGGCCGAGGGCCTGCGCCTCGTCATCCGCGGCGGTCAGGACGCGATCCACGTGGCCGAGCGCCTGAAGGCGGAGAACGTGCCGGTGATCCTCACGTCCACGATGGCGGCGCCGGGTCGCAGCTACGAAGGCTACGACGACCGGTATCGCGCGCCGGCCAAGCTGCACGCGGCCGGTGTGAAGTTCGCGATCGCCGGCGGGGCGGAGGGTCTTTACACCTATCGCCTGCCCTGGGAGGCCGGCGTCGCCGTCGCCTTCGGCCTGTCGGAGGAGGAGGCGCTGAAGTCAGTGACGATCAACGCCGCCGAGTTCATGGGGATCGCCGACAAGGTGGGCTCGCTCGAGGTGGGTAAGGAAGCCACGCTGTTGATCACGACCGGCACGCCGCTGGACATGACAACGGATATCGAGCAGTCGTACATCCAGGGTCGCGAGATCGACATGAACGACATCCAGAAGCACTTCTTCAAGAAGTACATGGAGAAGATCAAGCAGCAGGCGAACAAGATCGCCATGTGAACCGAGGGGCGCGTTTACGCGCACCCGTGATCATCACCACAGTCCGCCCGGGATTCAACCGGGCGGGCTGTCGTGTTTTCAGGGGTATCGCGCGGCCGTCGACAGCCATGCGACGGTATCGATTTCCATTTCCAGGCGCCGTGCGTATCATCACACATGCCCACTATCGACGAAAGATTCGCCCGGCTTGGGACCGACCACGCGCCCGGACAGGAAGTGCGCCAGGCGCTCGCGGATGAGGACGCAGACTTTCGCGGCGAACCGATCTCTGGAACGCCGGTCGACTTCTCCCATGGAGATGTGAATCCCACGGCCTTCGCGCCCACTCCCGGCGCACTCGAGGAGTTCGTCGCGGGCGTGCATCGCGGCGCCTCGCAGGCCTACACCGAGTATCGCGGTGACGCAGGGGTGCGGGATCTCGTGGCGGAACGGCTCGCCGGTTTCACCGGCGCGCCCTTGTCCGGCGCCGATGAACTGATCATCACGCCCGGAACGCAGGGCGCGTTGTTCCTCGCGCTCGGCGCGATCGTGAACGCCGGCGATCGCGTCGCTATTGTACGTCCGGATTACTTCGCCAATCGTAAGCTCGTCGAGTTCCTGGGCGGCGTAGTAGTGCCGATCGAGATGGACTACCTCTCGCGCGATACCGGCGCGGGGCTCGACCTCGGGCGGCTAGAGGACGCGTTCAAGTCGGGCGTGAAGACGTTCCTCTTCTCGAATCCGAACAATCCGGCTGGCGTCGTCTATACACCGGAGGAGGTCGCGCGCATCGCCTCGCTAGCGACGACCCATGGCGTGACGGTGATCGTCGACGAGTTGTACTCTCGCCTGCTGTATCCCGGGAACACGTTCACGCACCTGCGCGCAGCGGACATCGATGCCGACCAGGTCGTGACGATCATGGGCCCGTCGAAGACCGAGTCGTTGAGCGGCTATCGCCTGGGCGCCGCCTTCGGCGCGGCGCACATCATCGATCGCATGGAGAAGCTGCAGGCGATCGTGTCCCTGCGCGCACCGGGATACTCGCAGGCGGTGCTGCGCACCTGGTTCGCGGAACCGGATGGCTGGCTCGACGAGCGCATCGCGGCGCACCAGGCGCTGCGCGACGACCTGTTGGCGATCTTCGCCGCCGTCCCCGGTGTGCGCGTACGATCACCGCAGGCCGGCAGCTACCTCTTTCCGCGTCTGCCGCGGCTCGGTGTTCCGCTGCATCACTTCGTTCGAGCACTGCGCGTGCAGGCCGCTGTGACAGTCACGCCAGGCATCGAGTTCAGCCCTGACCGGACCGATAGCATCCGACTCAACTTCTCTCAGAATCATGAAGCTGCGGTGAGCGCTGTGCGGCGCATCGCGGAGATGGTCGATCGTTATCGGGCTGACGACGGTGCGGTGCTTGCAGGTTCGCACGGTTCCGCGACTGCCGCAGGTCCCGCCTGAGGCGGCGGACATAGCTTTCTTCCCTCCTATGCCATCTCCACACGCCCCGCTCAGCGCTGACGTCCGACTGCTCGGCGAGCTTCTTGGAAGCACGCTGCGTGAGCAGGAGGGCGTTGCGTTGTTCGAGACGGTGGAACGCATACGTGCTCTAGCCAAGGACGCCCGCGTCGGTCGGGTGGGGCGTGAGGAGCTGACTCAGACGCTGCAGGCGCTATCGGCACCAGAGTCGCTGACCGTGGCCCGCGCCTTTGCCCATTTTCTGAGCCTGGCCAACATCGCCGAACAGCACCACCGCATCCGTCGGCGGCGCGACTATCAGCGCGCACCGGACGGAGCGCCACAACGGGGCTCGTTGGCCGAGAGCTTCCCGCGGATCCTCGCGGCTGGCGTCTCGCCCGCCGCGCTGCGCGAGGCGGTGGAGACGCTGCACGTGGAGCTGGTCATCACGGCGCATCCGACGGAAGTGGTGAGGCGCACGATACGGCGCACGCAGCGACGGATCGCCGAACTTCTGGCCGAAAGGGACCGCACGGATCTCACGCCGGGCGAGCGGGAGGAGCTGACCCGCGCACTGGCGGCGGAGGTGACCTCCCTCTGGCTCACCAACGAGGTGCGCCGCGAGGCACCGACGCCCTTCGAGGAAGTGAAGTGGGGGCTCGTCGCCTTTGAGCAGACGCTTTGGGACGCCCTGCCGCGCTCGCTGCGCGAACTCGACCGCGCTCTACAGGCGGCCACCGGGACGGGGCTCCCAATCAACGCCGCGCCCATTCGCTTCGGCTCGTGGATCGGTGGCGACAGGGACGGAAACCCGAACATCACCCCGCTGGTGACCGAGCAGGCCGTGATGCTAGCTCGTTGGATGGCCGTGGATCTGTACCGCCGCGAGATCGACAAGCTCCGCGACGAGCTTTCGATGCACACGGCAAACGCCGAACTGCGCGCCAGCCTCGGTGATGCCCTGGCGCCGGAACCGTACCGGGCGCTGCTCAAACCCGTGGTGGCCCGCCTGTTCGCGATGCGCGAACGGATGACCTCTCTCCTGGAGTCGGGCGCGCCCTACGCGCCGGACGCCGGCGACTACGCCGACGCGGAGGCGTTGGCGGAACCGCTCCGGCTCTGCTACCGCTCGCTGCACGAGACGGGAGCGGCGCGCGTGGCCGACGGGCGGCTGCTGGACATCCTGCGCCGCATTCCCAGCCTGGGGCTGTCGCTGGCACCGCTCGATCTCCGTCAGGAAGCCAGTCACCATACTGACGCGCTTGACGCCATCACGCGCTCGGCGGGGCTCGGGTCGTACGGCGACTGGGACGAGCAGGCGCGTCAGGAGTTCCTACATGGCGAACTGAGCGGAGGGACACAGGTCATTGCCGCTGCGATCTCGGCGGAAGACCGCCGGACGTTCAGTCCGGAGGTGGACGACGTGCTCGATACCGTGCGCGCCGCCACGACGCTCCCGCGCGATGCGCTCGGCGCTTACGTGATCTCGATGGCTGCACAGCCCTCAGACGTCCTCGCGGTGTATGCCCTGCAGGAGGGGGCCGGGCTCCTTCCGCCCCTCCCGGTGGTGCCGCTCTTTGAGACAGTGGAAGACCTCCGCCAGGCGGCGGACGTGATGGACGCGCTGCTGTCTCTGCCGTGGTACCGGGAGCGGGTGGGCAGTGCCATTGAAGTGATGATCGGCTACTCCGACTCCGCCAAGGATGGCGGGCGGCTCGCCGCCGCCTGGGAGCTCTATGTAGCGCAGGAGCAGCTGGTGGCGGTCGCGCGCCGGCACGACGTGCGACTCACCCTGTTCCATGGCCGGGGCGGCTCCGTGGGGCGCGGTGGAGGCCCCACCCACCTGGCCATGCAGTCGCAGCCGCCGGGCTCCATCAGCGGCTCGATCCGCGTCACCGAGCAGGGCGAGATGGTGGACGCCAAGTTCGGGTTGCCGGCCATCGCCGACCGCACCCTTGAGGTGTACACGACAGCCACGCTGGAAGCGTCGCTACTGGACCACGCGGCGGTACCAGAGGCATGGCGGGCGCGGATGCAGATTCTCGCCGACACCTCGCGTGCGCACTTCCGGAAGGTGGTCTACGAGACGCCGGAGTTCCTCGAATACTTTCGCGCCGCCACGCCTGAACCGGAGCTTGGTCGCATGCGAACGGGGAGCCGCCCGGCGCGCCGAGGCTCCGGTGGCGGGGTGGGTTCGCTGCGCGCGATCCCTTGGGTCTTCGCCTGGACGCAGACGCGCTTGCTGCTTGCCTCCTGGCTCGGCGTGGGCGCCGCACTGGAGGAGGGCTTAGCGGCTGGGCACGCCACGGAGCTCCGGGCGATGTACGAGGGCTGGCCGTTCTTCCGCTCCACGCTCGACCTGATCGAGATGGTGGTGGCCAAGACCTCGCCAGAGATCACGGCGCTTTACGACGCGGCGCTGGTACCGGAGCCGCTACGTCCCATCGGTGTGGCGCTGCGCGAGGACCTGGCGCGCACCAAGCGCGTTCTGCTGCAGGTGACCGGTCATGAGATGTTGCTCGAGGAGAACCCGGTCTTGCGACGCTCGATCGACGTGCGGAATCCATACGTCGATCCTATCAACCTGGTGCAGGCTGAGGTACTGCGTCGCCTGCGCGCATCGGGAGCAGATCCGGCGTTGTACGAGGCGTTCCTGAGCACCGTGAATGGTGTGGCGGCGGGAATGCGGAATACGGGGTAGCGCGGGCAACTCTTCTACGCACACTCTAGAGGAACGGCTGCGCGCGATGCCTTTCGTCATCGTCCCCAGTAGCTGTAAAGGTCGGCGAACCTGCGAAGCTTCGCGTGATCCGACTCGACTCGGTGCTGATTACGGCGGACAGCACCGCTCCAGACAGGCATATCACCTCCATCATCGATCACGACGACATCTTCGAGGATGCCGAGGTGTCGCGGCGTTGAAGGCCGGATGGTGCGACGAGGCCGGATTTATTCGCTCAGAGTGTCCTCGATAACGTCCTCGATAGCATCGAGTCAGATTGACATCCCACTCGGGGAGTCGTACGCTGGCTCGAGTACCGTTGCGGACTACACCCTGGAAGTGGAGGTCGGTGATGATGCGAAATATCAGTGCTGCGGTTACGGCAGTCGCTGTGATTCTGGCCTGCACCCCAGACTCGGGATCGGTCGCGACGCAGGCGGATGCAGGTGCCAGTACAGAGCAGACATATCAGGGTCTTCCTCTCATCTCGGCAGCGTCTCCATTCCTTGCTGACTGCAACGGCCCGGACTTTCCCATCACGGCCACCTACGTCAACGCGGAAAGCGAACCGTATGTGGCAGTCAACCCAAGCAACCCAGACAACCTGATCGCCGTTTACCACCAGGATCGGTACCCTGACGATGGCGCCAATGGTGTCCTCGCTTCGACCTCCTTCGACGGCGGGCGCACCTGGCAGCAGTCGGAGCTGAGTCGGCAGCCGACGTTCTCGCGTTGTGCAGGAGGTGACGTGAGCAACGGCGGCGACTTCGAGAAGGCCAGTGACCCGTGGGTGAAGTTTGGAGCCGATGGCACGGCGTATTTCGCAGCCGTCTCATGGAACGTCTCGGATCCGGCAGCCGCGCAACTCGTCGCTACATCCCATGACGGTGGGCTTACCTGGGAGCGTCCGGTTACCGTGATCCGGGCGAATGATCCGGCTGTGAGTAACGCGTCGCGCCCGGCGCTCACAGCGGACCCGAAGCAAGAGAAGACCATGTACCTGGTGTGGGCCCAGTCCCATTCTGCCCCGGCCTCTACAGCGCACGGTTCCGTCGGCTTCAGCCGAACAACCGACGGCGGCAAGACGTGGAGTGAGGCGAGAGCGATCTACGACGCTCCGACAGGGATGCAGACTTCCGCCAATGAGATCGTCGTCCTGCCCAATGGTGATCTGTTGAACATGTTCACCGAGCTGCGCATGGGGAGCGGGTCCGGGCAGCCGAGGCGGAACCGTATCGCATTCATTCGCTCGACCGATGGCGGATTGACCTGGTCGCCGATCTCTACATTGGCCACTTCCGAACTCGCTGACATAGTTGACCCGCGGACAGGGACGAAGGTCCGCGTGGGCGATTCTTTCGCTCACAAAGCCGTCGATCGGCGGGCAGGCACCAACACTATTTACGTCGCCTGGGCCGACTCTCGGTTCACCAATGGGCAGACCATGCAGATTGCGCTTTCCATGTCCACCGACGGTGGTCTTACATGGAAGGATCCCGTAGCGGTGTCGCCCGAACCCGGAACCCAGCAGTTCATCCCAGCCATTGCCGTCAACGATAGCGGCGATGTGGCCGTGGCCTGGTACAGTTTTGCCACCGACACGTCCGCGACGAAGGAGTTGATGACCAGTTACTGGATCACCTGGTCCAC
>CAJDWZ010000092.1_pt1 | contig 10346 bp, 5 predicted proteins | sample 7391701 | NCBI WGS metagenome assembly CAJDWZ01 (sample SAMEA7055744, study PRJEB34461) | soil metagenome | biome: terrestrial ecosystem; feature: Peninsula; material: soil | place: Antarctica | collected 2016
GAAGACAGGGACCACCGCCGAGGGCGCCCCTATGCACCGCAGTCCTTGCTCCTTGAGCGTGTCGCGAAGCACGGTAACAGCACCCATCAGCGACTCACGACGCAGGTCGCCCTCGGCTGAGCGCACGATGCGCAGTGTCTCGCGCACAGTCGCCACCTGGAGCGGAGACATGGCGTTGGAGAACATGTGCGGTCCACCGTAACACTCCACGTACGCCTTCACGCCCGCGTTGCGGGTGGCGACAAAGCCGCCGTTGGAGGCGAATGTCTTGGAGAACGCTCCCACCACTATATCGATGTCGCCCAGCATCCCTTCGCGACCGATGTGCCCAGTCCCGGCAGGGCCGAGCGAGCCGAAGTCGTGCGCGACGTCGACCAGAAGTGTCGCCTGGTACTCCCGGCAGACAGCCTGAGTCGCCCGCAGGTCAGGCGAATCGGAGTCCATGGAGAAGAGGCCTTCGGTGATGACGAGGATGCCGTTCAGCGAGTCGTTGGCACGGATGTCAGACAGCGCCTTCCGCAGCGCGTCGACGTTGTTGTGCTCGAACCGCGTTACGTTCCGCGTCGCCGAAGCGACGCCGGTCTGGAGCGAGGCGTGAGCCAGGCGGTCCATGACCACATGATCGTCCGGCCGCACCAGGCCCGTCACGGCGCTGAAAGCTGCTCCCCACCCGCTGGAGAGCAGTGCGACGTGCTCCATCTGGAGAGCCTCACCTATCTCCTGCTGCAGCATCTGCGAGAGTCGCGAACGCCCTTGAAGCACTGACGATCCGCCGCTGTGGACGCCGTAGTCACGCATGGCTCGCATGACCGCCTCCTGCACTGACGGATGCGAACTGAGCGACAGGTAGTCCTGGGTGGCGAAGTTCAGCCCTTCCCGCAACTGGAACTGCTCTGCCTCGGCACGAGTTACTGCGCCCGATGCACTTGCCGTGGCGCGGAGGTACGGCCAGACCTCGGCTCTTACGCGTGCCTCAATCCACGGGAGAATGGCCTCGGTACGAGTCATCAGATCCGGACCGGCCGGTCGCGCGAATTCCGCGACGCTCCCGCGCAGTGGGTCTATGCCTGCACGATGTGGGAGGGTTGGTGCCGGTGTGAGCACGGCTGCGATCTCACCAGTCGACCTGGCGAGGCGAGTCGGCGGAACAGTGATGGCTGGCACGGCTACTTCGGTTGTAGGCTGCGGGCAGCGGCACCCTTTAATGGATGCGTGAGGCTGGCGACGACAGTTCATCGACAGGTCGCCAGTTAACAAACGATTGACTACTGGATGGGTTACTCCAGCGTGTAACGGTTGAGCCGCAGTTCATACACGCGAAACTAACTGACGGTGACGGTCCGGGGTGCCATGCGAAGTGACCAGTGTCACATTTTTGGACGACCCGTCAGTGGTGGAACGGGAATAACGAAGCACGCGCGTGGCAACTTTCCAACTAAAGTTACAAAACGTTCATACTAAGTACTACTGAGCTCGCTTGGGTTCTGGCAAGGCGGCGCGAGCTTTTGCAGTCATGTGCCGTTTAAGAGGTCGGGTCATGGCTGCTTAAGGACGTGCGAACCGCCCGCTCACCTTCATGACACAAGAATGACGAAGGAACTGGTGTTCGGGCACTTAAGTAGCGCCGCCGGGGGTTCTCGCGCTGTCCAGAGCACGCGCGGCAGGCGACGCCTGTCCGGAAAGAGTGAACGCGGGATGGCCGGAAAGGATGTAGACTTCCCGGACCAGCTCGGCAAATACGTCGATCGGGTCAACGGCCCGCAAGTAGTCTGACGCAGCGCTCGAGCGACGAGATATTCGCACGATTCCTCACTTCTTCGGGAGGGCCCGTCATCATGTCATGTGACGGCCGACTGTTCGCGGCGATCATGCTGTCCCTCGCCACGCCTAACCTGGTGCTGGCGCAGGCTGGCGCCGTTCCGCCACCCGCCTCGCGACCGCTCTCCGCCTCGACCGAACGTGGCGTGCTCGCTGCTTCCGAGTACGATCGCATTGCCACACTCGCCGGCAGTGAACTGTCACCGGACGGCCAGTGGATTGCCTATCACTACCGCCGAGGAAGCGGTGGCGGCGAGTTGCGCTATCAACGTCTCGCTTCGGGCGAAGAACAGACTGTATCGATGGGGAGCGCGCCTGAATTCAGCGACAACAGTCGCTGGCTGTTCTACACCATTCTTGCCGACAGCACGCCGTCGTGGGCCCGCCTGGCTGCCGCATCGGCGGGGCCGGGCGCGGCGCGCGGAGGCCCGGTCGCCGCCGCAGCAACAGCTCGCAATAGTGTCGGAATCGTGGACCTGCGCGCCGGCACGACCACGGTGTTGAAAGACATCCAGTCGTTCTCCGTCAGCAGCAATGGTGAGCATGTAGCGTTGCGTCGCTACGCTTCCAGCGATCGTCAGGGCCGCGCTGCGGACCTGGTGGTGCGCGACCTCGCGCGGGGCACTGAGCTGACGTTTGGCAATGTCAGCGAGTACGCCTGGAGCGATGACGGCGCGCTACTGGCGATGACGGTGGATGTGGGCGGGAAGACCGGCAACGCGGTGCAACTGCTGGCCGCGGGGACCGGCACTCTCACCTCGCTGGACGCCGGCGACACTCCGTACATGCATCTCCGCTGGCGGGAGCAGAGCCGCGACCTGGTGGTGATGCGTAGTCGTGTGGACAGCGCATACTCCGATACGAGCTATGCCGTGATGGCGTGGCGAGATGTCGGTACGCCGCGCTCCAGCAGCTTTGTCTACGACTTTGCCGAGGACAGCAACTCACCGCTTGCACTGCGCGTCGCTTCGTACCGCGAGCCCCAGTGGTCCAGCGACGGACGGACGATCTTCTTTGGCTTCGCGCCGCGAGAGCCCAAGCCTACGTCGGCCCGCGGTACAGCGCTGGCGCCCGGTCAGGGGCCAGCGCGGGTGGAGGTCTGGCACTGGAAGGACACCCGGCTCTATCACCAGCAGAATCGCCAGTCGCAGGCTGACCGCCAGCGAACCCTCCTGGCCTCCTGGCAGTTGGATAACAACCTCGTCGTCCGCCTCATCGACGACTTTGAGGAGCGACTCCAGCTCTCCGATGACGGCTCGCTGGCGATAGTCTATGACGACAGCCCCTACCTGGCCGAAGCGCTGTCCGGGCGCGCCTTCCGCGATGTGTACATGGTGAACGTGCGCGATGGAAAGCGCGAGAAGGTCCTCACCCACTCGGCCTTCGGCGCGAGCGTGAGCCCGGGCAGCCGCTACCTGCTCTACACCGAAGATGGTCAGTGGTGGTCTTATGATCGAAATAGCGGTAAGCGAGCGAACCTGACCAGCGCCACGGGGACTGTATTCGTGGACATGGAAGACGATCACCCGACACCGGAGCGACGACCTTACGGTGTTGCCGGTTGGACTGAGGGTGACCGCACGGTGATCCTGCAGGACCGCTATGATCTCTGGCAGGTGAACCCGGATGGCACGAAGCCGGTGCGGCTCACGCGCGGCCGTGAGGACTCGACAGTCTATCGCATCGTGCGGACCGATCCGCGCGCCCGCGCCCAGGGCCGAGGCGGCCCGCGAGGCGGCGGCGGTGGTGGCGAAGCGATCGATCCGACTAAGCCTCTCTGGCTTTCGGCCACGGGCGACTACAGTCGGAAGAGCGGCTTCGCGCGGTTGAAGCTGGGTCGACCGGCGGAACGCATGCTCTGGCTGGACCGTGGTGTTTCGCGGCTGGCGAGAGCGCGCGACGCCGACGTCTTCTCCTACGTCGTGGAGTCGTACGAGCAGGCGCCGGAACTCCATGTGGCGCGCGGGGGTTTGGCCGACAGCTTTGCCGCTGCGCAGCAGCTCTCACACATGAACGACTTCCTGAAGGAGTACGCGTGGGGGAAGCAGGACCTGTTGAGCTATGTCACTCCCCAGGGCGACACGCTTCAGATGATGCTCACCTATCCGGCGAACTATGACCCCGGTAAGCAATACCCGATGGTCGTCTACTACTACGAGAAGCTGTCCCAGGGCTACCAGCAGTTCATAGTTCCCACCGAGCGCGCGACCTACAACACGACGGTGTTCAGTCAGAACGGGTATTTCGTGCTGCGTCCGGACGTGCGCTTCCGTCCGCGTGATCCAGGCCTCTCCGGGCTGGACTGCGTTAGGGCGGCCGTGAAGACGGTGCTGGAGATGGGGATGGTGGATCCGGCGCGAGTGGGCAACATGGGGCATTCATGGGGTGGCTACCAGTCGGCCTTCTATGCGGTTCATGCTCCGGATCTGTTCGCGGCCTCCATTGCCGGAGCTCCGTTGACGAACCTCGTCAGCATGTACGGCTACACCTCATACAACAGCGGACTCCCCGAGACCGGCCACTTCGAGACCGGCCAGGAGCGCATGGAAGTTCCGCTATGGGATGATCCGCAGGCCTACATCCGGAACTCCACCGTCTTCGCCGTCGACTCGCTGCGCATACCGCTGCTGTTGCAGGGTGGCGACGCCGACGGCAATGTGAACTACTGGCAGAGCATGGAGCTCTACAACTTTGGCCGACGACTGGGCAAGAACGTTGTCTTCATCCTCTACAACGACGAGAATCACGGTGTTGCGCGGCCGGAGAGTCAGCGAGACTATCACCGGCGACAGTTGGAGTGGTTCGGCCACTACCTGAAGGGTGAATCTGCTGCCGACTGGATCACCAACGGAGAGGGCTACCAGGCCCGCCAGAAGCTGCTCCGGGACGCCGCCTCGGCATCGGCGTCGCCGGGCCGTGACTCGTCCGCTCGTCCGCCACAGTAACACGCAAACGCCCATGAAGCTCGCCACATCCACGGAGAAGCTGATGTCGAACCCCGTCCGGCAAGGCCCGACGACCACGCGGGTGGCACGCGCCATCGCTAAACGTGCTCTTCGTGTGAGCGCACTCGCGATCGCGCTCGGCGCGGCAGCGTTGGTCACCGTTCCCGGCGTCGCGACGGCGCAATCCGCGGCTATACCGACACCGGAATCGGTGTTCGGCTTTCCGGTGGGCGCGGATTACAAGCTGTTCGACTACGAGCAGTCCATCGATTACTTCCGGAAGTTGGCGGCGGCCAGCGACCATATAAAGCTCATCGAAGTCGGTCAGACGTCGTTCGGGAAGCCGTGGACGGTGGCGATTATCTCGTCGCCGGAGAATCTGGCGGAGCTGGACGAGTTGCGGCAGATCAACATGCGACTTGCCCATCCGGAGGGGCTGCGCGACGATCAGGCGCGTCATCTGGCCGAGGAAGGGCGGGTGATTGTCGACATCAGCGGCGGGCTGCATGCGTCGGAGGTTGCCGGTTCGCAGCATACGCCGTTGCTCGCCTACGACCTCCTGTCCACGGTCGACGAACCGGCGACGCAGGAGATCCTGGACAACGTCATCCTCTTCCTCTGGCCGACCATCAACCCCGATGGCCAGGACATTGTCGTCAACTGGTGCCGCGACCGGGACGAGGGGAAGAACCCGCCCCCCATGGAGCTGTACCAGAAGTACATCGGGCACGACAACAACCGCGACAGCTACATGCTGAACGTGGTGGAGTCGCGCGTCATCCAGCGCACCTGGCGCGAGTGGGAGCCGGGAATCATCTACGTCCATCACCAGTCGTCGCCGTTCCCCACGCGCATCTGGCTCCCGCCGTTCGCCGATCCGGTGGGTCTGTTCGCACCGCCTATCCCCGCTCGCACGATCAACACTATCGGCATGCAGATCGCCCAGGATCTGGACGCCAACGGCCAGCCCGGCGCGACCAGTATGCTGGCGACGTTCGACGCATGGTATCCGGGCTACATCGACTACATGCCGGTGTACCAGCACATCCCGTCGTGGTGGAGCGAGACCCAGGGCGGCAACTGCGCCACACCGCGTACGTCGACACTGGACGAGCTACCGGCGTCGTACCGCGACCTGCGGCCCACCCCTCTCTATCTGAGCCCGTGGACGGAGGGGACGTGGCGTCTGCGGGACGCGGTGGATTACATGGTGACGGCGTCCAAGTCGACCCTCCGCTATGCGGCGCGGAACCGCGAGGACCTGCTCTACAACCGCTACCAGTCGGGGCGGGACGTCATCGAGAAGTACGCGACCAGCGCGCCATATGCCTACTTGGTGCCGCAGGCACAGTACGATGCGACTGCTCCGGTGGAACTCCTGCGCCGCCTCGCCTTCATGGGCGTGCGGATCAGCCAGACCGACCGGGACCTGAGCTACGACGGAGAGCAGTATCCGCGCGGCACCTGGGTGATCCCGATGGACCAGGAGTACGCCGAGCTCGTTCGCTCGCTGCTCACCGTTCAGGACTATCCGGACCTGCCGCAGGGGAGGCCGTATGACGCGGCTGGCTGGACGCTGCCTTTCCAGATGAATGTGAAGGTGGTGGCCGGGCAGACGCCGCTCAGCGCCGACTTCCGGGCTGCCCTCCGCCCCGTGAAGGGCACTGCCGTAGACTGGCACTCGGCGCCCGACGCACCGTTCACCACCAATGCCGTCGCCGCCGGAATCGTGCCGCTCCCCGGGCGCGTGACTGGAAACGGTGACCGTCTGGCCCTGGACCCGGCTCAGAACAACTCCTTCCGCCTGATCAATCGCGCCCTCGAAGCCGGAGGCCGTCTCCAGTTCCAGGCAGCGGCAGGTGGCCGTGGTAGTCGCTACATCGTCTCCGGCGTGCCGATGAACCGGCTGACAGCGTGGGCGAGCGAGTTGGCGGTGACGGCGGAACGCACCACGTCGAAGGCGACTGCGGCCGCCGTTGTGGCGCCCCGGCGCATCGGCCTCTACAAGTCGGCGCCGGGCAACATGGATCAGGGCTGGACCGAATGGCTGTTGGACACATACGACTTCGACTACACCCTCGTGACTCCGGACGATGTTAGAGCCGGCAAGCTGGGCGACCGCTTCGACGTCATAGTCCTCGCCTCGCAGACCATTGGCGGCGGCGGCGGCTTCGGCGGCCGTCGCGGTGCGCCGGTAGACAGCGCGGCGATGGCAGCAGAACGTGCTGAGGCGGCGGCGGTAGTGAGTGGCTTCGACAGCTTCGTTCGCGGTGGTGGCACGGTGGTGTCCTGGAGCCGGGGTACGGGCTCCGTGATCAGCGCCCTCGAGTTGCCCGTGCGCGACGTCGTGCAGGGGCTGTCGCGGGACGAGTATTTCACGGGCATCTCGCTGATGGATGTCGCCACCGACAGGGCGCATCCAGTGATGGCCGGCATGCCCGAGCATGCTGACGTCGTGGTGGGGAGCAGTCCAGTATTCACGACGCTCGAGGGCTTTGAAGGAGCCGTGCTGGCCAGCTATACGAAGGACGGCTCACCACTTCGCTCGGGCTGGCTCAACGGCGCCGAGCATATGCGGGGCGGGGCAGCAGCGGTGGACGTACGGCATGGCGACGGCCACGTGGTGCTGATCGCTTTCCAGCCTCAGTGGAGGGGGCAGCCGACGGGTACGTTCAGGGTTGTTTTCAACTCGCTGTTCTTCGGCGGCCAGGTGGCCAAGGGAGCGACGGGAACGCCGGGGTTCTGGACGGCGCCCTGAAGCTTACCGGACCGGGCCAAGCGTTCTCATCGGTCGTCCCAGTATACGAGTCCCGCCACGTTGGGGTCGTTGCGAGGAGGGCGGAGGGACAGTTGCGGTTCTGAGATCGCCGGTCGCTAAGAGTGAGAATGCAACGAGGGGCGCTCCAGTTGGGGCGCCCCTCGATGCAGTCATGCCTAGTGCTACCAGGCCGTTGCTACCAGGCCGTTGCTACCAGGCCGTTGCTACCAGGCCGTTGCTACCAGGCCGTTGGCTACCAGGCCGGTGCTACCAGGCCGACACTACTGGAACGTTGCGACCCGAACGTTGCAGTCTGCTCTGTACGATCAGTCCGGTGGCGTGCCACCGACGCAGATGGCGTACGCGGACACGGTGAAGTCCATACCCATGCCCCAGTCCGAGTTGTTGACCCGCACCGTCCAGGTGTCGTCGGCAGAAGGATAGCTGGCAAGAGTGCTCGCCATCACGTCCCGCTCCATCGGGCTGGATAGAATGAGGCCGCCTCCGATGACGGTCTTGCCCGCGCTGCAGCTCTTCGAGACCGTAACCGTTTGACCCATGAAGACGCTTTCTGCGGGGGATGATACCCGCTCATACCCGGTCATAACTCCGGCGTCTCCCTTCGCGCCCGTGTCACCCTTCGGCCCAACCTCCCCATCGACGCCCGCAGGCCCGACCGAGCCTTGTGGTCCCGCTGCGCCAGCGGCGCCTGCAGGTCCGACTGACCCTTGCTCGCCCGCGGGGCCGTCGGCACCGGCAGGCCCAACAGCGCCGGCAGGTCCGACAGCGCCGGCAGGTCCGACACTACCAGCCGCCCCAGTCACCCCATCCGCACCAGTAGCGCCCGAGGGCCCAGCGGGTCCGACGGGACCGACCAGACCGGCTGCACCGATGGCCCCCGGAGTGCCTGCGGGACCGACCGCTCCTGCCAGCCCAATTGGACCAGCAGGTCCCATCGGCCCAATCTCGTCGGCTACTCCCGAGGCACCAGCAGCACCCGCCACGCCAGCCTCACCTGTAGGGCCCGGATCACCGGCAGGTCCTGCCGGACCCATCTCGCCCTGCACGCCGGCCAGGTTGAGCTTTAGAAGCTGATGGCTCGCCTGCAGGCACTTGGCCGGCGCGCCGACAACACCCACCCGATACACCGTGCCGCTTCCGGGCACGACGCAGATGCTTATCGCCTCCACGGTCGGATCAGCCAACGTCGCGCCGGCCATGCTCGCCGTTGCCGTGGGCTGAGCGTCCTGCTGGGCGTTCGTCGTTTCCTGACCTGCAGCCATGGAAACCGGCAGTAGCACTAGCACGCTGCCCAGAACTGCGGCGCGGATTGTCAGCGTCATCTTGTTCGGCCTGTTACAGAAGGTTGAATCGCGAAGCATTCGCATGATCATCGGCCGAGCGGGAGCGTAAGCCCGGCCAGAAGGGAGAGATCTGTCGTTGGATCGGCGGAGCCGGCTCGGGTCCAGCGCGCCTCTCCGAAGAGTCTCAAGCGTCCGACATCCGCCGCACCGCCAATGCCGAGGATTCCTCCGGCCTGGTTGAGCGAGGAGGTCTGCCGGTAGGCGGCGTCAGGGACCGGGTTGGCCAGGTCGCTGACCGCGAGCCGGTCGCTCTGCCAGAACCAGCCGGCGCCTGCCAGCACGTAAGGCGCGACGTGGCGCAATCGGACGGGCGTGAAGCGGGCGGCCAGGCTGGCTCGACCCTGCTGCACGTCGCCGCTCAGCGGCCCGTCCGTCCGCGTGTTCAGTGTCTGCTTGTTGCCGTTCCACTCGGCCCGCATCGACAGCTTTCGCGTCGCCGCGATCTCCACTGCGGCCAGTACGCCTGGGCCGACGTTCCTACCTATTGTCGGCTGGCTTAGCGGCACCGCTCCCCCCGTTCCAAGCCAGAGAGAGAACCTGCCATCCTGCGCCTGGATCGTCTTACCCGGCAGCGCTAGGGCTACGAGGGCGGCCACGACGGCTACGGCCAGAATGGAGCGGTTGCGCGGATGAGCGTCGTGACCGACGCTCGTCACTGCGCCGCCACGCCGAGCGCTCTTGCCGCCGGCACCAGGGATAGACGAATGGCCGACAACTCAGCCAGGTCCAGCACCACCGAAGCATCGCCGGAGCCGCTCAAGCGACGGCCAGCAGCGTCGATCGCGTCGTAGGCCATCGCTAGCTGGATGCGCGCCGATTGGAGATTCCCGGCGAGAAGGCTCGACCTGAGCAGTCCCAGGACCGGTGCCACATCTCCGCGCGTGCGACCGTCCATGAGGTATGGGACGATGCGCGAAGCAGCGTCCTCCAGCGGCTCGATCACGATCGATGCGTTCGGTGCTGGAGCGGTGGCGGGGGCGTCGCATGATGCGCCTTCACAGGCCGGCAGGTCTGGCTGGGACGGCGCGAGGATGGAGTCGGAGCGGCAGGCGCCGAGCGTGAGCAGAAGCGCGCCGACCAGGTGCGTTGACGAACGACGAGCCCGGGCAGACATGGTCGGCTCCGGGCGCGAATGCGGTGAATCGGTTGACATCTGGGACCGGCGTTGAGGCTACAATCGCCCACCCGACGAGATTTCACGGGGGGAACAGCCGGACGATCTCGTCACCTTGTAACGCCAGCGACGGGAAGCGTCTGACCAACGCCGTCAGGACGAGGGTGTGCACGAGTCGTCACTGCGCGGGCCATTCTCCCGAAGCTCGGAGCTCTCTCTCCACAGTCGGTGCCGTGCCTTCCGGTGGCGGCACCTCCGGCAATCCGAGCTCGACGCGTGCGCGATTCAGCGCGTCGTCCAGGTTCCCGAAAATCTGCTCTTCACCGAGTTCGTCGAGGAGGAGCGAG
>CAJDWZ010000144.1_pt1 | contig 10307 bp, 9 predicted proteins | sample 7391701 | NCBI WGS metagenome assembly CAJDWZ01 (sample SAMEA7055744, study PRJEB34461) | soil metagenome | biome: terrestrial ecosystem; feature: Peninsula; material: soil | place: Antarctica | collected 2016
CGCGCCCCACGAGTGGCTGAGGTCTACAATCTGGGCGGCGGACGATTCAGCCACTGTTCCATGCGGGAGGCCATCACGCTCTGCGAGTCGGTCGCCGGTCGCGAGCTCACCTGGCGTTACGTGGACCAGCCGCGGGTGGGCGACCACATCTGGTGGGTGAGCGACAACAGCCGCTTCCAGTCGCACTACCCTTCCTGGAAAGTGCGGCACGATGTGGGCTCCATACTGCAGGAGATCCACGACTCGAACGTTGACCGCTGGCTCGGCCCGTCGAATTCTGGCGCGCCCTCTGACAGGGCGCCCGTGAAGCCAGAAGACACCCATATGTCAGAGCAATCCGACTCGTTGCTTCCCGCTTCTTCCAGCGCGGGAGGGGATTCATGAGGAAGCAATCCTGCGTCCGCTGACCGGCGAGGCATGATCGATCGCGGACGCCACGACATACTGGGCGTGCTCGTGAACGCGGTGGACTATGATGCCGCGGTTGCCGCGGTGATGGGCGCGGCCCGGGAGGGACGCCCATTCGCCGCGACCGCGGCCGCCAGCCACGCAGTGATGACTGGGGTTGCCGACGGCGCGCACCGCTATCGACTGAACGCCCTGGACCTCGTCGTGCCCGACGGCCAGCCGGTGCGATGGGCTCTGAACCTGTTGCACCGGACGGACCTCGCCGAGCGTGTTTACGGGCCCGAGTTGATGCTCCGTTGTTGCGTTGAGGCCGCCCGGGAGGGGCAGCCCATCTTCCTGTATGGGAGCACGCCAGAGACGCTGGATCGACTTCGATCCGCCCTCACCCACCTGGTGCCCGGATTGGTCGTGGCAGGTGCGCTACCGTCCCGATTCCGACGACTTACGGTAGCGGAGAAGGAAGAGGTGGTGGCCACCGTTCGTGCATCGGGCGCGCGGCTGCTCTTCGCCGGTCTGGGCTGCCCGCGCCAGGAGGTGTGGGCATACGAGTACAGGCCACACCTTGCGCTCCCCATAGTGGCGGTGGGGGCGGCGTTCGACTTTCATGCCGGCGTGCAGCCTCAGGCCCCGGCGTGGATGCAGCGCCGAGGTCTGGAGTGGCTCTACAGACTGGGCCAGGAGCCCCGCCGACTCTGGCGCCGGTACCTCGGTCTGGGCCCTTCCTACCTCTGGCTCGTGGCCCTTCAGGCGTTGCATCTGCGGCGGGTGGATCCTGGGTCGGCTCCGGCCCCGACCGAGGAGATGGGCTTCGGATGAGCGATCCGCGCCGACCACGGGTGGCTATTGACCTCGTGCCCATCCACGCCGGTCGTGGCGGAGCGGGGGGCGGGATCTGGACTTACGCGGCGTCGCTTATCGAGGCACTGGACTCGATCGCTCAAACGGATATCGAAGTGAGCTGCCTGAGCCGACCGGATCAGCCTTTGCCGTCGCTGGTCAACGTGCGACGGGTGATGCTGTCCGTCGACACCACTTCGCCCGCTCGACGGCTACACTGGATACACCGAACATTGCCGGCGTGGTGCTCGCGCAATGATGTTGCGATACTGCACAAGCTCGCCAGCGAAGTGCCCTGGTGGAGCGGACGGACGGCGCTGGTGACGACAGTTCAGGACTTCATGCAGGAGTTCATGCAGGAGTTCAGGCAGGGGCGCTCTGACGCGCGGTCGCACGACAACAGGCTCACGCCGCCGCCGCCGGGGCGTTCGCTGCGGGGGCGGCTGCAGGGCAGCTACTTCGAGGCGGTCACCCGACGCGCCTTTGAGCGCAGCTCCGTGATCCTGACTACCACCGACTGCGTCGCTGCCGAAGCTCGCCGCAGGTTCCCGAATTCCGCCGACCGGGTGCGGACGGTGCCACTCGGAGTCGATCACGCGGCGCTCGCTCCAGCGACAGCCAGCCCCGTCGCTGCCGGAATGAAACAGCTCTCGTCCCAGATGGTCACGGCGGAGAAAGTGAGCATCGCCGCGGGCACCGCGCGGCCTCTCCGTCTTCTCTTTGTCGGCGCGTTCCTGCCACACAAGGGCCAGCACCTGGCGATCGCAGCCTTCGAGCGGCTGTTGGGGGCCCATCCAGAGCTTGCCGCGGGCGCCACACTCACCCTTCGCGGCCACCCCGCCGATGCGGCCTACCACACCTTCGTGAGAGCGACCGCAAGCGCGAGCGTGGCAGCGGAGTCGATCCGTTTTGCCAGCTACGACTCCGCTGCGTCACCCCGGGCCCGATATGCCGACGCCGACATACTCCTCCAACTCTCTGCCTACGAGGGCTTCGGGCTTCCTCCCCTGGAGGCCCAGGCCGCCGGAATCGCCGTCGTTTGCGCCGACATCCCCGTCTTCCGCGAGGTGCTGGGTGACGGTGCCCTCTTCGTTGACCGTGCCGATCCGAACGCCATAGCCAGCGCCGTCGCCTCACTGGCCGCCAACCCGGCACTAAGTGCCAGCGTCGTGAGTCGGGGGCAGGCGAACGCGGCCACCTATAGCTGGGCGCGCACTGCCGCTGAAACTGTCGAGGTCTACAGGGAAGTCGCCGACAGGAACGGCTGAGCCGGCGGCGGGCGGCTCACGTCGTGCATCAGGTCGGTGGCGCTTCCGCCGCGTTGGCTATCGTAAGTACCATGGAACGCCCACCGCAGAGCTCTCTCATCGCCATTCCCCCTCACGCACCTCCTCACGACGAAGGACTCCTCATGCACCTCGAACGCGTGGATCCCGATAACGTCCCCTCGCTAAACGATGACGATGCCAGGGTAGACGACAAGGCGCTCGACCGCGAGAAACTGCGGGAGAAGTTCAACGAGCTCCACGATCGGTTGGAGAAGCTGCAGCGGGTATTCTACGCCGATGGCCGCTACGCACTCCTCATCGTTCTTCAGGGCCGTGATGCATCAGGAAAGGATGGCACCATTCGCAAGGTTTGTGGCGCCTTCAATCCGCAGGGCTGTCGCGTCACCAGCTTCGGCGTACCCACGGCCCGTGAGCTCGCCCACGACTTCCTCTGGCGCATTCATAACGCGGTGCCGCCGCGCGCCATGATTGGCGTCTTCAATCGGTCGCATTACGAGGACGTACTCGCTGTCCGTGTCCACGACCTCGTTCCCAAGGCTGTCTGGTCAGAGCGCTACCGTCAGATCAATGCGTTCGAGGAAGGTCTGAGCGTGATCATCCGCAAGTTCTTCCTTCATACCTCATCGACTGAACAGAGAAAACGGTTGCAGAAGAGACTTACCAATCCGAACAAGAACTGGAAGTTTGAAGCGGGCGATCTCGATGACCGGGCGATGTGGGACGACTACACGGATGCCTACCGGGATGTGCTCGGCAGATGCTCCACGAAGAAGTCCCCCTGGTTCGTCGTGCCGGCGGACGACAAGAAGGTGCGGGACTACCTGGTGGCGCGAGAGCTGGTGGATACGCTGGAGTCACTCAACCTGCGCTATCCTGAAGCGGCGCCGGACATCATGCGCTACGCAACCCTCGTCGACTGATTGCCATGCCCGCTACTCCACTGTCCTCGTCCACCATTTTCGTAACCGGAGGCGCCGGCTTTATTGGCAGTGCGCTCGTGCGCATGCTCATCTCCGGAACCGACGCGACCGTGGTCACGGTGGACAAACTGACCTATGCCGGCAACCTGGACTCCCTGGCACCTGTGGCCACGAGTTCTCGTCATCGCTTCGAGCGGGCAGACATCTGCGACGAGGGTGCACTACGACGTTTGTTCGACGAGTATCGCCCTGCCGCCGTCGTGCACCTGGCAGCGGAATCGCACGTCGACAGATCCATCGATGGACCGGCGGAGTTCGTCCGCACTAACGTGCTCGGAACGTTCACACTGCTGGAAGAGGCGCGCCGCTACTGGCAGTCGCTATCGGCAAATGAGCGCGCTGACTTCCGCTTCCACCATGTCTCGACAGACGAGGTGTTCGGATCGCTCGGACCGGAAGGGCACTTCCGCGAGGATACGCCCTATCAGCCCAATTCCCCTTACTCGGCGAGCAAGGCAGGATCGGACCATCTGGTGCGTGCCTGGCATCACACCTACGGCCTGCCGATCCTCACCACCAACTGCTCCAACAACTACGGTCCGTACCAGTTCCCGGAGAAGCTGATCCCACTCATGATCCTCAACGCGCTGGATGGCAAGCAGCTGCCGATCTACGGTAATGGTGAGAACGTGCGCGACTGGCTCTTCGTGGACGATCACGCCCACGCACTGTGGACGGTGCTGCAGCACGGCCGGCCGGGCGAGACGTACTGCGTGGGCGGCAACAGCGAGCACCGAAACGTGGATGTGGTTCGGACCATCTGCGCAACGCTCGACGAGCTCCTTCCCGACCCCGTAGGTTCACGCGAACGGCTCATCCATTTCGTGAAGGACCGTCCAGGCCACGACGCCCGCTACGCCATAGATGCAGCCAAGATAGAGCGCGAACTCGGATGGACGCCGGCTCACGACTTTGAGAGCGGACTGCGAAGTACGGTGCAGTGGTATCTCGACAACCGGGATTGGTGGGGGCGTGTTCGCTCCGGCGCCTACCGTGGCGAGCGGCTGGGTCTGGGTGCTGCGGCCATGTCCGCAGCCGGATTGGAGTCCGGATCATGAGCGGACGCAAGGGAATCATTCTCGCCGGCGGCGCCGGCACCCGGCTGCACCCGCTCACCCTGGTGGTGAGCAAGCAGCTCCTGCCGGTCTACGACAAACCGATGATCTACTACCCGCTCAGCGTCCTCATGCTGGCCGGGATTCGCGACGTGCTGGTGATCTCCACGCCCACCGACCTGCCACGGTTCGAGCAACTGCTGGGCGATGGGTCGGCCTGGGGGATGTCGTTCTCGTACGTCGTGCAGCCCGAACCCGAGGGATTGGCCCAGGCGTTCGTGCTCGGCCGCGACTTCGTTGGCGATGACGCGGTGACGCTCATTCTCGGCGACAACATCTTTCACGGTCACGGGCTCACGGAGCAGGTACAGGAGGCCGCTCGTCGCACCGACGACGCGACCATCTTCGGCTACTGGGTGCGCGATCCGGAGCGTTATGGCGTGGCCGAGATGGACCGCGAGGGGCGAGTTGTGGGGATTGAGGAGAAGCCGGCGCGGCCCAAGTCCCATTACGCAGTGACGGGTCTCTACTTCTATGACAACGACGTTCTCGACATCGCTCGTGACCTGCCCAGGTCAGCACGCGGCGAGTACGAGATAACCGATGTCAACATGGAGTACCTGCGTCAGGGGCGACTCCGCATGTCCCTACTGGGGCGCGGCATGGCCTGGTTGGACACCGGCACCCACGACTCCCTCCAGGAGGCCGGCTCATTCATCGAGACGATCGAGAAGCGACAGGGACTGAAGGTGGCCTGTCCCGAGGAGATAGCCCACTACATGGGATTCATAGACGACGAGCAGCTCCGCGCACTGGCGGAACCGCTCGCCCGGAACGCCTACGGTCAGTACCTGCTGGCGTTGCTCGACAGCTCGCGCCGATGAAGGTCACTCGGCTTGACACGCTCCCCGAGCTCATCCTCGTACAGCCCCCGGTCTTCAGCGACGCGCGCGGCGTCTTTCGCGAGCTGTACCGAGAGGATCGCTACGCTGCGGCCGGGATAGATGCGGCTTTCGTCCAGGACAATCTCTCTCTCTCGCGTCGCCACGTGCTGCGAGGGCTGCACCTGCAGCACCCTCGTGGCCAGGGCAAGCTGGTAACCGTACTGGCGGGCGCAGTTTTCGACGTGGCAGTGGACGTGCGCCGCGGCTCACCGACTTACGGTCGTTGGGCTGGGGTCACACTCAGCGACGAGAACGCGCATCAACTCTGGATCCCGCCCGGCTTCGCGCACGGTTTCGTCGTCCTCAGCGACGAGGCACTGTTCAGCTACAAGTGCACCGAGCCTTACAGCCCGGCCGATGAACTGAGCGTCCGCTGGGATGATCCGGACGTCGGCGTGGACTGGTTGGTTTCCGCACCCATCCTGAGTGACAAGGATGCAGCGGCACCTCTGCTCGCCGACATACCGTCGGAGCGTCTGCCCGTGTATCGGGGAGAATTGGAGTCTGAGTGATGCGACCGTAACTCCGTGGCGGTAGCCGAAACGCGTCCAACTTGCCAGACCGGATTGGGCTTCGACCGGCACAAGCGGCCTGTTCGCGCGGACCTACGTCGCGACGACAGCCAACCAGAATGACTCAACCAAAGCTTCCCCACTCAGAGTGCCCGAACAACACTCCTCGCACAGCCGCCCCATCATCCTGCTCACCGGCGCCGACGGCCAGGTGGGGTCGGAGCTTCTGCGAGCACTGGCGCCGCTCGGCCGGGTTGTGGCCCCGCGCCGCGCTGAGTTGGACCTCTCCGACGACACTGCATTGCGCGATACCATGCGCGCATTGCGGCCGGCGCTCATCGTCAACGCCGCTGCCTATACCGCGGTGGATCGCGCCGAGTCGGAGCGCGAGACCGCATTCGCCGTCAATGCAGCTGCGCCTGGAGTGCTCGCCGAGGAGGCCGCAAGCATCGGGTCCACCATCGTTCACTACTCCACCGACTACGTATTCGACGGCACGAAGGGGTCGCCGTACCTGGAGAGCGACACACCGGCGCCAGCGAACGCCTATGGCGAGAGCAAGCTCGCTGGCGACCGCGCGGTGGCCGCGTCAGGTGCGCCATACGTCATCCTGCGCACCAGTTGGGTATATGCGGCACGCGGGCACAACTTCATGCGCACCATGCTACGCCTGGCGCACGAGCGTGAAGAGCTACGCGTGGTGAGCGACCAGGTGGGTGCTCCTACGCCAGCATGGCTGCTGGCCGACGTTACGGTTCGGCTGCTTACAGGACACGTTGAGGGGAATGCCTTCCCAATTTCCACGTCCAAAGGCGGCATCTACAACGTGACCACGAAGGGGCACACTAGCTGGCACGGCTTCGCCGAGAGAATCCTGGAGCTGGATCCTCAACGTGCAGATCAGCGCTGCCGCGTCATCACGCCGATCACGACCGCCGACTTCCCCACGGCGGCTCGTCGTCCTGCATACTCAGTGCTGGATACTACCCGCGTGGAGCGTGCTCTGGGCAAACCCATGGCAGGCTGGGAGGAGGCGCTGGAGCGGACTATGGCGCACTTGACCACGGATGACCGCCGATAGTCCCGCAGGGTAGGTCGCGCCCTCATCGGGTGAGCGGGAAGAGCCAGGGCGTCACGCACAGGCACTCGGAATAAGTCACCGTGCCGAAGGTCAACGCGTAACGCGTTTGCCCTTTTCTGCCTTCTCATCTTCCTTTGCGGTCGCCGCGGTCTGTTCGTGGTACGCTTCGAGTACCGCCGCTGCCGCCTCCGCTGGATCGTCGGTTAGGAGCATCAGGTCCAGGTCGCCCGGGCTGATCTTACGCTCGGCAACCAGTCGCGTCTGAAGCCAGCGCACCAGCCCGGCCCAGTAATGACGGCCGAAGAGGACAACCGGGAACTTGTAGATCTTTCCTGTCTGGATCAGCGTCAGTGCCTCGAACAATTCATCCAGGGTACCGAAGCCGCCCGGGAAGATGATGAAGCCCACCGAGTACTTGATGAACATCGTCTTCCGCACCATGAAATAGCGGAAGTTGATGAGCGTGTCGACGTACGGATTGGCGCCCTGCTCGAACGGCAGCTCGATGTTGCAGCCGATGCTGGGTGCGCCGGCGATACGGGCGCCCTTGTTGGCTGCCTCCATGATCCCGGGACCGGCGCCGGTGATGATCGAGAAGCCTTCCTCACCGAGCAATCGTGCAGTTTCCTGAGCCGCCTGATAGCTGGGATCTTCGGGCCCGGTACGCGCCGAACCGAATATCGAGACTCCCTTCTCGATGTTGGCAAGGATATCGAAACCCTCAATGAACTCGCCGGTTATTCGGAGCACGCGCCACGGATCGGTGCGAGTGAAATCAGTGCGAGGGCCGGGCTGCTGAAGCAGCTTCTCGTCCTCCGTCGCCGGCGGCAACCGAAGGTCGGTGTCGATCAGCACCTTGCTGGGAGCGCGCAGCGGAATTCTCTGCGACGGAGGCGTGCGACCGGCCTTCAGGTGACCCTCCTCCGTACGCTCCTGCAGGAACTGCCGCGACTCTTCCTCTGCTTGCTCGCGTACCATGGGCCCTGCTCGCTTGCCGCCAGCGGTGCGTAACTTGGAGACACGCCGATCGGGCAGCTTGCTTCGCCCGCCCTCGCGCTGCTTCGCCCGTTCCTTCGGCGCGGATTGCTCCGCAGGCGTCACCGCCCGCCGCTGCGGCTTCTCTACGTCGGCTCCGGCCTTGCCGACGGCTTCCGGCCTGGCGGCCACCTTCCCGGCCGCCACAGACTTTTTCGGCCTGGCGGTCGACTTCTCAGCCGCCACAGACTTCTTTGGCCTAACGGTCGACTTCCCGGCCGCCACAGACTTCTTTGGCCTGGCGGTCGACTTCTCAGCAGTCACCGACTTCTTTGGCGTGGCGGTCGGCTTCTCAGCCGCCGCCGACTTCTTGGTTGCCGTCGATTTCCGCGCCGACGCCTGCGTCACAGGCTTCGTCGCGGCGAGCTTTCCCTTTGCAGTGCCCGCGCTGGAGGGTGTCTTCTTCGCGGTCTTTCCGGCTGTCGGTGCGCGTTTGGGTGCCATCTGATCGGAGCGGGGCGACGGTCGGTGCGCCAGTTGGCGCACGTGAACGGCGTGAATGGTACGCCACGGCAGGGCTTCTTCGCCACCGCGGCGTCTGATTCCCTCTCGCCAACAAGCTTGCCGTGGCAACCGCGAGTCTCTTGATTGACTCCACATGCCGCCTCCCGCAACGCGCCAGTCCGAATCTTCAAGCGCGCCATGCCGCTGATCATCCTCGTCGCCGACGGTGCGCGCCCCGACTCACTGGCGAGCGCTCTCGACGACGGCTCGCTGCCAGCGCTCGCCAGACTGCGTGCGGAAGGCGGGCTCCACACGGTCACTACTGCCTTCCCGTCCGTCACGGGGCCGGCCTACGCTCCCTTTCTCATGGGGCGCTATCCGGGACCGATCGGATTGCCCGGGCTGCGCTGGTTCGACCGGGAGCGGCGAGTCGCCAACTTCCCGCACTACACTCGCAGCTACGTCGGCTCGGAGATGCGCAAGGTGGACGGCGACCTGGACCCCGCCGCGCCAACGCTGTTCGAGCTGGCTGGGCCAGGGCTGGGCGCTCTCAACGTCATCGGACGCGGCCTCGAGCCTCGCGCCCGACTGGGCCGGAGCGCTCGCTTCGTCTCGCGCGCTGCACGCACTCACTTCAGTGGCAACGTGCGAGGCTGGCTGCAGATCGACCGTGACATTGGCGCCGAGCTGGCCCGGCGCGTCATTAGTGACCGGCCGCGGGTGGTCTTCTGTGCCCTCACCGGGATCGACAAGACGTCGCACGCCGAGGGGCACGACGCGCCGGTCGTACGCGATGCCATGCGCATCGTCGACGAGACGGCGGCTCTCCTCCGCTCCGAACTCGAGCGGGTCGGTGAATGGGAAACCAGCCATCTATGGATCGTCAGCGATCATGGACATTCGCCGGTGCGTCAGCACGAGGACCTGGCTGGACTGCTGCGCGAATGGGGACACGGCATCATTGCCCACCCCTGGGTCTTCGGCTCCGGTCGCGATGTCGCCGTGATGGTGAGCGGCAATGCCATGGCTCACCTCTATCTGGAACTGGATCGTCGTGAGCGCCCATGGTGGCCCGAACTCGCGCCACGCTGGGAACCGCTGGCGGCGGCGCTACTCGATCGACCGTCGGTGGATATCCTACTTCTGCCACACAGCGCCGATCGCTGCGAGATACGTGCGCTCGGGCGCGGCAGTGCATTCGTCGAACGTCATGGGAGCGAGCGAGACTGGCGCTACTCCTACATTCCAACGGACGGAGATCCGCTCGGCCTAGGCGGCGAGCTGGCCGGGCTGGATTCCAGTGCTGCTCACGACGCCTGCGCCGACAGCGACTATCCGGACGCGCTCGTCCAGATAGCCAATCTGGCCGGCGCCGCTCGCTCCGGCGAGATCGTGATCTCGGCGGCTCGCGACTGGGATCTGAGGAGTCGGTTCGAGCCAATTCCGCACGTCTCGTCGCACGGCGCGCTCCATCGCGAGCACATGATGGTCCCGCTGCTCACTAGCAGGCCCCCCCTGCACCGGCCACGGCGCACAGTGGATGTCATGCCCAGCGCGCTCCACGTCCTGGGCCTCCCGGTGCCGCCCGGGCTGGACGGAGAGAGCTTCTTCTAAAGGTCGGTCGGCGCACGCTCTTTGCCAAGGAAGAGCCCGGATGTCAGCTTACGTAAGCTCTCCTCCGTCCACTCTTCCAACGCCCCTACTCCGCCCGGTGCCTACGTT
>CAJDWZ010000174.1_pt1 | contig 10148 bp, 7 predicted proteins | sample 7391701 | NCBI WGS metagenome assembly CAJDWZ01 (sample SAMEA7055744, study PRJEB34461) | soil metagenome | biome: terrestrial ecosystem; feature: Peninsula; material: soil | place: Antarctica | collected 2016
TGCTCAGCTTCGCTGCCGCGTTCCTGCGCGCCCACCGCCCCTGTGCGCCGCCAGCACACGTTCATCGCCATGACCGTGGATGTCGCCATCTTCACGAACGCCAGTAGCTGCTCGCGCGCGTCGGCTGACCCTCCGGTTCACTACCGGCAGCTAGGGAAATCCGGGTTCGCGCCGCCGATCGCCGGTCTCGTCGGATTGTCCGCCAGGGCCATAAACAGGGAGTCCAGGAAGCGGCCCAGGCGGGCACCATGATCGTAGTCTATGTACTGGGGCTCGTCGGTCGCCTGGTGATAGTCGAGCGCGTAGCCGAGCGACATGTAGACGGTCGGGATGTCATGGTGCACGTAGTTGACCTGGTCACTTCGGCAGAAGCGGTTGAGCGGGTTAGCCGTCACGTCCCAGCTCCGGTCGATCGCCATCGGCTCCGGCACGTTGGCGTTCACCGAGTCTATGACGTCGCCGAACTCACGCGACAGGCGGCGTGCGCCGAGCATCTGTACCGAGTTCGGGCCGCCGAACTTCACCTGCCAGTTATGACCCTTGCCCACCATGTCCATGTTCACTGCGCCGACCACGCTGGCGAGGGGAATTGTGGGATTGTCGGTGAACCAACGGGAGCCGAGTAGGCCGGCCTCCTCACCCTGGTGCGAGACAAAGATGATGGAGCGCGCGGGCTTCCGGGCGGCGAGCTGCTCGGCCACTTCGAGGAGCACCACGGTGCCGGAGCCGTCGTCGTCGGCGCCGTTCATGATCGAGTCGAGGCGCGGGGGGCGGATGGAACGGGCGCGACTGATCAGCGAATCGATCTGCCGCTGCTGGTCGGCGGTCGGCATGCACACCGGGTCGTTGGCGCCCTGCGGACGCGTGATCATGTTCACGGCACGCAGCGAATCGTGGTCCACCGGCGTGCTGTTGACGCCGACGTGGTCATTGTGCGCGCCGAGTAACACGTACTCACCAGCGAGCGTTGGGTCGGAGCCGGGGATCACGGCAACGACGTTGCGGGCCGGTGTCGCCGATAGGCGCCACTCCTGACTCCACTGCGCGGTTACTTTTGCGCCCTGTGCGCCGACGGTGAGCTGGTCCACGTCCTTTCCGAAGATGCGCTCAGCGGCGGCACGGGATATCACCGCCTGGCCCGCCGCCGGCGCGGTGGTGGGAGCAGTGGGTCGCATGCCCATGGGGGCCGCGAAGGCGCCTCGCATGACGGAGGGTGACGCCTCGTCGAGCCCAATGACGAGCACCGCGACGGCGCCAGCGCGTTGGGCGCGATCGTCCCGAGCGCCCGCTGCCGGCGCGCGGCGTCGTGCCGTGGCCAGCGACGGATTGGCGCGCAGACGCGCCTCGTCGGCGATCGCGGCGTCGGCACCGAATCGATCGGGGAGATCCGCACAGCTAGGCAGCGCCACAGGAGCGCGAACTCCACCGCCCGCGAACTGCGCCGGCGCCGCGGTGAACACGGCCACTCGACCGCGGAAGATCGCCGGATCGAGCACGACCGTGGTGTCTCCCCACGTGCCGGCGTAGACGGCGGGTGCGTCCTTCACATCTGCGCCCGGGCCGGCGCCGTTGACGAAGGAAGGGCGCACCGGGATCCAGTCGGTGCTCGTACGCAGCGCGCGGCCGGCGATGATCAGTCGAGCCGCCGAACTATCGAAGCCGATGGGGCCGAACGGCATCACCTGGAAGTAGCTGCCGCTGTCGCCGGCCGGTGTTAGACCGAGCCGCTCGAACTCGCTGGCGATGTATGCCGTGCCCTTGAAGTTGCCCGGCTCCCCCATGCCGCGCCCCTGCATGGAGTCGTCGGCGAACTGGTATAGGCGCGTCCGCAGGTCGTTCGCCGTAATGGCCGGCTCTGTCGGGCGCGGCGCCCAGGTGCGGGGACCCTCATCAGGCCAGACCACGCGGTCAGCCGTGGGTTGCTGGGCGAGAGCGGAACCGGCACTGCCTACGATCAGCGCGACGACGACGATGGAGAAACGGGCGATTGCTACCATTTTCGGAAACTCCAGTGAGAGGGCGCTCGCGGGCGGTCGCGCTCGGGCGCTTTCACAACATATGTAGAAGGATGGTTAGTCCGGCACCCGGATGATACGGCGCCGCGCCGCTCCAGCAGCACCGCATTGGCTCGCGCGCCGGAGCCATTCGTGGCCGATCAGGCGAGGCTTCCCTCACCCATCGCTCCGAAGCGCTTCCGCCGGATCCACCCGCGTCGCGCGCCGGGCAGGGATCCAGCTCGCGGCCAGTGCCGCGCCACCGAGAAGGAGCACAGCGGCGGCGAAGGACGCAGGGTCGGTCGCCCGGACGTCGTAGAGTATCGCGTCGAGCAGACGGGTCAGGGCGAGTGCACCGACCAGGCCCGCAGCGATCCCCGCGGCGGCAAGCATCAGCCCCGGACGGACGACGCTACGCCGAACCTGCGACAGCTGCGCACCAAGAGCCATCCGGATCCCGATCTCGCGCCGGCGCCGCTCCACCGTGTACGCCAGCATGCCGTACGCGCCCACCACTGCGAGCAGCAATGCCGCCGCGCCGAAGGCCAGCAGTACCACGGCGGCGAAGCGCGGTCGTGCCACCGTCGTGGACACCACGTCACCGAGCGGGCGCAGCCGCGCGACCGCCATCCCCGGCTCCAGATCGTGCATGACGCGTCGCGTCCCCGCGACGAGGGTTGCGCTCTCGCCGTCGGCGCGCAGCACCACCGACATGCCTCGGGCCACCGCACCGAATAGTTGTGGAGACTGCCGGTCGAGCATGTAGTAAGTGGGGCGGGCCTCGGATCCGAGCGCCTCGGACCGGACGTCGCCGGCGACGCCGATCACCGTCATCCATGGGGCGGGCGAGTCCGGTGCGCCTGCCAGACGGATACGGCGCCCCAGCGGGTCGAGCCCCGGCCAGAGCGCACGCGCCAGGCTGGCACTCAGTACCACCACCGGCGGAGATGTCGGCCGGTCGGCGTCTGAGAAGCCGCGACCGACCTGGATCGGAATGCGGAGCGTCGAGAGGTAGTCGGTGCTGGCGATGGCGAAGTTCGGCGAGATCTGCGCTTCACCGGGGCGAGCCGGCTGACCCTCCACCTCCAGAACCCAGTCCGCGACATTGCCACTCATCGGCAGGTGTGACACGACAGCCGCAGACTGAAGGCCAGGCAGCGCCCGCAACCCGTCCAGCAGTCGCGCGTACGCGCCGGGAACGAGCGAGTCCGCTGCCACCCGGCCACGTTCCATCTGGAGATCGAAGGTCAGCACCTGTTCGGCACGAAAGCCTGGGTCCACCTGCTGCAACTCCCAGAAACTGCGCCCCACGAGGCCGGCGCCAACGAGCACCAGGGTTGCGACGGCGAACTCGATGCCCACAAGCATCGCGCGGAGTCGGCCGCCGCGTCGGCCTCCGCCGGCCGACCCCATGTCGATGACAGAGCGCATGTCGGCGCGACTGGCCTGAAGCGCGGGTGCCAGGCCGGCCAGCAGCGTAGTGAGAACGACCACCGCACCGGCGACCGCCAGCACGGTGCCGTCCACCCCGATCGCGCTGCCTGCTGGCACGATATCCGGGTCCAGGACGAGCAGGCCACGCACCCCCAGCACCGCGAGGGGGATCCCGACGAGGGCGCCCAACAGGGCAAGGAGTCCCGTCTCGGTCAAAAGTTGGCGCACCAGTCGGCCGCGTCCGGCGCCGAGCGCAATGCGCAGGCTGATCTCCCGCTGACGCGCCTCGGCCCTCACGAGCAGCAGGCTGGCGACGTTGACGCAGGCTAGCAGGAGGAGTAGCGCGACCGCGCCAAGGAGCACGAGGAGCATTGGCCGGGTCTCGCCCACCCAATGGTCGCGCAGAGGCACGGCCGACATGGTCATCGACGGGTCGGCGTAGCTATCCGGATAATCCGCGAACGAGCGTCGGGCAAAGGTCGCCAACTCGCCGCGGGCGCGCTCCAGCGTCGCATCCGGCGCCAGTCGCGCGATGATCTGAAGGAAGTGGGCGCCGCGCGGCCGCGGGTTCGCCGGGTCTATGGCGAGTGGGAGGAAGGCCTCCACATCGCCGACGTGGATGTCCGCGGGGAGCACGCCGATGACCGTCGTCGCCCGACCATCAAGTCGTACGCTACGGCCCACGACCTCCGGATCGCCGCCGAAGCGCCGCTGCCAGAGCCGATGGTCGAGCACGACCACACGTTCGACTCCCGGCCGATCCTCTTTCTCTCGGTAGAGACGCCCCAGAGCCGCGCGCACGCCGAGTGTCTGGAAGAGCGAGGCCGTGGCGGCCGCCGCGCGCAACCGCTCGGGGCGACCGTCGCCGACCTCCATCGTCGGTTGGATATCGGCGAAGGCACCCAGCCGGGCGAGCGCGGGAACGGCCGCCGGCAGCTCCAGGTACTCGGGCACGGAGAGATAGGAGTAGTCGTCCGGGTAGCTCGACGGCTCAGAGATGGTGAGCTGCACGAGCCGCCCTGGCTCAGCGAACGGCAGGGGGCGGAGGAGCACGCCGTAGGCGATACTGAAGATCGCCGTCGTCGCGCCTATGCCGAGGGCGAGCGTGAGCAGCGCGGCTGCGGTAAATCCGGGAGCGCGGCGCAGACCACGCCAGGCGTGGGTGAGGTCCCGCCAGAGGTCGGTCATCGATTCCACTCGGTAATGCTGGCGCGCCTGGCGCCGGTCATGATCCCGCAGTTCGGCGCCGATCCGCTCGACTACGCCGAACCGCGCCCGGGCTGCCTGCGCCGCGGCGTCGGGGGTGGCACCCTGGCGCTCGAAATCGCGGGCACGCATGTCGAGGTGAAAGCGCAGCTCGTCGTCAACGTCGGCGTCCACGTCCGGGCGCCAGACGCGGGTCCAGAGCGAGCGTTGATCCGGGTTACGGGAGGGCGTCATGGTGTGCGTGTCGCTCAGTTGAGCTGCGGCGCGGCCTGGAGCACCTGCGTCACGGCGCCCGCGAACCGCAGCCACGTCGTCGCCTCCGCCCGCAGATGCAGTCGGCCGGCCTGAGTGATGCGGTAAAATCGGGCTCGCCGATTGTTCGCCGAGCGCCCCCACTCGGAGGTGACAAGGCCCCGGTCCTGTAGCCGGCGAAGCGCCGGGTAGAGCGAGCCCTCCTCGACTTTCAGGACATCGCTCGTTGAGTCCTCGATCCATCGAGCGACGCCGTAGCCGTGTAGCTCGCCGGAGACGAGCGCCTTGAGGATCAGTACGCCGAGCGTACCCTGGAGAAGATCGCCGTTGTCAGTACTCATGGTCTCCCTTGGCAAGTCTATGGGAGAAGATCGGCTGTGGGCCGGTTCGGCGCAAGAGGGTGGTGGGGAAGTCAAGGCGGTTGGAACTCAATACCCGTTCAATTATCGGCGCTGCTCGCGCCTGACCAATCGCTTGTCAGGCGGTGCCGCTGGAGCCGGCTGCGGAAACCGTGCCGACCCCAGCGCTACCTCGTTCCTGTTCTGCCTACGGTGTGAACGTCGTATACCCCTGCGCCGACAGCGTGGCTCTCGCCATGGTTGCGGACGTAGCGACCTTCACGAACGGCAGCAATTGGTCGCGCGGGATCTTCTTATTGGCGACTGCCTGCCCGCAGACGATGACCTGTACCCCAGCAGCGTTAAGCGCCTCGAGCAGTGGAATGCTCTCGTTGTCGACACCGTTTGCCGCCTTGTAGGCTGCGTTGGTCATCAGCGAGTTCGTCGCTCCGCCATAGACGATGATCGCCAGATGCATGTGTGAGCGCGGCACCCCTTCGGCATCGGTCATCGTGAGGAGGTTGGCCGGACGCCGGAAGCCTGCGACCAGTTGGCCCGGCTTCTCCGGTGCCGCCGTCACGTTCCAGGCGATCTTGTAGTCGACCGACTTGTCGGCGGGGAAGCTCACATTCGGGACCGGTGAACTCGCGCCCACTTTGTGGATCAGGGCGTCACCAGTCTGTGCCTGCGCGAGGTTCGGAGATGCGAGGCAGATGGAGACGGCAATGGCAGTCAATGCGTAACGCATGAAACCTCCGACAGGGCGATTCACGGGGCGGGATAAAGTAGGTAGACAAAGATGGTCGCTCGGCTTATCACGCGACAGGTCCGACGACGTGAAGACTGACGATGTCGGGCTTACGCACCCCTTCGGGTTCGCGGCAATTCAGGAGGGCGCTCGCGGTGCGCTACCCGGGAGACATGGTGGTACAACCAGATTGCCGATACGCTATTGATGTCGCCCCTGATCGTGGAGTCTCTCTTGATGAGGCCCCGCTTGCTCATGGTTGATAGCGTGAGCGACTCGCGAGTATTCTATTCGGGTGCCCCAACTCACCGCATAAGCGGGCTCTCACCGCCTGTCGGGGAAGCCTCAGTACTACCGGACTAAAGCCAGATGCACTCCGACTCACGAACCAGCCCACGCCTCACGCTCATGCCCTTCAGACACGCCTGCCTGGCCGCCGTCGCCGCCCTGCTCTCGCCCACGATACTGCTCGCCCAGACGGGGACCCCCGCACCAGCCGATCTACCGGCCGACTCGTGCTCGAACTGCGCCGAATGGAATGCGCCCCAACGCCCATTCCGGGTCCATGGCAACAGCTACTACGTCGGCCCCCACGGCCTCGGCTCCATCCTCGTGACGTCTCCCGAGGGTCACGTCCTCATAGACGGTGCGCTCCCGGAGTCCGCTGAGCAGATAATGGCCAACATCCGCCTGCTCGGCTTCCGGGTCGAGGATGTGAAGCTGATCCTGAACACGCACCCGCACTTCGACCATGCTGGCGGGATCGCTGAACTCCAGCGCGTATCGGGCGCGACGGTCGCTGCCACCGCGCCCAGTGTAGCGGTGCTGGAGAGCGGTACCGCGGGCCCCGATGACCCGCAGTACGGCGACCTTCTTTCGTACGCGAAGGTGAGCAATGTCCGGGTGATCGCGGATGGCGATACCCTGCGTGTCGGCCCTCTAGCCATGACGGCGCACTTGACCGCCGGGCACACCCACGGCGGCACGACCTGGTCGTGGCGCTCGTGCGAGGATGGGCGCTGTCTCGACCTGGTCTATGCCGACAGCCAGTCGCCGATCTCCGTCGACGGCTTCTCCTATACCGGAAGCCAGGCGCTCGCCGACTTCGAACACGGACTACCAGTGCTGGAGAGTCTCTCGTGCGACGTGCTCCTCACGCCGCATCCAGGTGCGTCGAAGCTCTGGGAGCGTCTCGCGGCGCGGGAAGGTGGAGTGCAGGACGCTCTGGTCGACACGGGCGCCTGCCGGAGCTACGCGGCCGCAGCTCGCCAGCAACTCGCCAAGCGGCTGGCAAAGGAAGCGCAGAATAAGTAGAGGCCAATGATGCTACTGTCCCGAACGTTGGCGCTTGAAGTTGACCATGACGGTGGAGAAGCAATGACAGAATCAGGCTCTTTTATTTGCTGGGACTGGACGCGGCTTACGGTCGGCATGGTGGTATGCGGAGCGCTGCTCGCCTGCAGCTCGACGGTCGAGCCGGATAACGTGGGCGCGTGCAAGCAGATCTCCGAGTTCGGCAGTAACGGCTGCCTCGATATAAAGGGCAGGGTCGTCGGTCCCAGCGACCAGCCGCTTCACGGGATTGACGTAGTACCGCGCTATCCGGCAGGGATGTTGATCTTTGCTAACAGTCGCGCGACGACAGACGCCACCGGCGCCTTCACCCTTCGCGTCTGGCGGATGAGTTCACAGTCGCCGACCGTCGGGTCTGACACCCTGTCGCTATGGGTGCGCGGTGTGGACACGAGGGCGGTGGTGCAGGGCACTCCGCCACGTGTGCTGGACAGCGCGCTCGTGCATGCCACCATCAGCCCTATCGGTACAATTCCCACGCCCACCACTGTTACTCTGACCATCCTCGCACCGTAGCTCGCCCATTCACCTTATAGCACGAACATGAGCCAGCTATCCCGTCTCAACATCTCCTCCGGCAGCCCAATGGAGCCGCTCATCGGCTTCTCCCGGGCGGTACGCGTCGGCGACTTCATCAGCGTCGCGGGGACCGCGCCCATCGCCGAGGATGGTGGGACGACGGCGCCGGGCGATGCGGCAGCGCAGGCACGCCGCTGTCTTCAGATCATCGAGACCGCACTCAATGATGCAGGCGGCACGCTCGCCGACGTCGTGCGAACGCGAGTACTGCTCACGTCCATCGACGATTGGAAGGCGGTGGCAGCGGTACACGGTGAGACGTTCGGCGCCATCCGACCGGTGTGTACGGTCATGCAGGTCGTGCGGTTCGTCGACCCGGACTGGTTGGTGGAGTTCGAGGTCGACGCCATCGTTCGGTCGACGGCCGCCGCCTCGCCTGGCTGACGAATCATCCCGCCGGGACTGGCTCGCTACTTCGGCGGATGCACGAAGACGGAAGCCAGGAGTACGCCCGCCTCGCTCCCATGAATCCGTGGAGCTGCACCTGGGGCGGCGAAACGAATGAACCGAAGGGTCAGAACCATATCTTGCGCTCTGACTACTCTCTACTGGCGGACGCCGACTTCCGCAGGATGCATCTGGGTAGATACAAGGCATGCGCGTCGTAGCGGCGTACAACAGCAGAGGGCGCTGTTCATCGCGCATAAGATGCCTCCACGCCCCCCGGAACTCACCCGAGGGAAGCCGAGTGGTGAACGCGCACCTAACCGGCAATAACCAGGTCGTCCTCCTCCACGTCCGCCCGCTCACCCACCTGCTGTCGCCACATCGCATAGTACAGCCCCGTCGCCGCCACCAACTCGGCGTGCGTCCCGTGCTCCACGATCCGTCCACGCTCCAGTACGTAGATGTGATCAGCATGCAACACGGTCGACAGGCGATGAGCGATGAGCACCGTTATCGCATCGCTGCGCGTGGCGACATCGCGCATGGTGCGCGAGATCTCCTCCTCGGTCAGCGAATCCAGTGACGATGTGGCCTCGTCGAAGACAAGCAGTTGTGGGTCACGCAGGAGAGCGCGGGCGATCGACAGGCGCTGCTTCTCGCCGCCGGAGATCTTCATCCCGCCCTCGCCGATGATCGTGTCCAGTCCCTCGGCGCCGCGGCCCAGCAGAGTGTCGGCGGAGGCCCTGTGGAGGGCGTCCAGGCACTGCGCGTCGGTGGCGCCGGGTCGGGCGAAGAGCATGTTGTCGCGGATGCTGCCGCTGAACAACTGGGTGTCCTGGGTGACCAGACCTATGCGCTCGCGGAAGTGATCCAGGTCTACCTGCGTTCCTGGCACGTCACCGTATAGCACCTCGCCCATCTGCGGCGTGTAGAGCCCGACGAGCAGCTTCACGAGTGTCGTCTTGCCGGCTCCCGAGGGTCCCACGAAGGCTACCGTCTCTCCACGACGCACGCTGAACGAGACTCCATCCAGCGCTGGAGTGCTGGCCGTGATATGGGTGAATGAGACGTCGCGGAATGTGAGCTCCCGCAGGTCGGGGACTTCCACCGGGTTCGCCGGACGCGGGTCGGACGGCGTATCCAGGATCTGGCTGAACACTTCCAGCGACGCCTCTGTCTCGCGCCACGCATTGATCACATTCCCCAACTCCTGCATCGGCCCGAAGATGAAGAAGGAGTAGAGTAGGAGCGCGAAGAACTGCCCGACTGTCATCTGTTGCTGGAAGATGAGGTAGAGCATCAGAAACAGAATGCTGGTGCGCAGGAGGTTCACCAGCGTGCCCTGGATGAAGCTCAGCGATCGCAGGTAGCGCACCTTCTTCAGCTCCAGGGCGAGAATGCGATCGGTCGTGTCGTTCAGCCGCTTCACCTCCTGGTCCACCAGGCCCAGGCTCTTCACCAGTTCGATGTTCCGTAGCGACTCGGTGGTGGAGCCGGCGAGCGCTGTCGTCTCGGCAACTATCACCCGCTGCACGGTCTTGATGCGCCGGCTGAGCACTGAACTGAGCGCGCCGAGTAGCGGGATGGTGAGCAGGAAGGCAGGTGCGATCGCCCAGTGGACCTTGTAGGCGTAGATGACCACGAAGACGACGCCGACTAGCGTCGTGAAGAGCAGGTTGACGAAGAGGGTTATGAACCGTTCCACGTCGCTCCGCGCCTTCTGCAGCTTGCCCAGTGTCTCGCCGCTCCGCTGGTCCTCGAATACCTGATACGGCAGCGATAGGGCGTGACGGATACCGTCGGCGTACATCCGCGCGCCAACGCGCTGCGTCACGACGTTCACGCAGTAATCCTGGA
>CAJDWZ010000154.1_pt1 | contig 10118 bp, 7 predicted proteins | sample 7391701 | NCBI WGS metagenome assembly CAJDWZ01 (sample SAMEA7055744, study PRJEB34461) | soil metagenome | biome: terrestrial ecosystem; feature: Peninsula; material: soil | place: Antarctica | collected 2016
TGCATCAGCCCGAAGCTCGTGCCGAGTCGGACGTTCTACACCAGCCCGATGCTGGCGTTGAGCCGGAGTCGTTCCATCAGCTCGAGAGTGATGGTGAGTGGAACGTACTACTGCAGCCCGACGCTCCTGCCGATGAGGAACCCGTCTATCAACCTGACGGTAGCTATGAGTCGAACGCGCTTCACCAGCTTGATGCTGCTGACGAGTCGAACGTGCTGCATGAGCTCGACGTTCTTGCCGAGTCCGGCACTCCAGATGGTTACGACGCTTCCAATTACCCCGGGGTCCCCGAGCTTCTTGGCTATTCAGGTGGACTGGATCCATTCCACAATGAGGAAGCCGGCTCTGAGCTCGAAGAAGTCAACGAATTGGATGCCACTTACCAGTTCGACGGTGGCGACCAGACGGAAGCCGAGACTCTGCCTGACGCGGCCGAGTATCTGGCTGTCGTCGACTCCCATGGGTCTCCTGAAGACGCTGGCGTCGACTCTGTGGGGGCCTCCGGCGTTGACGAGTCCCCTGGATTCCTCGAGAGTTTGGATGCTATCGAGCTATCCGCGGCCATCGAACCGTCCGGTGCCACTCCGCCATTCGTTGCCAGCGAGACGTCTGGAATCATTGAGCCGTCAGATGCCACTCCGCGATTCGTGTTTAGCGAGATGTCTGGCACCATTGAACCGTCCGGTGCTACTCCGACATTCGTGGTCAGCGAGACGTCTGGCACCATCGAACCGTCCGGTGCCACTCCGCCATTCGTGGTCAGCGAGACGTCTGGCATCATCGAGCCGTCCGGTGCCACTCCGCCATTCGTGGTCAGCGAGACGTCCGGAATCATCGAGCCGTTCGGTGCTACTCTGCCATTCGTGGCCAGCGAGACGTCTGGCATCATCGAGCCGTCGAATGCCACTCCGACATTCGTGGTCAGCGACACGTCCGGCACAATTGAGCCGTCCGATGCTATCCAGCCATCCGCAGCGGTCGAACAGTCTGGCTCTATCCAGTTTTCCGATGCCATCGAGCTGCCCGCGGGCAGGCTAGAATTCGGATCGAGCGAGTCGGTGGACGAGGCTGACGCAGCCGGTACGATCTGGCCGGCCGCGAGCACTGACTGGGACCGTGAGGCCGAGCGGCCGAAGGTAGTGGAGGTTGCCCAGTCGCCACAGCCGAGCACAGTCGGCTGGACGCCGGCGACAGCGGTACCCGAACCCGCTGAAGATGCGTTCGTCAACCTCGGCGACTGGCTTCGAGAGGACGATGAGCCTCGTTCGACCCGTATGGTGGTGGAAGAACGTGCGCCTTCTGGCGATGAACAGGCTGACTTTGCCGAGATGCTGCGTAAGTTCAAGCAGGGCGTGGCAGACAATGTTGATGAGGACGACCACGCCAGCCACTATGACCTCGGCATAGCCTTCCGTGAGATGGGGCTGATGGACGAGGCTATCGCCGCCTTCCAGAGGGCTCTACGGGGCACTGCCCAGCGCGTACGTTCATTCGAAGCGCTGGGTCAGTGTTTCATCGACAAGGAACAGTATGCGGTCGCGACGTCTGTGCTCCTGCGCTCGCTGCGGGAGCCCGGCGCTGACGACGGGCGGCTGGTCGGCGTGCTCTACCTTCTCGGTCGCTCGGCCGAGGCTCAGAACCAGAGGACAGAAGCTTTGGGATACTACCAGCGCGTGTTTGCCGTGGACATAGAGTTTGGCGACGTGGCCGATCGCATCGGTGCGGTGGAACGGGTACCTCTGTGACCGTCGGCGCCGGAACGCGGCTTGACGCCGGCGGCGCACTGCTCGACATCCAGGCACCGGTGCGCGACGAGGTCGAACGCGTTCCGCAGGCCATGTGGCAGATCGTCACTTCGGACAACGACCTTGTCGGGACCGTCACGCAACACCTGATGGGGATGCGTGGCAAGCTCTTCCGACCCACGCTTCTGCTGCTCTCCAGCGCCGTAGAGCAGCCGGCGACCGACCGCGCGGTGCAACTCGCAGCAGTCATCGAACTCATACATCTGGGTACCCTGATCCACGACGACTCGGTGGATCACTCTGTTCTGCGGCGAGGGCAGCCCACGGTGAATGCGCTCTTCAGTCACCAGTTATCGGTGCTGATGGGCGATTTTCTGTATGTCCGGGCGATGGCTGAACTCGTGCGGGATGGCGATCTCACGGTACTCACGACTGTGACGTCCGCGTCGAGCGAGATGACCCTGGGTGAGATCAGACAGTTGGCGGCGATGGACGCGCTCGCGTTCAGCGAGGCCGACTACGAGCAGTTGATCCGGTCCAAGACGGCGTCGTTATTCTCCGCCGTCTGTGAGGTGGGGGCGATAGTGGGTGGCGGCGCTCACCGCGAGGCGCTCGCCAGATATGGGGATCGACTGGGCCGCGCCTTCCAGATTGCTGACGACCTGCTGGACTACACCGCCGACCAGAGCACCACCGGCAAGCCGCACGGGCTGGACCTGCGCGAGCACAAGGTGACGCTCCCGCTGATCGCCGCGTTGCGCGACATGCGACGGGCGGAGCGAGATCGAGTCGAGTTGCTGTTTGCCGATCCCGAACCCAGCGATGAGTTGATAGCCGAGGTGACTCAGATAGTCACCGAATCGGGAGGGTTGGAGTATGCGAGGCGGCGCGGCGATCGCTATGCGGAGGAGGCTGAACAGGCGCTGAAAGGGCTGCCAGAAGGTCCTGTGCGAAGCGCGCTGGCTGACGCCATGAGTTACGTTCTCGACCGGAGGTCCTGATGGCTCGCGGCTCCTCCGGCTCCTCGCGCCGGCGTCCGACCTTCCACGCTGTGGTGCTCGCTATCGGTTTTGTGGCCGGCGGCTTCATGACTGTGCTCGCCCGCCGCTTCCTGCCGGTAGGTGCAGCAAAAGAGTTTCTCACTGCCGGAGTGACTCCAAGTATTGGCCCTTTACACGTTGACCTGATTATCTTGAAGATGGCCATCGGCCCGGTCGCGTTGGACGTCTCTCTGTTGAGCCTCGTCGGGGTGGTCCTGGCCTATCTGATAGCGCGATCGCTGTTCTAGGAGATCCAATGGGAAACTTCAGCTTCTGGGAAATCTTCCTCATCTTCATCGTCGTCCTGCTCCTCTTCGGTGCGAAGCGCATTCCGGAGATAGCGGGCTCGATGGGGAAGGGAATACGTGAGTTCAAAAAGAGCATCAACGAAGTGGAGCGCTCGATCCAGGAGCCTGACCGGCCCGTGAGTCGGCTGCCGAGGGACGAGGCGAGGGAGCGGCCGGTGTCGGCAGCGACTGAAGCCGAGCCCGCGCCGGAGCCAAAGCGCCTGCTTAACTGACCTGCGCACGATCGTAGTGTTGATCGCGCGCAATCCAGAGTTCCTCGGTTCATCCGTGATGTTTGCGCGGGCGACCTAGGGAGAAGCGTGGTGCGGCCCTTCGCAGCACATTAAGAGAGAGCGGGGCGCGCTTCCGACTGTATCAGTCAGAAGCGCGCCCCGCTCTCTCGTCGTCTCACTTGAACTCTTCGCCCTGGAAGCGTGAAACGAGGCCGGGCCGCGTGCAGCTAAAGACTGCTGCGCACGGCCTTCAATCCATGAGCCTCAGCCATCGACATCCACACGTCGACCGGCGGCTCTCACCTCGGCGCGACGATCGGTGACCTTGGCGGCAGAGCGCAGATTCGCCAGGAACTGCTGCACGCGCTGGCGCTGGAAGCCGGACTCCACCTGCTGGCGCTGGAGGGGCTTCTGAACTAGCCACGAGGAACTATCGGCGCTCACCCGACGGTCTACACGCAAGACGATTGCGGCGTCGTCAGTGTCCACGGGAGAACTGACGGCACCGACCGGCAGGCCGAACGCCGCTCCGACAGCCTTGCTGAATGAGCCGAGGCCGGGCGCGCCATTCACCCGCGTGAACATCTGCGTCTCGTTCACAGCCAACCCCATCGACGCAGCGGCGCTCTCAAGCGTTCCGCTAGCTGCAGCTGCGCTCACCTGCTCCGCCTTCGGCATCTGGAGCTTCACCTTCTGCTCGCGCGCCAATTGAGTACGGATGAGTTCCTGTACCGAGGCAAGCTCGGGTACGCCTGCTTGCTCGAGGGTATCCAGACGGGCGACGTAATAGCCGTCGTCGCTCGAGATGAGATCACTCGATTCCCCGACCAGCGCTCCTCCGAAGGCCCACGAGGACACGTCCGGTATGTAGCGGCCGTCAACGACGAGCGAGTTACCCTGCAGCACCGTCTGCTGGCTGGTGGTAAGCCCCATCTTCTTCGCCACGCTATCGAAGAGCGCAGGCTTATCGTTGTTGGCGATCGCGTTAGCGAGGGAGTCGGCGCGTCGATCGGTGAGGACTGCCGAGGAATCGCTCTGCTGAATCGGGATCAGGATGTGGCGCAAGGTGAGCGTGTCGCCCTTCCGCTCGTCCACCTTGATGATGTGGTAGCCGAACGGCGATGCCACGGGCTGCGAGATCTGGCCGCTGTCCAGGTCGCGTGCTGCCGACGTGAATTCGGGAATGAAGCCGAAGCTGTCGAGCGTGTTCGTGCCCAGGAGGCCGCCGTCAACGGCTGACGCCTCGTCAGAGGATTCACGTGCGGCCACATCGGCGAAGCTCGCTCCGTCAATGATCTCCTGACGTACACGCTCAGCGCGAGCCAGCGAGGCGGCAGTGTCGGCCGCCCCAATCACCTTGGGCAGCGACACAAGGGCCACGACGGCGCGCCCCGGACGGGTGAAGTTGTCGCGGTGCTTCTGATAGAAAGCCTTCACATCAGCGTCGGAGACCTTCACAGCGGAGTCCGCGACACCGTCCGCGGGAAGCGCAACAAAAGCTACCTGCACGCTGTCGTGAGTGTCCTGCCAACCACGCCAGAGCTCGGCGTCAGTGACGTAGACGTCATTGGCGATACGCTCGAAGAGCTTCTGCCGCGGAATTTCCTGTCGGTAGTAGAGCTCCAGCTGGTAGAGCAGGCCCTGCTGCTTGGCCGCCGGGCTGGCGAGATATCGCTGGTACTTCTCAGGATCGAAGCGCCCCTCGGTCTGGAGCTCTGGCGACTGGAGGAGCTGCGGCGGCGGGCTGTACTGTGCCGCCTGACGGATTTCGTCGTCCGTGACCTTTATGCCTCGCCGCTTCAACTCCTGTTGCAACAGCCGTTCAGTGACGAGCTGTTCAAACGCCTGATCCTCAAAGCGCTGCATCTCATCGGGAGTGACGGAGCGACCGGTACGCGCCTCCTCACCCTGCGAAAGTTGCTGGCTGGCATTCTGCCATTCCAGATACGTGATGTCTTCACCATTCACGCTGCCGACAGCCGTGCCGGTGGTTACCGTAGCGCGACCGAGTAGTCCGGATGTCTCCACCAGCAGGAAGCCGCCGACGAAGAAGATGATGAGCAGGATCCAGACGTACTTGGCGGCGCTCCGCATGTTTTGCAGCACGGGGCGGGACTCCTCGGCAGATCGAAAGGGGGGAAGGAAGGGGTGGGGCCTACAGCCTATAAAGTTACGGTGGGAACCGCTTCGAAATCAAGCCTAAGGTCATGCCTGTGAGACACTTCTGATTGACTTTGCGGTGCGGCGGGATGTTTGACTTCGCGGAGCGGCGGGATGTATCTTGCCGCCCACCTGCTCCAGCCGCGCGGCGTATTCGAGGGCCCGGATGACCAGCTCTGTCCGTATCGACGATCTCCAAAGAAAGTACGAGCAGAACTCTCGCCGCTACTTCGCGCCGCTAGCTAGCGAGCTACGTCGCGCCGGTGACGCGCGTCGCGCCGTTGCGCTCTGCGAGGCGGGAGTTGCCGCCGACCCGGAGCACCTGAGCGGCCACGTCGTCCTCGCCCAGGCGCTGGCTGACCTGGGAGACCGCGCTGGAGCCGAGCGGTCATTCGCCCGAGCAGTCGAGCTCGACCCGGAGAATATTATCGCCCTCCGGTCGCTGGGCGACCTGGCGCGCGACCGGGGCGATCGTGAGGGCGCACGCGGCTGGTATCAGCATGCGCTCGAGGCCGATCCACGTGATCCCGAGCTGGCTACCCGCCTGTCGACGCTCGACAGTGCGACCGCTGATTCATCACCGTCCCTTCCACCATCGGCCGACTCGCCGACAGCTTTCACGGCCGACGAGCCGACTGACGCTCGGGCCGTACACGCCGCGAGCTCGTTCGACGCAGCGGGCGCCGCCGAGGCCGACAGCAGGACGGACGAGGCTGCAGCCGACGACAGCGCCGATGAACGGACCGCGAGCGCAGCCGAGGAAGACACGGGCGATCTGCCCTCCAAACACGCGGATGCTGCGCAGTCGCTGCCCCTGGCTTCGCTGCCGGACGACGAACTGGACCGCGAACTTCAGCGGCAACGGAACGCGGAGGAGTTCACCGCCGGTTTCTTCGCTGCCGTATTGGAAGCGGACAGAGCTGCGGACGGCTCGCTTCCCGGCCTGTCGGAGTCTGCTTCCGTGGATTCGCTGCCCGAGGCGGAACCGGCTACGAGCGGGGTAGATGAGGAGGGCATGGAGGCAGCTGAGAGCATCGCGGTCGACGAGCGCTCAGGCGAGCGGGCTGACGATTCCGACTTCCTCGACGACCTGTTGGAGTTTCCTGTGGGGAGCGAGGGCGAGGATGGACCGTCGGTCGCCGCGGCCGGGCAGACCGAAGCGGAGATCGGTGCAGAACCGATGCTCCTGTCGGAGCCAATGGCCGAGCCGGAAGCCTTCGGCAACCTGGCAGGCGATCATACGGAGACAGCGCACCCGCGCGGCGGAGCAGAGGTCGAGGATTTGCCATCCAACCTGCTCGGCGTGGACGATGACCTATCGCTGGACGCGTCCCGAGTGGAGTCGCTCGGTGAGTCGACCTCCGAAACGCCGACGGAGTCTATGCCCGCACCGACTGGCGAATTCGACGCGGAACCGGATTCCCATCTAACGACCGAGCCGGTTTCGGAGTGGGCCACCGAGTCGTCCTCGGAAGTACCGGCTGATGAGACTCACGAAGTGGCATCCGAGTTGGCTTTGGAACCGCCGGCTAATGAGACTCACGAAGTGGCATCCGAGTTGGCTTCGGATCACGAAGTGGCATCCGAGTTGGCTTCGGAACCGCCGGCTGATGAGACTCACGAAGTGATATCAGAGCCGGATCCAGAATTGACTGCTGAAGCGACTACTCACTTGGCATCGGAGCCGGTATCCGAATTGACGTCTGAGGCGACCCCCGACGTGGTGTCAGAGCCGGATCCAGAGCTGACTGCGCAAGCGACTTCCGACGCGGCATCAGAGCCAGTATCTGAGTCGACGTCTGAGACGACCCCCGAACTGTCGTCAGGGTCGGCGCCTGAGTCGACGGAAGAAGCGACCTCCGAGTCGATCGGGGAGACGATTCATGAAGCGTTTCCTGTCTCGCCTCCCGACTCAAGTGACGACATGTCGCCGGAACCGGCGGCTGCTGTCGAGAGCGATTCGCCGAGCGGATCGGCGCAGCTCGAGTCACCGGAGTCAGCGGTTACTCTGCCAGACTCGGAGATGTCCCGAGATCAGGCCGGAGACGACTCAGCCGTAGCGCAGTGGCGGGAGGAGATTACGTCCGCGCGATCACGCGTCGAGATCTCCACTGATACGTCAGATTGGCCTCAGCCCTCGGTCGCCGATTGGAGCGATGCGCGTCCGGCGGACACTCCTGGAACTCAGGAAACCGCTACCGAGCCGGAAGTCGATCAGCCCATGTCCGACGAGGCTGCCGCAATTGCCACCCCTATTGACGAGCATCCAATAGAGGAAGAGTCGTCGCGACTTCCATTCGTCACTGTGACGATGGGGAAGCTCCTACTGCAGCAGGGCTTCCGTAGTGACGCGCTCAAACTCTTCCGCCAGTTGGCGGCACAGCATCCAGATGACAGCGCGATTCGTCAACAGGTAGCCGAACTGGAAGAGGAACTGCATCCGGCTGGAGGGGCCGGGAGTGGGGTGACTGTAGGCACTTGGCTGCGAGATCTGGCCAGGATTCGACCGGCATCCCGTGGCGAGGAAGAGAGCTCCGGCTCGGCCGCTTCAGCGAGTAGCGAACATGTCGAGCCTGTCGAGGTCGATGCGTCTCTCCGGACGGACGAGTCCACGGGTGGGCAGGCTGCGGCGGAGAGTATGCACCCCCGAGAAGGATTGGACGTCGCAGCGTCTGGATCTGATCTTCTCAGCAGCGCGGCCGCCGCAGCGGCAGCGGCCGTAAGCTGGGAGGCTACCGACTCGGATCCGTCGATCGATGACTTCCTCTTCAGCGACGACCCGATGGAGTGGGGCGAGGTCATGCCTGCGCCCACTGTCGCTACCGAGCGCGTCTCCGACTTGACGTTGGACGAGCTATTGGGTCGCCCTGTCTCGGTGGAGGATGAGCTAGCGGCTGGAGCACTGGCCTCGGCTACCATGGCGATGCAGCACGACCAGGAGACAGACGCGCAGTTGGCTGAAGCGAGTGCCGAGGATCCGCGATCCCTGGAGCACCTACTGGCTCAGTCGTCGGCGCCAGATGTCGCAACGACGCGCGAGACGGGCGGCTTCTCCTTCGAACAGTTCTTCCAGACCGAGCCGACGGCCGGCGGTCCGGCCGAGACGGGAGCGGCGGGTGCATCGTCGCCGCCGCCTGCCAAGTCTCCGCCAGCTCTGCCGACGACCGGAGCGACTGGAAACGACGAAGAGGCCGCCGCACGAGAAGCCGACCTGGCAGACTTCCACGCGTGGCTTGCCGGGCTATCGAAGTCGTGAGGATCGCTCTGCTGAACGGGCCCAACCTCAATCTGCTCGGTCGTCGTGAGCCTTCCCTTTACGGGACGACGACGCTGCCAGCTATCGAGGCCCATCTTGCTGAGGTCGCCGCCGAGTTGGGGGTCGAACTTGGCAGTAGCCAGTTCAACGGCGAAGGACAACTGGTGGACGCCATCCAGGCCCTGGACGGTAACGCGGACGGAGCGATCATCAACGCCGGTGCGTACAGCCATAGCTCACTCGCCCTGAGCGATGCCTTTGCAGCGGTGGAGGTACCTTACGTGGAGGTACACCTGACCAACATCTTCTCCCGCGAACCTGAGCGCCGCCATTCCACGCTCGCCGCAGGTGCGCTGGCGCTGGTCTGCGGCTTTGGCGCGACGGGGTACGAGCTCGCCCTGCGCGGGCTTGTCACGACGTTACGGGCGCGTGGCTGACCGCCGCGGAACGCGTATCGCCGCCGTCGTGGCGGCGATGGATCGGTTGAACCTGGATGCATTGTTGCTCACCGGGCCAGCCAACATCCGCTACCTGACAGGCTTCTCAGGTTCCAGCGCGCTGGTGCTGGTCACGCTTCGCGAGATCGTGCTCATTACCGACTCTCGCTACGAAACCCAGGCGGCGGATGAGGCTGGCGCGGTGGCCAGGATCGATATCCAGGAGCGGAGTCTCTGGTCGGGGCTCTGGCCGCGTATCGCCGCTTCCAGTGGAGTCCATGTGATTGGCTTCGAGGCCTCGCACCTGCTGCATCGCGACTTCCAGCGACTGCTCGAATCTGGTTCACGGTGGCAGTGGCGCCCGACGGCGGATATCGTGGAGGGGCTGCGCGAGCGGAAGGATCCGGATGAAGTGGAGGCCATTCGTCGGGCTGGCGGGATGGCCACGAGGGCGCTGGAGCGCATACTAGGCCATTCGTCGGGCTGGCGGGATGGCCACGAGGGCGCTGGAGCGCATACTTTCCAGGGTCGGGCCGGGAATGACGGAGCTGGCCGTGGCAGGAATGTTGGAGCAGGCGCTTCGTGAGGAGGGCAGCGAGGCGTTCCCGTTTCCAACGATCGTTGCCTCGGGTCCGCGCTCGGCGCTCCCCCACGCCGGCTCCTCTGCGCGAGCCATAGAATCAGGTGATCTGGTCCTGATTGACTTCGGAGCGCAGGCGAGCGGCTATTGTTCGGATGTGACCAGGACGGTGGTAATCGGCCGCGCGGGCACGCGAGAACGTGAGATCCACGACGTCGTTCGCGAGGCGCAGGCGGAAGCGCTGGCCGGGGTGAGGGCAGGAATCACCGGCCGGGCTGCCGATGCCCTCGCCCGTGACTACATTGATCGCCGCGGCTTCGGTGCCCGTTTCCAGCACAGTCTGGGACATGGGCTGGGGCTGGAAGTGCACGAGTCTCCAC
>CAJDWZ010000101.1_pt1 | contig 10013 bp, 10 predicted proteins | sample 7391701 | NCBI WGS metagenome assembly CAJDWZ01 (sample SAMEA7055744, study PRJEB34461) | soil metagenome | biome: terrestrial ecosystem; feature: Peninsula; material: soil | place: Antarctica | collected 2016
TGGGCGTATGCGAGAGCCCACGCCACCTCGCGCAGAATCTGCACGGCCTCCTGAGCCGGTAGATGCCCGCGATCGCGCAGCCGCTCGGCCAGCGACTGCCCCTCCACGTAGGCCATGGCGAAGAAGGCGACACCCTTTACGTCGTCGGCTCGGTAGATGGGGACGATGTTCGGGTGCGACAGCCGCGCCGCCGTACGCGCCTCACGAAGGAAGCGCTCGCGCATGTCCGGCTTCGCCGCCAGCTCTGGCGGTAGAACCTTGAGCGCGACCGGACGGTCGAGCATGAGATCGCGGGCGAGGAGGACGATCCCCATGCCGCCACGGCCAAGCTCGCGCTCGATGGCGAACTGGCCAGCGAGAGCTGAGGCGAGCGAGGGAAGGTCGGACGGGAGCGGAGTCGTCATGCGATGGGTGAGAGATGTGCGCCCGCATTCTCGGCTCGCACGATGCCTGCGTCAACGGTTGCTCTGTGGACGTTCGTCCATTCCGGACTCACATACCCCTGTCTCACACTGTAGCACCATGATGCCTTCCACTCTGATCACCGGCGGTACGCGTGGCCTCGGCCGCGCCCTCGTGCTCGCCTTCGCCAGGCGCGGTTACCGCGTGTACACCACGGCTCGCGGCGAGGAGGGCCTGGCCGCGCTCGCCGATCATGCAGCGGCCGAGCCGCTGGATGTGGTCACCATCCGCGCCGACGTGTCGCGGGTCGAAGACAACGCCGCGGTCGCCAGCCGAATCGCGGCCGACGAGCGTCAGCTCGACGTCGTGATCCATAACGCGGGCTTGCTGGGGCCGCGGGTGCCGCTCGCCAACTACCCGCCCGGAGAGTTCGCCGACGTGATGGCGGCGAATGTCTTCGCGCCCTTCGACCTCACGCGACAGCTGCTGCCGAGGCTCGCTCCGAACTGCGCCCTCATCTTCGTGTCGAGCGGGGTGAGCCTGGGCCCGCGCGAGCGTTGGGGCGCTTACAACGTGAGCAAGATCGCGCTCGATGGGCTGGCCGGGATCTGGGCTCAGGAGCTACGCGATGACGGGGTGCGAGTATTCATCGTGGACCCCGGCGGGATGCGCACGGAGATGCGGGCGGCGGCTTATCCCAGCGAGGATCCGATGACCCTGCCGACGCCGGAGGAGAATGCGGAGGCGTACATCCGACTGGCCCAGGAGGGGTCGATGGCCGAGACGGGGCGCCGGTATGATGTCGCGGAGTGGATGGACGACGGCTGAAGTACGCGTTCTCGCTGATCAGGAGGTGCCCGGAATCGGCCTTGGTCTCGCGTCGCCGATGAGGAGGGTAGAAAATGACGACAGTCGTGACCGGCGGACGCTACTCCCCGCACACCTCCACGAAGTACTCCTCCAACTCCAACTCGAGCGCCTGCTGTGCCGGATCGGGGTGCCATTCTAGCCGCTCGGTGAGGATCTCCGGTCGATCGTCCTCCGGCCGCCAGCGCTCCACCAGCCTTGCGTCCACGTCCACTATCCAGTACTCCGGCACCGCCTCGCTCTGGTAGAGCCGCCGCTTCACCGTCCGGTCTGCTCTAGCGGTGCTCGGCGAGAGGATCTCGATGGCGAGGAGTAGCCGACCCACTTCCTCCCACGTGCGCGGCACCTGCCCGTCCACCAGCGGCACCACGAACACGTCCGGCTCCACCATGCGATCGTGGCGGAATTCCACGTCGGCGGGGGCGAGCATGACGTAGCCCGCGGCGTTCGCCTTCACGTATGGGTGTAGCCGCAGGAAGAGCGCGGTCGCCGCCCGCTGGTGTTGCCACGAGGGACCCGGGCTCACGAGAAGCTCCCCGTCCACGACCTCGTAGCGGTTTCCGTCGTCGGGAAGAGCGCGGACCATGTCGGCCGTCCAGTGCGTGGTAGCTGCAGCCATGGCCATACTACTATCTCCCGGATATGCGTGGGGCAAGCGGAGCGAAGGGTCATGCCAGACGGTGGTACGCAGTCGAAGGCACCGCGTTACCAATCCAGTGCATGTCGTACCTGTATGCCACGCCAGGGACGGCACATGGCGGAACTGCATACCGTGCCTGGAGGCCTAGAGCCCGCCGCCATGTACATTTCTTCACATGTCTACTGCCCCATCCACGCACCCTTCCATCTCGTATCGTCTGGGTCTGGCAGTGCTTCGCGGCATTGGCGCGGACGAGGCTCCGGCGTGGCTCATCTACGACCCACGCCTGGATGCCCTTGTTGCCCCCGGGCACCGGCTGGACGAGTTGCGCGCCTGGGCCCGGGAGAATGGAGTGCCTGAGGTGGGCGTGGCGCCGGATGAGTTGGACGCTCCACTCCTCGACCCGCGCACACCGCGCCCATACCAACGGGAGGCGGTGGACCGCTGGCGCGCGGCTGGCGGACGCGGCTCGGTCGTGCTCCCCACGGGGGCCGGGAAGACGCTCGTCGCCATCGTCGCCATCGCCGAGGGGGGCGCCGGCGCCTGCATCGTCGCTCCCACGCGCGCCCTCGTCGCCCAGTGGTTCACCCAGTTGGCCGACGCCTTCGGTGCGGAGCGAGTGGGGGCGTACTACGGCGACGAGAAGGAGGTGCGGCCGATCACCGTTACCACCTACCACTCAGCCTTCCCTCTCATAGAGCGTTGGGGTGAGCGCTTCGCCCTGATCGTGCTCGATGAGGTACACCATCTGGCCGACAGCGTGGCTGGCGAGGCGCGTTCCTGGCACGACCATCTGCGCATTGCGCCGTCGTCGCTCAGGCTCGGTCTTACGGCCACCTACCCCGACAATCGGGACGTGGAGCTGCGTCGGCTGGTGGGGCCGGTGGTCTACCGTCGCACGATCGGCGAGATGACCGATGCCGAGCTGGCCCGCTTCGCCCTCACGCGGCGCTGGGTACGGCTCACCGCCGCCGAGGAGGCGCGCTACACCGCGCTCACGGCGACGTACGAGGACCACATGGCTGCCGCTGGCCACCGGGAGCGTGGCGAGACCCCGTCCGACGCGTGGCGCATGTTCGCCGCCAGTGCGCGCCGCTCGCCGGCCGCCCGGCGTGCGCTCCGTGCCTTCCACGAACGGGAGCGCCTGGTGCGGCTGGCCGAGGGTAAACTGCGCGAGACGGAGCGCATCCTGCGGCTGCACCCGGCGGAGCAGGCAGTGATCTTCTGCGGTGGCACCGACGCTGCGGAGTCGATCTCGCGCACCCTCGCCATCCCGATGATCACCGCCTCTACTCCTGCCTCCGAGCGCCACGCGCTGCTCGGCGCGCTGGACCGCGGCGAGATACGCGCCGTGGCCAGCGTGCGCGTGCTCGACGAGGGATGGGACGTGCCAGGCGCCAAGCTCGGGATAGTGCTCGGCGACTCTACGCGCGGGAGCGGGCGACAGCATACGCAGCGGCTGGGGCGGCTGCTGCGGCGGCAGGGCGATGCCGTCGCATCCCTCTACGAGATCGTGGCCGCTGGGACGTATGAGTTCTACGCCTCCCAGAAGCGTGGCGCGGGTGTGCGGCGTGTGAGCGAGAGCAGGGCCGGCGGGCAGCTCGGCTTCGGGATGTAGGCTCAGGGCATCGCGATGCTACAACGGTCCCATATCGAGCCCTTCCTGCGAGTGCAGGACGGCGAGGTGCACGTGGCCTATCTGGACGATGCCAGCGGGCGCGTCGTCCCCTTCCTTGACCGGTTGTGCCGCCTGGTGCGGCGCTTGGAGGGGTGGCCGCGGTCGGCGGTGGTGGAGGCGTTGCGCCGCCAGGAGCGCCGCGTGCGCGACTCGGCGCGGCTCGCCGGAATCTCGAAGGCCCTGCTTGATGCGTGCGTTTTCCAGCCGCCGGATGGCGCCGGAAGTGCGCCCGACGTGCGCCGGCTGGTGTTCGAGGCGCGCGGCCGCCACTGGCCGCCGGTACCGGGCGATAGCGACATGCCCTACGCCGAGGCTGCCGCGGCGCTGGAGTGTACCGTGGGCGAGGTGAGACGGCTGCTCTACGCCGACGCGCCCGGAGCCCGTCTCCTCGTGCGTGCCCCCGCGTTCGACGGGCGCGCCCTTCTCGCGCGCTACAACCTGGAACTTGCGCGAGCCGTGTTGCTCGACGCCGAGCGCGTCTGGGTCACGGCGCGTGGCGGGTGGCGCGGTACTTTCCGCGCGATCAAGTTGGCGCGGCTCATGCACCAGCTCACGCGCGCCGGACGGTCATACAGGGTGGAGCTGACCGGGCCAGCGGCGGCCTACGTGGTGCGGCCCGCGCGCTACGGCGCCCGCTTTGCGCGGGTGATCCCGGCGCTGTCGCGCAGTTCCGGATGGCGGCTTGAGGCCGAGCTGAACCGCGAAGGGAAGAAGATGACCTTCCGCGTGCGTGGCCGGCCCAGTCCCGAGGCGGGAGGTGCGCCCATCGGCGCGCGCGCCCGTCAGGCCGGCTACGATTCCGAATGGGAGCGCTCCCTGGCCTCCGATTTCCGCCGCAACTTTGGCAGCGAGCGTGGTGGGTGGCGCCTGGAGCGCGAGTCCACTCCGGTTGTCGCGGGCGACGAGCTCTTCCTCCCTGACTTCACCCTGCGCCATGCCGATGGGCGCGAGGCGCTGGTAGAGTTGGTGGGGTTCTGGACGCCGGAGTACCTGGAGGCCAAGACGCGCAAGGTGGCGGCCGCTCAGCTCGATCACCTGATTCTGGTTGTTTATCGGGGTCTGGCGGTTGGGCGAAAGACCGACGCCCTCACTGAAGCGGCGGGGATGGAGAGGGTGGTCTGGTTCGTCCAGCGACCACGGGCAGCGGAGGTCGTGCGGGCGGCGGAGAGGTGGGCGCGACGGTAGGGTCAACCCCGCATCGCCGCCTCCAGCGCGCCCAACGTGGGCTCGATGCTGGTCATGGTGCCGGCGTCGCGCATGAGGATCTCCGGATCCTTGAGGATGTGGCCGGTGAGCACCGCTACCACCCGCGCGTCGGCGGCTATGGTGCCGTCGGCCACCAGGCGGCGCACGCCGGCCACGCTCGCCGCGCTGGCCGGCTCGCAACCCACGCCGCTGGCGTCGATCACGCGCTTGGCGTCGAGGATCTCTTCGTCGCTCACAGAGAGCACGACGCCATCGTTCTCGCGCACCGCCCGCACGGCGCGGTCGTGTGAGGCGGGGTCGCCAATGGCGATGGCGGTCGCGATGGTGTGCGGTGTGACCGAGGTACGCGTTCGGAAGCCGTCAGCAAAGCTGCGAGCGAAGGGCGCTGCACCGGCCGCCTGCACCAGCGCCAGTCGAGTCGCCCGAGACACGAGCCCCAGCTCACGCGCATCGCGCAGCGCCAATCCGAACGCCGACGCGTTCCCCAGGTTCCCCGCCGGTACCACGATCCAGTCAGGAGCCTCCCATCCGAGCTGAGCAAGCATCTCGAAGATGATCGTCTTCTGCCCCTGCAGCCGGTATGGGTTGACCGAGTTCACCAGGTAGACCCCCAGCGCGTCGCCGGCCTCGCGCACCAGCCGAAGGCAGTCGTCAAAGTCCCCTCGCACGAGGAGCGTCCGGGCGCCGTAGGCGATGGTCTGGGCCAGCTTGCCGAGCGCCACCTTTCCCTCGGGGATGAGGACGAGGGCGGGGATGCCGGCGAGCGAGGCGTAGGCGGCGAGCGAGGCCGAGGTGTTGCCGGTGGACGCGCAGGCCACCGCCGTCGCTCCCACCCGTCGCGCCTGGGTGATGGCGACCGTCATCCCGCGGTCCTTGAACGAGCCCGTGGGGTTGTGCCCCTCGTGCTTGAGAAGCAACTGCGCCGCGCCGCTAAAATCGGCTACCGAGGTCCGTGCGAGGAGCGGCGTGTTTCCCTCCGGCTGGGTCACCATCTCGTTAACGGTGGCGGTGGGGAGCACCAGTTCGCGGAAGCGCCAGACGCCCGACGCGGCCGCCGCGTCCAGCCCGCCCACGCCGGCGGCGCGCCGGTCGTCAAAGAGTTGGCGCAGCTCCGGGCCGCGAAGGCCGGGCGCTGCATGCTCCACCGTCAGCAGCCCACCGCACTCAGGGCAGACGGCGTGTGGGTCCAGTTCGGGGACGACATTACCGCAGTCGTCGCAGCGCTGGCGCGATGGAGTTGGAGGCGACGGTTCTGGTGGCATGGATGTACTGATATGCAGGACGTGAATTACCGGACGGATCCTCACCTCACGGAGCCGTCACGAGTAAGCTACAGCGTCTATCCCGTCCCGCTGACATACCTTCGCAACCGCCGCATGCTCCTCCTCGTTCTCGACCTGATCGGCGTTGCCGTCTTCGCCGTGAGCGGTGCGCTCGCCGCCGGCCGCGCGCGCATGGACCTGCTCGGCGTGCTCGTCCTGGCCATGGCGACGGCGGTAGGCGGGGGAACGCTGCGCGACCTGCTGCTGGAGCGGCAGCCGATATTCTGGCTGGAGAACGCCACGTATGTCTGGGTGATAGCCGGTGCGGCGCTGGCGACGGTGCTCTTCGCGCGCCTCCTGCACCCCTCGAGAAGAGTGGTCCACGGCACGCTGCTGGTGGCCGATGCGTTGGGGCTCGCTCTCTTCGCCATCAGCGGCGCGCGGATCGCTGAGCAGGCGGGGATGCCGGCGGCGGCCATCGTCATACTCGGCACCATGACCGGCTCGGCCGGCGGCGCCATCCGCGACGTACTGGCCAACGAGGTGCCGCTCATACTGCGGCCTGGGGGATTGTACGCCTCAGCGGCGATCGCCGGGATCATCGTCTATCTGGTGCTCGCGCGACTGGGTGCAGCGGTGCCCATGGCGAGCCTGTGTGGCATGGGGGTCGTGGCGTTGGTGCGCCTGGCAGCGATCTGGTGGCGTCTCTCGCTGCCGGAGTTTGCGTTCGACGAGGAAGGGGCGCACAGCTAGCTGCCCTTTGCGATCGCCCTTTCGTCGTCGATACCGTCGGAGCAGGGAAACTCATCGAAGCCGCACGACATCGTGACGAAAGGGCGCACAGCGAGCTGCCTGCTGTGATCGCCCTTTCGTCGTCAACTCCGGAGCCCATAGGCTCGCGAAGATACTACGGCATCGTGAGGCCGCCATCGATGGCGATGTACTGGCCGCTGGCGAAGCCGAGGAGGTCGGAGGAGAAGGCTACGACGGCGGCCGCCATGTCGGACGGTGCGCCGAGTCGGCGGAGCGGCGTGGAGCCGCGGACTATCTCCTGAACATCGGGCGTCGTGGGCTCGCTGGCCGCGGTGGTCATGATGAGACCTCCGGCAATCATGTTCACCGTCACACCTGCCGGTCCCAGTTCTGCCGCGAGGTTTCGGGAGAAGCCGAGCATGGCGCTCTTCGCCGTCGTGTAGGAATGGTACTGGACGACGGGGAAGGTGATGAGGTTGGTGAGGATGTTGATGATCCGTCCGCCGCCGCGGGCATGGAAATGCGGGAGCGCGGCCTGGCAACTGTTGTATGCCGCCTTCACCGTGCCGTCGATCTGGTCCTGGAAGTCCGCCCACTCCATTTTCGGGAATGGCTTGTTGTTGACCGGATCGAACCGGTAGTTGTGGAGCGCGTTGTTGACGAGGATGTCGAGCCCGCCGAACTCTTCGGCAAGGTTGTCGACGGCCCGGCGCACGGCGTCGCCGTCGCGGACATCGGCCTGGAGGACGATTGCCCTGCCGCCGCGCTCCGTGATCTCGCGCACCACCTGCTCGGCAGCGTCCTGACCGGTGCGATAGTTCACGCCGACAGCGGCACCGGCAGCGGCAAGTTGAACCGCTATCGCCGCGCCTATTCCGCGCGAGGCGCCTGTGACCAGCGCCACCCTGTTCTCGAGCAACATCACGATATCCCCGTACTTGACTCCACACTCTCGCGCGCGGACAGCCTGGATTACCGTCCGCTAGAACGCGAGAACAGGCTGCATGATAGTCAACTGTCGCCGCTCTTCCGAGCCGCTGCACGCGAGAGGGCTTTCAACCGACGGGCAAGTAGCGGCTCGAGCACCGCCACGTCACTGATGTCGGCGGCACGCGACGAGTAGACGAGAGTCACGCGATTCTTTTCAGCCCGCATCAGGAGATCCTCGAGCACGACTTTCGCGTCATGCCCCTTCAACTCTTCCTTGTATCGCTTCTGGAATTCGGGCCATTTCTCGGGGTCGTGCGAGTACCATTCGCGCAACTCGCGCGACGGAGCGATATTCTTCTCCCATGCGTCGATGTGTGCGCGCTCCTTGGACACGCCGCGCGGCCAGAGCCGATCGATGAGAACGCGATAGCCGTCGGAATGCTCGTAAGGTTCGTAGACTCGTTTTGCGACGAACATTTTCCACCCTGCAGATGGAGGTTCCTCTCATGGCCGTGGATGCAACTCGCAGCCCATTCTACTCCTGGCTCGACCACGCCGCGATTCGCGACGTTCTTCGTGCAGCTCTTCTCCTTCCGCCGGGTGAGCGGATGGTGCTCATGAAAGGGCTCATCCCGGAGCTCGTGGAAGATGTCGGCATCAAGGCCGTCGACAGCTTCGTCGGTGACCTGGGAGTGAAGGCGCACCGGTACGCCGAGGCACGTGCGCATCCCGGCAAGGGAGGTGCCACCCGACGAGTGGCCGGCGAGCCGTTGGGTGGACCGATCCCTGCCGGCGAGGCTCACCTCTCCGGGCGCCGCAATCCCCGCCGTCCAGGTGGACGGGCGCTGGAGCGGCAGTGGGAGGCGACCTTCTGGGAAGAGATTGGAGGCTTGTCGGCGGCCAGTGGCCAGGGCGCCTGACGCTCCAACTGACGTTGAGCCGCCGCCATCCTCCCTTACCGGGGCCCGCGCATTCACCATCTGCGCGGTCATCTTCCTGGTAGCGGCGGCGGCGTTGACGGCGGTTCGTCTCACCAGGCCGATAGATCGCGGCTGGTGGCTTGTGGCCTACCTCTCCCTCGTTGGTGGGGTGTCCCAACTGACGCTCGGCCCGGGCTTGCTAGCGCTCGCCCGGGCGCGCCAGGCGCCGGCTCCAGCGGGTTCAGCGTTGGTCACGCGGCTGGTGCTCTGGAATGTAGGCACGCTGCTCGTCGCCGCCGCCAACATGGTTGGCGTGATGCCGGGAGTGGTGGCCGGCAGCGTGATCGTGCTGGCGGCGCTGGCGCTTTTCACTGGCGACCTGCGCGCGGTGCGTGCCGCGGCCAGCAACGCTGCGCCGTGGTGGCTTCGGGCGTACGCCTTCCTGCTTGTCTTCCTGATCCTCAGTGTTGGGGTTGGGACGGTGCTCGCCTACCGAGGGCGGTAGCGCGGGAGCTGAGCGCTAGCGCACCCGGAATGGCACCACCATCTCGCCGTCTGCCCACTGCAGCCTGAGCGACCCGCGGTCATCCGTGCCGTCGACCGATGAGCGTCCCGCCGTCGGGACCCGGAATGGAGAATAGGGTGTAGCGTCCGGCGGGCACGGCCAGGGTGTCGGCGCCCTGGCCCAGAACCAGTGCGCGGTCAGTGGTGAAGTGGGTGGCCAGATTGGCGCCGGTGCGCCACAGCTCGCCCCAAGGCACGAGCGCACCCCAGATCGCGCGGTCGCGGCGGACGGGCGTGCCGTAGTCGAAAGCGAGTTGTGCGCCGCCCACGGTGGCCACTGTCTCGCCACGGCCGGAGAGCGCCCCGAACGAGCTGCCAGCCTCATCCTCGGCCTGCCAGCGGGTGGCCAGCGCATCCAGCCCCAACCACGGACGGCGCTCGACGATCAGGGCGCGTGTCGTGGCCCCGGCGTCCAGTCCGATCAACCGACCGGCCTCATCGACGCGGACACGCATGGTTCCGCGGAACGGATGCGTGATCGTCGCCGAGTCGCTGCCGATGGCGCCGATCCGGAAATCGCTCGTGCGGGCGCCGGTCAGGAGCGGTTGGATGATGGAGTCGCGCCCGCTAGCGCGCAGCCGCTCGAGCGCCGGCTCGAATGGCCAGTGGACCATGTCAATGAAGGGGAGGGTGGCGGCGTCGGCGGCGACCATCCGTGACTTGGCGCCCGACGGCGCGTTGGTCTCGATGTGCAGCGAGTCGCCGCTACGCGTGACGACCTCGCTGGTGCCGGTGGGGGCGCCGGTTCGCGGGTCCACCTCAGTACTCGCCCACCGTTGCGCTGTGCCGTC
>CAJDWZ010000042.1_pt2 | contig 9941 bp, 9 predicted proteins | sample 7391701 | NCBI WGS metagenome assembly CAJDWZ01 (sample SAMEA7055744, study PRJEB34461) | soil metagenome | biome: terrestrial ecosystem; feature: Peninsula; material: soil | place: Antarctica | collected 2016
CGCTCACCCCACGGTGATGTTCCGGCACGCCTCTCTAGCCGACCTCGTCGGATCCGGAGAGCACTGGTCCGGGATCCTCGCCTGGTACTCCCTGATACACCTCGGGCCCGACCAACTCCCGACCGCCCTGTCCAGCCTTAGCGAACTCCTCGCGGACAACGGCTCCCTCCTGGTCTCCTTCTTCTCAGGCCCTCGCCTCGAGGCATTCCGTCACCCGGCTACAACGGCTTTCCGGTGGCCGGTGGAGGACATGGCCCAAGCAATCACCCAGGCCGGGTTCGAGGTAACAAGCCAGCAGCGGGACCCACAGAGTCTCCACGCCAGCATCACCGCTCGGGCCCGAGCCCCAGAGCCCGGGGCCGAGCGAACGCCGAGCGCATCGCCCAGTGTGAAGGCACGGCCCTGAGTCTGCTGGGTGAGGGCGACGGAGGCCGGCGCGGTAGCTGGCAGGAGGGCTAGCGCGAGGGCGGCGATCCAGACTTGGCGGCGGGACATGGGAGAACTCCCTGTGGGTGGCGAGTGGAGTAGGGCAACGGTAGAGCATGCCGTTTGGGCCCCGACGGCGACGTCATCCACTCGTCGCATTCCATCAAGCCGAGGCGCATGTCCACCTTCCGCATCTCCCTATTCGCGGGCGCCCTCGTGCTCGCCGCCACGCCGCACCTCGCGACCTCGCCGGTGCGCGAACTGCCAGCACCGCGCCCATCGCTTGCCGAGCCGGCGCTCTCCCCCGACGGGCGCGAGATTGCGTTTGCTTCCGGAGGAGACATCTGGACCGTGGCGCGCGCCGGTGGCGAGGCGCGGCTCCTCGTCTCGCACCCTGCCGAGGAGAGCCGGCCAGTCTATTCCCCCGACGGCAAGCGGATCGCGTTCGTCAGCAATCGCACCGGCAACGGCGACATCTATGTCTTCGAGCTGGCCACCGGCGATCTGCGCCGCGTGACCTGGGACGACGGACTGGACCAGTTGGATGGTTGGTCGGGGGACGGCAAATGGCTCTACTTCTCCTCCTCCAGCCGCGACGTGGCCGGCATGCAGGACGTATGGCGGGTGGGAGCTGAGGGCGGCACCCCAATGCAAGTAGCCGGCGACCGCTATGCATCCGAGTACTGGGCCGCCGAAGCACCGGGCGGTGGACGGATCGCCATTACCGCCCGCGGTGTCGTGGCTGCGCAGTGGTGGCGGAATGGCCACAGCCATCTGGACGAGAGTGAGATCTGGCTGGTGGACAGCGTTGCTCCCGGTGGCGGCGGTACGCCCCGCTACACCCCGCTCACCGGCCCCGGCTCCAAGAACGCCTGGCCAATGTGGTCCGCCGACGGAGCTACCGTCTACTTCATGAGCGGCCGCGGGGGAACGGAGAATCTCTGGGCCATGCCCGCCGCCGGAGGCGACGCGCGCCCACTCACCCGCTTCACCGGCGGACGCGTTCTCTGGCCTTCCATTGCCCGAGACGGCCGGGCCATCGTCTTCGAGCGCGACTTCGGACTCTGGGAGGTGGACGTGGCTGGCGGTGAGCCGCGCGCCATCCAGGTGAGCCTGCGCGGCTCCCCCGCCGCACCAACGCCGGAGCGGCTCCAGCTCACCAGCGGACTTCAGGAGCTCGCCCTCTCACCCGACGGGAAGAAGGTGGCTTTCGCCGTGCGCGGCGAGATCTACGCGGCGTCGGCGAAGGACGGCGGCGACGCCGCGCGAGTTACCGCGAGCCCCGCGATGGAAGGACAGGTCGCCTGGGCACCGGACAGCCGCCGCATTGTCTACGCGAGTGACCGCGACGGACACTACGAGCTGTACCTGTACGACTTCACGACCGCGAGAGAGGCACGTCTCACCAGCGGCGACGGAGACGCCGTAACCCCGCAGTGGTCCCACGACGGAAAGTCGATCGCCTACGTTCGCGGCGGGCGCGAGGTGCGCGTCGTGCAGCCGGCCACCGGACGCGACCTCGTAGTTGCCCGGGGCACCCTGGATCGCCCGCCCTTCCTCTCCGACCGCGCCCTCGCCTGGTCGCCCGACAGTCGCTGGATAGCCTATGTGGACCAGGCCGGGGGCCGGCAGTTCGCGAACCTGTTCGTCGTCGGCGCCGACGGTGGTGAGAGCCGGCAGGTGAGCTGGCTCTCCAACGTCTTCAGCGGAGCGATGAGCTGGAGCCCGGACGGCCGGTACCTCCTGGTAAGCACCTCGCAACGCACCGAGCCGGCGCAGCTGGCGCGCGTCGACCTGCTGCCGCGCACACCGCGCTTCCGCGAGGATCAGTTCCGAGGGCTATTCGAGCCTGGCGCGCCGCGCCCGGAGCGCCCGCAGCCCGCCGTCCCCGAGCGTACGCGACCGGCTGACTCTACGACCTCGCAGCAGCCCGCATCTGACAGCGCCTCCACCGCGCGGGACTCCACCATCAGCGACGCCCGTCGGCGCACCGAGATCGTCCTCGACGGCATCCGCGAGCGGCTCTCCTTCGTACCCGTCGGCCTCTCCGTCGGGTCGCACGCCATCAGCCCCGACGGCGCGCAGCTCGTGTTCACGGCCACCGTTGCCGGCCAGACAAACCTCTACCTGTATCCGCTCGACGAGCTCGCTGATAACGCAGTGGCGCGCCAGCTCACTTCCACTCCCGGTTTCAAGAGTGATGTCCAGTGGTCGCCCGACGGAAAGGAGGTTTGGTTCCTATCATCTGGACGCATCAGCAGTATGCGCACGGAGGGCGCCGCCGCCCCACGCAGCCTGGCGGTGACCGCCGAGCTGGAGAGTGACCTGGATGCGGAGAAGGAGGAGGTGTTCGCCCAGGCGTGGCGCTACTTGCGCGACAACTTCTACGACGATCAGATGCACGGCGCGGACTGGAAGGCAGTTCAAGCCACGTGGGCTCCGCGTATTTCCGGTGCGCGCACGCGGGGCGAGATGCGCCGCCTGCTCTCCCTCATGGTGGGGGAGCTGAACGCCTCCCACCTTGGCGTAGGCGGGCCGCCCGCACAGCGGCCCTACACCGGCCGGCTCGGCCTCCGATTTGACCGGGCCACGTATGAGCGCGATGGACGGCTCCGCGTCACCGAGGTCATACCACTCGGTCCGGCAGCCCTCGCCGGGAGCGTGGCAGTGGGAGACGTGATCGCGGCGGTGGACGGCCAGCGCGTGGACGCGCGCACCAACCTCGACTCACTGCTCGCCTATCGGACGGATCGGCGCACTGAGCTCACAATTTCCCCCGCCACCGGCGGCGGCGAGCGAACGGTCGCCGTGCGTCCGGTGAGCGCCGGGACCGCCAAGGGGCTCATCTACCGCGCCTGGGCCGAGAGCCGGCGCGACTACGTGTCGAAAGCGAGCGGCGGACGGCTGGGCTACGTCCACATCTTCGACATGTCGCAGAACTCTCTCGACCAGCTATACATGGATCTGGACGCCGAGGCGCACGACCGGGAGGGGGTCGTGATAGACGTCCGCAACAACAACGGCGGCTTCGTGAACGCCTACGCGCTGGATGTCTTCACTCGCCGCCCCTACATCACGATGCAGACTCGTGGCCAGGCACAGATCCCCGCACGCACACAGCTCGGACAGCGCTCACTGGAGCGGCCGACGGTGCTCGTTACCAATCAGCACTCGCTGAGCGACGCAGAGGACTTCACCGAGGGCTATCGCGCTCTCGGGCTGGGCAAGGTGGTAGGCGAGCCGACAGCGGGCTGGATCATCTTCACGTCCAATTTCACACTCCTCGACGGTACGTCGCTCAGGATACCGTTCAGCCGGATCCGGGACGTGGAGGGGCGGGACATGGAGCTCCACCCGCGGCCGGTGGACGTGGAGGTGGTGCGACCGGTGGGGGAGAGTTACAGCGGGAAGGACAGCCAACTCGACGCGGCGGTGCGGGAGCTGCTGGGGGCGATCGGCGCGAGGCGGTGAGCGGTGGGATCGAGGTGGGCGGGAGAGATAGGAGGGTTTGAGAACCGGCCGGGATAGGTGCGCGCCGCTGAGCGTGTCAGAGCCGATGACGCGGCCGAGCGCAGTGCACTGCGGCGGACTGGATCTCGAAACCGGCCGCCTGAAGCCGATCCGCACCATATCTGCACACAACTCCAGTAGGGATGGGACCTCCACGGTGCGCAAAATGCTGCACCTGAACGTGAGCGAGCTGATCCGAGGCTTCGCCGCTCCGCGGCGCCGCACTCACTCACTAGTGGAGCAATAGGGAGTCAGAGGATGAGGAAGTTGATCGTCGTTCTCGCCGCCGCCCTCCTGGGCGGCGGCGTCCCGGCCATGAGTTCCGGACAGAACCCGACCGGTGGCGGGAAGACCGTAGTCGAGCTGAAGAACCCCGAGGTGCTACAGGCGCGGACGAAGGCCCTGGCCGACCTCACGCAGCCACTGTATATGCCGCGGAACATCCAGCAGGCAATCCAGAATGGAACCCGGTCGCTCGACGGACGCCCAGGCCCGAATTACTGGGAGAATCACGGGCGTTACTCCATAGCCATGACCATGAGTCCGCCGGATCGTACGATTCGGGGAACGGAGACGATCAACTACGCCAACAACAGCCCGGATACGCTGAGCAGTCTGGTCATCAAGCTGTTCGTAAACATCCACAAACCTGGTGCCCCGCGAATGGGTGGCGCCTCGACTGATTATCTGAATCCGGGGGTGCACATCGACGCATTCGCCGTGAATGGACAATCGGCAACGTGGGGCGATGACTCCCGTACCTTCACCTGGAAGCGCGTGCGGCTGCCAGCGCCACTAATGCCGCACGATTCCGTCGAGCTCGCATTCGACTGGCACTACGAGATATCGCTCGAGGCTGGCCGTGAGGGGATGCTCGATTCTGCCAGCTACTACCTGGCCTACTTCTATCCCCGCGTCGCCGTCTATGATGACTACAACGGCTGGGATACGATGGATTTCACCGACCAGCAGGAGTTCTACAGCGATTTCAACAACTACGATGTATCGCTCACAGTACCGAAGAACTTCGTGGTGTGGGGAACAGGCACCCTGTCGAACTCCAGCGATGTTCTGCAACCGGCTGCACTGCAGCGCTTCCAGGCGTCTCTGACTTCGGATCAGGTAATCCACGTCGCCACGAAGGAGCAGATGGCAACAGGTCAGATCACGGCGCAGAACGCAATGAACACATGGCGCTTTAGGGCCGACAACATACCCGATGTCGCTTTCGCCGTGAGCAATCACTACAACTGGGATGCGGCAAGCGTGGTCGTTGACGACGCAACGCGTCGGCGGGCGAGCGTTCAGTCAGCCTTCAACGACAGTGCGGAAGATTTTCACCACATGGTTGGCTTCGGCCAGCACGCACTCGACTGGTTTTCGCACAACTGGCCCGGCGTGCCCTATCCGTATGAGAAGACCACCATCGTTCAGGGCTCCGCCGACATGGAGTATCCAATGATGGTGAACGACGGCAGCACCCCTGATACGGTCTTCTCTCGATTCGTCGTCGAGCATGAGCTGGCGCACAGCTACTTCCCGTTCTACATGGGAATCAACGAGACGCGTTACGGCTTCATGGATGAGGGCTGGGCTACAACCCTCGAATACCTCATCGGAACGGCTGACATGGGCGAGCAGTACGCGACCAATCTCTTCAAGCAATTCCGAGTGCGCGGATGGATTAATGATCCATCACCACTCCAGAGTCTGCCAATAGTTACTCCGGGTGATGTCCTCAAGGGTGCGGCTTACGGCAGCAATGCGTATGGCAAGCCCGCCCTCGGCTACCTCGCTCTTAAGGACATGCTCGGCGATGTGACTTTCAAGAAGGTCTTGCATGCTTATATGGATCGCTGGAATGGAAAGCATCCATCGCCGTGGGACTTCTTCTATACGTTCAACGAAGTCTCCGGCCAGGATCTGAACTGGTTCTGGAACGACTGGTACTTCAGCAACAACTACATCGACATGGCACTCACCAGTGTCGCAAAGCGTGGCGATGGGTATTCAATCTCCATCCAGAACATCGGTGGGATGGATGCTCCGGTGGATGTACTCGTGAAGTACGCGGACGGTGATTCTGCAACCTTCCATCAGACCGCGGCCATTTGGAAGGCAGACCAGAAACAAGCGACGTTCACGATTCCGGCCAAAAAGACAATCGTCTCAGTGAATCTCGGCGGCGGCATCTGGATGGACGCCGATACCACGAACAACGCCTGGAGGACTGGCGGCCGGTAGCGACTGGCCAGTGATGCCGGCCGAGAGGACTCGCACATCGGTATAGCCAAACTTCTTCGCTCTGCGTGCAGCGGTGGGCGCCTTCCTGCACATCGGATTGGAACAATAGAATACCAGGCTGGCGGCCTTGTCCTGTGGCAGATCAGTTTCTAAGTAGGCGTTCGGGTCCAGGTTCACGGCGCCGGGAATGTGCGCCCTTGCCCAGCTCAGCGGCGCGTTCACGTCTATGATCGTTAGCGCATGGCTCTGCATCGCCTGCTGCAAGGCCTCGAGTGTAATGCTCCTGACGCCCATCAATAGTGCGATCATGTTCAGCTCTCCTGGAGTCGATTCTGGATCCAGTTGGCGATCATCTCCATCGCAACTGAGGCGAATGTTTCGGCAATGTCGTCGTACTCACCCACGGCACCGGTCATGGCGATCCGGAGCATGTGGTTGATGGCAGGCAACTGCTCTATCGTCACGTTTGCGTTTCCCGCCAGTTTGTGGCGGATCGCCGTCAGGTCGGTACTGGCGCCGGGGCCTGCCAACGAGACCAGGAAGGCGACATCGGCGTCGCGCGCGACAGTAATGGGTCCGATCATCCTCGATTACCGCCGTCGCTCGTAGCTACGTGAAGCACGAGGCGAAGCCTGGCCCCTTTCCGTTGCAGCGACACACGCCAGATGCCATCCATTCCGGCAACAACGGGTACCACTGCCGGCGTGCCACGCTTGAGTTCGAGATGAAGCGCTGCGCCCAGACGAACATCACCGAAGCACGACTGCTCTGTCTCGCTCCACGTTGCGTCGTAGGTGGCGCCAATTGCTGGAATGGCAAAGCCGAGTCGCTGCGTTGTTCCGACGATTGAAGCGAGTGAGCTTTGGGGGCCCGGCGCCTGGTCGATGCGCTCCAGGTCGCCGCTCAGTCCAGCGCCAACCATTTCCTCGAACTGAACCAGCATGGTGAGCTGGCCTGCAGGCGTATTGAGCACACCGTGCCAGTCGCTGAGAAGGTGGTGCTGCGCGGCAGTGAGAACAGGTGAAGTGGAGAGTGCTAGAGCCAGGCACATCAAGGCTCGAAGGATATTCATGTGAGGCCCTGGCGATTTGAAAAGCTGACTCTAGCTGTGATTCAGTTTTGCGGTCGGCCTACCATGGCCCATGCGTGACGCAGGATGGCCAGCAGCAGCGCCGCGCCCAGCAAGACGGCGGAGATCGTGCCCGCCATTCCGATCGATGCGACCAGCCAGGTGACCGCGTACATCAAACCGCCCAGCGTCAGGCTCCAGCCGGTGAATCGACGTAGCGACTGTTCGGTGGCCGGATCGCAGCGCATGCCCACCAGTGGCGTGAGCGCCTTCGGAACGGCATTGGCGTAGACCATCACAGTCAGGCCGAGTAGGACACCGAGCAGGCGGCGCGAGAGTTCCTCGCTGACGTACTCTGGCGATATCAGCTTCAGCAGCGCGGCAACGCTGAGGATCGCTGCGGCACCGATTAGCGCGCGCCTGATCTGCCGTGTGGCTGACGAGTTGTTGGTCATGATTCTCCCTTGGCCGATTCCTCGGCCGGCTTTGCTTCCTCTTCGTGCCCGACCTGTATGCCGAATGCTTGCGCGAAACCGAGCAGCGCTTCCTCGAGTACCGACAGCTTCAGGCGGTAGGTGATCGACCGCCCCTGCTTGTCAGCCTCGATCAATCCGGCCGTGGCCAGGACGGCGAAATGCGCCGACATGGTTGGCTTTGAAACGTCGAAGTGGCTGGCGAGCTCTCCGGCTCCCATCGGTCCGCGCTGCAGGATCTGCAGCACCTTTCGCCGTGTCGGGTCAGCCAATGCCTTGAATACGAGGTTCATGATTCATTGTTAGCTAAACATCGAACTATTGTCAAGTGGCCGCTTGAACTCAGGATGGCAGATCTACTACTCTAGCAGTGCTACTCTGGCACGTGAGCGACGCCGACTATGTGCGCCACGCGCGGCGAAACGCGAACGGGAGCGAATCCGAACCGGCGGACACGGTCCACCTCGAAGCCGGCCCGGACGATCGCCGACGCCGTGTCACGATTCGGATGGCAGCCGCCCGCCACGCGTCGCCACATCGGCGTGAACGCGTCCTCCATCAAGCCGACTATGCGCGAGCTGGATCGGACGTGCTCATAGAAGCGCAACTCGCCGCCGGGCCGGAGCACACGCCGAATCTCGGCGAGCGCGGCTGCCAGGTCGGGCACGCTGCACAACACGAGAGAACAGACCACCGCGTCGACCGAGCCGTCCGCGCTCTGAAGGGCTTCGGCGCGACCTTCTACCACCGAGATCAACGGCGTTCCAGCAACGGAAGTCGCCAGGGCCGCCTGCTCCGCAAGCTCCCGGAGATAGGCGTCCGGCTCTATCGCCAGAACAGTCGACACTTCCAGTGGGTAGTGCCGAAACATGCCTCCCGGACCGCACCCAATCTCGATCACGGAACCCGACAGGCCGGCCACCAGCTCGCGAAGGCACTGGGCCGGGCGGGACACATCCTACGCGCCATAGCGCTACGCCCGCATGAGTCGCATGCCATTCGCGATAACGGCCAGTACCGAGAGCTGATGGATCAACATTCCGCCGGCCATGTGCACATCGCCTGACAGCACACCGGCCAGGAGCCCTACCACCGTTATTAGCGCGATCACGAGGTTCTGACGCATGTTGCGCAGTGTCGCACGTGAGATGCCGATCGCCTCAGCAATCTTCCCGAGATCGTCGGACAGAAGAGCAATGTCCGCCGTCTCGATAGCCAGGTCGCTTCCGGCCATACCCATCGCGATGCTAATATCGGCCGCCGCGAGCGCCGGGGCGTCATTGATGCCGTCGCCTATCATGGCTACGTGGTTCGGCCGACCACTCCCACTTTTCGTGCCCTGCAACCGCCGAATATGCTCCAGCTTCTGCTCTGGCAGTAGCTCGGCGTGTACCTCGGTTATACCGATAGCATCTGCAATGCCTTGAGCGGCATTTCGATCGTCACCGGTGAGCATGATCACGCGCTCTACCCCTACCTCGCGAAGGGCGCCCACCATCGGAAGTGCGGACGGACGGACGCTGTCGGCGAGGCCAAGGATTCCGGTAATGTCACCGTCCACCGCAACGAGTATCGGAGTGTGCCCTCTCCCACGCAACTCCGCCAACCGGCCCTCGACCTCGCTCGCAACGGTGATACCGAGATTCGACATCAACCTGCGGCTCCCGACAGCGATGTCTCTCCCCTCGTAGCGCGCGCTAACTCCGGTCCCTGCGTACTCCGACAATTGATCAGGCACTGGAACGGTACCATGAACGAGTGCTGCCTGCACGACGGCCCTACCTAGCGGGTGACGGGAGCCCGATTCAGCAATCGCCGCCCAGCGGAGGACCTCACGCTCTGCAATGCGCAACGGAGTAGCGCCGGCTTCCCAATCCGGCATATTCGCTTCCCAGCCGGCCTCCTCGCCGCCCCCTTCGTGCCCAGCGACGCTCATTGCCAGAACCATAATCTCCACAAGGCGCGGCTTCCCCTCGGTGAGGGTGCCGGTCTTGTCGGCGGCGAGCACTGTGATCTGACTGGCACCCTCCAGGTGCTGACCACCTTTGATCAGAATCCCAGCCCGCGCCGCACGCCCAATGCCAGCTACGATTGACACGGGGGTGGAGATGACGAGCGCCCCTGGGCACCCGATCACGAGCAGTGTGAGTGCAAGACGCGCGTCAAACGTGACCAGGAAGGCGATCACTGCGAGCGCAACGATCGCTGGGGTGTACCAC
>CAJDWZ010000198.1_pt1 | contig 9870 bp, 9 predicted proteins | sample 7391701 | NCBI WGS metagenome assembly CAJDWZ01 (sample SAMEA7055744, study PRJEB34461) | soil metagenome | biome: terrestrial ecosystem; feature: Peninsula; material: soil | place: Antarctica | collected 2016
AGCGGCAATCGCTGCGTTGGTGCCGTTGCCGTCCATGGCCAGCGTGCGGAGAGCCTGCTCAAGGTCGGCTGCACTGCGGTGCTGATCAAGAAAGTGCCAGAACGCTTCTACCTCTTCGAGTTCTTCCGCAAACAATGGTCGGAGTTGCGTCAGCACTGCCGTGTTTTGCTGAAGCGCGAAACCACGTTGTTGAATCGCGCCCTGGAACGCGAGGTTGTGCTCGTCGAAGACGCGGATACCGGCTTCCCACGAGGCGACGTTCGGGAGCGAGTCACCGGAGATGGTACGTAGTTGTATCCGTCCTGCCCGCTGCGGCTCAACGACGGTGACTATGGTGCGCTGCTGTCCATCGGCTCCTTCTCTGGATAGCGCTGAGGCACTCACGAAGCCGAGCTGCCGGAGCACAGCCGCGCACTGTCCCAATGGCTTGCCGGGAGCGTGTACGTCCATGCTGTCCTGAATCATGGGAATCGTCCAGCGCTCGAGGCCGATGAACTCGACCTCACCTTGCGACGTCTGGATAACCTGCGCCGAGGCTGTGGCTGAGACGCTGATCGCCAGCGTCAGCAGCAGAAGAACAAGACGGCACATAGGATTGGCGTGTTGTGGTGAGTAGCTGCGGACCAGGACCTTAAGGCCAGGCATGCGCTGCGAGCTGAACCAACAGAAGCGCCAAGCCTGTCGCCGAGCAGTACGTGTCCAGCTCGAAAGCTTGGCGCATCGTTGTAAGCCACCCGCAGAGATTTGTCCGTCGGCCCGGCCCGGAGCAAGCCCCAGTAGCTCCGTGGCTCAGGCATGAGCAGCGGTGACTCTCTCCGACCAGGACAGCACGGCGCTTGTCCGCGTGCTGAGCGGCATGAATGTCGGCTGCAGGATCGGACAGCCATCGGGCGGCCGGCGGTGCATTGAAAGGGCTAGTGGCCTTTGTCGCCACCATGTCGATCGGGTACTTGACAGGCTACCAGCTATCACGTAAAGTGACATCGTGCTTCGGCACCGCGGCGATTTGTAGCGATTGCACCCGCGTCAACAACTGCTAAACCGCGCCGAAGGTCTCGGGCGGTCGCCGCTCGGGACCTTTTTGCGTTCTACTCACCACAGTGACACAGATGAACCACCTCGCGCCTATAAGCATGCGTTTCATGTGCATGTGCATGTGCGGCTCTCCCATGGAGAGGCGGACCGGCGCGAGCGTGCACGTCACGTAAGCGTGAGCTGACCGAGAGTTCTCGGTTTTCAGCCCGGCCCCTCTCCACGAGGGGTCGGGCTTTTTTCGTTTCGGCCCGCCAGCCATACCACAATCAGAGCCTCAGGAGAGAGAGAAACATGAGCACGACGATCGAAAAGGAGACGGACGCTGTACGCAGCCTCGGCCTGGCCACGCGCGCTGTACGCGCCGGGCAGGAGAAGCCGGATAGTGCCACTGGCGCCCGCGCCGTCCCCATCTACGCCACTACCAGCTACGTCTTCGATGATCCGGATCATGCCGCCCGCCTTTTTGGACTGAAGGAGTTCGGCAACATCTACACGCGCATCATGAATCCGACCTCCGACGTTTTCGAGCGACGGATCGCCGATCTGGAAGGTGCGATTGGTGCGGTGGCCACGGCCAGTGGACAGTCAGCCCTGACTCTCACCCTGCTGAATCTCGCCCAGGCAGGCGATTCCATCGTCGCCTCGTCGTCGCTCTACGGCGGCAGCTTCACCCTGCTGCGCTACACCCTGGGCAGGCTTGGCATCACTACCCGCTTCGTGGATGGCAGTGATCCGGAGGCGGTAGCGCGGGCCATAGACGGGACGACGAAGGCGGTGTATGTGGAGACGGTGGGCAACCCGCGCCTGGACGTCCCCGACATCCGTGCACTTGCTGATGTGGCTCACGCGGCAGGCGTTCCGCTGGTGGTCGACAACACCTTTGCCCCCCTCATTGCACGCCCGATTGATCATGGCGCCGACATCGTCATCCATGCCGCCACCAAGTGGATCGGTGGTCATGGAACAAGTATCGGCGGCGTTATCGTGGACTCTGGGCGCTTCGACTATGCGGCGTCGGAGCGCTTCCGGAGCTTCTACGTTGATCCGGAGCCGGCCTATCACGGGCTCTCCTTCGCCAGTGCCTTTGGCGATGTAGGCGGCGCTAACCTCTCCTTCATTCTGCGACTGCGCGTCGTGCTGTTGAGAGACATCGGGGCGGCGCTGTCCCCGTTCAACTCGTTCCTCTTCATTCAGGGTCTCGAGACCCTGCCGCTACGCATCAAGCGTCACTCGGAGAATGCCCTGGCACTGGCTCGCTTCCTGGAGGGGCACCCAGCGGTGAGTTGGGTATCCTATCCTGGGCTGGAGTCACATCCGTCGCACCGCCAGGCACTGCGTTACCTGGATGGTGGTTTCGGCGGCGTACTCGCCTTCGGTGTGCTCGGCGGCGAGGCAGCGGCCAGGAAGGTGATCGAGAGTCTGCAGCTCTTCTCGCTGGTGGCCAACGTTGGCGACGCGAAGAGTCTCGTGATCCACCCCTGGAGCACGACTCACGAACAGCTCGCACCCGCCGAGCGAGAGGCAGCCGGCGTGACAGATGACCTCATCCGGCTCTCGGTGGGGATCGAGGACGTGGAGGATCTGATCCAGGATCTCGACGAGGCGCTAAGGGCAGCGTCGGGCTTGTGACCACCGTAGCGGCCGCTGGCCGTACCTCTGCCTCCCTCAGATGCCGCCCCGACATCCCGCCCGTCACCCGGCACCGCAACACGCAGCTACTTGACCGCTTCGAGTTGGAGAGCGGCGAGGTGCTACGCGACCTGCGACAGGCGTACTATTTCGACGGCACCTTGGACGCAGCACGCGAGAACCTGGTCGTCGTCTTTCATGCACTCACCGGTTCCGCCGACGCGACGGGCGAATGGTGGAGAGAGGTGGTGGGCCCGGCACGCGCAATTGACACCCGGCGCCACGCCGTGCTCTGCGTGAACCTGCTTGGCTCCTGCTACGGGACGACCGGTGCGTGGGAGGCGCACCGCCGGCCGTTCCCGCGCGTGACTACCCGCGACATGGCCCGCCTGGCGCACCAGCTAGTAAGATCGCTTCACGTCAATTCCGTGGCGCTCGCAGTAGGCGGCTCGCTGGGCGGTATGGTGGCCATGGAGTATGCGGCGAGCTTCCCTCAAGAGACGCGGCGCGCCGTGGTGCTGGCCGCGCCGGCCGCACACACGGCGTCGGCCATCGGATGGAGCCATATCCAGCGACGCGCGATCACGGCGGCGGGAGCGGAGGGGCTGGAGATCGCCAGGATGATGGCAATGATGACCTATCGCACGCCGAACGAACTGGCCGCGCGGTTCGGCCGAGAACTGCACCCCGACGGCCACTTCCAGGTCGCCGGCTACCTCACTCGGCACGGGCAGAAGCTGCGCGATCGCTTCGACCTGCACAGCTACCTGACTTTGCTCGACGCCATGGACACTCATGACGTGGCTCGTGGCCGCGACGGCTTGGCGGCCACCCTGGGTGGCCTTGGCACGCGCCTGACGGGAGTCGGCATCCCCGGCGACCTGCTGTATTCAGCCGACGACGTGCGAGCGTGGACGGCGGAGGCGGGCTGCAGCTACAGCGAGATAGCGTCGGATCACGGTCACGATGCATTTCTGCTGGAACACGAACAGGTCAGCAGCGTCATCAGCGACGTGTTGGCGGCTGAGTATCCGCCTGCGCGTGACGGATGAGCAGGCTGACGGCAGCCTGTACGCAGCAGCCTCCGGCTTCAGCGGCGACAGATCGTGATGAGCGCGTGCGCTGAGAAATGGCCCTTTAGCGCTTGCGACGGAAAACGTGTGCGTCGACCTGCTGTACCAGACCATTCACGGCGCCGAACACGGCAACCCATAGAAAACGTTCTGACGGGTCGCTCGGCAGAAAAGGTTTCCAGCCGAAGGCGTCAACTCCGAGGACCACGAGAGCGAAGATTGCAGCCGCCTGGACGCTGAGCCCAAGCCAGCCCAGAACGAGGAGGGCAAAGCGGCCGCCATAGGACAATACCAACCATGGGGTGACTCGCGACGATTCAGATGACGAGTGCATATACCGGTGGCTAAGGTAGTAATCTCCAGTGCGGACTGCCGTTCAGCGCCAGCCATGCCCGCCCGCCGTCTACGGCTGCATATCGGCGGAGTAGAAGAACCGCTGAGGGCCGGACCGACGGACGGCTGGCGTCACCCAATGTCGGAGCAATCGACTCCAGCTGCAAGGCTGTACATCGTCACGCCGTACCCCTGGCAGCGACTACGGGCAGCTTCGACTCATTGACGCCGACGACCAGTAGCCAGAAACAGGTGCCGAGTTCTCCCAGCGTGGCTGGCAACGTGACGTAGACCGCTATGGAGAGATCGGGATATCGGCTGAACATCAGGCTTCCGACAAAGTCGCTCAGGTAACCGAAGCACCCCGCTATCAGTAGGACACCCAGGGCCCGGGGAAGAAAGCCGGATCTGAAAACGAGGTATCCGAACGGGAGTAGCCAGAGTCCCATGAAGACCTCGGATACGAGCATTCCATTGCTGTAGGCAGCCAGCGACTTCATCACTTCGGCCTGCAGTTGCTCGGTCGTGAACGCCTGTAGGTAGCTGGCACCGCCCATGAGCGAGAGGATGTCGAGCTTATGGAACAGATTGACCAGGAAGATTGGCGTCTGGATCACGGCGAATGCGAACATGAGCACCGCGACGTTCCTGTTGATCGGACTGAGAAGCTTGTAAAGAGCGATGGGCAGCAACAGGAAGGCGGTGTAGGCGATCACTCCCGCCAAAATGCCGAGTCGGAACAGATACTCGGACGCCAGGATGTTGCTCACGGTCGCCGATGCATCGCCGCGCACGATGATCTGCGAGGGGACATAGGCAAGGCTGAAGATTCCGGCGACGATGACGATCAGGTACAGCAAGCCCGAGGCGCGCGCGGTCCTGCTGTGCATGCCATAGCTGTCGAGTACGGCCATGCTTTGTCCTCTTTAGCGACAAGTATGATTGTTACGGCGTGACTCTGGGCATTCGGTGACGGAGTCGCTGAGCGGGAGTCGTGGGCGCGGTGGGTGCGTTGCGCGGCTTCCGCAGGTGCAACGGCCCGTAAGCTAATGGCGCGCGAAGGGGCCACTACCTCGCCTGACGACAGCACCCCGACTTGAGCGGCGGCGAGAGCACGCGATATGGCGGATGGGGTTGGCATGCAAGCCCAACGCAGTTGCCGACACAGTGTTTCACTGGCTGGCGCCGGGCAGTTGTTGCGAGTAGTTCCGTCAGGCGGCTCGCGCCTACCGCGGCGCGGTCCGTAGCCTGCTCACCCGCTTACAGCCCCGGCTGCATCTAGCCATCGGCGGCCCGGAGCAACTCCCAGAACGCCCGTGGCTCAAGAATGAGCAGCGGCGACTCGTCTCGAACGGCGAGCAGGTCGTGATCTCCGGTGACCAGAACGTCGGCCTGTCCGGCGACGGCGGTGGCGAAAACCCACCTATCGGCCGGATCTCGGATCGACGCAAGTCCGGGCGCCGCTGGTTTCGGGACAGACGGAAAGGGGGCGAAGACAGCCTCGATGCTATCCATCCGGTCTGCGGGCACTTTGAACTTGGACGATAGTATCTGTCGCAGTTCGGTCAGAATTATTTCGCCGATGACCAGGTCGTGCTCAGCAAGGACTGTCCGTAGCACGTCGGCGCAAAGCCTACGCGTAGCAAAGGCGGCTACGAGCACGTTTGTGTCGAGACAGACCCTCACGACACGTCGCGGAAGACATCCTCATCGGTCAGGTAGCCACGAGCTTCAGCGAACGGCATGACGGAACGTCTGGCATCCTCGAACTGGAGAATGGCGAGTTGCCGACGCAACGCATCGCGAGCGATCTCGCTACGGGATCGCCCGGACCGTTTGGCGAGGGCCGCGAGTTGACGTTCCAGAGCACGATCGAGCCGAATCGTAAGGGTAGACGTCTTCATGTATTACAATGTAAGACGCAAGGGTGATGGCAGCAAGCCGGCTCTGGCGCGGCTTCTCGAAAAGAGGCGATTCTGCGCCGAAGTCGCGTCGATCGGTCCTCGATTGGACGCCAGCCTTGCGATGGCCGCCGACCGCGGCACCGGCTCGTCAGGCGCTCCCTTGAGGCTCGCTGCCCCGTCAGTGCGACGCATGTTGCCGGCACACGCACGGGAGCCGCTATCGGCCACGCCATCAGTGCACCGACATGCAGGTCAGCGCTACGGAGTCCTCACGCGGGAGTGACACGCGCACCGCGTCCGACCATCCCGGAAGGAGGATCACTGAACGTACAGCGCGCCGATGCGTGGCCAGGCGTCGCGCTCCCAGCTCGTACTGACCCGGCGCGATCTCGCTGAACTTGAAGCTGCCGTCCGCTGCGCTACTCGCGCCTAGCCCTCGAGCTTCGCCGGCGCTGTTGATCGGAACCAGCCACACCTCAGCTTGGGGGACTCCGCTGCCGGACACAGAATCGACGACCACACCCATAAGCGTGGCGCGGACAGTACCGGCGACGGGCCCGGCATCAGGCAGCTTTGCCGCCGGACCGAAACCAGGCGGCGGCCACACCAAGGGCGCCCAGCACGTCCGGTTCGCGGAGGACTGGCAGGCGCTACCTACGAGTGACAACACCACGCTCGCTAGCACCATGATACGCATGTCTACCCTGCCTCATGCTACGTGCCTAATCCGCACCCAGCGAAGTTACTCGCCAGGTACGTTGCAGCCCGACCGGCCGCCGAACCCACTATAAGGCCACATCCTATCGGTTGCCAGACTCGACAACACCATGCGTCACATCACGCACTGATCTACAGACACAGAGCTCGCACCCGATCAACGAGCAGGCGGAGACAGTCATTCGCCGTCGCTGGCAGTACGATTACACGGCCTTTCCCGCAACGGACCGAATCGCTCAAGCACGTGAACGGACCCCCCAGCGCAGAGGGGCGGGACAGCTTCGAAGCCGTCCCGCCCCTCTCAACCAGAGTGTCGTGCCACGGCGAGCCTCAGCTCACCCTCACCCACACTCCGAGAACCCGCACACATGGCACTTCACGCACCCTTCCGCATACTCCAACTGCGAGCCGCAATCCGGACACGTGCCCATGAACGCCTCGGCGTCATGATACCCGTTCTCCGCCATCTCCATCATCTGCTCGCCCATTGACGTCATTGCCGGCATCGACTCGCGACGAGTTGAAGCGCTTGGCATCGGCAGGCTCGTAAGCAGATCCTGCTGCACGCCCTGCTTGTCGCGCCACCAACGCTCCAGCGCGATGCCAACGGCGTCCGGCACCGACAGCACCTTGTTCGGGCCCAGCCCGACCGCGCGGTCGGAGCTGATACCGCGCAACTGGCGATGGATCTCCATGATCGGAATACCCGAGCGGAGCGCCATCGAGATCAGTCGGCCCAGCGCCTCGGCGTCGGCCATCGCGCTGCCGCCGGCCTTGCCCAGGCTCAGGAAGACCTCGAACGGCTGACCCTTGTCGTCCTCGGTGATGTTCACGAACATCGTCCCGAGCGGCGTCTCCATGCGGTAGGTGGTGCCGCGGAGCGCCTCCGGACGCGAACGCTTGGCACGGCGCTGGAGGTTCTCGGCCTCACTGTCGAACAGCGACTTGCGCGTCCGCTCCAGGTCGGCCTCCAACTCGGCGATCGTGCCCTGCAACTCGCCCACCTGGCGCTTGAGCATGGCACCGTCGCCGGTCGGCGCGGCAACCGTCCCGCTGGCCGCCGCGGCTCCCGCCTTGCCACGCTCGGCCTTGGCCTTCTCCGTCGCGCCGGTGCTCAGCACCTGGCCGTCGCGCGAGCCATCGCGGTAGACGGTCACGCCCTTGCACTTGAGCTCATACGCCAGCTCGTAGATGGCGCGCACGTTATCCATCGTCGCCGTGTAGGCGAAGTTGGTCGTCTTGCTGATGGCCGAGTCGCAGTGCTCCTGGAAGGCCGCCTGCATGCGCACGTGCCATTCAGCGCTGATCTGGTTGGCGGTCGTAAAGACGCGCTGCCACTTCGCCGGAACCTCGGGGAACTTGATCGTCCCGTCGCGGGCGATGCGCGCCATCAGGTCTTCCGAATACCAGCCTTCCTCGCGGGCGATGCGAACGAAGTCCTCGTTCACGTCGGGCATCATCACGCCGGCCTGGTTGCGCATGAAGGCCACGGCGAACAACGGCTCCAGTCCGGACGAGCAGCCGGCGATGATCGAAATGGTACCGGTGGGCGCAACGGTGGTGACGTTGCAGTTGCGCAGCATCATCATCGGCTTGATGCGCTCACCGTCGGCGTCGCGAGCGCAGGTCTCGTCGGGGCCCCAGATGGAACGCGCCCACTCCGGGAACGGTCCGCGGGCTGCGGCCATCCGCTCGCTCTCCACCTTCGACTCCACGTCCACGAACTCCATTACCCGGCGGCCGAAGGCCACCCCTTCCGGTGAGTCGTAGGCGATGCCAAGGCGGATGAGGGCGTCGGCGAAACCCATCACGCCGAGTCCAATGCGCCGGATACGCTTGGAGAGCGCGTCTATCTCCGGTAGCGGGTACCGGTTGGCGTCGATGACGTTGTCGAGGAAACGCGTCGACAGATGTATGTCGCTACGGAAGGCATCCCAATTCAGCCCGCCGTCCTGCACGTAGTAGCCGACGTTGATCGACCCGAGGTTGCAGACGTCGTAAGCGAGTAGCGGCTGCTCGCCACAAGGATTGGTGGCTTCGTACTCACCCAGGTGCGGCACCGGGTTGTAGCGGTTGGCCTCGTCGATGAAGAAGACGCCGGGCTCCCCGGTGCGCCAGGCGCCCAGGATCATCTTCTCCCACACCATGTTGGCGTCCAGCTCGCCCACCACACTGCCGTCGCTGGGATCTACCAGCTCGTAGGAGGTGCCGGACTTCAGCGCCTGCATGAAGCGGTCGGTGTCCTTGCAGCTGATGAACTCCATCACGTCCGGATGATCCACCCGCAGGATCCCCATGTTCGCGCCGCGCCGCGTGCCGCCCTGCTTCACCGCGTCGGTGCTGGCGTCATAGAGCTTCATGAAGCTCACCGGCCCGCTGGCCACGCCGGTGGTAGAGCGCACCATCGAACCGCGACCGCGCAGCTTGCTGAAGCTGAAGCCGGTGCCGCCGCCGCTCTGATGGATCAGAGCCATCGAACGGAGGGTGTCGTAGATGCCGTCGCGACCGTTGGAGAGGGAATCCTCAACGGGGAGCACGAAGCACGCGCTGAGCTGACCCAGAGGACGACCAGCGTTCATTAGCGTCGGCGAATTCGGCTCGAACCGGCGCTGGGTCATGAGATCATAGAACGACTCCGCCACTTCCCGCACGACCGCGTCGCCAGCCCCATAACGGCGATCCACCTCGGCGATCGTCGTTGCCACCCGCCAGAACATCTGTTCTGGCGTCTCGGTCGGCTGGCCACTCGGATCCTTCACGAGGTAGCGCTTCTCGAGTACGGTGCGCGCGTTCGACGATAGTGCCGCGGGACGGCTCGGTGGGTTCTGCGACAGGGTCATGAAACGCTCTCTTTCCTGGAAGTGAAACGGGACTGCATCTCGCGAACCGGCGGGTCGGAATGACGCGCGGCGTCCTGATTCGGGGCGGGGGTGTGATAGTACCCTAGCACGTGAAAGCACGCCAGTGCTTGCATAACGCGCTACACGTCAACGCATTCTATTTTTCATATCACAGATCTCCCGATCAACAGCTTATCCACCACACTTTCCACGGGAGAGCTCTGCAGTTCGCCGAAATACGTTGAAATCTGTTCGTGGCAAACGTGCAACTACTTGAAAACTAAGGACTTGACAGACTACGACAATAACTCGAAAAGCGACCTTTGGGGTGCCTCAAGC
>CAJDWZ010000183.1_pt1 | contig 9859 bp, 11 predicted proteins | sample 7391701 | NCBI WGS metagenome assembly CAJDWZ01 (sample SAMEA7055744, study PRJEB34461) | soil metagenome | biome: terrestrial ecosystem; feature: Peninsula; material: soil | place: Antarctica | collected 2016
GTCGGCGGCGTGGAGCAGCACCGGGCAGTCGAAGGCATGCGCCCACTCCACCATCGTCGTGTAGTAGTGCGGGTGGGAGATGGCGATCGCTGCCAGTCCGCCCAGTGCGCGCACGATGTCCACCGTGGCGTCATCCAGAAGGGCGACGCAGTCCCAGAGCACGTTGCCGCCCGGCGTCCGGACGAGTAACGCCCGCTGGCCGATGGCGAACTTGGGCTCGGTACCAACGCCGTACAGCTCCGGCTCCAGTCGTTGCCAGGAGTTCCGACGGGTCTGCCTCAGCGCCTCGAGCGTGGTCCACCGCTGCCCTCCGCGAGCTATGTACTGTCGCTCGTCCTCGCAGATGGGGCACGACGACGGCGGATGCTCCGACTCCGCGAACTGGGTACCACAGGTGGCGCACAGCGAGTGTGACATGAATCTTCTTCCTCCGCGCGATGGCCAGGGAACGATCGCGAGTGACCCATTGCCGACCTGCCGGGCCACGGGCAGCCAGCGAGGAGAAGAATGGTCGCGCGACGCCTCGGAGTCCTCGTCTCAACCTACCCTTTTAACGGGAGAGTCATGAACACGTCCTGCCTCGGCAGCACCCTCATCACCCTCTTTGGCGAACTGGTGGACGGTGCCACTGAAAGTGGCGCATACACGCTCAACAGCGGCGACCAGGGACTCCTCGCCTCGCTCGATCGCCTTTCGGCCGCCCAGGCGTCGGCTGTCGTCGACGGTGGCTCTTCCATTGCGGCTCAGGTGGATCACCTCCGCTATTCTCTCTCCCTCATTAATCGCTGGGAGGACGGCATCAGCCCCTACGTCGGCGCCGACTGGTCGGAGAGCTGGCGCCGCACCGCTGTCAACGACGACGAATGGCAACGGCTGCGCTCCGAGCTAGGAGAGCAGGCGCACCGCTGGCTCGAGAAGCTGGCGACTCCGCGCGAGGTGAGCCAGCGAGAGATGAGCGGCATCGTCTCGAGCATCGCTCACCTGGCCTATCACATGGGAGCCATCCGTCAGATGAACCGGAGCACGCGCGGGCCGGCGGCGACGGACGATTAACGTGCTGCGGCACGGGCCAACCGCCACGCCGCACAAGCTACCGTGCACCGGCGCTCGTCTGCGTCTGTCAGTGGGCCAGGTACGTTGCAGCAGACCGATGCCGCTTTCCAATTCGCTTCCTCCTCACTCGTGACATCGCACCCATGAGCCGGAGCATCTTCCTCATCGACCACTCGGGCGAACTGACCGAACTCCAGGAACAGCCGTACGACACCGAGGCTCTGCTCCAGCGTCTGCTGGCCGATTATCCGGGCGTGCTCTCCGGCGACTCCGCTGGCTCGGACGCCGCACGACGGTGGCTGCTCGTTCGTCGAGAGATAGACGTACCCGATGTGTTGGACGGCGGCGGACGCTGGTCGGTGGATCACCTCGTTCCAACCGTCGTTGGGCAGACAGCGGAAGCACAGCGGCGCAAGAGCACGTCACCGCGGGCCGCCGCGAGGCAATGGGACGAGGCCAGCTTCTTCGAGGAACTCGAGCGTACGTCGAGCCCCCAAGTGGTCTGGACGGCGAGGGCACTGCTCAACCGGGCGCGGCAACAGGGATGCCGCATATGGTGGGGGAAGGGCAGCCTACTGGGCTCGTTCTTTCCCATCCTCGATAAGGATGGAGTCAACCATCAGCTCTTTGCGGTATGGTCCTCGGGATACATCGAGTTCCAGTTTCAGTACCTCAAGGCGCCGTTCTCGAATGACATCCGACGACAGGAACTGATGGACCGGCTGAATGCGATCCCCGGAGTGTCCATCCCCCTCGACGCCAGACGTCGCAGGCCGAGCGTTCCTCTCGCGAACCTTGCAAACGAGCAAGCGGTCAACCACCTCATCGCCGTATTCGACTGGTGGCTCGCCGAGACCCATGCTCAAGCATAGAGCGAATAGGAAAACGCCGACTCTGAACCGTTTCAGTCGACATGACAAGGCCGTTTCAATTCCCTGCTAGCTCCGCGGTAAGGTGATGTAACTGACGGGATGAACAGGATGACAGAATGAACAAAACCCACCGAACGCAGGCCCATTGCTCTGAGCCGGCCACGGCGCCCCGCAGTCCGCCCCAACAATCCTGTAAATCCCGTTAATCCTGTCCAATTGCTGTTGACGATACCGAACGCGAGCCAATTCTACGCGGCCGGCCACTGCAGCGTCCAGCCAGCCCCAACAATCCTGTAAATCCCGTTAATCCTGTCCAATTGCTGTTGACGATACCGAACGCGAGCCAATTCTAACGCGGCCAGTCAGAGCGGTCAGTCAGCGGCCCCAACAATCCCGTCAACGCCACCCCTCGCCCACCCACTCCCCCCTAACTACGCGGCAGCCAAGATGGCGATCGAGGCCCCCGGCGCACACCTTGCCCTCTCAGCACCAGACTCCTTACACAAGTACGCCGACGCTCGCCGTCAGTTTTCCTCATCCCACCCGTAGCGCCGCGCATGCAGAGAACTGATACCGCCGACACTACCGTCGCCTTCGCCTCCGTACGTGACGCGGCGACACTCCTCACCGACAAGCTCCAGAGCTGGTTGGACGTGGTCGTCACGAAGCTGCCGAACTTCGTCGTCGCTCTCCTCGTCCTGGTGATCTTCTGGGTCATCGCTAATACGGTACGCGACACTCTGAGACGAGCGCTCAACCGTACGCCGCTCACCGTTCCCATTGTCTCCCTCATCACCCACTCGGCGGGGATGGGTGTAATTGCCACGGGGATCTTTGTGGGACTCGGTGTGCTGGGCCTGGACAAGACTGTATCGTCGCTCCTGGCCGGTGTTGGAATTCTCGGTATCGCGCTCGGCTTCGCCTTCCAGGATATCGGCGCCAACTTCATGGCCGGTATCGTACTCTCCATCCGGCAGAGCTTCGCGATCGGGCACGTAATCCGTAGCAATGAGCATACTGGCACTGTCCGCGATATCACTCTCCAGTCGACGACGATCGAGCAGTTCACGGGAGAGATGGTCTGGCTGCCGAACAAGGCTGTCATCAGCCATCCGCTCGTCAACTTCTCCACCACTGGCCAGCGACGAGTGGATCTGGAAGGGAGGGTCTCCTATGACGTCGACCTGGAAGAGGTGCGTCGGATAGCCGTCGCCGCCCTCGAGCCGCTCCGCGCCCGACTCAAGGGCCGTCCGGTGGACCTCTACTACACTGATTTCGCCGAGAGCGCGATCAACTTCACCATTCGTTTCTGGATCAACTTCTCTCGGGAGATGGACTACCGCGGCGCGCGTAGCGAGGCGATAATCGCCATCAAGAACGCGTTCGACGAGGAAGGCATCGCCATACCGTTCCCCATTCGCACCCTCGACTTCTCCCCAGTTGGTGGTGTCACGCTGGATGAGCTGAGGCTGGGCGAGAACGGAGAAGTTGACTGACGATAATCGCTACGAATACGATCGTGAGCGGCGTCTGACGGACACGGCTACAGACACTTCTTCACCGCCATCACGATGTGCTCGGCGTCTATCCCGGCGTCGTTCAGCAGTTCTGCCGGCTTACCCGAGGTCGGCATCGCCCGCACCGCCAGCTTCACCACGGAATGCGGGATCTCCGTTACATCGGCAAATGCGTCGAGTACCGCGTCGCCGAGTCCGCCCTGAGGCCAGTGATCCTCGACCACTATGATGCGGCCGCCTGTCGCGCGCGCCGCGTCGTGCAGCGCCTCCACGTCGATCGGCTTCACCGAGTAAGCATCGATGACGCGCACCTTGATCCCCTCGGACGCCAGTTGGTCGTACGCCTTCAGGCTCTCGTGTAGCGTGATACCGGCGGCGACAATGGTCACCTGGTCATCGTCTGACTGCCGTAGCGTCCTGCTCCCGCCTATCGGAAACGCCTCGCCGGGCGCGTAGATCACCGGCGTCTTTGCGCGCGTGGCGATCCTCCCCGATGCTGACGCCCGGATGAGTTCCACACAGTCGAATGGTCGCGTTGGAGATGGCGGCCATGCGGATCTGGTCGAACGCCCTACTCATGAACGCGGCAAAGGTCGCCGCAAAAGCGGTCTTCTGCATGACCGCAAAGCCGACAGCTGCGCTCACCAGCTGCTGCTCGGCGATGTACATCTCGAAGAAACGGTTGGGATACGCCTTGTTGAACTCCTCGGTGTGCGTCGAGTTGGACACCTCGCCGTCCAGCACCACCAACTCCGGCCGGTTGGCGCCGAGGGCGACGAGCGCGTCGCCGAACGCCTTCCGCGCCGCCTCTTCCGTCCCCACCTCGTAGGTGGGCAGCTTCAACGGTCCGGAAGCCGGTCGGGGCGCCGGTTGCAACGCCTCCGGCCTGGCCACCTTAACGGTGATATGACGCTCGCCGCCCAGTTCCGCTATCGCCTGCTTCGCCTGCTCCGCATCGAGAGGCTTGCCGTGCCAACCGTTTTTATTGGCGACCAGCGATACGCCTGAACCCTTCACCGTCTTCGCGACGATCAACGTGGGCTGATCGGACTGGGCCAGCGCTTCCTTGTACGCGTTGTCGATCGCCGCGAGATCATGCCCGTCGATCTCGATCGCATGCCAGCCGAAGCTGCGCGCCCGTTCGGCGTAAGCCGGTGCATCCCAACCGAGGTCCGTCGGTCCGCGTTGACCCAGCCTGTTCATGTCCAGGATCGCGACCACGTTGTTCAGCTTGTAATTGCCAGCCTTGTCGAATGCTTCCCAGATGGAGCCTTCGGCCATCTCGCTATCGCCCAGCAGCACCCATACGGTGAACGGCAGCTTGTCGATGTACTTGCCGCTGAGCGCCATCCCGATCCCGATCGGCAGCCCCTGACCCAGCGAACCGGTGGCTATATCCACCCATGGCAGGCCGTGCGGCGTGCCGTGCGACCCGGTGCTCTGCAGCGGCTTGGGATGCCCTTCCAATCGACTGCCGAAGCTACGCAGCGTCAGCTGCTCCTCGTCGGTTATCACGCCGGCCGCCCTGTACATGGCATAGAGCAGCGGGCTGGCGTGCCCCTTGGAGAAGATGAGACGGTCGTTGTTGGGATTGTGCGGCTCATCCCAGTCGTACTTCAGATAACTGTCAAGGAGCACTGCCATCAGATCGGCGGCCGACATGGATGACGTCGGATGCCCCGAATTGGCGGCGGTGGTGGAGCGGATACTGTCTACCCTGAGTTGGGCTCCCAGTTCGGTGATGCGCGCGAGTGACTCGTCCACGGTTGGTACCTCTGTCTGCTGGCACGGCCCGCCACACTGGTGTCGAAGTTGAACACCCAGGCCGTGACATCCAACAGATACATGCACCATGCCATAAACCACGCCACTTGAGCCGTGCTCGCAGGCTCAGCAGACGCCGGCATTGGAGCGGGGAGCAGCCCGGTTCCCCTCGCACACGCAAATGCAATCGCTTGAAGAGTTGCGTCTGGCTGGATAGTGTGCGGGCAGCAAATGCCAGCGCATCTGCCACGCAGAATCACCTCGGCTCGAGGCCGCGGTGAAGTCACCGTGGTTGAGAGCTGGACATTCCGGATCGTAAACATGGCCAAGTTGCGTCACTTCCAGCCCAACGAGTTGCTCTTCAACGATCAGGAGAGCATCGCGATCCTCAATTTCTTCTTCCTGGATAGCCTCGTTCCGCCGGCAGTTACTAATAAGGATCGGGAGTTCGCCCAGGCCCTGCTCGTCGAGGCCATCGACTCGAGCTACTACATGAGCTGGATCGAGAAGCTCTGGCGTTTCGGCTCGAAGCCTTCGGCATCCCTCAAGGGCATCTCCAAGGAGCTCCGGAAGCTCGCGCAGGCTGAGGTGAGGCGTAGAATCTCGAAGTGGTTCAAGCATGCCACTGAAGCGGACCTCCTGGACGCCAAAATCTACGAGACGGTGCGCATCACGCTGGGGTCAGCCTACCTGAAATACATGCAGGAGCGGCGTGCGACAGGAGTGATGCCACCCTACTGACCGGGCACCGGGCGGCTACTGGCCAGCGCCATTAGGTTCCGCAGCATGCCCGGCCAGCCCATCCCAATCGATCCCGCAGCCCTCTTCCTCGGCCCCAAGGCCGAGAACGCTGACGTCCTGGAACGTCTGCTCCTGGAAGCCTTTCGCGACCACGTCTTCTGGCGTCGCAACTTCCATCCTGAAGACGGCTTCCAGATCAGCGAGCAGGACAAGCGCACGCCAGCCTACGAAGCGTCCATCTCGACGCTCTCCCAGGAGCTCTTCGGCCTGCTGGCGGAACTGAAGAACGGGGTCCCGTTCTTCAGTCCGCGCTATGTCGGCCACATGACGGCCGACCTGACCATGGCGAGCCTCGTGGGCTACTTCGCCACCATGCTCTACAATCCGAACAACGTCGCCGCTGAAGGGTCGCCGGTGACGACGCGGATGGAGCTGGAGGTGGCCGCACAGCTGGCGGCCATGGTGGGTTACGACGCCGACCGTCAGTGGGGACATCTCTGTTCCGGCGGCACAGTCGCCAACATGGAGGCGCTCTGGATCGCCCGGAACGTCAAATACCTGCCGGTCGCGCTCTACTGGGCAGCGGCGGAACTGGCCGACGAACTGGTGGACTGCCCGCTTACCCTGCGCCTCCCGAACGGCGGCCGCTCACTCATCGGCGAGCTGGATCTCTGGGCGCTGCTCAACATTCGCGGTGAGGACGCTCTGGACGCGCTGGACGCCTTTCTCGACCTGCGTCCCGAGGATCCGACCTGGCGCGATCGCGGCTGGAAGGCGATGCACCGCAACAGTCTCTCCTTCCTGGGATTCCAGGCGTTCGGGCTGCGGCTGGCTCGCGACTTCGACGACGCCCTTCTGCCGGGGGTCGTCCTCGTCCCGTCCACAGCTCACTACTCCTGGGCAAAGAGTTGTCGCGTCCTTGGTGTGGGCGAGGAGCAACTGGTACACGTGCCGGTGGACGATCACTTCCGGATGGACCCGGACGCCCTCGCCGCCCTGCTCGCTGATCTCGCCGCACGCCGTCAACCGGTGATCGCTGCGGTCACCGTCACAGGGTCCACCGAGGAGAGCGCGGTGGATCGGCTGGATCTATTGCTTGAAGTGCGCGCTCGCGCCGAACGGGAGTTGGGGATCGCCTTCCACCTCCACGCCGACGCCGCGTGGGGCGGCTACGCGGCGAGCATAACCCGCGAATCCGGCGGCCGTCGCCGCAGCCACGCTGAGACAATCGCCGACTTTGCTCCCGACATACCGGCGGACGATGCCTGGCCGGATGCCGGCCTGTATGCCGCCATCTGCGCGCTCGAGCATACCGATTCCATCACCATCGACCCGCACAAGCTGGGCTTCGTGCCCTACCCTGCGGGCGCCGTGAGCTTCAGCGACCGGCGGCTCCGGCACCTGGTGGCGGTGGACGCGCCATATCTGTATCACGAAGGCCGCTCCGACGAGGGCTTCATAGGGCGCTACATCCTGGAGGGATCCAAGCCCGGTGCGGCGGCCGCTTCGGTCTGGCTGTCGCACAAGGTGCTCCCGCTAGACTGCAGCGGCCACGGTCGGCTGGTAGCCCAGACGATGCACGGCGCCCTCGTGCTCCACGCCGCGCTGGCGGCCGAGGACTGGGGCGACTTCCAGATCGTAACCCTGCCGCGTCCCGACCTCAACATTGTCTGCTTCGCTGTCCGTCATCCCTCCATGTCCACTCTGGAGGAGTTGAATGAGGCCGCCGAGCGGGTCTATCAGGCGCTCAGCGTGAGTCCGTCCAGGCCTACTCGGGCGCTGGACTACGTGCTGACCAAGACGGTCCTGCGCGCCGAGGAGTACGGCGATGCCGCCCTGCCGCTGGTGGCCAGGCTCGGCTTCACTGCAGATGACTACCGTCGCGCCGGCGGACTGGCTGTCCTCCGCAGCACCGTACTCGACCCCTTCCTGGTGGCCGGCGGCGCGCGCGTGGACTACGTGCGCGGATTCCTGGACACGGTGCGCACGGAATTCGACCGCGCCATCCGCGTCAATCCGTAGGCCGGCAGCGGCGGCGGCCCTACGTCCCGCACCGCACAATGGCCTAACTTGATAGGATGCCGTACTCGCTCTTCCAGCGGCTGGCGCGATGGGCCTTCGCCCCGCGTCGCCGTATCGATCGCATGACTCTCACGGTAGCCGCCACAGTCGGCGCCGTTCTCCTTGCTGGCTGTGGCTCGCCCTCACCTGCTAATGCCACGGACGCCAGCGGCTACCACGGCGCCATGCTCCCCGCGCCGGTGGAGAAGCCGGCGGTGGTGCTCACGCGCGCCGATGGTACTCCCTACGACCTCCGCGCAGAGACCGACGGCTACCTCACCCTGCTCTTTTTCGGCTACACGAACTGCCCGGATGTCTGCCCGGTACACATGGCCAGCATCGCCGCCGTCATGGCTCACATGTCATTCGACGAGACGCGGCGGATGAAGGTCATCTTCGTGACGATCGATCCGGAGCGCGACACGCCGGAGAAGCTGGGCCCCTGGCTGGCCCAGTTCGATCAACGGTTCATCGCCCTCACCGGCGACAGCGCCACCCTTCACGACGTTCAGGCGGAGATCGGTGTGACGCCGGCCGTGAAGGACACAATCGCTACCGGAGCGAGCGGCTACGCCATGGCCCATGCCGCCCAGGTCTACGCCTTCACCAGCGACAATCTCGCCCATCTGGTCTATCCCTTCGGCACCCGGCAGAAGGACTGGGCAGACGACTTGCCACGGCTGTTGGACGAACGATGGGGCGCCGACAGCACGGTCGCCGTCAATGCTGACATGACTGGCGGCGCACCAACAACTGCCTCGGCCGGGGTCGTACCGGACAGCGCACCAGCGGCTGGCGCCAGGGTAGCCCGATGAGCGATCCAGCCGCGGTCCAGTGGTGGTGCTCGGCGCTCGGCACCACCTGGAACTGGAAGTTTCAGGCATACGTGGGCGTGTGGTTGTTCATGATCGTCTTTGCCGCCGCCTACTGGTGGATGGCGAGACGGTTACCGGCCGGCACTGTCGCCACGAAGACGCCCTGGCGGACTATCTCGGCGGTGGCCGGCGTGGTCGGTCTCTGGCTCACGTTAGACTGGCCCATTGGCAAGCTGGGCGCCGGCTACCTGGCAAGCGTACACGCCTTCCAGTTCGTCATGCTGGCCATGATCATCCCGCCGCTCCTCCTGCTCGGCATACGTCCGCAGGCGGCAGCGCGAATTGCCGTCCGACCGCGCCTACTCCGCTTCGTCAGCGTCATCACCACTCCGTTCCCATCGATGATCGTCTTCACGATTGTCATGGTTGCCACGCACATGCCGCGTGTCGTGGACGGACTGATGGTGAGCCAGGTCGGCTCGTTCGCCCTCGACATGGCGTGGCTGCTCTCAGGCCTGAACTTCTGGTGGTCACTGCTGGTGCCCGTTCCGGCGCGCCCCCGTTTCGTGCCGCTGCTGAGGATGGTCTATCTCTTCTTCGGCACCCTCGCCCATCTGTTCATCGCGATGTGGCTGCTCATCTCCCGTTATCCGGTTTACGCCACGTATGAACTGGCGCCGCCGTTCACCGGTCTCTCGCCGCTGGACGACCAGCAGGTGGCCGGTGGGGTGATGCTCGGCATCGGGAGCACGCTCGTCCTGCTAGCGGTGACGATCATCTTCTTTCGCTGGCTGGGCGTGGGCGAGGAGCTGGATGAGCCGACGGCACCGGACGGAGTGCCCGTCGGCTGAAGCAGACTTCGTTATAGTAGTTCTGGATGGGCCCGGCTACGGTGACGAGGCGTTGCTTGTCTGGGCGCGCTACAGGCTGTTTGCCAGCGCTGAGCTTCTGCGGCAGGTGGGAACCCTTATCCGTTGTCCACGCGAAGCGGTGGCGCCCCTGGAGGACACATGATGAAGGTTCTTGCCGGTGACAT
>CAJDWZ010000098.1_pt1 | contig 9755 bp, 6 predicted proteins | sample 7391701 | NCBI WGS metagenome assembly CAJDWZ01 (sample SAMEA7055744, study PRJEB34461) | soil metagenome | biome: terrestrial ecosystem; feature: Peninsula; material: soil | place: Antarctica | collected 2016
GCATGATCACGCCGCGAGACGACGCAGGTGGCAGTGGCAGATAGAGCGGATGTAACGTCGACGTGGCATGCAGCGAGTGCGCCACGCGCGGATGGTGCGGAATCATATGACGATGCGGGAAGGCAGAAGAGCCGTTCCGCTGAACCGGGTTGGCGCCAGGCCGCGGCGGACGCGTTCTCGCGTGCCTCTTCAGTGCCGGGAGTGGTGGATGCCTTGCTCGCGCAATCCATGCTCGTCACGCGGAGCAGCGGTGCGCTCCTTGTGATGTGCGAGCAGCGGACGGCGATGTTGCGCCTGGCGGGATCGCGGGGAGGCGCTGCAGCGCTCATGGACGGACGTGAGGCTATCCCTCTCTCCGCGGCCCATCCCATTGCCGAAGCGGCCCGCACTGGCCGGATCAAGATCGAGACTGACCGCGATCTGCATCATCACTGGCCTGGGCTGGGGGATTCTGATCGCTATGCGGGCATCGGGATGCTGGCACTGGTGCCAATCCTCGTTGCTGATGAGGCGATCGCCGTCCTCGCCCTCTCCTTCTCGCGCGACAAGGTGCCGTCAGAATCGTTCCACGATCGTCTATCCTCGCTAGCGCAGCTCGGTGCGGCGGCGCTGGACCGAGCGCAGTTGGGCGAGGCTGCACGCGCGGCCGCCGAGGCAAAGTCCGCCTTTCTCGCCATGATGAGTCACGAGTTGCGCACGCCGCTCAACGCCATCATGGGCTACACCGGCCTACTCGCCGACGAGGTTGTCGGACCGCTTAACGAAACCCAGCGCGAGCAGTTGTTCCGTGTGCAGGACCAGGCGCGCCATCTACTAAGCCTGATCGAGGAGCTGCTCTCGCTCACCCGCGCCGAGGGTGGGCCGGGAGAACTGCAGTTCGAGCGCGTGGCGCCCGCTGCCCTCGGGGAAGAGGCGCTAGCCCTACTCGCGCCGATGGCCCATCGGAAAGGGCTGAAGATGGAGTGGCATCCCTCTCCAGCCAACACCCCGCTCGTCACCGACTCTGACAAGGTGCGCCAGGTGCTCGCCCATCTTCTCAGCAACGCCGTCAAGTTCACTACTGCCGGCCTGGTCCAGCTCGAGATGCGGGAGGTGGGTGAAGGAGTTCATCGCGCGGTGGAGTTCATTGTTCGCGACACCGGTCCGGGCATCCCGGCAGTAGACATGGAACGGATCTTCGAACCGTTCTGGCAGGGCGCTCGGACGCACTCTCAGCGCGCTTCTGGTACCGGGCTCGGCCTGCATGTCGCTCGCCGCATAGCGCGATTGCTCGGGGGCGATATCCTCGTCGACAGTCATCTGGGCAACGGAAGCACCTTCACGCTCCGCCTGCCTGCTCGCGACGAATAGCAGTTCGGGACCGCCCTCCCTACCGGTTACTCCCCAGGGCAGCTCGGTGAAGTGAGCAAGCAGACCGCCCTGCTGAGATGGGGGCGATGAGCCCGATGCCATGATGCTACTGGACACCGGGCGGTCCGGAGCGTACGGATTGCTGGATGGGCCCGCCGCGGCTACCGTCAGGGAGGCGACGGCTGCGTCCGTCGCCGGCCCGATCCTCACTCCCTTCGAGGTGCCCATGCTCGTTCGCGTGAATCGTCCGCTCCGCGTGTTAACTGCCATCGTAGTGCTGGCGAGCGCCGCCGCCACCCGCCAGGCCGTCGCGCAACAGCCGGCGGTTACCGCTGCCGACTACGACCGCGCCGCCCGCTTCCTGGCGCCCACCGTGAATCCGCTCGTCATAGGCGGCAGCGTTGCCGCCAACTGGCTCCCGGACGGCCGCTTCACATATCGTAACGAAGTGGTTGGCGGTAACGAGTTCATTCTCGTGGACCCGGCGCGCAAGCGCAGCGCGCGCGCCTTCGACCACGTGAAGCTGGCCGCGGCGCTCTCCACGGCGATGGGCACCGCGGTCGGTGAACTAACCCTGCCCTTCGACCGCTTCGACATCTCCGCCGACGGCCGCACCATCTCGTTCGACGCCGGCACCCGGCACTGGAGCTGTGCCGCCAGTGGTACGAGCTGCAAGGACGAAGGCGAGCGTCTGGCAGCCCAGCGCAGCTTTGGTGGTCGTGGCGGTGGGGCCGATCTCGGCGTTCTGTCACCGGATAGCACGAAGCGGGCGTTCATCCGCGACTGGAATCTCTGGGTGCGCGACGTTGCCAGCGGGCAGGACAAGCAGCTCACGACCGACGGCGTGGAGAACTTCGGTTACGCCACCGACAACGCCGGCTGGAAGCACAGCGACCGCGCTATCCTGCTCTGGTCTCCTGACTCGCGGAAGATCGCCACCTCGCAGCAGGACGAGCGCAATGTAGGCGACATGTACCTCGTGAAGACGACAGTCGGGCACCCTGAGCTGAGCTCCTGGAAGTATCCACTTCCCGGCGACAGCGTGGTGGCCATGCTCGAGCGCGTCGTCATAGACGTGGCGAGCGGACGCGTGACGCGCCTCAAGATGGAGCGTGACTATCACCGCGCCACGATTGGCGATGATATCTCGATGGCCGACTACAACTTCAGCCCTGACGGTTCCAAGCTGGCCCTCGTCTCCACCTCGCGCGATCACAAGAGTGCGATATTCCGCTTGGCCGACACGAACACGGGCGATGTTGGGACGTTGTTCGAGGAGACGGTGCCCACACACTTCGAATCGCGCACCGGGTGGCGCGTGCTCTGGGACACCAACGAGGTGCTCTGGTACTCGCAGCGTGACAACTGGGGACAGCTGTACCTGTACGACCTGAATACTGGTAAGCTCAAGAATCAGGTCACCAGCGGCGAGGGCCCGGTGTCGCAGATTGTGCGGCTGGACGAGAAGGCACGCACCCTCTGGTATGTCGCCATGGGACGTGAGAAGGGCCAGGATCCGTACTTCCGTCACTACTACCGCATCGGTCTGGACGGCCGGAACGTGGTCTCCCTGACGCCGGAAGACGGCGACCATAGCGCCCAGCTGTCCCCCGACGGTCGCTACATCGTCGACACGTACTCGAAGGTGGACGTGCCGCCGGTGGTCGTATTGCGCGATGCCAACGGCAAGGAGTTGATGCAGCTGGCGAAGGCGGATATCTCTCGCCTGCTGGCCACCGGTTGGAAGCCGCCACTTTCCGTGCGCATGACGGGGCCGGATGGAAAGACGGACATCTACGGACAGTTGTTTGTCCCCACCAACCTGGATAGCACGCGCAAGTACCCGATCATCAACAACCCCTATCCCGGGCCGCAGAGCGGAAGCGTCGGTTCGCGCTCCTTCTCCGCCGCCCGCAGCGACCGGCAGGCACTTGCCGAGCTGGGATTCATCGTCGTGACAATTGACGGGATGGGGACCCCGGGTCGCTCCAAGTCGTTCCACGATGCCTACTATGGCGCCATGGGCACCGACAACACGCTCCCCAGCCAGATGGCCGGAATGAAGGAGCTGGCCCAGCGCTACCCGTGGATCGATCTCGACCGGGTGGGCATCTACGGCCACTCCGGCGGTGGCTTCATCACCGCTGACGCGATGTTCCGCTATCCCGACTTCTTCAAGGTCGGCATCGCCGAGTCGGGCAATCACGATCAGCGGAATTATGAGGACGACTGGGGCGAGCGCTATCAGGGCCTGCTCGTTCGAAACCCCGACGGAACCGACAACTACGATGTCGAGGCGAACCAGAACTTCGCCAAGGGGCTCAAGGGAAAGCTGCTCATAGCCCATGGCGGCATGGACGACAACGTGCCGCCCTCCAACAGCTATCTGGTGGTGGACGCGTTGATCAAGGCCAACAAGGACTTCGATCTCCTCATCTTCCCCAACGCCACCCACGGCTACGGCGCCGATGCCAACTACATGATGCGCCGCCGCTGGGATTACTTCGTCAAGTGGCTCCTGAACACGGAACCACCGCGCGAGTACGAGATACGGACTTCGCGCTAGCTATAGCGTTGTCGAGCGCGTCGTCCGGGGCACATGCCGGACGACGCCTGCAGGAAATTCAGAGTCCGGCGCGCTGCAGCGCCGCACTCAGGCCTGACTCGGAGGGCCGATCGAGAACGGAAGAACGACGTCGCTGTTGCCGGATTCAGCGACGGGGACGGCCGGGGCCACGACGGCAGTCTCGACGGTGGTGGTTGTCACCGAGAGTGCAACGGCCGATATTGGTGTAATCACATGTATTGCTGCGCAGCACATTCCCAGGCACCGGCAACTGTGAGGTGGCGGCGCCTGATCGTTCGGAGTGCCGGGCTGGCCTTCTGATGAGTGCCCGACCACGTACTCCGTCGGTGCTGCGTCGTTCAACGGCACGCCGTGGCCAGCGCTATGGACAGCCCCGCCATGTCCGTGGGCGCCGGCAGCAAGTTGCGCCAGCGCCAGTCCATCGTGTATCGGACAGACGTGACCACTTAGCGGCTCGCCCCACTCGGTGAGCGCTTGCAGGCGTCGGCCGCATGGGCCAGACCGGAAGACGGCAGACGACCGGATCCGACTCGGGCTCCAGTCGCGAAATCTTCTTGCGTCTGGCGTGCAAGAACCCCATTTTCGCGGTTTACGCAGGTTCCATGGTCCTGCAGAGTGCTGTGCTGATGAGTATGGTGCTGGGGCATTAGCCCTGGGCGCGATCCAGTACCTGGACCGAGTTTGACCGCGCCGATCGCTAGCTAAACCCATTTCCAAGGTTAGGAGAGCATGGATCAGCAGAATCGCTGGACAGAATCCGCAACCGATGCCCCGCGTGCGAATGGGCAGACGGACACAGGCAGCTCTGGTTTCGGATCGATCGAAGCCGGGAAGGCCGACCTCAGCAAGCGTTTCATCGCCGCCGTCATAGATGGTGCCATCGCCTTCGTGATCGGGTTTATCCCGCTGATCGGCGGTATCATCGGCGCTGCCTACTGGCTCGTGCGAGACGGGCTTGAGCTTGAGTTCATGGACGGTCGATCCATCGGTAAGAAGGTCATGAAGCTGCGCCCGGTGCGCCTGGATGGTCAGCCGATGGATATCCCGACGTCCGTGAAGCGCAACTGGATGTTCGCCCTCGGAGGCGTCATCTCGTTCCTCCTCTGGATCCCCATTCTCGGCTGGCTGCTGATGATTCCCGTGGCGCTTATAGCCCTCGGACTCGGGCTTTTCGAGCTCTACAAGGTCGTTACCGATCCGCAGGGTCGCCGTCTTGGCGACAACATGGCCGGTACCAAGGTCATCGAGGTTGCCTCATGAGTGGAGCCGGAATGAAGATCCGGTTGGTCGGTGTGCTCACGGTCGCCCTGGTCGCCACCACGGCGTGCGGTGGTAGTTCCGACAAGCCGGGCCCGCTGGATCAACTGAACGCCGCCAAGGAAGCACTGGGCAACGCCAAGAACACCGCCAGTGCTTACAAGGAGATGGGTGACGCCCTCGCCCAGATCGCTGCGGACTCCAATGTGACCGTGGATCCGGTGGACTTCCGTTCGCTTCGCGATCTCCTCCCAGCCACGCTCGCCGGACTGCCGCGCGCCGAGGCGACGGGTGAGAAGACGGGTGCGATGGGGATGACGATCTCGAAGGCAGAGGCCGAGTACCGTGGTGAAGACGGCCCGTCTCTCGACGTCACCATCACCGATATGGGAGCCCTGCGCGGCATGGGCATGATCAGCATGGCCGCGTGGACGATGGCTCAGGTGGACAAGGAGACATCCGACGGATTCGAGCGGACGACCAAGTACGATGGTCACCCCGCATACGAGAAGTTCAGTGGCTCCGAGAGCAACCGGAATGGCAACATTCAGGTAGTGGTTGCCAGCCGATTCCTGGTCGAGGTGGACGGTAGCGGCATGGACTTCAAGGCAATCAAGAGCGCCATGGAGTCGCTGCCGATCAAGAAGCTTGCGGGGATGAAGAACGAGGGAGTCACCCGCGGAGGGTGACGAGAATGGGGCGCGGACGGGCTCGAAGTTACAGATTGTACGAACCGTCCGTGCTCCTATTTGCTGCCCTGGTTTCCCCGCTTCCATGGACCTCCTGAGGTCAGGCCGGCGCGCTCCGATCCGCCGCTGGCTGGAAATTGCTGCGCTGGCGCTAACCGCGATAACGTGGTTGGCGCCGCGCACCGCCGTCGCCCAGCGGTGGGATGAGCCCGCGGTGCGCGCACTCGCTGAGCGCGCGACGGCACGCCGCAGTGAGCAGATCGCCGACACGTTGCTTCACGACTATACGGCGATGGCGCGCGGGTTCCTGACCTTTCTCGCTCAGGTAGGCGAGGGGTTCCCCGACCCGCCCAGGATAGTCAAGGCGGATCAACTCGCCGTGAGCATCTACTGGCGGGCGCCCGATCTCAGCAAACAGATCCTCGTCGGGCGTCGCGACACCCTGCTGCTGCCCGCCGACGTCGGCTACTATCGCGACCGGTACGGCATCATCCAGAACAACTTCCCCGATCGCATTCGCATGGGCGACGGGAACGACGTTCGCGACGTACCCCACCCACTCAGTGCGGCCGGGTTACGCGAGTACCAGTTCGCCCTCGGCGATTCCCTGCGAATCAGGTTGCCCGACCGGGTGATCGAGGTGGACGAGGTCAAGTTCCGCCCACGCGACGCTACCCAGCCGCGTGCCGTAGGAACTCTCTACGTGGACCGGGAGACGGCCGCTGTTGTGCGCATGGCGCTCACCTTCACCCGTGCCGCCATCCTCGATCGTCGCATCGAGACGCTCGCCGTGACGCTGGAGAACGGACTCGTCGACGGCCGCTTCTGGCTTCCTCGCCGCCAGGAGTTGGAGGTCGCCCGTACCTCGACCTGGCTGGACTTCCCGGCTCGCGGGATCATCCGCGGCCGTTGGGAGGTGGGCGACTACAAGGTGAATCAGGAACTGCCGGTGAGCATCTTTGCCGGCTCGGAGATCGTCAGTGAATCGCCGCAAGCGCTCGCCAGCTATCCATTTGAAGGCGCCCTGCTGGATCAGGTGCCGTCGGACGTGGTAGCGGTGACTGATGCCGATGTGGCGCGCGTTCGGGCACAGGCCGAGGCGTTGGTGCGCCAACAGTTGTTGAACCGGGCCAGCGGCACATCCCTCTCCGCGCGCCGGTTCTCCGATTTTCTTCGCGTGAACCGCGTCGAAGGCCTGGCCTTTGGTGCGGGCACGCGCTGGAGTGCCACTCCGACGGTCAGTGCATCACTCAGCCTCCGCTACGGCGTCGACGACGCGCGCCTCAAAGGCCGGTTGTCGGTTTCCCGGTCGCGCGGGCTGGCCAGCTCGCCCGGTTCGCTGGAGCTGTTCGGCGGGCGCGAGTATCGCGACGCTGGTGATGAGATGGAAACGTCACTGGTGCGGAACAGTCTCGCGGCCCAGGAGTTCGGCAGCGATTACACCGATCCGTACGAGGTGAGGGAGGTGGGGATCGGCACCGGCCTCGGCGAGTGGGCTGGCGTGCGACTGCGCAGCGAGGTTGCCTGGGAAGACCAGCGCGCTGTCGCTGTGCATGCCGCTCCATCCAGCGGACGGTACGAGCCGACGATTCCAGCCTCGTCGCTTCACGGCGCGCGCGTAGCGCTGCTGGCCGAGCGCCCGCTGGACGACGGGCCATTCGGGGTGCGACTACGCTGGCGCGTGGAGCTGCGTGGCGGTCTGTGGGAGGGTGGCACGCGCACGCTGCGAGCATCCGCCACGGCCGACGCGGATCGATCACTCGGCAGCGGGCGACTGGTACTCAGAACCAGCGCTGCGGCGCTCGCCGGCACCGCGGTTCCGCAGCAGCTCGCCTACCTCGGCGGCCCGACTAGCGGTCCAGGCTACGCGTTTCACACGCTGGCAAGCCGTGTCGGCGTGAGCCAGCGGGTAGAATGGCAGACCGCGGTTCCATTCGTCGGTATTCCAGTCGGTCGTTTCGGAAAGACGCCTGCATCAATGACGCTCGCGCCATACGTGCATGCCAGCGCCATCGGCGCTCCGGTAGCGGTCGCTGGCCGCGTCGGTCGGCTTGGTGGAGTGTACCCATCGGTGGGCGTTGGCGGGCTCTTCTTTTTCGATCTGTTGCGGGTGGATGTCGCGCGCGGCCTTCGCGACGGGCGATGGATGCTGGGAATGGACGTGTCGCGTACGCTCTGGGGAATCTTCTAGGGGCGACGCGCTCTCCGCTTCTTGACGGGACTTCCGGCTGGGCGTATTACCGAACCAATCGCGCTGTTTAGCGGAAGCAAACCTCTCGAGACCCTGCACGCCTTGCGGCGCGGGTCAGTCCGGGACCTGAGGGTGTCCCGGCGCGAGTAGATGCATCGTCCCGCCGTACCAGCCTGAGCAGGCCCGACATCTCTCCATTCCGACCGTGTCGGCTGGCTTACAGAGCCAGCGCCCTGGTCGTGGCGGGCGCCCTATCGGGACGCTGCGCTGGCTGAGCTGTGGGCCCCTGGCTGGAACTGTCTCCAACAGTCAGGGAGGAGAGAATGACGCCTTATCAGGTCCGGTCTCCTGGCGCGCGCACTCTTGGCTTCGCCGCTGTTTTCGTCGCGCTCATGGTTTGTGGCTCGCAGAGCGCGCTCGGCCAGGCAACCGGCACAATCCGAGGGCGAGTCACAGCCCAGGCTGGCGGCCGTCCGCTGGCCAATGTGACGGTTGTGGTGCAGGGAACCCAGCGTGGCGCTCTGACGACTCAGAGCGGAGAGTACGCGATAACGAGCGTGCCCGTCGGCACGGCAACGGTGCGCGCCCAGTTCCTCGGCTATAGCGCCGGCACGCGCACGGTGACAGTCGTGGCAGGGCAGGACGTGACTGCCGACTTTACCCTCGATCAGGTGGCTACCTCGCTCGACGCGCTGGTCGTCACTGGACAGCCCGGCGCCACCCGGCGACGCGAGATCGGAACCAGTATCGCTTCCATCGAGGTCTCGGAGACAGTTCAGCAAGCGCCGATCACCACCATGGCGCAACTGCTCCAGGGCCGCGACGCGGGCATCACCAGCCTTGGCTCCAGCGGCACGGCCGGCGGCAGCGGTACGATCGTGCTTCGAGGCATGACGAGCATGACGCGCGACAACTCGCCCCTCATCTACATCGACGGTATCCGCCTGGATGCGGGGAACAGCACTCTGGTCACTACCGGAGGCCAGTCCACCAGTCGCCTGAACGATATCAACCCGGCGGACATCGCGAGTCTGGAGATCATCAAGGGTGCCGCGGCCACCGCGCTCTACGGCACGGAGGCGTCCAATGGCGTCATCCAGATATTCACCAAGAAGGGCGAGCCAGGGCAGACGGACTATCGCATTGGAGCAAAGGTGGGAGGCAACAGTATCCCCTCCGTCTTTCCCTACATGCATCCAGATCATGACAAGTATCCCTCAGCAAACGACCTTCTGAGCACGGGCCTCTACCAGGACTACACGGTCTCCGCGCGCGGAGGACTCGACAAAATCGGCTACTACGTGGGTGGCGGCTACACCGGAGACGAGGGCTCGTTCATCAACAACAACTTCCGTCGTGCCAATGGTCGCCTGAACCTGACGCTCAGGCCATCTGACAACCTGACGGCGGACCTTTCCAGCAACTTTACGTGGAGCAAAGCACAGCTCCCGATGAACGACAACTACATCTACGGTATCCTCACCTCGCTTCTCCTTGGCAATCCAGTGATCAAGGGTAGTGAGGCAGACCCCTACGGTGGTGCGTTCATCTCCATTCCGTATGTCACGACCGTCCAGAACATCGAGGAGACCTATCGCTTCACCGGCGGCTTCACCCTGCAACACAAGCTCGGTGACCGATTCAGCCAGCGAGCCACGATCGGCCTCGAGAACGTTCAGGG
>CAJDWZ010000201.1_pt1 | contig 9628 bp, 8 predicted proteins | sample 7391701 | NCBI WGS metagenome assembly CAJDWZ01 (sample SAMEA7055744, study PRJEB34461) | soil metagenome | biome: terrestrial ecosystem; feature: Peninsula; material: soil | place: Antarctica | collected 2016
CCGCGAAACATGCCTCATCACGCACCCCGCGCACGCTCTGCGTACTTCGACGATCGATTGCAGGATCCGGGTTGACAGGATGAACTCATCTGAGGCAACGCTTCCCGTATCCTACAGGCACTTCGGTGCGCTTTCACCAGTGTTGGAAATGAGGTTGCAAGGCTAATACGATGCCTGCCCTACCAATTACGTAAATCCTGTTAATCCTGTCAAAAATGCACTTATGGGATCGTGACTGCGCCGTTCGAAATCTGGCTCGCGGTTCACTTCCAAGAACTATTTGGACAGGATTAACAGGATTGACAGGATGAACTCATCTTGGGCGACGTTTCCCGTCTCCGACCAGCCCTTCGGTGCGGATTCATGCGTGCTGGAAATGGGGGTTGCAAGGCTGCCGCGATGCCGGCCCTACCAATCCCGTAAATCCTGTCAAAATGCACCTACGTATGCGTGGCCGCATCGCGGTTGCGACGCGACCGGCACCTCATTCGTCGCCCAGCCTTTTGTCGGGCACCAGGTATCCGCGCGCGTAGTCGGCGACGGCATCGGACAACGGAGTCACCGGCGATTCATAGCCCGTCGAGCGCAGTTTTGAGATGTCGGCGCGGGTGTGGTACTGGTATCTGTCACGAATGGACTCCGGCATGTCGATGAACTCGATGTCCGGCTCTCGTCCGAGAGCAGCGAAGAGGGCGCCGGCCAGTTCCAGCCAGCTACTCGCCACGCCGCTGCCCACGTTGTAGAGACCGGCCGCGTCAGGGGCTGTCGCCAGGTGGAGCGTCATTGCGACCGCGTCCTTCACGTAGAGGAAGTCGCGCTGCTGCTCGCCGTCGCCGTATTCCGGGCGATAGCTGCGGAAGAGCTTCACCCGGCCGGTCTCCAGTATCTGGCCGTACGCCTTGTGCACCAGCGAGCGCATGTCGCCCTTGTGTGCCTCGTTGGGGCCAAAGATGTTGAAGAACTTGAGGCCCACCATGCGCTCAAGGATTCCCGCACGGGCAGCGTACTGGTCGAACAACAGCTTCGAGTAGCCGTAGGCGTTGAGAGGACGCAGGTGGGAGAGGGCTGCCGGCGAATCGTCGCTGTCATTCATGCCAGCGGTGCCGTCACCGTACGTCGCGGCTGAGGACGCGAACACGAATCGCGTGTCGTGAGCCAGCGACCAGTGGGCGAGCGACTTCGTGAACTCGAAGTTGTTGCGCGCCAGGTACGACGCGTCCCGCTCGGTGGTCGACGAGCAGGCGCCCATGTGAAGCACCAGATCGAACGTGCCCAGACCTCCAGCGGTCAGGCGCGGCAGCAGGTCGTCCGCTTCCAGGTAGTCATCGAAGCGGAGCGCGGCGAGGTTGCGCCACTTGTCATCGGTGCCCAGCCGATCGGCTATCACCACTCGCTCGGCGCCCTCACGATTCAGCGCCCAGACGAGTGCGCTGCCAATGAAGCCGGCGCCGCCAGTGACGAGGATGCGGGCGGATGCGAGGTCGGGCACGGCGGCCGGTGAAGACTTCGTGGTCATGGTACGGGATCGGGAAGGAGGAAATGCGAAGACGGCGGAGCTGTGTTCGAGCCAAACTGTCGGTGGAGAGAATGCTGGTGGGCAAGTGGGGCACGTGTCGTTCCGTACACGCCGATGCAAGCACACAACCTTGCGCAGGACTCCTGCCAGTACTACGCTTACCGCGACAATTGAAAGTGCGAACGGGCCATTGCATCAGGAAGCCGGTGAGACTCCGGCACGGCCCCGCCACTGTAAGTAGGCGCGGTGTGACGAGAGAGTTCTCGTGACGCCGCAGCAGTCCGCTCACCATGCCACTGGCTCGCCGTTCAGGCAAGCTGGGAAGGCGAGCGGCACCGCCTCGAGTCAGGAGACCGGCCCGGTTCGCGCCCGCGTGTTCTATCCCTCGAGGGGGGGGTGCGGGGTGAACGCTCGACGCGGGCCGATCCTGATCGGCATGCCGTCACGTGAGCTCCGCCCTCGTTGGCTGTGCACGTGACCGTCCCGCTGGCCGTTCTCCCCCCACCCGTCTCTCTGATAATCCTGGAGGACGGGTTTCTTGTATCCATCATCGGTAGCCGTGAGCCGCACCGCGGCCACGCTCGTGCTCGCCGCCCTCGCCGTCGCACCACTGATCGCGACACCGCTTGCCGCCCAGCAGCGCGCCGACAGCGTCCGCAACCTCCCAGCAGTCATCACCACCGCCACGCGCGCTCCGGCTCGTGCCGACGAGCTGCCGCAGCGGGTGACGACCATCACCCGGGCTGACATCGAACGCACTCCCGCCGCCGACGCCGTGGACCTGCTCAAGAAGCTGGTTGGCGCCGATGTCATCCAGTACCCTGGACTACTCGGCTACGTCAGCGTGCGTGGATTCAGGCCTTCGCTGGGGACGCAGACACGCACCCTGGTCCTTATCGACGGTCGGCCGGCTGGCGCATACAATCTGTCACTGCTCGACATGAGCTCCGTCGAGCGCGTCGAGGTGCTGAAGGGCCCCGCTTCGGCACTCTACGGCTCGAGCGCGCAGGGCGGGGTCGTCAATTTCATCACCCGTCGCTCAACCGGTCAACTTGGCGGCATGGTATCGGCCTCTTACGGGACCTTCGCAACGAGCGAGTTGATGGGACGCGCTGGCGGCGTCATCGGCCACGCGGGCGGACAGGCGATCGACGCTGACCTGAGTCTGCGGCGCTTCGAGCAGGGCGACGACTTCAGGCTCGGTAGGGGTGGCCTGTTCCGTAGCGCGATAGGTGGTGAGCGCACCACCAAGGTCTATACCGGCACCAACCAGCCATCACGTGAGATCGACGACACCGAGGGCGATGCGCTGGTACGTGACTTCACGACTTTCAGCTCGCTCAGCGGAAGCGCTCGCTTGGGCGTGACACTGCCGGCCGAGATGCGGCTGGACATCCGCGGCGACAGGTTCAACGCCGACGACGTACTGGTCCCGGGCGATGTCTACGCACGTCTCTCCGATTACGACGGTAACTCGCGCAAGAACGTCGTCCGTCATACCGAGGAGATCGCGCTCCGTCGCGACCTCCCGCTCGATGCCCTGCCCACCGCTGTGTCGCACTCGCCGCTGGCGCGCGTGTACAGCGCACGCGACGAGAGTGACGCCTACGACCAGCCGGGCGAAGGTGGCTATGTCAACTACGTTGGCGAGACGAGGACATTGGGTCTGCAGTTGCAGGACGTGATGTACCGGCGCTCGCAGTCCCTCACTGTCGGCGTCGATGCGTCACGCACTGAAGGTATTTCGCGCCGCTACCAGCGCGACGGCAGCGGTGCGGCCGGCACCATCTCGGAGATCGGGACCTACAGTCCGAATTCCCGCGCCACGTCGGCCGCCGTCTTTGCCCAGGCCCAACTACGTAGCGCAAACGGTCGTGTCACGGGCGTGGTGGGTGGTCGGTTGGATCGCGTGACTCTTGAACTGCGAGATACTCCCTTCCGCCCCGACGTCACCCCGGGCACTGACCGCTTCAACGTCTTCACGTCTTCAACCCCAACGTCGGCCTGCAGGTGGAACTGGTGCGCGGCCTGCGCGCGCATGCCACCGCCGGCCGCGCCTTCCTCAACCCGGATGCGTCGGCACTAGCTGGCTATTCACAGGCCGTGAACAATGGGATCGCGTCGATCGTTACCGGGAATCCGACACTCAATCCAGAGCACTCGGTAACGGTGGACGGCGGCGTCTCGTTTACGCTACCGGAGCGCGGGATCGACTTCGACATCACCTACTTCAACACCGACGTCAGCGACCGCATATCCAGCGCTCGCGCGACATTCGCCGCCGACAGCCGGCCCACGACGGCGAGCGGCGATCAGATCGCCAGCATCATGACGTCGGCCAACAGCGGCACGGCGAGCATACGCGGAGTCGAGGCGGAAATGCGCTACGACATCGGCCGTGCCATGCGCCGGCCGTACTCGCTCGCCATCTCCGCCGGCGCCACGCGTATCCTGCAGGCCGAGGAGAGCACGCCGCGGGTGGTAGTAGACACGTCGGGCCTGTCGGCGGTTAAGGATCTGGATCCGAGCGTGATCTTCGGTCGAATAGGTTTCGACAAGGCGGCGATGACCAAGATGCGCATCAAGAACGTGGCCGACCTCGTGGCCACCGCGAGCCTGGATTACGACGACTTCCATCGCTTCTCGGGCAGGCTGAGCGCGCGTTATGTGGGCCGTCGGCTGGACAGCGACTTCTCCAATTTCGCCGATCTGTCTGACGTGGAGTACGCGCCGTCGCTCGTCATGGACCTCGTGGCCGGCGTGCGCATCGCCGGTCGCTATCGGGTGGAGGGACAGGTCACCAACCTCACCGACGAGAACTACTACGAGATGCGTGGCTACAATCTGGCCGGACGCTCGCTCAGGCTACGGGTCGCTGCAGACTTCTAGACGCGCCTGATCCATTAACCACTATCAAGCCGTGCCCCCGCCGCGCTCTGCTCTTACTTCTGGTCGTCCGACGGCACGAAGTTGGACAGGAAGACGCGCTCCTGAGGCGTCAGCGACCCCACGCCCTTGGCGCTGATCTTGTCGAGGATGCGGTTGACCTCGCCGCGGTTCACCTCGTGGATACCTTCCATGTCAATGGACTTGTAGCCGGTGATAGCCTTGCGCGTGGCCTCTGGCGGCGCCGCCTCCACGCGACGCTTGAAACTCGTCCGTTTGCGGTTCAGCCACCAGAGGTAGAAGAAGGCGCCGATATAGCCGCCCAGGTGCGCGAAGTGGGCCGTGCCGCTCTGGCCGCCACCGAAGCCTCCCCAGAGAGACAGCGCGGTGGTCGCGATCACCAGGATCCGCGCCGGTATCGGTAGCACGCCCCAGATGTAGACTCGCTCGTGGGGCCAGAAGTACGCGAACGCCAGCATCACTCCGAACACGCCGGCCGACGCGCCGATAATCGGCGAGTTCCGGGCGAGGACGAAGGAGAGCATTGCGCCCGTGATGCCGCTCAGGAAATACAGTATCGTGAACGGACGCGACCCGATCCTCGACTCCACTCGCGGCCCGAAGAAGAAGAGCGCGATCATGTTGAAGAGGATGTGCGTGAACCCACCGTGCAGGAACATGTAGGTCACGATAGTCCACGGCCTTAGCAGCACGAGCTGCGGCACGAAGACGAACGCATTCGCCAGCCCCGGCATCGTGTACTGCAGGAAGAAGGCTGCGACGTTCGCCATCAACAGCGCCCGAACTACGGGCGTCACTGGCTGGCGCTCCCCGTCATCATCAACCGGTCACCGTGGGCTGCGCGGATTCCTCAACCAGATCGCCGCGCTTGGTCACCACGTGATCAATGATGCCGTACTCCACGGCCTCCTCGGCCGACATGTAACGGTCGCGGTCGAAGTCGCGCGAGACTTCCTCCAGCGACCTGCCGGTGTGCTTCGCCATCAACTCGTTGAGCTTGCTGCGCAGGAGAAGGATCTCCCGCGCCTGCAGCTCGATGTCCGCAGCCGTGCCCTGGGCGCCACCGGAAGGCTGGTGCTGCATTATGCGGGCATGTGGCAGCGCCGAGCGCTTGCCTTTGGTGCCGGCGGCGAGCAGGAAGCAGCCCATGCTGGCGGCAAAGCCCATGCAGATCGTGTTGATCGGCGACGTCAGGAACTGCATCGTGTCGTAGATAGCCAGACCGGCCGACACTGAGCCACCGGGCGAGTTGATATAGATGTGGATGTCCCGCCCAGCGTTGTCCGCTTCCAGGAACAGAAGCTGGGCGATGACGATATTCGCCACGTCATCATTGATCGGCGTACCGAGAAAGATGATGCGATCCATGAGCAGCCGCGAGAAGACATCATAGTTTCTCTCGCCGCGGCTGGAGCGCTCGATAATGGAGGGTGTGTAGATCGACATCGTCTCTAAACCTGTTGACGCGGTGCCCCGCACGCTGGAAAGTCGAGTCCACGCTACCCGCAATTGGCGGTCGCGCAGTCTCTCTATGGTGTCATGGAAGGTAGTCCGTGTGCACGAAACCGGGATGCCCGAACCGGCCGTTTATACGCCACCTAAGGCGGGAGCCAGCGTGACGGTGGGAGTGGGGGTGCCGGACCAGGTGAGTCGATAGGTCGCCCGCCGCCGCACGTTCCCAACCAGGGCCGGACGAAAGCAGGCGACGCAGTTCCCGCCTGCCCAACGCACGCTGGGATATACCACGCCGAGTGAACCGGCGTCCAGAAGCCTGTCGGCGAGGAGTTGCGAGTCGACGTAGCTGTCGGCGCTCAGGCAATCGGCGAAATCCAGGTCGCCGCGCAGGTCGTGCAGCTCGGCGCTCAAGTCAGACACATAGTCGTCGTAGGTCGCGCTGTCCTCCCAACGGTCGATCTCGGCCAGCGCGACGTTCCGGTGGAAGATCACCTCGGCCTGTGACGTCTCCAGCTCGAAGGCGGCATACCAGGCGCCGCGGTCGGGGCCATTGAAACGGCTGCCCAGCGGGTGCGGATGGGTGAAGGCGGCGTTGACGACACGGTAGTGCGGCACGCCAGAGACGAGCTCGCGCACCCCAATGCCCGGCATCAGGTCGTGCTCGGCCCGCAGCCGCTCGTTGGTCGCGTGGTCCAGGTCGAAGATGTCGCCCAGGTGGGCGTCGTCGTCGGCTATCAGGGCGAGCACGCTCTCACCGCCCGGGCGATAGCGAGCCGGGATGAGACGGTGGGTGTCGTAGCGGCGGACGAGCGTCGTCCGCGGCAGCGACCGGTGTCGTCGGTGTGCCGTCAGAGCCCACCTCGCCGAGCATCCAGAAGCCGACGCACCGTCTGCATGGCCGGCAGTCCGCCCTGTCGCATGAAGACCAGTGGAGACTGACCGTTGAAGATGCGATTGCTGTTCGGCAGCCGTACCCACTCGTCGGCGAGCGCCTCGTCATGAAGGATGTGCAGCGCCTTGAAGATCCCGACCAGGTAGGATACGCGAAGCAGCGTATCAGCGTCCATGGTACGCGTCGGTCGCTTCTTGAGGGCGTAGTAGGGCCCGTTGGTGATGCCACCCAGGAGGGCGCGGGCGTCCTCGTCGCGTAGCTGCCAGCGGGCCATGATGTTGAAGAAGGCTCGCAGTGCGCCGGGGCTCAGTCGCTCACGTTCGCTGCGCGATTCGAGGTCGATCAGCGGTGACGGATCGTGGCGGGTAGCCGGGTAGGCAAAGGTCGACATCGGAGCAAGACTCCTGTTGCGGAGGTAATACACTACTGAATGGTAGTCATATCAACCCCGAGCAGCAACAGCTACCCGTCATGGCTGCTGACGTTCAGCTCCCAGATACGGTTGAGTGATCCTTCTGCACCAGGAATGAGAGTCGTATGTTGGCCGCAGTACCGTTGTCGTCGCTGTGTTGCCGTCTGTTCATGGCCGTCGGGCCCGACCACTACAGGTGATGCCGATGCATACCCGCCATCGCAGGATGTCCTCCCTCCCTCTTACGGCGCTCGTTGCCGCCGTGATGCTGGCCGCCGCCTGCGCCGGCGGTGACGCAGGTGGTGTCACATCCACGACAGTGGAGCGCGACACCATCGGTGACACGGTGGTGGTGCGCACCATTGCCGGCAGCATCTGGGGCGACTCCGTGCGGCTGGTGGAGGAGCTACGGATTGGTGAGTTGGAGGGTCCGGACGAATACACCTTCGGGCAGATCGGGGAGCTGGCGGTCGGACCGCAGGGCACGATCTATGTCTACGACGGCGCGGTGAAGGCGCTCCGCTCTTACGACTCCACCGGTCGCTACCTGCGGACCATCGGCGCCGAGGGAGGCGGGCCGGGCGAATACCGGGAGGTGCTCGGGCTGGCCATCCTCCCCGACGGCCGTCTCCTGCTGGACGATCCGCGGCTGGGGCGCATAAACGTCTACTCCGCCACCGGCGACCCGCTGGGTGCCTGGCCGATGCCGTCGGGGCTTTTCACCAGCAATGCGATCACCACCGACAGCGGCGGCCGCAGCTACGTGAAGATCCTCACCAGCGACATCCGGCAGGGCGAACCGTGGCCGATCGGCTACGTACGCCTGGACGGTACGGGCGCAGTGGTGGATACGATTCCAGGACCACGTTGGCGGGAAGAGGTGGCGAACGCACCCGTGTACGGTCCGGTCGGCCTGTGGGCATGGCACCCGCACGGCTACATGGTTGCCGCGTTCGGCGGCCGCTATGCGGTGGAGCTGCGTCGGGTGGGTCAGCCGGTGCTGCGCATCGAGCGCGCCGACCAGCCCGTGGTACCGGTGCCGGCGGAGGAGCGCGCCGAACTGAAGGAGACCTTCAGCGCCCTCAGGCGACAGAGCGCGTTCGGTTCCGGCACACCGCCGGCCGAGCCGGAGATCCCCGCCGTGAAGCCGGCGCTCCGCACCCTGATGCTGGGCGACGACGGCCGCATCTGGGTGAGCCCCCACCTGCCGTCGGTGAGGCGTGCGGAGCCAGTGGATACCACGCTGCCGCCCGGCAGGCGCCCACGAAGCTGGACCGCTCCCGTGGCCTGGGACGTCTTCGAGCCCGACGGCACCTTTCTCGGGCGGGTGACCGTCCCCCCCGGAAGTTCCATCCTTGCGATGCGCGGCGACCGCGCGTGGGGTACGGTGCGCGACGAGAACGATGTGCCGTACGTGGTCCGCTGGCGTGTGGAGACGGGCGGCGATGGCGTTAACAGATAAACCGGGAAGGTAATGACGGATCCAAGAATGCTCAGAGCGATCCACCGCCGTGGCAGATGTGCGCTTCTGCTGGCATTGGGCGCGATTCTCCACGCTGCACCGCCGGTTCAGGCGCAGGCAGCACCAACAGCCGGTGCGAGCGCTGCCACAGCTCAAGGTGCATGGGCGGACACGCGTGTACCCGCTCGCTACCGCGCGGCCGTCGACAGTACCCGCGCGAAGCTCGCCCGACTGCAGACCGCCGAGGGGATACCGGGGATGTCGGTGGTCTCCAAGTCAATGACGGCCGAGGCGGTGGGGTTGCTGGTGGAGGCGGGGAAGCTGGACCTGGACCAACCCGTCCAGACCTACGTTTCAGACTATCCGCGACAGAAGTGGCCGATGACGACGCGTCAGGTGGGCGGGCACATCGCCGGCATCCGTCACTACGGCGCGCCGGGCGAGATGCTCAGCAGCCGCCACTACCCCGACGTGCGCTCATCGCTCTCCATCTTCAAGAACGATTCGCTCCTCTCCGAACCGGGCACGCGCTACTTCTACTCCAGCAACGGCTTCAACCTGATCAGCGCCGTGGTGGAGGGCGCCAGCGGCGAGCAGTTCCTGAGCTACATGACGTCGCACGTCTTCGCCCCGCTTGGCATGCAGTCGATCGTGGCCGAGCATGTGGACAGCCTGATACCGTGGCGCGCGCGCTTCTATGAGCGCGGGGACGACCGTCGGCTGATGAATGCGCCGTACGTGGACCAGAGCAACAAGTGGGCGGGGGGAGGCTTCATCTCAAACAGCGAGGACCTGGTGCGGTTTGGCTGGGCGCAGGTGGAGGGCGGGATCCTGAAGCCGGAGACGGTGAAGACGCTAACGACGTCGCAGACGGTTCGTAGCGGGAAGGCTACGGGCTACGGAATCGGGTGGTTTACCGGAGTCGATGACGCTGGCCGGCGCTGGTTCGGGCACACTGGGGGGTCAGTGGGCGGGCGAGCGGTG